>Ga0075418_10008062_pt1 | contig 11822 bp, 11 predicted proteins | sample SoiMetdeltSBSDD2_FD_81776 | JGI IMG/M metagenome (GOLD analysis project Ga0075418, IMG submission 81776) | Bulk soil microbial communities from a Populus tree surrounding site in Tennessee, USA - Soil MetaG P. deltoides SBSDD2 | ecosystem: Environmental > Terrestrial > Soil > Tree plantation...
AACGCGACGATCGAGCACATGCGGGACTGGGTGCGCGGTACGCCAGAGGGCGATTGGGTGTCGATGTCGGTCCCGTCGGATGGCTCGTATCAGATCCCGGAGGGCATTATCTGCTCATTCCCCTGCACCACCACTGGCGGCGCCTACCAGATCGTGCAGGATCTGACCATCAATGACTTCTCCCGCGGCAAGATCGACGCCAGCGTTGCCGAGCTGATGGAGGAGCGCGATGCGGTCCGAGCGCTAGGTCTTATTGCTTAATGCGCCCGCCAGGTTTGGCACGACCGCCACACTGGTTGCCATGAGTGAAAGCCAGCGACCGGACCCGTTCAGCCGCGAAGGATCACAACCCTCAGAAGGGCTCGGCGCCGATCCGGATCCAGGAGCGGCAACGCAACAGCCGTATCAGTCGCCCGCTGAAGCGAGTAACCCGGGGACGGGTGACTGGCCGTCCTATCCTGCCGAGGACCCGTACGGCAGGTCTGCTGCCGATCCGTACGGAGTGCCAGGCAACTCGAACTCGCTGTACGCCGGACCAGCGCATGGCTTCGACGTCGGCCGATCCGCGCCCTACGCCGACCCCGGCCAGAGCTACCAACAGCCATACGACTACGGCGGCACCCCCTATGAGGCCAATCCCTACCAACCAGCCTTCGGCGGGGTGAGCCCGTACGGCACAATGCCGAGCGAGCAAACCGCGCAGGTCCAGCACCCACAGGCAACGCTGGCGCTGATCTTGGGCCTGCTTGGCACCGTGCTGGGGTTGAGCTGCGTTGTCGGGGGACTGGTGGGAATCGGCGGCATCGTCGTCGGCCGGCGCGTCCGCAACGAGATCGACGCAGTACCGGGACGCTACACCGGTCGCTCCCAGGCGGTCGCCGGTATTGTCACCGGAATTGTTGGAGTGTCGATCTTCGCATTGGTGACGGTACTTATTGTGCTTGCCGTAGTGGCCGGCATTTCGAATGCAAACTTCTAAACTCTTGCCCACGCTAGACAGATCGCGCAGCGGGCGAGCCAACTGCATTCTGCCGAACCCATAAGGAACAATGTTGGTCATGACCAACCCGTATGAGGAAAATCCGCAGACTCAGCCGAGCCAACAAGATCCATACGCTCAGCCGGGTCAGCAATACCCCCAGAGCGGCGGCCAGCAGACGCCGTACGGCCAGCAGTCGCCCATGCCGTACGGCCAGCAGTCGCCCATGCCATATGGCCAACAGCAGCAGCCCTACACGATGCCGCCCACGCAGGAGCATCCGCAGGGCACCCTGATCCTGATCTTCGGCATCCTCGGAATCTTCATCACGATCTTCGCCCCGATCGCCTGGTACCTGGGCAACAAAGCCAAGAAGGACGTCCAGACCTCAGGCATCCAGTACTCCAACGAGCAGAACATCAGCGTCGGGCGGATGCTCGGCAAGATCTTCACGATCATCGCCATTATCTCAATTGTCTTCGTGATCATCTTGTGGATCGTGATCGCGATTGCAGCGAGCACGAGCGGGTAGTTTCAGAGCGCTTTAGCGACCCTCGGGAACAACGATCGCCAGTGCGATGATTGCGGCACCTGTGACGGCAAGAACCGTGACATCAAAAGCCTTCGTCCTTACCTGAAGGAGCCCGGCGTCCCGGCTCGGCAAGGCGATCCGTTCCACTGCGCCGACTCCGAGGGATGCACCGATGAGCAGGCAGCCCAGGCGCCAGGTGGACTCGCCCAGGAAGCTGACCACCAGGCCTGCGAGTACCCCGATCACCACGATCAACAGCGGCCACTGTCGCAATGACCTTGCGGCCGCGCTTGTCTCAGGCCGCGGCACGAGCCACCAGTTGTTCGGCGCGTTCGACCACGTTGCTGAGCAGCATGGCTCGGGTCATCGGCCCGATACCGCCAGGCATCGGCGCCACCCAGCTCGCCACGTCGCGTACGCCCGGATCAAGATCACCGACCAGTCCCGCGTCGGTTCGGGTGATACCGACATCCACGCAGACCGCGGCGGGCTTGATCATTTCTGCAGTGACGAGACCAGGCCGGCCAGCCGCCGCAACGACGATGTCAGCCTGAAGAGTGTGCCGGGCCAGATCAATGGTCCCGGTGTGACACAGCGTGACGGTCGCGTTCTCGCTCTTGCGCGTAAGCATCAGGCCAAGCGGCCGGCCGACCGTGGTGCCGCGGCCAATTACGCAGACCTCCGCCCCATTGAGGCCGATGCCATTGCGGCGGAGCAGTTCGACGATCCCCCGGGGCGTACAGGGCAAAGGCCCGGGCACGCCCAGCACCAGCTTGCCGAGGTTGACCGGATGCAGGCCGTCGGCATCCTTGTCGGGATCGACCAGGGCGAGCGCGGCATTGTCATCCAGGTGGCCCGGTAGCGGCAGCTGGACGATGTAGCCAGTACAGGCCGGGTCGGCATTCAATCCTGCGATCACAGATGCCAGCTGCTCGTGGCTGGTCGATGCCGGCAGCTCCACCTGAATCGAGGCGATGCCGACCTGCGCACAGTCCCGATGCTTGCCCCGCACGTACGCATGACTGCCAGGATCATCACCGACGAGCACCGTACCGAGACCTGGAACCACACCGCGCTCGGCGAGCGCTGACACCCGAGCCCTCAGCTCGGCCTTGATGGTCTCGGCCAGGGCTTTGCCGTCGAGAATCCGCGCCGTCATGTGCACATCCCAGTTGATTCGGACTCAGTGGAAGAAGTGTCGCGCTCCAGTGAAGTACATGGTCGCTCCCGCAGCCTGGACCGCTGCGATCACGTCCCCGTCCCGCACCGAGCCGCCCGGCTGCACGATAGCCGATACTCCGGCGCCCAGCAGAATCTCGGGTCCGTCGGGAAACGGGAAAAAGGCGTCGGAAGCAGCGACTGTACCGGCCGCCCGCTCCCCCGCGCGCTGCACCGCCAGCCGGCAGGAGTCCACACGGTTCACCTGACCCATTCCGACTCCTACCGACGCGAGGTCGTGCGCCAGCAGGATCGCGTTGGACTTCACTGCGCGCGCCGCCTTCCAGGCGAACTCCAGATCGGCGAGCATCTCCTCGGAAGCCGGCTGACCGGCGACCAGCTGCCAGTTGGCTGCCCGGTCATGATCAGCATCAACGGTGTCGGAGAGCTGGACCAGGAGTCCACCATCGATCCGCCTGCTCTCGGCGCCGCCTCGGGCCGGCGGTTCCACGACAAGAATCCGGAGATTCTTCTTGGCAGCAAGCACATCGACCGCCCCGTCTTCGTATTCGGGCGCGATGATCACCTCAGTGAAGATCTCGGCGACCTGTCGGGCCATCTCTACACTGACGGGCCGGTTGGCTGCGATCACGCCTCCGTACGCCGATATCGGATCGCAGGCATGGGCCTTTCGATGGGCCTCTGCGATGTCTGACCCGACTGCGATGCCGCACGGGTTCGCGTGTTTGATGATCGCGACCGCGGGGGCGGCGAAGTCGGCGGCTGACCGGCGGGCGGCATCGGCATCGACGTAGTTGTTGTAGGACATCTCCTTGCCGTGCAATTGCTGCGCGCTGGCCAGGCCCCGGACCGCTCCGCTGGTGCGGTAGAGGGCAGCCGGCTGGTGTGGGTTCTCTCCATACCGAAGTCCGGTGACCTTCTCCCAAGTACCTCCCATCCAGCGCGGGAAGCCGGTGCCCTCGCTGAGATCGCTGACGACACTGCCCATCCAGCTCGCCACAGCCACGTCGTAGGTAGCTGTATGAACGAAGGCCGCCGCTGCCAGCGCTTGCCGTTCCGACAAGGTGAATCCGCCGGCAGTCACAGCTTGCAGCAGCTGCGGATATTGCTCAGGCGCGGTGATCACCGCCACTGAGGCATGGTTCTTTGCGGAGCTGCGCACCATCGCCGGGCCACCGATGTCGATTTGCTCGATGCAGGCCTCGGGAGTGGCACCAGAAGCCACCGTCGCAGTGAACGGATACAAGTTGCTGATCAACAAATCGAACGGCTCGATACCCAGCTCGGCAATCTGTGTGCGATGCGACTCCAGCCGCAGATCGGCAAGCAGGCCGGCGTGGACCATCGGGTGCAGCGTCTTGACCCGACCGTCGAGGCACTCGGGGAATCCGGTGACCTTCTCGATGGGGGTGACCGGCAGGCCCGCCTCGGAGATCATCTCCGCCGTCGAGCCGGTAGAGATGATCTCCGCGCCGGCGTCGGCCAATCCTCGCGCCACTACGAGCAGGTCGGTCTTGTCATAGACCGAGACCAGGGCGCGCTTGATCGGTCGTCGGCTGCCGTCATCCTCATTGGGTGAAGCGGTCATGTCCAGAGCACCTTCCTGTCAGCGACTCGCCAGCTCCGGGTGGCAAGTTGATGGGTAATCGTGATGAGCATCTCGCGTTCGGCGGCTTTGATTCTTTCGTGCAAGCTCTCCACCGTGTCATCGTCAGCCACCGGCACAGCGCGCTGGTCGAGGATGACGCCGCTGTCGATCCCCGCGTCCACCAGGAACACGGTGGCACCGGTGATCTTGACGCCGTACGCCAATGCGTCGCGTGGACCATGAACGCCGGGAAAAGACGGCAGCAACGTCGGGTGTGTGTTGATCATGCGGCCTTCGAAGCGCGCCAGGAACTCGGGCCCGACGAGCTTCATGAAGCCGGCGCTGATCACCAGATCCGGCTCATAGGATGCGACATCTGCCGTGAGGGCTCGATCCCATTCGGCTCTCAGCGGGTGGTCCTGCAGCGGCTCAATGAAGGTAGGAATGTTGGCGCGCGCCGCCCGCTCGAGTCCCTCGATGCCGGCACGATCAGAGCCGACGGCCACGATCTTGGCACCGTACGCCGGGTCAGCGCAGGCATCGATAAGCGCCTGCAGCAAGGTGCCGCTCCCGGAGATCAATACGACCAGTCGGGCCGCCCGGCCCAGGCGGGTTGCAGCGAGGCGCTCGGGCACGACGCACAGCCTAGCGACCGGAATCGCCGTCTACGGTGATGCAGATTAACCACGGCTTCGGAGGGACAGCGTCAGTCATTTTCCCCTGGCACGACCGGCCAAGCCCAACGCCAGCCCGGTAATCAGGCCTGACAGGCCCATCGTCGTGCCGGCCATCACGAGTAAGGGGAACAGGCGCGGGCCGATATCCGCGAGCCGAAGCGTTCCGAGGTCACCGCTTGCCGCCCAAGCCAACCCAGCGAATACCGCACCAGCCAGTGCGCCAGCGGCTCCGCCTGCCAAACCGGCTTCGTCAACCCGGGCAGCTCGTCTGGGAGCGAGCACAACCCAACATGCGATTGCTCCGGCAACCGCACCAGCAGCGAGCCACCAGAGCTGAGCCAGATCGCCTGGGCCCGGCGATGGCAGGGCACCGAGCAGGGGGATGCCGGGGACCATTCCCAATTGCGTCGCTGCGGGAGCAACGACCGAGCCGGCCCCTAGTGAGAACCCGGAGCCGAGCGCGTAGGACGCGGACCACATCATGGCATTTGGCGCGAACGCGAGCTGGAGGAGCAGCAACGCGATCCCGCCGGAAACACCAGGCTGCAGCGCCTCATGCAGCGCTTCCACCTGCGTGAGATGCATCCAGAGGCTGGTGACCAGTACCGCGGCGCCAGCCACCAGCATCGCGAGCTGGGCCGCCAACACGGCGCGCGGGATCGCCCGCGTCCAGCCGGACACATCGGCTCGTGTCGCACCCAAACTCCGCCTCCCGCCGTACCACGCCGCAATCACGAGCACTGAAATCACTGACGCCCAGCGGGCTGGCGCCTGCCACGGCTCGCCCCATAACACTGCCCCGACAAGAACGAGCAGCTGATAGGCAGCAACCGTGACGATGCCGATCAGTCCTGCGCTCGCTTTGTGGTCGGCATAAACCCTCCGAGCGCTCGCCGCCGCAAATCGCGAGATCATGAACGCGATCACTGCGGTCGCGCCCCACGGCACCAGCGTGACCGCGCTAGTGCCGATCCGGACCCCGACGCCATTGCTCAGCAGCCAGAAAGCGGTGCCATATTGCAGTGCGCCGCCCAGGCTTCCTGGCTCGGTGCCAAGCCAGCCGAGAGCCGCCACACCCGCGCAGAGAACCCAGCTCGCGGCGGCCGTCGCAGCTGCGCCCCCGAGTGCCATGACTGGCCAACTGACCGGCGGCGAGGACGTTTGGGCAATCGCGCGAGCACTTTTTTTCCGCACAGAAGTCCGGTGCAATGAGACCTCCGCAACGGCTCGTCGAGAGGAAAGAAGTGAAGGCATGGGCTCTTTTATGCTTGCTCATCTCGCGGCCACGAGTGGGCTAGACACGCCAGCCCAGGTAAAGTCATCCGAAATCGCCGGCGTTCGAGGGATCCGGGGGCCGGCCAGCCAGCCTGTGATGGCGCTCCAAAATACCCGGGGGGGAGCAGTTCAGCATGGTGGACCAGAAGTCCGAGTCCTACCGGCCGCGGCGAGCCTTTATCGAACATGACGTCGAGCCCGCCGAGCCAGAGCAGCAGCCGACACAGTCTTTTCGCGGCAATGGGTGGCCGGTCCCGCCTCCCGCCACCGATGAGGATCATCCAAGGCCGCTGTACCGAGACGAGACGCGGACAAATGGCTGGTCCTCGCTGGCGCCGGCGGCGGCTCCCATCCCGCAGGTAGATCCACCCAGCGAGGAGCCCTTACGGTCCCTGGGACCCCCGCCACGGCGTCCGCGGGGCGTCGATGATGAGACCACCGCGATCCTGCCCCGCAGTCGGGCGGGTCAGCATCGCACCCCACCTCCCGTCGACGCCATCGATGACTTCGACAACGACGAGCGAGGGCCACTGGGGCAGCGCACCAAATTGGCGTTGCTCATCGGTGCAGTTGCCGTTGTGGTCGTCATCGGCCTCGTCATCGGGTACGCAGTCCTCGGTGCCGACAACCGACCTCAGGACCCACCAGGTGTCGTCGTCGGCAACGGCCCCTCCGCCAACAGCAGTCAAAGCCCAGATCAGACCGGGACAGCATTGTTGACCGACGCTGTCATGCTGAATCCGGACCAGGCCAAGATTCTCGACCGGGACCGCACCTGGAAGATCGGATTGACGCAGTCCAGCCCAGCCGAGGACGCGCCTACAGCGGCATGCTTCAGTAGCGGGGAACTGGTGGGCCAGCCAACGCCACAGCAGAAGTTCCTCCGCGTGTTGGAGAGCGGCGGGAAGAAGAACCCCACGGCGTTGCATGAGGCCACGGCCTACACCTCGGCTGACGAAGCTACCCAGGCGTACGCGATCGCCTCGAGGACCCTCGGCGGCTGCGCAATCACCGGCTCCTACATCGAATCTGGGCACGCCGTTAGCGGGGTTGGCGACCAGGCCACCGGCGTGGTGGTCATGGACGAGTCAAAGGGCCAAGCCCACAGCGTCGTCCTCAACCGAACCGGCCGTGTCATGAACATCGTCGACGCTGCGCAGCCGTCAAAAGCTCTTGCGATAAGCGATGTCGCCAAGGCGCTGGCGCAGGTCAACGAGGCTCAGTGCGGCTCTGCCGGTGGCGAGTGCGGAGGCACTCCCACCGTTGACGACGGGCCTCCACCGATGGGTGGGGATGAGCCAGGGTTCCTCGCCACTGGAGACCTTCCCCCGGCTGGAGCCAAGATCGCTCCATGGGTGGCTACGCCCGTCGAGTTGCCGAAGGATGACTTCAAAGGATCGCAATGCGAGAACGTGAATTGGGAAACCATTTCGGCGAAGTCGAAGAGCTCACGGGTCTACCTGATTCAGGAGAGTGGAGCGAACTTCTTCGGCTTGAACGAGATTGTGCTGACCACGAAGAACCCCAAGACTGCCAGCAAGCAGGTCGCCAAGATCAAATCCAGCCTTGCGGATTGCAAGAAACGAGTGCTCACAGCAAGCGTCACCAAGCCCAAGAAGGTCACCAGTAGTGGCGCCCAGAACACCAAGATCGCCGGCTGGACGACGGTGGTGTCGCAGAAATCGACACAGGGCACGGCCAAATATCGTGTCGGGATCGTTGCTGCCGGACCGAAGGTGATTTACACCTTCCTCAATCCGCGCGGTGACTACGACTTCAGCGGTCGTCAGTGGAACACGGTGGCAGTGCGCGCCGGGGAGCGCGTGACTCAGGTCAACTGAGCGCTCTCAGGAAGACCGCCACATTTGCCTCAGGGAGCCTGACCTTCGGTCGTCGAGGTCGTGTCGCTCCTCGCTCCTCCGCTCGCCAGCGCGCGATTCCCGACGCTCGTGGCACTCAGACCTGTCATGATCTCGCGCATCAGCGACGCGGTCTCACTCGGCGTCTTGCCGACCCTGACTCCGGCAGCCTCCAAAGCCTCTTTCTTGGCGGCTGCGGTTCCGGATGAGCCGGAGACGATTGCGCCGGCGTGTCCCATGGTTTTACCTTCAGGCGCGGTGAACCCGGCGACGTAGCCGACCACCGGCTTGCTGACATTGGCGGCGATGTAATCAGCGGCCCGCTCCTCGGCATCGCCACCGATTTCTCCGATCATCACGACGGCGTCGGTGTCGGGATCGTCCTGGAACGCCAGGAGCGCATCGATGTGGGTGGTGCCGATGATCGGGTCTCCCCCGATGCCTACTGCGGACGAGAAGCCGATATCGCGCAGCTCGTACATCATCTGGTAGGTCAAGGTGCCCGACTTGGACACCAGGCCGATACGCCCTGCCTGGGTGATGTCGGCCGGAATGATGCCGGCATTGGACTGCCCCGGTGAAATCAGCCCCGGGCAGTTAGGTCCGATGAGTCGGGTCGAGCTTTCCTGCGACAGTGCAAAGAACTTCGCCGTGTCCTTCACCGGCACACCCTCGGTGATCACCACCGCAAGCGGGATGCGGGCCTCGATTGCCTCAACGACCGCGGCCAGCGTGAACTTGGCTGGCACGAAGATGACAGTGACATTCGCTCCCGTCGCGGCCATCGCCTCGCCCACCGAGTTGTAAACCCGCACCCCGCCGTGTGCAAACTCCACTACCTGTCCACCCTTGCCGGGGGTGACGCCGCCCACGATGTTGGTACCGGAGTTCAGCATCCGGTGCGTGTGCTTGCGCCCCTCAGAGCCTGTCATTCCCTGGACGATGACCTTGGAGTCGGAGTTCAGAAAAATTGCCATGATCACGCTCGCCCTTCAGCTCGCCGCCAGTTCGGCGGCCCGCCGGGCCGCACCGTCCATCGTGTCTACTTGCTCGAGGCCCGGCAGCTTTGCCGACGCCAGGATCTGCCGGCCCAACTCGGCATTGTTGCCATCCAGGCGTACCACCAAGGGGACATCGACATGCTCGTCGCGGCTGCCCAGCAGCTCGAAAGCCTGCACGATCCCGTTGGCCACCGCGTCGCAGGCTGTGATGCCGCCGAACACGTTGACGAAAACGCTCTTGACCTGATCGTCGCCAATGATGATCTCTAGGCCGTTGGCCATGATCTCGGCGCTCGCGCCTCCTCCGATATCGAGGAAGTTCGCTGGCTTCGGTGATCCCGGGAACTCTTCGCCGGCGTACGCGACGACGTCGAGGGTGCTCATCACCAGGCCAGCACCATTGCCAATGATCCCCACTGAGCCGTCGAGCTTGACATAGTTCAGGCCTTTGGCCTTCGCTGCCGCCTCGAGCGGGTCTTCGGCCGACGTGTCGGCCAGCGCCGCATGATCGGGATGACGGAACGACGCGTTCTCGTCGAGGGAGACTTTGGCGTCCAACGCGATGATCTTGCCGTCAGCAGTTTTGACCAGCGGGTTCACCTCAACCAGCGTCGCATCCTCTTCCTCGTAAACAGTGCCGAGCAGTTGCAGCACGCGCGCGATCTCCCCGGCATCCGGCCCCGAGAAGCCGGCTGCGGCGACAATCTCATCCGCCTTCGCCTGGTCGATGCCAATTCCGGGGTCGACGGGGATACGGGCGAGCGCCGCCGGGCGCTCAGCCGCAAGCGTTTCGATGTCCATCCCGCCCTCCTTTGAGCACATGGCGAGATATCGACGCTCCGCTCGGTCGAGCAACAACGAGAAGTAGTACTCCTCAGCAATGTCGGCGCCCTCGGCGATCATGACGGTCTTGACGACGTGTCCCTTGATGTCGAGACCCAGGATCTCCGCCGCCCGAGCCCCTGCCTCATCGGGACTCTTCGCGATCTTGACACCGCCTGCTTTGCCCCGACCACCCGTCTTGACCTGTGCCTTGACGACCACCACGGGGGTGCCGATTGCGGCGGCGGCTTCCTTGGCCTCGGCAGGGGTAGTAGCCGTTACGCCGCGGAGCACCGGAACTCCGTGGGCCTCGAAGACGTCTCGCGCTTGGTACTCGTACAGATCCACACTTGCCTCCGTGCTCCCCTGAGGTGGGATAATCAGATTGTGGCGAGAGACCCGCTGGGGTGCGCCACCAGACAGACGCTCCGAAGCCTATCTGTGACTAGCGAGCTTAGATTGCGAGCGCTGGGGAATCGCGCGCGGATGCCTAGGACACTGCCGTTGTTCTGTGGCATCCGCACGATTCACGAATGACGAATTCCGTGGCGAAGCGTTGATAGGCAGGCGAGGGTGGATTGAGATTGAGAACGGCAGAAACGGCAGCTTCCGCCATCGTCTGGATTGGCTGCCGAGCGACGGTGAGGGCTGGCCAGGAATACTCCGAATCAGATGTGCCGTCGTAGGACACGACCGCAATGTCATCTGGGCAGCGCAAACCTGCTTCCCGGATAGCTTTGAGGGTGCCGATGCTCAGTTGATCCGAGGCCGCGAAGATCGCACTCGGCCGAGTCGGCCAGTTCAGGAGTCGTTTCGCAGCTTGGTAGCCGCCAGGCAGGCTGAAAGTGGTGCGCACGATCGGCCCAGGAGGCAGATCATGCTCCTGGAAAGCGTCGCTCCAACCCTGTTCTCGCGGATCTGGAATCGGCTCGGTCGCCTCGCCAATGATCAATGCGACCGATTGATGGCCATGAACAGTGATGAGATGGTCGATGAGAACGCGAGCGCCCTCCCGCGAGTCGGGCCCTACTCCGGCGTAGCCGGCGAAGGGGGTAGAGCAGTTGATCAGCACCGTCCGCCGGCCGGGAAGCCTGATCGTGCTGAAGCCTGCGGGTGAACGGACGGTGGCGAGCAGAAGCCCGTCGATATGCCTGTCGGCCAGATCGCTCACGACTCGGCCTTCATGAGCCGCGCTGCCGTCGGAGGTAGCGACCACCAAAACGTAGCCGTGAGCGGCCGCCGCGACCTCAATGGCCCGGACGTACTCGGCGAAGAACAGGTTCGTGATGTCGGGAAGCACCAGCCCGAGCATTTTCGTCGAGCCTTTCTTGAGGGCGCGGGCATTGACGTTCGGCCGATAATTCAGGATTTCGATTGCTGCGCGCACTCGTGCTGCCGTCGCGGGTGCCACGCGGCGAGGGCCGTCGTTAACGACATAGCTCACAACAGCTGTGCTGACACCGGCATAGCGGGCAACGTCGGCTCTGGTGGACGGACGAGCCCGCATTGGGGGCTCAGGCGGTTCAGCCGACACGATCCGCGTCAGGTTCGGATCCGGGGGGCAGACCACTCTTGGCGACCATATCCACGATTCCCTCGCGTCGTCGATTGGGGTGCCCGAGAATCTACAGGTGTAGATGCAGTTTTGACAAGCTGACTTCAGCAAGCCTGAAAATCCGCCGTGCTCGAGTCGATTCCACGCATCAGATGCACTCCGGCTTCACAAGTCTGGTGCGGGAGAGGCAGCGGTGTGGTAGTCGGATCGTTGCTGTCATGTGGCTGATCTGAATCTCAATCGTCGCGCCACTCTGAACAAGTGCCTGAATGATGGGTGAGAACTGGCACTAAATTCTTGGACACAACTCCGCGGAAAGTCTTGCTAGCTCCCTATCTACAGGTGTAGCTTCCGG
>Ga0075418_10008066_pt1 | contig 11821 bp, 12 predicted proteins | sample SoiMetdeltSBSDD2_FD_81776 | JGI IMG/M metagenome (GOLD analysis project Ga0075418, IMG submission 81776) | Bulk soil microbial communities from a Populus tree surrounding site in Tennessee, USA - Soil MetaG P. deltoides SBSDD2 | ecosystem: Environmental > Terrestrial > Soil > Tree plantation...
ATTTAGCCATTTATCACATTTTGAATTAACTGAATTCTCGTCGCGTAATCCGAGGGGTAAGTAGGAGCTCGATCCTCCAACTGCCACCCCTGCCATTTTAGTGTCAGTCAAAGAGCATCTAGTCTGATATTGTCGGCGTTAGGACACTATTATGGTCGTATGGTTACTAACCTTAGCAAATTACGAAAAGTACCGCTTGCTGACGCTGGTACTGGCCTGGCCCTATGCAAATGTTCATGAGTTATACCGACTGCTTTTAGTGGTGGCGGGCCATCAACTATAACGAGCTCTGCGGGTTTTTGCTCGATACCCATTCGAATTCGCCCGTGCGAAAGTAGCTGATGCATTACATACGGTGTGGGAGGCTGCGCCATGTGGGATGGATCCAGTACTAAACTGCCGATAGCAAACTGGGTAGGCAGCGAATCATAGAATAGTAGGGCCTTAAAGTTTTCTTCTGCGGACGAGCTATCCGGGTGCCATGCTCCTTCGGCCCCGGGGGTTAGTAAAGACCGGTAGAAGCCTGCTATAACGGTTTCGTCCTCATGGAGCCACCCTTGGCCGGCAGCCGTGAACGGCTTTAGTGCGTCAACTACCAGGCGACTTTCTTCGCCAGTGGTGGGCTGCAGTGTGTATTTATTCGCACTCCAGGAGCCGTCATAGTCGTCTTCAGTATTGGTTATAACTGAGACTGTGCCATCTGGTTCAATCTTGTAATCTATGCAGTCGGGCGATACGTGCCATAAATCTGGCGTCGCGTATTTAGTGCCAATCTCATGACAGGTGGCGGCAAGCGTGTCAAAATCGGCTTGATTGATACTACCCAGCTCTACCGGTCGGGGTGAATGAAAAGTTAGCGTACTAGCAGACATTAAAAACTACTATACCATCTTTAGTTAAAAATGTCGCCAAATGAATATCTACAATCGCGCTCATACCGACATGCTACGCGGACGGCAGCTGGAGGTATGCAGGCCGATCAGCCTGTGGGAGTGCTGCCAGCTCGTTTTTGACAAGTCTTTCTAGTGCTTCAGGGTCGTTAGTGAACTTATCCACTACTGGACGCCACCATGCCATGCGTATGGTTTGGCACACCGCCATGCGTAAACCGGCTGCGACTATACCGCTTGCATACACCCTGTACACGGCGTCGCCTAGCGTTAGGCCTACGGTTTCGTCTGGGACCTCGGTTCTAAAGGTGTAAAAGTCGGTGCCCACATCGGCAACATCTTCTAGCGACTTGGGGTCCCACGCAACACCAAGGTTCGCCGTTAGGCGGCCTAGTGCGTCCACAATGGGCTGATGAAGGCCAATGGGCCGTACAGATTTCGGTAAAAGCGCCTCTAGGGTCACCGAAGGGCTCTGCGTAGATGGGGCGGCGTTGGGGTCGTAGACGGTGGATTTAGGTTCGTCTGCGGCATCTTCGTCCGGATAAATTGCACTAACTAAATAATCTTCGGCCATGCGTGCCAGATCATCGTCTGTTTCGACGGGTGGGATAAATGGTTCCTCGGGACTTTGCGTAAGGACTGGATAAAAAACAAACAAGTCTTCCTTTTCATCGGGAGATTTATGTAAAAGCAAGCGGAGGTAGGGGTAAGGTGGGGTGTCGGCGGTGAGTTCGGGTAGCGCGGCGCTGATTTCTGCAAGCAGTGCTAGCTGCGCTTCGTCCAAGCCCGCGAGATCTTCCGCGCTTGGATCCCGGCGAAAAGGAAACGTCTCCCAGATGCCTGCGCTGGCAATATGTTCATATTTTTCAAAGGGAATGGCTACTTCGGTGCTCATGAATATACAGTTATAGCATATATTTTTGTTCGGTTCTACATAAAAATTTTTTTGGATTTCGGGGCACCTAGTAAATAACTACAGTACTGGACTATCTATTGATGTATGTCATAATTTATGGATATGTCGAATTATCTCAAACCTGACTTTGAGGCGGACTTGCTGGCCTTGGGCGAAGTACGTTCGGTTCTGCCGAGCGAACTGCAACAGATCGACGACGATCCTGGCCGGCCAGTCGTTTTAACGGATGCGCTTGGAAGTAACGCAATTGTGCTATTCCAAGGACGTCCTGACATCGACTTTGACAAAACAGTGCGTACAGGTAATGCAACGCGACCTACTAAACATACAATTGTCGATAATGGCATGCACACGACAGCAGCCAGCCACACAGTAAACCTGCCTAATCCTTATAGTGTCTTGGCATATTTTCCGGACGCCGCCGACGGTAAAGGCGACGCAAGTTTTTATACAATGCCAGAATTCAACCTTACCTTGCCCGATGTTTCACGCTATATAACCGAGCAAGAAGCTAGGGATCTTATTGCTGAAACGGCAATTCCCCTCCCCGGCGGGCTATTCGTAAGCCGTCCAGAGGCCGAGGCCGCCCATTATGCATACCATGAGGGCAAAAGTATGGCGCCGATGCATGTCGAAGATTATGCCCCAAATGAAGTTCCACTCATAAAAATAAGCGTTGATCCGCTAACCACCGAAGGTTCATTCACATTGCTTGATGCGCCCTCTGTCACACGCGGTAATGTGTTGCAGCGCTTATCTTATACAGGACATGCAGCAATGACTGGGGTAATGCGCAATTTACCGGTATACAAACATGGCGACAACAACTCCATTATGCAGCTGGTTGATATAGCGCCAAGCACAATAGACCATACGGTAGACGATGACGTTTTTGTATACGGTTATATTGATCGCAAAGCCTTTACCTATGATGATCTTATAAGAATGATTAGAACTAAAGAGGGCATACCACAAGAGGGCGCCCTGCCGCCGTTTAAGCGAAGCATAGGTGTACATAGGGCTCTTGAGAGCGGACTTGTTAGCCCTGATTCGCTTGTATACGCCCCTACCGCGACGACCCCTATCCTGTACAAAGCACTCACCGATGGACCTGACACACCATATTTTAGGAATTTGCGCCGCGAACTCGGCCCTGCTTTTGGCCAAGAATCGGACTTGATTGCCAAAGCGCGGTCGCTTGCTCATGATTCATGGCGCGCGGCATTGGCTAGCCGAGTAAAAGTTGAACCAATCGCTACAGGCTTAGAACAAGTCGCTACATCTGCCGGCATTCGTCGTCAAAGAGAGGCTACCATAACTGTAACTGGTGGAATTGCCTATATTGCCTTCGATGGCCGTATAGTGATCCACTAGGTTACTTAGGCCATATCCTCAATCGTCGCATGCTGGTACTGGCTTTGTTTGGGGTGTTGTTGTTTGTAGAGCTTCAAGCCGGCCCGTAGGGTCTCTGATGCCTCTGCGAGATATGCTCGGTCGCCAGTATGACCTGCCTCGTGCTGATATATCCGTCGCAAAAACCTTTGCTTTGGTTCAAGTCTACCCCCAAGGTCGGCCCTGGTGACCGCGAAACTGTGATGCGGTCCTTGTCCTGGTGTCCCCACTTGCACAGACGTTCTTTTCCCTTTTTCGGTGACAGAATACGTATTTAGGTCACAGCGGTAAGCTGAGTAACCGTGATGGTCGTCGCGCAATGACGCGGGGGTGACAATATATTCGGGTGGCAAGGCGTAAGCTGTAGGAGGAGCGGGTTCTAAAAATTCTGGCTGGAGGAGCCACGCAGTAGCAATCTCACTTGCTAACCCGCGCATGGCTGCGCTTCGCGCCGAAGTGTCGTCCGGATCTTCCAGTAAAGTGCCGACTGTAGGTAGGAGGATCTGTTTTACTCTTGCAAAGCGCCCGTAAGCATCCTGGGCTGTAATGGGTTTGTCCGCACGAGCACGAGCCGCGAGTTGTAGCGCGGGCAGATATGCTATAGCCATTTTTCGTCGTAGATTAAGCGCCCACAGTTCAGCCTCAAGATCGGGATCGTTAGTTGGAGCGCACTGTTCCAATTCTTTGTCTTCGATACCATACCAGATAAGGTTGCCGATACGAATAGCTTCCTCGCGATTTTTTAACGTCCAGTCATTTCTGATTCCAGACCAATAGCTTACCGTTCCCGCTTCGGTTGCCGCCGAGCCTGCCGCCAAGCGAACTAATGGGTGGTGATGTCCTGACATATCCGATGCCATCTCTATTAACCGCATAGGTGGTGCATCATAGGTGCCGGTTTTTATCACATTAATGTACGAATAAAAGGTTGGGTCACGGAAATTAAATGCAGATTCAAGAGCGGATGGAGGAAAATTGGTCATATGTAATGCTTGGTTTATACGGAGTAGTTATCTGTTGAATATTTATTGTATAACTACTTCTATAAAATAGCAACTATCCCTGTAAACATGATTTTACTAGGCACTGCCCTTTTGTTTTGGCCACGGCAGTTGAGGTAGTATTTCGCCGTCAATTCGCACTTCTACTAAGCTGTCAGGGTGGATTATGGCTTGGTGCCCGGCCATAAAGCCAGCGAGGCACACCGCGTCATCCAAGGGCTCTTGTACATCCTGGCCAACCCCAAACGCACCGGACTGTTCGTCTGTTTCGCCAATGTAAAAAACATATCTATTAAGAAATGTCGAGTGCAGGCGGACGACCGCAGCTTGCCACACAGCATGGCCACGCGGTTCAATCTGATGCGGCAAAGCTGTTTGTCCGTAAAACAGCGGCGCTACTTGGACATCTGGGCCAAAGCTTATTGCGATATGTTTATTTATTGAATCGATGAATTTATCTGGTAGTGTCATAAAAAAAATAAAAGAACTACCTGGCTAGGGCAGTTCTTTTATACCTTGTGTTTATTCGCCGTGTTTCTCGATAGCTTCGAGCAAACTGTTTTCGAGTTCGCTCTTCTTTTTGAGCTTTGGTGCGGCAGCCTTGACTGGGGCTTCTTTTACTTCTTCGACTGGCTTTGGCGGAGCGCTTTTATCGGCTTCGATATCTAGTTCGTAGCCGGTAAGCTTGCTGGCCAGGCGAACGTTTTGGCCACCACGGCCGATGGCAATACTCAATTGGTCTTCGGGCACGAATACCTTGGCTTTTTTGTCACCCTCGGTAACTACTTTGCTGACCTTGGTAGGGCTTAGTGCATTAGTAATGTAGGTGATAGGGCTGTCGCTCCAGATGGTGATGTCGATTTTTTCTTGTTCGCCAATTTCGCTAACTACAGCGTTAACGCGGGTGCCGTGGCCGCCAACAAAGGTGCCGACCGGGTCGACGCCGGGCACGTTGCTACTAACAGCTAGCTTGGTGCGGACACCGCCTTCGCGGGCAATGCCTTTAATCTCGACAGCGCCGCTTTCCATTTCGGGCACTTCGGCGCGGAATAGCCATTCTATAAATTCGGGGCAGCCGCGGGAAACAACCAACTGTGGCCCGCGCATACCGCGCTCAACATCCTTTAAAAACACCTTGAGGCGCTGGCCTGGGTAGTAACGCTCGCCCTGGATTTGCTCGCTGCGGGGCATAATCCCTTGGGCACGGCCGAGGTCCATGCGCACAATATTGCCTTCGACACGCGACACGATGGCGTTAATGACCGTACCAATTTTGTCTTCAAATTCGTTCATAACAACCTCGCGCTCGGCCTCGCGCAAACGCTGTAAAATAACCTGCTTGGCGGTTTGGGCGGCGACACGACCGAAGTCGTTGACTTTCTCGTGCACCTCGATTTGGTCGCCGACTTTGGCGTTCTTTTGTATGACTTGCGCGTCTTTAAGACTGATCTCGTAGGTTGCGTTTTCGGCCGCGTCAACCACTTCTTTGGTAACATAAGCGTCGACATCGCCGGTGTTGAGGTTCATAGTTACGCGAACCTCTTGCTCGCGGTCACCATAGTCGCGGCGGTATGCGGCAGCAAGTGCTTGCTCGACGACCTCTTGCACTTTGTCTTCTGGCAAGTTTTTTTCTTCGGCCAGCGCCTTTATGGCGGCAGCCAGTTGTTTAAAATCCATTTCCATGTTGTTTCCTTTCTTATATGCGGGCCGCTCAGACTCCTGGATAAATGTGAGTCCTCCCGAAGTGGAGCCCGTGTACTAACTTTTGAATTGTAAATCTGCATGAAAAAAGCCGACCAAAACGGCCGACCACTACCAAGTATTGTACCAAGGTAGACGCGCGGCGTCAACTGCGTGTAGAATAATCAAATGAGTAAAAGAGTCCGCCGATTGGTGCAAGGGTTTGCACCGCATCATTATGAGTTAACACTCGAACCCAACCCCGACACCTTACAACTAACAGGCAAAGTCATCATTACCGGCCAAAAGGCGGGACGGCCATCGCACCGCTTAACGTTCCACCAAAATAAACTCAAGGTTACCAGCGCTATTGTTACCCGCCACGACAAAAAAGGCGACCACGAAATTGCGATTACCCGCATTAACCACCACCAAAGCCTACACGAGGTACGCTTACATACTAGCCAGCTACTATACCCTGGCAATTACACCGTAGAACTGACGTTCGAAGGCAAAGTAAACTCGGGCATGCAGGGCGTGTATTACTCGGACTACACGGTAAATACCGAACAAAAACGCATGGTTTCTACCCAGTTCGAGAGCCACTTTGCACGCCAAGCCTTCCCCGTAATCGACGAGCCCCAAGCCAAAGCCACCTACGCGCTAGAACTGATTACCCCACCGGGCCAAAGTGCCATCGGCAATATGCCGGCAAAAGATAGCTTTGAAAAAGATGGCAGATTGCACACTATTTTTGATACTACACCCAAAATGTCGTCTTATTTACTAGCCTTTGCCTTCGGCGATTTGCAGCACAAAGCAGCCAAAACCAAACGCGGCGTTGACGTGCGGGTGTGGACAACCAAAGCCCACCGGCCCGAAGCCCTCGACTTTGCCCTGGACACCGCAGTACGTTCTATCGATTTTTATGAGGAATTTTTTGAAACACCCTACCCCTTGGCTAAGTGCGACCACATGGCCATCCCCGATTTTTCATCGGCCGCCATGGAGAACTGGGGGCTTATAACATACCGCGAAATGGCGCTGTTGGCCGACCCAGCTTCGACATCGCAAACCATGAAGGAGCTAATCGCCGAAGTAATCGCCCACGAAGTTTCACACCAGTGGTTCGGCAATTTGGTAACAATGCGCTGGTGGGACGATCTTTGGCTAAACGAAAGCTTCGCCAACGTGATGGCTTTTGTGGCCGAGGATGCGCTGTATCCCCAGTGGCATATCTGGAACAGCTACATTGCCGGTGACGGCCTGGCAGCCCTGCGCCGCGACAGCATTGCCGGCGTGCAGGCTATTAAAACCGATGTCCGCCACCCGGACGAGATTAGCAGTATTTTTGACCCCTCAATTGTCTACGCCAAAGGCGGCCGGCTGATCAACATGCTACTGCAATATTTGGGCGAAGATACGTTCCGCAAAGGTCTTAAAGCTTATTTTGCCAAGCACGCCTACGGCAACACCACCGGCCAGGATTTGTGGGAAGCACTTTCTGCTGCCAGCGGCCAAGATGTGGCAGCAATCATGGACCCATGGCTTACCCGCAGCGGTTTCCCTGTGCTTAACGTCACCCAAAACGAAACGAATATAACCGTCAACCAATCACACTTTTTGATGGACCCGGCTAAAGCCGACAAAGAACGTTCTTGGTCGGTGCCACTGCTGGCAGATTCTAAAGAAGTACCGACACTGTTAGAGACTACTCAAATAACTGCACGACTTTCCTCTGACCGCTTTATTAGGTTCGACCAAAACGCCGTTGGCCACTACATTGTCCACTACGTTACCCCCGCCCATGCCGAAGCCATTGCCCGCCGGGCTGCGGCCAAGGAACTTACTCCGGCCGAACGGCTAGCCCTGCTAAATGACAGCATTATGTTGGCGCGTGGCGGCCAACAGTCCACCAGTGCCACACTGCAGCTGCTAGGACACTACAAGCAAGAGGACGAAGAGCCAGTTTGGAGCATTATCGCCCTTATTTTGTCCGATTTACGCCGCTTTATTGATATTGTGCCAAGCCTAGAGGAACCAATGAAGGCCAATGTGCGCAAGCTGGTAGAATCGCAGTATAAACGCCTGGGCTGGAAGGAAATTGCCAGTGAATCAAGCGAGGACGTAAAGTTGCGTGCGCTGATTTTAGCGCTTGGCGCCAACGCCGAACACCCGCAAATCGTCGCTAAAGCACTCGAACTGTTTAAGGCCTACAAGCAAGACAGTTCCTTAGTGACGCCCGAACTACGCGGCGTAGTATTCAGCGCCGCCGTACGCCAGCAAGCTCATGATGCATTCCAGTACCTACTAACACTGGACGAGACTACCTCTGATGTCACTCTAAAATTAGACACCCTCGACGCACTTAGCGCTACCAAAGATCCAAAACAAGTCGCAGTATTGCTTGACCGTCTAAAAGACAGCAAAAGGGTCCGCCAGCACGACGTAGACCGCTGGATCGCCTTTTTGCTACGCAGCCGATACGCCCGCCAACAAGCCTGGGATTGGTTGCGCGACAACTGGCCCTGGCTCGCCAAAACCTTCGCCGACGACCACAGCCTAGATTACCTACCCCGCTACGCCGCAGCGGCCTTTAACACCCCCGAATTACTCGAAGAATACAAAATCTTCTTTGGCCCCATGCAGTCCCTGCCCGCACTCGCCCGCAGCATTACCATCGGCATTGAGGACATCGAAAATCGCGTAGCTTGGTTACAGCGCGACGTTGCCGCAGTCACATCTTATTTCTCATAGCTTGTGGTTGGGTGGGCTAAGCTTTGAGCCGTGCAGAGTATCGTAGTCCTCGGAGTCAAAGAGGTCACCCTGACCAACAGGGCTGGCCCTTTTGATGGAGGGGCGGGCACACTACTCTGCACGGCTCAAAGTTTAGCCCAAATCTTTTACGACGCCAGTTATCGTAAACTCTGGGCCAAACACCTCAATCGCGCACAACTCATACTCGCCTTGCCAGTTATGGGACTGCACCCAAAGTTCTGCCGCAAACCACATTTGCTCCACCTTTTTGGGCGTAATGTAGTCGAGCCCGCCACCTTGCGCAGCGCGCAACCGGTATTTCACCTCGCAAAAATAGACAATCCCATCCCGCCGGGCAACCACATCAATCTCGCACCAGCGCGTCCGCCAGTTACGGTCCATAATTACGCAGCCCTTGCGCACCAAAAAATCAGCAACCACTTGCTCGGCTTTACGTCCGGTATCAACTGTTGTCACCCAGGAGTATCTCTTTTACTTGCCGGAAATTAACACGATGAACGTCGGTAACGCCATATGTCCGCAGTGCCTGCCGATGCGCCTGGGTCGCATAGCCAACATGACTTTCGAACCCAAAATTGGGGTAGGTTTTGGCCAGAGTAATCATATACAAATCGCGGGCAACTTTAGCAATGATACTAGCTGCACTCACCGCCGGTATACTCTGGTCGGCTTTAATAATTGCTTGGCTAATAGCGCTAAGCGAATACGACTTAAAATAATTATAGTTGCCATCGACAATAAGCTGTTCGATAGTTTGGCAGGTTTTAAGCACTTCGTCGACTGCACGATGCATCGCCAGGCGTACGGCTTCGGTCATACCTAGTCGGTTAATCTCTTCCACGCTTGCCCAACCCACTCCAAAATGCAGCGCTTTAGCACGAATTTTAAGGTCAAGACTCTCACGCTGCGCCCGAGATAGCAGTTTGGAATCTTTAAGCCCCCGAATCTTTCTGTCCAATACCACAGCCCCGGCTGCCACCGGCCCAGCCAAACAACCCCTGCCTACTTCGTCAACACCCACAATCATACAGATCAGTGTAGCATGGACTAGGAGTGCAAACGAAAACTAGGGGCGCATAATAGCGACGGCAATCACCGTAGCGCCAATCAACCCAGCGGTGTATTGACCGTCATTAAACAAGGACGCGAACTCTCGCTCGGGCAACATCCATTCATGCTCTTCAATGCTGCCCATGCGTTGTGTCGAGGAAGGCAGAGCCAAAAACTCCCCAGTCGACTGGTATTCCTCAAGCCTATAGTCGCGGAGTAAGGTTATGCAAGGCGTTTCATCATCATAGGCATATATACGAACGTCGCTAGACGACCCGGGTAGGCAGCTACTAGCATTGATCTTTTCGGCGTGAAGTTTTGGGTTCTCTGGATCAAACTTTTGAATATCAAAAATGTCCATAGGGAGTTGTCTAAATTCTACCTTGCTGTCCGACCCATTTGGGGCCAGCCGGGTTCGGAAATACTTAACACGCCGTTCCGATGAAACTTGACTACCTACTGTCGGGGCATATACTGACCTAACAATTCCATAGTAAGCATCTTCCTCAAAGATATGGATGCAGCCTAATAGACTAGTTGAGGTTTCAATTTCAAGTCCATTCTCTTGGCGAACTCGCCTTTGGACCTCTGGTACAAGAGGCTGTAGAAGGAATAGGTCAACCTTAAGCTGCTCGGTTTTGGGCACGTCAAAGTCAAAAGCTGCCAAGCGTTCCGCTAAACTCTTTGGAAGAATCTCGCCAACTTGGCCATTACCAGGCTTATTACAAAAAAGCAGATTTCTAAATGACATAGAACATAGTATTGTAACATATAACTACTAACTAAGCAATAGCACTGTACCTGTAAATCCTTCTTCCATTAAAAAACCTCCGCCCTTATTTGACGGAGGTATCGTATTTGTGGAAACTGTACTATTACATTATTTTTCGTGGGCGGCCATAGCGGCAGCGATTTTGGCTTCGTTTTTAGCCTCTGCTTCGGCCTTTTTGGCGGCTTCTACCTCTGCGGCAGCAGCTTTTTCTTCGGCCAACTTGGTTTCTTCTTCCTCAGCCTTTTTGTCATGGATGGCATTTACCGCTTGGCGGTCAAAGTCTACACCACTTAGTCGGGCTGACTTACCAGTTAATTTACGCATGTAGCTTAGGTAGTTGCGGCGGACTTTGCTGCGCTTGGTAACTTCTACCTTTAGAACGAGAGGGCTGTGCAGTAAAAAGCTCTTTTCTACGCCGATACCGCTGGCAATACGGCGAACGGTAATGCGGCTCGAGTGGCTGCCCTTGCGGTCGGTGCGAATAACCAAACCCTGAAAAATCTGTACGCGCTCTTTGTTGCCTTCGCGGATTTTCTGGTGCACTTTTACAGTGTCACCGCTTTTAACGTCGACAACGGCGCCCTTTTTAAACCTGGCCTCGATTTGTTGAATAACTGACTGCATAGACATATTATTTTACCTTATTTTTCGCTTAAAGCAAGTATAACATATCTGTTACCTTCCGCCAATACTATACTTCCTTACTAGGCTAGCTACGGTGCCGGCAAGTCCTTTGGTGTCAAATTCTTCTTCATTCAAGCTGACATGAACACCAAAATGGTCTAAACGCTCTGCCGTAGGAATACAAAACACGCTAGGGCGTAAAAATAAAGCTGCGGTGATGTCGCTTATATCATACAATTTCATCTCGCGCGACTCAGTCCTCAGTTTAAAAAGATCGTTACCTACGTACCGTACCATGTATCACCTTGGGCCTGGAGCCCAAAAATGCTAAATGCAGGATAGACCGCATGGTTCAGTGCAAGATCTGTCAACGACATGGCCGACGGCGTGCCTGAACCCCTTTTGCGCACAAATAGTGGTTCGTTATCCTGTGTAAAGATATCGCAGCGCGGCAGAGTTTTCTTTTTCATCTCTGAAAAAAGGGCCATAAAGTACGTTTCTGCATCGTGACACACGTCAAGTCTGTAGGCACTGGGCACAGCCAGTCCAGGCTCTTGGCGTTGTACAGTGGAATTCAACAATATACGAAGTACCGAGGCCAGCGTGCCCTGTGGGAACGTCTCCTGTATTGCCTGATTTACAAGCTTTCTGTCTGGATAGGCGCGCAGCACAATACCTGCCTCTACTATTGGGGCCATGCAAGGTGCACCGTCATACA
>Ga0075418_10008069_pt1 | contig 11819 bp, 8 predicted proteins | sample SoiMetdeltSBSDD2_FD_81776 | JGI IMG/M metagenome (GOLD analysis project Ga0075418, IMG submission 81776) | Bulk soil microbial communities from a Populus tree surrounding site in Tennessee, USA - Soil MetaG P. deltoides SBSDD2 | ecosystem: Environmental > Terrestrial > Soil > Tree plantation...
ACCTCCGCCGCCCCCGCCGCCGCCTCCGCCTCCACCTCCACCTCCACCTCCGCCGCCCCCGCCACCGCCTCCTCCCACGACGCAGGTCAAGACGTTCGAGGCGTTCAGGAACGGCCGCGTCGCCCTCCGGGTCGTCCAGAAAACCACGGGAAGCTGCTGGGGCGGCGCCGTCGGCGTCCACCGGGCCGACGCTTGGCGCTGCCACTCTTCGAGCCACATCTACGACCCCTGCTTCTCGAAGCCGAACCTGGCCGGCGGCATCGTCCTCTGCCCGACCTCGTACCCGTGGGTGCGTAAGGCCGTGGAGCTCCAGCTCGACTCGTCGCTTCCGTACCGCTTCGGCAATCCAAAGGGTCCGCCGACCGCCGGCCGCCCGTGGGGAATTCAGACCACTGACGGCAAGAGCTGCCTCGTTTACACGGGCATCACGAAGCTGATCGGCGGGCGCGTGATGACCTACGGCTGCCGTGGAGGAGGGGGACTGGTCGGCGAACCGCGCAAGAAGGCGAAGCTCTGGCGCGTCCGCTTTGCCCAGGGCCAGAAAGCACCCATCTGGAAGGGCATCAAGACCGCCTGGTACTAGGCGGAGCTACGACCCGAACGGGTTCACGAACATGTCCCGCGGAAGCCTCAGCGGGAAGGCGATCGAACTGGCGCCGGCGCTTCGTGCGCGCATCGAGGCCGATGGGGGCAGGCTCAGCCGCAGCGTCCCCGTGAAGATCCCTGCGGCGTTCGTCCGCATGGTCGTGACGCGTTTCCATCCGCGGCCGCTCTTCCTCTCCACCGCGACGCTCGCGGCCTTGCCGCCCGGAGTCCGTCCCCAGACATAGATGCTCTTCGCGCGCCGCAGGGCGACGAACGGGAACCGGAATGCGGTCAGCGCCGGCTTCGCCTTTCCGTTCCGGAAGTACAGGCCCGACTGGTACGGGCCGCGCACGGCGTCCCGGAGGAGATACCAGGTGAACATGCTGATCCCGGCCTCCCAGGCGCGAAACAGCGCCTCCGACACCCACTGCGCCTCGAGTGCGAGCGGTACGCCGCGCTTGTCGGGCGGCTTCGAGTCCCAGCTGAACTCGGTGACCCAGAACTGCACGGCACGGTTGGAGGCAACGCGGTGGGCGCGAACCGCCGCATTCAGCACATTCCGGGCTCGCGGGAGGTCGCCTAGCGACAGATCGGTTGACTTGAAAGCGTGATGGCGGGGGCCGCCCGACGTATATGGATGAACTGACCACACGTCGAACTCCGTCCTGCCCGCGAGAACTGCCTTCATGAACTTGAGCGGCCCAGGGTCTTTGCCGAACGTGAACGGGGCGACGAGCCCGGCGACGACGATGTTGTCCCGGCGCACGGCATGGGCGGCGGAGGCGAAGGAATTCACCATGCTTCGGTAGCGCACGGCACCCACGAGTTTCTTTCCGGACATCTGCGGCGCCAGGTACAGCGAGAGGTTGGGCTCGTTCCAGACCATCCAGTACCGGACGCGGGGCAAGCCTTCGAACGCGCCGCTGTAGCGAGAGGTGATCGCGGTCCCGAAGTCTCCCAGGGCAGCCGCATTTACCCTCTTGCCGCCGGCCCAGGAAGGAGCGGTGAGTACGTCCACGAGCGGTGTCAAGCCATTCGCGACCGCCAGGGAGATCGCCCGGTCGGTGGAGTCCCAGCTGTAGGCGGCGTCGGCCGGATCCGTTGGACGAAAGTTCGCTGGGCGCTGCGCCGGCGCGATGTCCTTCCAGGAAACCGTGAGCCGCACCGCCGTTGCTCCCGCTTGCTTGACCCGCCGAAAGAGCGCGTTTGCGCCACCGTCGTCCGCTGGGATGTCGCCGCTCTGCACGTAGACCGCCGTCTGGAGCGGGCCGGCTGCTTGCGCCGAGGCGGCGCCCGATAGGACACCCGCGACCAGCACGACGAGGATCGCGGCCTTGCGCATCCCGGGACCCTACCCACGCCCCGTGTGAGGAAAGGGTAAGACTCGAACGGGTTACGCAGCGAGCCGCGAGGCGCACGCGGCGAGTGGTCGGACCTCGAGCTCGGGCGGCGGCCGGCGCAGGAAGCCGCCGACGAGCAGGAGCTCGTCCACCGACTCCACGTCGAACGGCCGAGGCTGCGTGCGGGTTGCGGCCACACCCGCGGCGAGCTCGAGCGCCGCTCCGGCGCCGGGGGGAATCGTCCGGACCGCCTGGATCCTCCCCCCGGCCAGGAAGAACGCACGCCGCATTCGGGGCTCGACTGCCGGTGCGAGGATGCACAGCTCGAGCGACCTCAACCGCTCCAGCCGCCGGAGGTGGTTGATCAGCCGCTCCAGCGCATCGATGCGGTCACGGAGGCGTGCCGCGTCCTCGTAGCGCAAGCAGTCGGAGAGGTCGCGCAGCTTCGCCCGGAGGCGAGGGAGGGGCCCGGCGAGACCGAGCAGGCCCTCGAGCTCACTCTCCGAGGCTCCTGCCAGCGCGCGGGCGGCCAACTCGGCCTGGCGTCGGCTCCGGATCGGGCCCAGCTCGCCGGCGGTGCGGGAGACGACGATCCCGTCGCCGCGTCGCCGAAGGTAGACGTACCGGTCGGTACGCGACTGTCGCGCGTTGGCGGGCGGGCGCAGCTCCCGGATCAGCCTCAGCTCCTCCAGGCCCGCTTCGAGCTCGGAGCCGAGCACGTCCCACTCGATCCGGTCGACGGCGGTTAGCGCGGTCTCGACCGACGGGCGCTGGCGGTCGGAGCGGAAGTAGGAGCGGAGCCGTGCCCGCAGGTCGCGCGCGCGTCCGACGTACAGCACTTGCGGGCCGGCGTAGAAGCGGTAGACGCCGGGGCGGGTCGGCGCCCCGTGCGCGAGCGAGCGTTTGTCGTAGACCTTCCGCTTGCGCGGCGCGGAGAGCTCGTACAGGTCGGAGAGCGTCCGCGCCCCGCGTTCCTGGGCGAGCCCGATCAGCGCGAGGAGGACCTCGCCGGTGGCCTCCGCGTCGGGGAGCGCGCGATGACACGGACGGGCGACCGTCCCGAAAAAGTAGGAGAGCGACGCGAGGCCCGTGCGAGTCACGCGCCCGGCCAGGAGCGTGCGCGCGAGGGCCAGCGTGTCGAGGACCGGGGCGGCGAGGCGGCGGCCGGTAAGGAGCCCGAGATCGCGGTCGAGGAACGAGCGGTCGAAGCGGGCGTTGTGCGCGACCAGCACTGCGTCGGCCGCGAAGGCCATGAAGCGCCGTACCGCGACGGCGGCGGACGGTGCGCCGAGGAGGTCGGTCTGCCGGATGCCTGTCAGCGCGGTGATCGCAGGAGGAAGCTCAGCACGCGGGTCGACCAGCGTTTGGAATGTGCCCGTCTGCTCGAGTGCGCTGATCCGGACGGCGCCGATCTCACAGATGCGCGCGCCGCGCCCGACGCCGGTGGTCTCGAGATCGAAGACGACGAAGTCGGTCTCCTCGAGGAGCGGATCCGCGTCGGGCCGCGCGAGGCCGACTGCCGAGCCGATCCAGCGCAGCCGGGAGTCACCTGCGACGAGCTCATCCAGGATGGAGCGGGCGAGCCCTTCGGACACCGACCGCAGCGCGAACAGGGGCCGCGCGGCATCCGAGGCCGCGAGCGGCGCCCCACGCTCCTCGAGGAGCTCGACCAGCCGGTCGGCGGAGTCGAAGGCCAGCTGCACGCCTCCGATGGTAGGCGAACATGTGTTCGATTACAACTGCTCGTCGGATCCCGGCCGCCGCCGGTGCCGCAGCGAGACCTGCATGACGGCTGTCAGGTACACGTGCAGTGCCGCGTTGCCGGCGACCTGGCCGAGCACCGTTGCGCCCGGGAGCGGCGAGCGGATGCCGCGCACGCCGGACGCTGCTGCGAGGCCCCAGCCCAGGCCCGCGTTGATGAAGAAGCCCAGCCTGCGCGTGATCGGGAACTCGTCCTCGCCACTGTCCAGGACGGTCCCGTTGAACCAGGGGAGGACCCAACGGGCCAGACCCATTCTTCCGTCTGATGCCAGAAGTAGAGAGGGACCGGGACCCAGAAGGCCCAGCGCAGGTCGCGCCTGAGCCGCTCGCGCTCATCGCATAGATCGCCGTAGCAGGAACGGCAGCGGCGGCGGCCAGCCACGGCCACCGTCCATGGGTGCAATCGGCGAGGCTCACGACAGGGCGATTATGCTGACGTCGTGGAGCAGACGAAGTACCTGCTCGACGAAGACCGGCTTCCGAGGCGCTGGTACAACATCCGCGCCGACATGCCCAGCCCGCCGCAGCCGGTGCTACATCCGGGCACGGGTGAGCCGGTTGGGCCGGACGACCTGGCTCCGCTCTTCCCCATGGAGCTCATCCAGCAGGAGGTGAGCGAGGAGCCAGAGGTCGCCATTCCCGATGAAGTTCTCGACATCTGGCGGCTGTGGCGACCGACGCCGCTCTACCGCGCGTGGCGGCTCGAGGAGGCGCTCGGGACGCGGTCGCGGATCTTCTACAAGTACGAGGGCGGCAGCCCGCCGGGCAGCCATAAACCGAACACGGCGGTCGCCCAGGCTTTCTACAACAAGAAGGAGGGGCGGACACGGCTGGCGACCGAGACCGGCGCCGGGCAGTGGGGGAGCGCGCTCGCCTTCGCCTGCCAGCTGATCGGGCTCGAGTGCAAGGTCTACATGGTCCGGATCTCCTACGACCAGAAGCCGTTCCGGCGGTCGCTGATCCAGGCCTGGGGCGCCGAGATCGTCCCCAGTCCTTCTGACGACACGCAGTCGGGCCGAGCCGTCCTCGCCGACCATCCGGATTCGCCTGGGAGCCTCGGCATCGCCATCTCGGAGGCGGTCGAGGATGCAGTCGGGCGGGGGGACACGGCTTACTCCCTCGGCAGCGTCCTCAACCACGTGCTCCTGCACCAGACGGTCATCGGGCAGGAGGCGCTCGCGCAGATGGAGCTCGCGGGTGCGTTCCCGGACATCGTCATCGGCTGCGTCGGCGGCGGCTCGAATTTCGCCGGACTCGCCTTCCCTTTCCTGCGCGAGAAGATCGCAGGGAGGGACATCGACGTGCTCGCCTGCGAGCCGGCGGCGTGCCCGACGCTCACGCGCGGGCTGTTCGCCTACGACTTCGGCGACACGAGCAAGCTCACGCCGCTGGTCGCGATGCACACGCTCGGCCACGACTTCATCCCCGCCCCGATCCACGCCGGCGGCCTCCGCTACCACGGCGTCGCGCCGCTCATCTCCCAGCTCGTCCGCGACGGGCTCATCCGCGCCGAGGCCTACTTGCAGAACGACGTCTTCGACGCGGCGGTGCGCTTCGCCCGGACCGAGGGGATCGTCCCCGCACCAGAGTCGGCTCACGCGATCTACGGCGCGGTCGAGTCGGCGCGCCTCGCCGACGAGGCGGGCGAGGAGCGGACGATCCTCTTCAACCTCTCCGGCCACGGCCACTTCGACATGGCCGCCTATGACAATTACTTCGCCGGCAAGCTCGAAGACGTGGCGCTCGAGGAGGAGGAGATCGCGCGGGCCCAGGCCGCACTCGAGGGCCTGCCGACGCCGGCCTAGCGGCCCGCCGCGACCTGGCGGCGGCGCAGCAGCGTGTCGAGCGTTACGGCGGCGAGGAGGATGACGCCGGTGGTGATGTACTTGACCGCGTCCGAGTAGCCGATCGAATCGATGCCGTTGGCGATCATGCCGATGATGATCCCGCCGAAGAGAGCGCCGCTGACCCGGCCACGCCCGCCGAAGAGGCTGACTCCTCCGATCACTGCGGCCGAGATCGAGTCGAGCAGGATGGTGCCGCCGCCGGCGGTCAGGTCGACCGAGTTCAAGTAGGACGCGAAGATGACGCCGCCGAACGCCGCCATCGAGGAGCAGATCATGAAGCAGAGGATGCGCACGCGGGCGACGTTGATCCCGGCGCGACGCGCGGCCTCCGCGCTCCCGCCGACCGCATACACGTGCCGGCCGAACGACGTCCGGGTGGCGAGGAATGACAATATGGCGACGAGGAACAGGATGATCAGCGCGACCACGGGCATCCCGCGCGAGTGGTTGGCGACGGCAAACGCCGCGAAGACGAGCCCGCTGAAGAAGAGGACACGGATGACGATCAAGGTGATATTCCCGGCCGGGAGTCCTGCCCGCTTGCGGCTCACATAACCGGCTAACGCGGTCGCGGCTAAGCCGGCGCTGAAGATCCCGGCCACGATCCAACCGACGTTCGCGGGGAGCAGGTAGAGCTCGATGTCGTTGATCAGCCTGTCCTCGATGCCAATCACGCCCTGCGTCCCCAGGAGATTCAGGATCACGCCCTGCCAGATCAGGAGCCCGGCCAGGGTGACGACGAAGGACGGCACGCCGAGAATGGCGACGAACGACCCCTGGACGAGGCCGATCACCGCGCCGACGGCGATCGCGCAGGCGATCGCCACGAGACCCGGGAACTGGTGTCCCGACCCAGGTAGCTGGAGCTCCGCGACCGTAACGCCGGCGACGCCGCTCACGAAGCCGACCGAGAGGTCGATCTCGCCGATCAGGAGAACGAAGACGATGCCCATGCCGATCACCGTGACCCCGGCCATCTGCCCGATCAGGTTGGTGAAGTTGACGGCGCTGAAGAAGATGTCCGTCTTGAGCGTGAAATACAGGCCGATCCCGATGATCCCGATGATCACGGGGAGGCTCCCGACGTCTCCGCCCTTCAACGCCTCCCAGCGCGCGCGGACGATGGCGCCGAAGCTGTTCTGATCCTCGGCGGCGATCTGGATCTCGACCGGCGCGGCGGTGCTCATGCCCTACGCGGCCTCGGGCTCGGGGATGCCGGCGGTGATCGCCTGGACGATCGCCTGCTCGGTCGTCTTCTCCTTCTCGTAGATGCCGACGGTCCGTCCCAGTCGAAGCACCGTGATGCGGTCGGCGACCTCGAAGACGTCCACGAGGTTGTGCGAGACGAGCACGACCGAGAGGTTCTGCTCGGCGAGCCGCCTGACCAGGTCGAGCACCTGGCGCGTCTGCGCGACGCCGAGTGCCGCCGTCGGCTCGTCCAGGAACAGCACCTGGCCCTTCCACATCACCGCCCGCGCGACTGCGACCGACTGGCGCTGCCCGCCCGAAAGCTGAGCGACCGGCTGGCGGACGGAGCGGATCGTCGTCACGGACAGCGTTTTGAGCGTCTCGGTCGCGCGCCGCTCCATCTCCGCCTCCCTCAGCCGGTAGATCGGATCGTGGTCCTCCCGGCCGAGGAACATGTTCTGCACGACGTCGAGGTTGTCGCAGAGGGCGAGGTCCTGGTAGACGACTTCGACACCGTGCTTGGTTGCGTCCTTCGGCCCGTGGATCTTGACCGGCTCCCCACGGAAGAGCACCTCCCCTTCGTCGATCGAATAGATGCCGGCGACACACTTGATCAGCGTCGACTTTCCCGCGCCGTTGTCGCCGACGAGCGCCATGACCTCGCCGTCTCGCACCTCGAAGTCGGCACCTCGGAGCGCCTGGACCGATCCGAAGCTCTTCTCGATCCCACGCAACTCGAGTGCCGGGGCAATCGTCGCGCTCATCAGATGCCGGATTATCACAGTGGAGGCGCCCGGAAGGGGCGCCTCCACTGGATGAAGTTCGCTACTTGCAGAACTTCTTGTACTGCCCGATGCAGACCTGGCTCCTCTTCACGAAGCCTTCCTTGAAGAGCAGCTTGTAGTTCTTGCCCGTGATCCAGATCGGGGTCAGGAGGATGGACGGAGTGCCGCTCACCTTGCCGTTCACGCCGGGCACCTTCTTGCCCTTGATGAGGGCGACCGCGGCGGCCGCGGCGGCGCTGGCCTCCGTGTGCACGGACTTGTAGACAGTGCCACTCTGCCAGCCGGCGAGGATGAACTGCACGCCGGTCGGCGTCGCATCCTGGCCGGTGAGCGGGATGGGCTTGAGTCCGTGTGCCTTGAGCGACGAGATCACGGCTCCCGCGAGCCCGTCGTTGGCCGCGAGCACGCCGTTGATCTTGTTGCTGTTGGCGGCGAGCATCTGATCGAAGATGCGCCGGCCCTTGATCGGATCCCAATCCGTGTACTGGTCGCCCGACTTCGCCTTCACGAACGTTCCTTTGGAGAAGAGCGGGTCGAGGACCGAGTCGTAGCCCTGCTTGAACAGCTTGGCGTTGTTGTCCTTGACGTCCCCGTTCAACTGCGCGATCACGGGCTTCTTCGAGTAGGTCCCCTTCGCCTTCAGAGCCGCGACCAGGCCGGCTCCCTGGAGCTTGCCGACCCTCACGTTGTCGAACGAGACGTAGTACGACGCCTTGCTGCCGACGACCAGGCGGTCGTAGTCGATCACCTTGGCGCCGCGGGAGACCGCGAGGTCGGTGATCGAGGCGCCTGAGCCCGGATCGAGCTGGTCGAGCAGGATGACCTTCGCGCCCTGCGCGAGACACTGCTGGGCCTGGGCCTTCTGCTTGGTCGGGCTGCCGAGCGCGTTGACGACAGACGCGGAAACCCCGGCCTTCTTGAACGCTGCCTTGAGATACGGAGCGTCGAAGAGCGTGTAGCGCGTCGACGACTTCGTGTCCGGCAGCAGGGCGCAGGCTTGAATCGAGGCCGCCTTGCCTGTCGGGCGCGCGCCCGCGACGGATGCGTACAGCGCCACGGTCACGCAAGCACCGAGGGCTCCCGCCGCCAGGAGCACTCTGGAGAAGCGCGATCTTGGTTTGGACATGTGCTTACCTCTCTCTGAGCGGCGCCGATCGATCGGTGCCGATTGGCTCAACCCTACTCACAACGTGTGCGGTCAAGCAACCGCCATCGGTCGGACTCGCGCACGCGCCCGCTTCGTCGTGGCCGACCCCGTTGACCGGTCCGTCGACCGGAGTAGGGTTCCTCGCTCGAACAATCCCCGCACGGCAAGGGGAGACGATGACGCGGGAGCGCGTACTCTGGCACGAACTGACGACCCTTCTCGTAGGGATTGGAGGCTAGTGGCCGACGCAGGCAACGCCGTGGCGCTGCCACGGCTGAGTTGGAGCTCGACGTGACTCGACGCTCTCGACCGCCTCGGGTGGGCGGTGGGCCAGTCGTTCAGCTCGTACGGCACCAGCGTCGGCGTCCGCGTGAGTGATGCGGCCGCACTCCCTCCGGTGCTGGACCGGCTGCCGCCGGGGTGGCAGGAAAGGCGGACGACGACGGTCGAGCGTCTGTACTCGCTGGTCGTCGGCGGGAAAGCCGACGGACACGTGCGGCGTCTCAACGTGCTCTACGGTGACGCCGACCTGCTCGTGCGCACCCGCGACCTGGAGGAGGCACTCGACACGTTTGCCGCCGACGTCCAGCTCCACGTCGCGGAGCGGGCTCCACGGCACGTTTTCGTCCACGCCGGCGTCGTCGGGTGGTGCGGCCGGGCGATCGTCATGCCGGGCCGAAGCTTCTCGGGCAAGACGACTCTCGTCGAAGCGCTCGTGCGGGCAGGGGCAACGTACTACTCGGACGACTATGCCGTCTTCGATGCTCAGGGCCGCGTCCACCCATTTCCGCGGCCGCTCGCGATTCGCCACAATGGAGCGCACGTGCAGGAGCGTCATGCCGTCGAGTCGCTCGGAGGAGTCGCCGGCGAGGTGCCGCTGCCGGTCGGTCTCGTCGCGGTGACGGAATACGACTCGCAGCTAGTCGGCTGGCGGCCCGAGCCTCTGTCCACGGGTAACGGCGTTCTCGAGCTGCTCGCGCATGCCGTGTCGGCGCGGCGACGCCCCGAAGCGGTGCTCGAGGCGCTCCACCGAGCAACCGCCGCCGCCCAGGTCCTGAAGGCCCCGCGCGGCGAGGCGGACGGCGTGGCGCCGCGGATCCTGGAACTGGTTCCATGACGCCGCGGCGGTGGGGGGCGACGGTTCTGCTCATCGCGGTCGTGACGACCGTTCTGGTGCTCGCGACCCCGGCTCCGACGGCGACCGCTGTCAGCGAGCCCGCGGCACTGCAGCGCCAGTGGACGATGGCCGCGGCGCGGGCGGTGAAGATCGAGGTGAGGAAGGACGGCTGGTATCGGGTTGGGCGCGCCCGGCTCAAGCGGGCGGGCGCGGATGTCGCGAAGCCGGATCGCCTCCGGCTCTACGCGGACGGCAAAGACGTGCCGACCCGCATCGACCGCGGCTCGATCGAGTTCTACGGTCAGGCACTCGACACTCCGTCGACAGATACGCGCACGTACTGGCTCATGTCCGGGGCGACCCCCGGCCCGCATCTCCGACCCGTGACGGCGCGCATACAGCGCGGCTCCGGATTCGCGCGAAGCTTCCCATTCGTCCTCGAGCGGAAGTACAGGACGATCTACTCGACGCTGCAGAACGGCGAACGGCAGAACTACTTCGGCGACATGATCTACTCCAAGCCGACGACGCTCGCCCTGAGGGTGCGGGACCAGGCAGAGCGAACGGGCGTGCTCGATGTCGTCGTCCAGGGGCTGTCCACGCGGAGCCACCGGATCAGGGTCGTGCTGAACGGTGCAGGGCTCGGGACGATCGCGTTCAACGCCCAGGCGAACGTCTCCCGACGCTTCGTACTCCCGCGCGGCCTGCTCCACGAGGGGGCGAATTCGCTGACGCTGACGTCCGTCGGCGGCGATGCCGACGTGAGCTTCATCGACACCACACGCCTGACGTATCCGCGGCAGTACCGCGCCGAGCACGACGCACTACGCTTCTCGCTTCCCCGTAGCTCAACAGGGTGGGTCACGGGGTTCAGCCGGAGCAACGTGACGGTGATCGACGTGACGCGGCCGGCCTCACCCCGGCTGCTGCGGCCGACCGTCCGTCGTTCGAGCGGCGAGTTCGCCGCGGTCATCGCGCCGAGTCCGCGCGCACGGCTGCTGTTGGCGCTGACGAAACCCGCGCAGCCCGCCGCGGTCGAACGAAACCGCGTGTCCCATTGGCACGAACCCGGCGGCGCGGACCTGGTCATCATCGCCCATCGCAGGTTCTTCCCCCAGCTGGCGCGGCTGAAGGCGTACCGAGAGCAGCAGGGTCTGAGGGTCGCTCTCGTCGACGTCGAAGACCTCTACGACGAGTTCACCTTTGGCGCGCACGATCCGCAGGCGATCAAGGCCTTTTTCGCCCGGGCGGCGACGCAGTGGCGGCCGGCGCCTCGCTACGTCATCCTGGCGGGCGACGCGACGTCGGACCCGCGGAACTACCTCGGCCAGCGCGCCCGCGACTTCGTCCCGACGAAGACGGTCGACACGGAGTACATGGAGACCGCCTCCGACGACTGGTTCGCTGATCTCGACTCCGACGGTGTTCCGGAAATGGCGGTCGGACGGCTGCCGGTGCGGACAGGCGCCGAGGCCGCCAGGATCGTCGACAAGATCATCGCGTACGATCGGCAGTCCGCGCAGCCGTCGCGGCAAGCGCTGCTCGTCTCCGACACGGGGTTCGAGCCGGCGACCAATTCACTCCGGCAGCTTCTACCGTCCGGCACGAGCGCCGTCACCGTCAACCGAGGTGATGGACCGACGGACAGCGCCATCCGCGCACGCATCCTCGATGTGCTCAAGAACGGACCTTCGGTCGTGAACTACTACGGCCACGGCGCCGTTGACGTGTGGACAGGCGCCGGACTGCTCAAGTCAGCCGACGCGGCGTCGCTGCGCAACGCCGGGCACCTGTCGCTGTTCGTGATGATGACGTGCCTCAACGGCTACTTCATCGAGCCGAAGACCCAAAGCCTTGCCGAAGCGCTCCTCAGGGCCCCACACGGTGGAGCGTTCGCAGTCTGGGCGTCGTCGGGGCTGACCGTACCGGCTGACCAGATCCGCGCAAACGAGGAGCTCTTCCGGCAGCTCGCTGCATCTGAGTCGCCGCGGCTTGGCGATGCGATGGTACGCGCGAAGTCGGTGATACGGGATCCGGACGTCCGCCGAA
>Ga0075418_10008070_pt1 | contig 11818 bp, 10 predicted proteins | sample SoiMetdeltSBSDD2_FD_81776 | JGI IMG/M metagenome (GOLD analysis project Ga0075418, IMG submission 81776) | Bulk soil microbial communities from a Populus tree surrounding site in Tennessee, USA - Soil MetaG P. deltoides SBSDD2 | ecosystem: Environmental > Terrestrial > Soil > Tree plantation...
CGGATCAATGTCGCCTGTGTGGCATGGGCTCGGGCTCGCATTGGCTCGGCTGATTGGGGCCGGGCAAGATATCCAACCGTTGCATCATCCCGAGATCCTCGTGCGTTATGATGTGGCAATGCATCACAAAGCAGCCCACGGTAATCGGTCTGAAGTGGATCCGAAAGGTGATCGACCCGTGCCGAGCTAAATTGATGTTTGGCTGGGGGGCGTCCGGCCCGGTGGGTGTCGGGATGGATGCGGGGACAAGGATGGTGTCGTGCCATTCTGGAGTCGGAAGGGGCTTGCCGTTGATTTTCGTAAGCAAGAAGGGGTTCTGATGAATGTGGAATGGATGGTCGGTGAAGGAACGATTGACCACCGTCCATTCTTCGTAGCTGTCTGCGATCATGTCGGGGAACAGCGGCTTGTCCGGATCGAACAGCCCTTCCTTTTGGAAATTAACCAGCGGCATGTTTGGATCGGGATTGGGTACGCCCTTGTCATCATCATCCCGCATCAGCAACAGAGTGATGAAAGGCTTGCCGCCCCAATATTCTGCGTCGTACTTTTCGAAATACCAACCGCAGCTTGGCAGCCGACCCTGGGGCCCGTTCCCGGCCATCGCCTGGTGCCCGTTCCCGGTCATCCCCGTCGTGTCCCCCGTCGTGTCCACCGTCCCCATCCCGGCCTCCCCTGGGACCTTGCCGCAATTCTCGAACGCGACGTTCCGCAGTGCAGCCGGGGGCGTGTTGAGCATGTCCTCAACACTTGGAAGGCCCGTCGGCACGGGCAATGGCCCGCTTGGTAGACTCATATCAACAGGGTCGCCCTCGACGACGACCGTTGCGAGCGTAAGGGGATACGTTAGCTGTGTTGTCGGATCACACCCTTCGGGGGCAGTTGGATCTAAGGGGTCGCAGGGTTGGGGCAAGTCAGCGCTGTGACGGGATGGCCGCATCTCCGGATCGATCCCCGAGGGCGACACCGACTCTGGAATAAAAGGATCCAGTGCTTGCAGGAGGTACGTGCCGGGTTTGCCCGCCTTGACCAACACCTCGTATCGCTGACCAGGGCCTATAACGACAGGAGCCTCCGCCGGTAGGCTGTTCACGTTCGCGGCGGTAATCCCGTCCATGGCGACGATGTTGAGGCTATGGCCTTGCAGCGCCACCGGCAGGTTATCTCCCTCCGTGGCATTGAGCCATCGCCACCGTTGCACCTCACCCGGCCGCATGTGCATGGTGGGGTTGGTCTTGCCATTGGTGGTATAGTAGAAAAAACTCTTCGGGCTGCCGGTGGTCCCGTAGGTGCTCCACGGTCCTTGTTGAGCCGGGCCAGCGTCGGGTGGAAAGGTCCCAAACTGCTGTGACTCTTGATTGACAAAGGGCACGTTGCCGGTCAGGTCTGACCGGATGACCTGAAAGCCCATCACGACATCTTTGGCGGCCTTGATCTCTGGCAGGGCATCAAGGGTTCCAGGTCCGCCTTTGATAATCAGAAAGCCAGCCATGCCGCCAAAAAACTGGGTTGTGACCGATCCGTGCTTGTGCGTGTGATACCAATAGGTCCCGGTGGGATGATCGGGCGGGATTTCAACCCTTACATGGTTCTTGGTGCCCGGTTCCATGTGCCGGAAAACGTTGTCCGAGATGCCTAAGGGAGAGACTTCGAGCCCGTGCGTATGAAGGTTGATCGTGTAGGGGTCATGAGGGAAAGCTCCGTCCCGCTGCTCTTGCGGATTGGGCGGCAGATCGTTGGGCATGGCGATCGACAACGTGTCGCCCGGTTTGACCACCAGAGTGGGTCCCGGAATGGTGCCCTCAAAGGTCAGAGCATGGACGACCCTCGTTTCACCAGTGAAATTATCCGTTAGGGTATTGTCCGCGATACGGGCGCGCAGCGTCGTTTTGAGGATCCCACCAGAGGACTGGCGCACCTCGGGCTGCGGAAACGCGGTCCCGCCGGGGTCCTGGCTCGTCTGCCCGCGACGGATCGTGAGGAACGCAGCTGACAGGACCAACACGGCAACCACCACGAAAACTTGTAGCCTATGACGTCTCAACATGATTCCCCCTTTCATCAAGATGGCTCCCCCACATGATGCAGGACAGGAGTTTGGGTCTGCGAAAAAACGGGCATCCTCCAGGGAGGTGCAGCATTGCTGAAGACGGGTCAGGACGAGTAGTACCTATGTGCGGCATCGGCGGACCCCTCATCTCCACCAGCGTCTACCGCAACGGTGGTTGGGCCCATCGGGCTCCTAGGTATTGTCAAGTTAACTGACGAGTAATAAAACGTCTCCCACTCGAAGGATGTTTTATCGGCTTATGATGCTCAGGCATCCCATTCGTGGTCACGAAATGACTTCGAAATGGCCTCAGCGTCCCACTCCGCGCCCCCATTTTGCAGGTGTGACCGTTAATTTGGCTATTTTTGACTATCCCCGCAAAAAGGTAAAGTATGATTTTTGACGTAATGTCTCATTGCCTGCATATGGGGGGCGTCAAAGCACCATTGTGCAACGAAACATCTGTGTCTCCCAGTATCCTCATTGCCAGGGAGAAGGAGAACTCATGACGAGCCAGGAAGTCAATGCAGCGATCCGGCACAGTCTTGGCCTGCCGGAAGTTGTGGAGAGTAAGCCCACAGTCTCAGTCGAAGGCCACGTTTGCGAGTTCCCACTGTGGTCGTTTAGCAAGCAGCGAAGCTCTGAAAAGGAGCTGCACATTACCTATGACGACGGCTCCTTTATGACCCTTGTTGCACCCCTAGGCATGCCAAGCCCCAGCTTTCCGGGATATCTCGATGTCATGCTGTTTTACGGGCAACGGGATTTATTCCTGCACGATCATACCACGCTAAGCGTGTATTCGATCTTCCAGAAGCTCGGCATGGGGGGCGAGCACGATTTATGTAAAATTCCAGATAGCCCCTACGAATGTGCCGAAATTCATCGAGCTATCTCGCTTGTCGCACGTTGATTTTTGCAGCGGTTTTGGCACAGCTTTTCAAGGCGTTCGCTGGGTTTTTACCCTCTCTGGAGCCCGCTGGGGAGCCCGTGCCAAAAGTACACATTTTGCACTCACACCTAAAGTCGAATAGAGGACGGTCGGTTTCCTCGATGCCTCGTCACTTTATATTTATCAGAGGTTAACAGCTCTCATCTGGAATTTTGCACGTTTCGTTCTCAGACCCCAACAGGCCGTGGGCCGTGCAGGTGTCCCAGCTATCCAGCAGGTAGGAGTGCTCCCAAGAGAAGATCGGCTAAAGCTAGCCACCCTTGAGTGGAGTGACGAAGGCGTTCGTGAGGTCGTTGGCCCGCCCATCCCTATCGCCGAGGGGCGCCAGGTCCCAGTGTGTCTCGATGAAGCGCAGGATGGAGACGGTCTCGTACTGCGTGTGATCGACGAATCCCTTTTTCGCCAACGGCGAGATGATGAGCGCGGGGACCCGGAGGCCAGGGCCCCACCGATCGATGACGGGTGGCGCCACGTGGTCCCAACGCCCGCCGTGCTCATCATAGGTGATGATGATGACGGACGTCGCCCAGTACCGGCTGTCCTGCACGGCCTTGACGAGCTCGGCGACGTGCCGCTGGCTGGCCGCGACCGTCGCGTAGCCGGGATGCTGATCGTAGTCGCCCAGGGGCTTGATGAAGGCGACGGCGGGGAGGCTGCCCGTAGACAGCGCGCGGAGGAACTCCGCCTCGTCCTTGAGGTGCGCCGCGCGCCCCGGGGTCCCGGGGCCGTAGTTAGCGAAGTACGCGAAGGGCTGGTGGTGGAACTGGAACAGCTTCGCCGGCCGCCCGGCCAGGGCATCGTCCCACCCGCCGGCGTACCAGGCCCAGGAGACGCCCCGCGCGCCGAGGCGGTCACCGATCGTGGGCGCCGTCTGCGGTGGCAGAAGCGCATCGAGTGGGGTCCCCGCCGGGTACGGGCCATTGGCCGAGAAGATCGTGTTCACGACGTAGCCGTCCGGCGTGACCTCGGCGTCCTGCCGTGTGCCGGGGACAAGGATCCCATGGGCATCGAGCTGGGCCACCATCCGCCGGGGTGCCTCCGGCCAGGCGGGGGTGCGCGCGGAGACCAGCCACATGTGGTTCAGCCACGAGCCGCCGAAGGCCGAATGGAACCAGTGGTCGCACAGGGTGTACTGGCGGGCCAGCCGCCCCAGGGGCATGTCCGTCACGTCGTAGTAACTCATCGCCAGGCCGCTGTCGTGGCCGTCGGCGTCATTCCAGGCGACGAACTTGTCCATGCGGCCGCCGTTGATCTGGTACTGCTCCTGGTAGAAGAGGTGCACGGGGCTGTTGGTGAGCTGGTCGGGCGGGACATAGCGCGCCAGGTCGAACGGACGGACGGGGAGATCCGCCGGAATGCGCGCGTCTGGCCGCCCCTCGAAGAGCGGCTGGGGCAGGGTCGTGTAGGGCGAGCCGTCTTTGCGGACCTGCCGGACAGTGTCGCCGGCGTTGGCGATCCCGTTCGCGCCCGGAAAGCGCCCGAACTGGCCGTCGAAGCTCCAGTTCTCCAGGTAGATCACGATGAGGTGCTCGATCCGGTCCGCGGAGCGAAGCACCACCCGCCCCTTGCAGCCTGCGGGCACGAGCAGCAAGACGAGCAGGAGCAGCCATCGGACAGTGCGTAACTCGACCCCGTGCATCATTCCCTCCGGCGGTCCCAGGCCATCTCCGCAGGGAGATGGCCGCCCTGTAAAATCAGCCCCCTTCCGGCAGTTGCACACTGGTGCTTTTGCGACCCCCATATGCAAGAACCAGGCTCCCTGGTGACAACGCTGAGATGGCCCTGCTATGGTTGCAGCTTGATTTCAACCCCGGCGCCGCCGACGGTCGTCTTCACGCCCTCCTCGATGGAGGCCAGATAGAGGGTCACGCCGTGTTCGTTGCGCATCGCCATCCCTCCCTCCCCGCCAGCAATGGTAAAACCCAGATCGGCCGCGGCGTACAGCCCAGCAAAGTCCGCCAGTGTCGTCAGATGATAGACGTGTCCATGTAACAAGGCTTTCTCCACCCCCATGCCCCCAAGCTCGATGCCTTTGACGATAAAGCGGTGCTGCGTACCATCCGCCAAGGTGAGGAGCCCCTTGCCCCACTCAGCACCGACGACCAGCGCGAGGGAGGTCACGACCATGGAGACGGTTCCGCTGAGCGCAGGAGCCTGTGCGACGGCAAGAGACAGCGTGGCAGGATGCAGCAGCCAGGCAAGGGCGAGCATGAGGATCAAAAAGCGGCGAGAGCGGTAGTGCATGGGTTTGCCTCCTCAGGGTTCCACCCCGATGGGTGTGATCGCGCCATTCCCACATCTCACGTCGCTTGCCGTCGATACGCATGAGGGAAATGGTGCGACGTGCGCAGGGAGGGGCAGCAGCATAAGGGTGCATGTGCGCCCCCAGCCCCCCATATGCAGGCGCTTTGAACAAGCGTGCCGCAACTGCTGCAACCATCAACGGGCAGGAAGCGATACTCCTGAACGAGTTTCGGCACGGTTGTCGCGGCGAGCGCGCTAGGACGCGACCTGGTGCGCTTGGTCCAGGACCTGCTGCAGCTTGCTCTCCAAGTCGTGCGAGAGCGACGTTTGCAGCACCTTGCCGTGGAACTTGCGTAAATGGTCGAGCACTTTATCCGTCGTGGCTTTGCGGACGAGGACGAACAGCGCCGCTTTCCGCTGGTCCAGATCCGCACTAAGTTCGCGCATCAGGTCGTCGTTGATCCCATAGTCCGACAGCGAGCCCGATAAGGCGCCGACACCCGCGCCGAACACGGCGGTGATCAGGGGCAAGAGCAGGCCGCCGAAGGGGATCGACAGCACGAGGCCGAGGAATAAGCCCCAAAAGCCTCCCGCGGCGGCGCCTGTGGCCGTCAGATTGAGCGTTTGGTCCAGCTTCACGTGGCCGGAGTCATCTTTCGAGGCCACCACGCAATCTTCCAACTCGACGAGATGTTCCCGCTGCATCTTCATGAATTCCAGCCGAGCTTCCTGGGCTTGTTCGCGGGAATCGAGGACCAAGGCGATTAAGTCACTCATGGTCGGTGCCCTCCATGCGGAGATAGAGTGTAGAGGACCGTGCAAGAGGTTGCGCCCATATAGATATCATAACGGTGGGTGTGGCACAAATCGCGCCTGGGCGTCAGGGCCATCCGGTAGTTTTGGAACAAGTTGCACCTTGGGACTTTTGCGACTCCCAGATGCAGGGAGAAGAACGGATGGGAGAGTTTTGCAACACGTTCCGATAATCCGGCTTGTACTAAGTCGCTGCGCGACAGCTTTGGGCTGACCACGCTTGTCCGCCTCGAGGGGATACTTGTGTTTATCCCGATTACATCATGGGCAGCCAGGGGTTCAGGCGCACCCGGAAATTGTGCAGGGCACAGCAGAGCTCCATCACGAGATCGCGCACGCCCTCCTTCCACAGGCGGATCCGGTCTTTCACAATGCGACAGCGCTTGACGCTGCTGTTGACATGCTCGATCCACAGCCGACGCTGGTTGAGCGCCTGGTTCGCGCGTTGTTGCTCCCGCGTGAGTTCCTCGCCGCGGGGTTTTTTGGTTGGCATGAGGATCGCTACCTCAGGGAGGGCGAACGCCAGGAACCCCAGATCCTGCAAGAGCCGGCTCCCCGCCGGCAAGGGATACGGCGTCGCGTCAGCGATGGGCTTATCATGGGTGCGACCGCCATAGGTGTCACTGAGAAAGAGGATGAGGAGCAGGGCATTGACGAGTAGGACATTTTTCACGGTGTGATCTTTTTTCTTGCCGCTGTAACTCGCTTTCTGTGCAACAAGGTCTTGGGGACGGACGATGCGCCGTTCCGTGCCGTCATGGGCAAAAGGGGGGCGGCTGGCGGGGCGGCTGGTGCGCCGACGACGGATGCTGTCTCCTCCAGCGTACCGACGACGCTGGCCGCGTCTGCGGCTGAGACGCCGAGCCGCTGCGCCAGGGCGGCTAACGAGCGGGCGGGGGCATCGCCGAGGGTGCGCAGGGCCGTGAGCAGCACGGGCAGGAGTACGTGGATCCACTGGTTGGCCTTGCTCTGGCCCATGCCGAACAGGCGACCTTGCACCACCTGGAGGCTGTACGTCTTCACATAAGCCAGAATAAACAACAGCCGATCTTCCGACGTCGGTAGGGGGCAGTTCTTATACACGCTAAACTGGCGCGCCGTTCGGGGTTTCCCATCGAGGCGCCACGCGGCCATATGGGCTTGAAACGCCGCCTCAAAGGGTGGGATCAGCAGCTGAAACTCGTCGAGGGTGAGGCTGGTGAAATCCAGGAATTCCGTCGGGCGGGACTGCAGATCGACAAATTGTACACTCGGTCTATCTGGAATTTTGCACACTTCTTTGCCGACGGCCATAAAGGGCGGACTCTGTTGGTTAATGCCTGGTGATCGATCTCCAACGCCAATGCACACCACCCTCCGTCGCTGTCCGGCTCAGTATTTCAGTGTCCAAAGAAAGGGGTCACCACCATTCTGACGCGGGTTGGACTGAGGCACTCGGTGAGAGGTTGACAGAGGCAAGCGGCCTCGCTAGACTGGCGCCCGCTCACAGAGAGGTGAGCGAGACCCCTACCACCCATCCGCTAGTCTGGAGCACATGTATGGACCGAGACGTTTGGGCTCGCGTGCGTGTTGCGGTGAACCCGCTGGTTGCTGTCGCCCTGCTCGCGGTGCTGGCCCTCGGGGCGGCGGCACCTCCTGCCGGAGCGGCCGCCGCGGGGGAGCTAGTCACGATCGCCTCCCAACCCGCCAATGTCGGCGATGCGAAATTGGCGGCCCTGGCCTATCAGGATTCCGGCGCGTACGAGCGCGATCTCGCGCTGGTCGCGACCGCAGCCGGCCACTGGCTGGCAGCGCGTGCGCCCGCGGTGGCGCGACCGGCCCTGGTCCTCGACGTTGATGAGACGGCCCTGTCGAATTGGGAGGTGATCGTGCTGGACGATTTCGGCCGGCCCGTCCCTGGCCCGTGTATGCCTGAGTCGCGAGCCCCGTGCGGCTGGGCGGCGTGGGATCAGCTGGGGCGCGATCCGGCTATCGCGCCGACCTTGCAGGTCTTCCGGGACGCGCGGGCCTTGGGAGTAACGGTGTTTTTCATCACGGGTCGCCCCGAATCCCAGCGTGATGCGACGGAGCGCAACCTCGCGACGGCCGGGTATGACGACTACGCGGCGCTCTACATGGTGCCGGACGGGGCGCAGTTCGCGTCTGCGGCCGACTTCAAGGCCCCGATTCGGGCCGAGATCGAGCACGCGGGCTACACGATTGTGGCCAATATGGGCGATCAGCCGTCGGATCTGGACGGTGGCCACGCGGAGAAGCATTTCCTGCTGCCGAATCCGTTCTATCGCGTCCCGTGAACGGTGGAGTGGCCCGCGCCTCGCGTGCCGCAACAAGACCTACAAGCCATCTCATAACGCTCAACTTATCACGGTCTGTAGCAGGCCGAAGTGGTCAAGGCATCGGACAAACTCTCCTTTGCGGGCTCTGCTGGCAATGGCTGGGTCTAACGCCGCCTGCTCGAACGCATTCCGGTGCCGAACGTTCATGGGATCGCTCGCGTTCGAAGGAATAGCGAAGCCCCAGGCGCCACGGCCCAGGGCGGGCGTGGGACTCCCTGAGAGCACGGGGACATCACCACGCGGTGGAGACTGGACTTGGCCACATGACCGTGAACACATGTGGGCCTTAAACTAGAGAAGATGTCATACGGTGCCAGTTTTCCTAAACTCCACCGTAAGCAACCATTTTAGGACAAGTGAGCAAGTCTGACCTCAATAGGCACGTGTGTCTCAGAAGTCTTATGCAACCGGTTGTACACACCATTTTCGGCAAAGTTTGCTCCAGAGGGCTTCGAAAATGCCTGTCAGGGCTGGTTATCGCCGCATGTGGCACCGTATGACAGCTACTCTATATTTGGGCCATGTGGGAAGGAATTTCCACATTCCCACGAAACAAAAACGCCGCTCTACTGGTCCGGGCGCAAAAAGACTCCCTTGACCATCGGCGGCCTGAAAAAAATGGATCCTAGATGGCACCGGCGGCCACGAGCTTTCGCGCCCCAAGCGAGTGTCATGACATCCGGCGTACAGGATGATGTGGCCACGAGTATACCTGTTTCATGCGGTGGGGTGAAGACACACGTCTTCATGGACGATTCCATCGCTTTTAGTGGTAGACCAAGGGACTTCAGTGAGTGAGAGCAGCTCACACCGTGATTTCCTGTGTCGACATGACGTTTGAACAACGTTTGAGTGCCTAAGTAGCTATCAAGTAACGCCAATGAAATCAATGGCTTGGTATTTTACCACTAAATCCGGTGGAATTTGTTTTGAGGCCGAGTTCTCCCCGTGCAATCTTGCACAACAGCATTGCCACGGGGACGACCGAGCTCTATACGCCGAGTGCGAATACCTTCACGGCGGGCCCCGAGATCACGGCGGTATTCAACCACACTGTGACACTGATCCCGGCGCAACGCCCGCCGGGGCCGCCGTGCCCCCTGTGGCCCCTGTGCCCGTAGGGAGGCTTCCGGCACCCGACGCGGGCATGAACAGATCATTGGCGGCGTGTCACCTGCGTCCAGGGGTACGGCCGTCTGCTTGAGCCCCAGATTCTGGGGTGCGCGCTGCATGAGGTTGGTCAGCCAGCCGGCGTCTGGGACCACAAAGGAGGCGTCATGGAAGACGTTATCATTGTCGGCGGGGGGCCCTCCGGGCTCTTCACTGCCTGCGAGCTGGCCCGCCACGGCGTCCGCGCTCGGGTCGTGGAGCGTGAGCCGGAGCCTCACCATCAGGCCCGGGCTACGGCGATCCAACCCGCCACGCTCGAGCTGTTCGCCCGCGCCGGTGTCATCAGCGAGTTCTTGCGCTCGGCCGTCCATGTCCATCAGTCACGCGTGTGCGGGCCGGGCCTCCTGACCCTCGCGCGAAGCCGCTTCGCCGGCATCGATTGTGCGTACGAGTTCCAGTGCTGTTTGCCCCAGTGGCGCACCGAGGAGCTCCTCCTCGCCCACCTGGAGCGGCTCGGGGGTGCGGTCGAGCGCGGAACGACCGTGACCTCGGTCGAGCCGCGTCAGGACCACATGCTCCTCACGCTCGAGCGGGCCGACCGCGGCCGCGAGACCGTGGGCGCGCGTTATCTGATCGGCGCGGGCGGGGCCCGGAGCGTCACCCGGTCCTCCATGCGGGAGGGGCTCGAGGGCGAAACCTACGCGGGACGCTATGTCGTCGCCGACGCTCGAGTCGCTTCGCCGGTGGCGCCGGGCGAGGGGACCGTCGTCGTCGGCCCGAAGGGGTTCGTCCTGTTCGGTCCCCTGCCCGGCGATCGCTGGATCATCTTCGTCGATATCGACGAGGCCCACGCCGGGATCATCGACCCGCCGACAAGCGATACGGTGGCCGCGCTCGTCAACGAGCGGCTCGGAGCCGACGTCGGCGTGCATGACGTGGGCTGGACGTCCCACTTCCGCATGCACAGGCGGTTGGCGCCCTCGCTCGCGGATGGTCGCCGCTTCCTCATCGGTGACGCTGGGCACCTCTCGAGCCCGATCGCGGGGGAGGGGCTGAACGCCGGCCTCACGGACGCGGCCGACCTCGCCTGGAAGCTCGCCCTCGTCCTCCGCGGCCGCGGCCGCCCTCGCCTGCTGGAAAGCTATGCCATCGAGCGCGGCGTGGCAGACCAGCACGCCATCACCGTCTCCGATCTCCTACACGGCAACGTGACGAAGCTCGTCAAGGCATGTGCGGGCGGCGTGGCACCGACGCCAGCCCCGCCTGACGCTGAGCGCGATCGTACGCTCCAGCGCAGCCGCGCGATGCTCGACATCTCGTACGCCGGAAGCCCGCTCATCGGCGAGCACCTGGGCGAAGGGATCCACCCACCGGATGGGCCCGCCCCAGGCGAGCGCTATCCCGACCGCATCGCACTGACGGGACCCGGCCACCACCTGCTCCTGTTTGCGGCCGCCCCAGCGAGCCTGACCCGCTTCCGGACCAGGTGGGATGGTCTCGTCGATGTTATCGACGCCCGTACGGCCGGCCTCGACGCCACCCGCGCTGGGGTGCCGGGGGGTGGCGCGGTGCTGATTAGACCCGATGGCTTCATCGGCTTCCGCGCGATCCCGGCCGACACGGCGGGCCTCGACGCGCTCGCCGCTCACCTCGCGACCTACCTGATCGAAGGGGAGGTGCCCCAATGACCGCCGTCACGGCGTGGTCACGGGGCAGAAGGGCGCCGGCGCCGCCACGCAAGGCCCAATGCCGTCGTTGCCTAGTCGCGAAACTCGCGTGACTGGCTGATTGGCCCGGAAGTCAAAGAGGATGAACAGATCGGCTGGTGAGGCGAGCGCATTGCGCACCGTTGTCCTGCTTGCTCCTAGCTTTCCCGGAGAGACCGAGGTGCACATACGGGCGCTCGTCCGCCGCCACATCCAGGACGCCGTGAGCCAGGAATGGCCGGCCATGGCCCGGCAACAGGCCGCGCTGACGATGATTCCTGCTGCAGTGACCAAGGCACTCCACCTCACCCTCTCTGTGCTTCCCCGGAGTCAAGCCCAGACGCTCGCGCAGCGCGAGATGCTGTCCGCGTTGCAAAGCGCCCTCGACGCACGCCGGGAGCGCATCATCATCAGCCAATCGGGCCCAAACCCAACACTTAAACCATGAGCCGCAAACTGCCTGGCTGGACCTGACTCTCGCGCACTAGGAGGCGCGTGAGGGCGTCGAGGGTCCGCTGGCGCCGTTGCGGCGGATCGAGGGCCTGCCACGTGCGGTCGTCCACCGGGACATCCAAGAGCGCGAGCACGGCAGGCAGGATCGGTGCGA
>Ga0075418_10008071_pt1 | contig 11818 bp, 12 predicted proteins | sample SoiMetdeltSBSDD2_FD_81776 | JGI IMG/M metagenome (GOLD analysis project Ga0075418, IMG submission 81776) | Bulk soil microbial communities from a Populus tree surrounding site in Tennessee, USA - Soil MetaG P. deltoides SBSDD2 | ecosystem: Environmental > Terrestrial > Soil > Tree plantation...
CGGCGAGGGTGCGATCATTCTTATAGAATGCTTGAGCAGCTTTGCAACACAAGTGTTGCGCGCCCGCACTTGGTCAGCTATGGGTCAAAAGCGTCGCGGCCGATCTGTCCGCTTTCAGAGTGAAGCTGTCATCGCCGTGCGGCCCACCAAATAGTGACCTTTATTCATTGCGAATAAAGGTTACTATATCGGTACTTCGAGATGGTCCGCCTGCTCCGTAGTGGCACTAATTGCCAGAAGCGCGCGCGCCGAGTTCCGCGGGATTGTTAGCACGACCCTCGTATCGGGCTTCCAACCCAATGCGCTTACTCAGTTCCCTGCGCTTAATGTCGCCCAACCTTGCCACGAACTGTGCCTCTGTCTCGACGCCAACGAAGCTCGCGGCGTGCTGCGCATATCCCTCTGCATTCAAGCGCTGGAGCACGACTTTCCGCGTGATCATCGGGCTATCAACGGTTTCGAACAGTTGCTCAAAGGTCGAGTTCGGCCACAGAAAGGCATAGAGTGCAGCCGGCATGACGACCACTGTGAGCGCCATCACACCAATGACAGTCTTTCGCCGCATGATATCCCTCGATTTCTTGCGGCAGTTCGAGCGGCTCACCCCGTTGCCTTTTGACCGCCGCTTAGCCTCATACGTCTCGAACACGTCCACGCATCACAAAGTCTGATTCCTGTGGCGACACAGAGGCACAGCCCGAGTGAATTCAATCGTCGAGAGTCCTGCCCGCGGTATTCCCATCCTGCGCCCTCTATCTAACAGAGCGCTGTCTTCAAATTTGATCCTCGTTCTGTAACTTCATTGGAATAGGCTCCAGATGCATACGTTGTGCGGGTGCCCCCTTTTGGCTTCCGCACCCCAGAAGGTGGGCAATGGGAAGGAGGCCCATAGGCGCGGGCCTCCTTCCTCCATAACGAGATGCCCAGGCCTTAGACCGCTGCATCCATTCAACCAGCTGCGGCTACAGCTCGCGGTGGGCACGACGTCCAACCAACGGACCCGCGTGCTGGAGCGCGACGCTTCGAAGAGCAGCCATTAGCGATCTTTGTTTCATCGCGAATAATGGTCTCTATATCGGAGAGACCGGCAGAATGGAGATTGAGACGTCCGCCGCCTAGCCACCCATGAGACCAATGTGTCAGGGTGCCTGACCAATTGTTCCGTTTACGTTCAACGCGATGGCCAATGGTGCTGGCCTATCTAAGACGAGTCTTCTTACTTGCAGAGTTGCAACTACTCACAGCTAGGTACTGCGATCACTGGCTGCCGTGACCTCACCGCAGTCCAACCTCCAAATCCGTCGCCATCTGCATGCCTCGTTAATGATCAAGTCTGTGCCGCATGAGAGGTTTGTCATCGGTTGTCTTGCGCGAGATAAGGCCACAGTTGGCAGTCTGCGAGGGTGCCCGTGCTGAATGGTCTGGACCGAGTCGACTGGAAGAGGCTGCGACACGCCTTTGGCACGGCCGAAGATGTGCCGGCTCTCATTCGCAGCCTCACAAGCCAGTCGCCGGATGAGCGTCAGGCCGCGCTGAGTGAGCTGCATGGTAACATTTGGCACCAAGGGACCATCTACGAAGCGACGCCACCTGCTGTGCCGTTCCTAATTGAGCTTGCCGCATCGGATGAGACGCCCGATCGCTGCGCAATACTGAGCTACCTCGGCACACTGGCCGACGGCACTTCGTACATCAAGGTCCATGGAGGTAGGCCGGCGCTCCCAGCCCAAGAGGTTTCTGCGCAGTTGGCAGTCGAAGTGAGCTGGGTGGCCGCGACACGGAAGGCCGTCAAATCCGGCGAGGCCTTGTATCTGGCGAGTCTGGGCGCTGATGAGCATGACATCTGTTGTGCCGCCGCCTACGTACTGAGCCGCTTTCCCGACGAGGCCGAACGATGCTGGGCGCCCCTGCGTGAGCGATACGAAGCGGCTGAGACCGATGACCTTGTCCGATGCGGCATTGCAATCCTGACGAAAGACTTCTCAGCTAAAGGAACTTCGGACACGCAGTGGCTCCTACGAATGTTCGACAAAGAAAAACATTCTTCGGTGCGCGTTGCACTTGCCGTATCCGTCGCGCTCTCAAATGAACAGCGAGTGGATGATGCCCTGCAATGCTTGGTCACCCATCTGCTGACCGACGATCAGGTGGAGCAAGGCTATCACGCTCAACCGTGGGATAGCGGGGAGGCAGTTTGGGACATCGTTCGAGCCTTATGCGCTTCGAACCGGGGTCGACACATGTTGGTGGACCGCTTCAATCAGCTGTTCTTCCTAGGCGCTCCCAGGAACCGGCTGGATTACATCCGTTATGTCCTCAGCGGAGAGGCCGAGGAGGGAAGCATCACCGGCGTGTTTGCCCAGCCAATGGGCCTCCTCACAATGCCCAACGATTTCGAAGAGCTCGACACCGCGAAGGATCCTGGCCAGCTCTCACTGGACCTGTGAACCTGGCCGAGCCGAGCAGACGTCTGGTCGGAGAGTCATTCCAGATGATAGTCTTGGCGATCATAAAATCGGAGAGGGGATGATGCAGCAGCTAGAGCCGCGCAGGAGAATTTCTCGGCGAAGCTTACTTGCGGGCATGGCAGCCGGTGCAATCCTTGCCGAGAGCAGCGCCGCAATTGCTCAACCAGCGTCCGCACCAGCACGTGTGAAAGGGCCGCGTGTGTGGCTCGACATGGATCAGCAAGAGCTCGATGACGCCTATGATCAAATCAAGTATGCGCCGAACCTGCCACAAATCGTAAGGCGCTACGCCACAAACAGCGAGGCAGTTCGCCAACGCCTCGGTGCACCCAAGCGCCTGTCCTATGGATCAACACCAATAGAGGGCGCGGACCTCTATGCCACAAAGGGAGCAAACGCGCCCATCAACATCTTCATTCATGGCGGAGCATGGCGCGTGGGTCTCGCCCGCGACGCGGCCTACCCCGCTGAAATGTTCGTTGCCGGGGGTGCGCACTACATCGCCATCGACTTCTTGAACGTCACCCAGACTGGGGGAGACTTGATGCCGATGGCAAAGCAATGTCGTGACGCCGTCGCGTGGGTCTACAAGAACGCCGCGAACTTTGGAGGCGACCCGAACCGAATTTACCTGTCAGGTCATTCCTCCGGTGCGCACCTCGCCGGCGTAGTGTTGGTGACCGATTGGGAAAAGGATTACAGCTTGCCGAAGGATGTGCTCAAGGGCGGCCTGTTGTGTTCCGGCATGTTCGATTTGAAGGCCGTGCGGCTCTCCGCCCGCTCCTCCTATGTGAAGTTTACTGATGATATGGAACAGAGCCTAAGTAGCCAACGCCACCTCGACAAACTCAACACGCCGGTGATCGTCGCTTATGGCACATTGGAGACGCCCGAATTCCAGCGCCAGAGTCGTGAGTTCGCGGCAGCTGTAACGACTGTGGGTAAACCTGTCACGGTGCTCGTTGCGGAACACTACAATCACTTTGAGATTATCGAGACGCTAGGGAACCCGTTAGGACTGCTCGGTCGCGCCGTCCTAGAGCAGATGAAACTGACGGCGTGATCCAGCGCTCGCGCCCCACTTGCGCCGGGCCTATCGATCCACCCATCCTGCTTGTGTTGTTCACGGCAGGAAACGGCACTTACAGCCCGTTCGTGGCACCGCGGAGAGCAATTCAGCATAGTTGTGCGCGCGCAACTTTCACGTCGCTCACGCTTTGAGGCACCTCAGCATGTCCAGACCCGGAGAAGGGTGAGATCGCTCCGTCGTTCTAGCGTTCCGTTTCGTTTCAACGCGACACGGGGTACCCCAAACAAGCGCCCCGACCATCCCGCCGTCGAAAGTGGCAAACGCCTCAACGAAGCCATCGAAGAGACTAGCAGCTTCCTTCGAATGCAGGACTTGGCATCCGCAATCCCAACGGCCGCCAGGCCTGTTAGTGGCGCTCGAGGGCCACTCTCTGGTCGCGCAAAGACTTCTGTTGCTGGGGGTACTTCTGCCGTGATGGCGAGGCTGCCGGGACGGGGAAAAGGTGACCCTCAACGGAAGTGGGAATTCCAGTCGGCGCGCCTACCTCATGCACGCGCGAAGGCTCTCGATGAACACTCCGACGACCGGGCTCAATGTGCGGTTTCTCAAGGTGACGATCGCGATTGGCCACGGGCGTGCCGGCATCTCGACCGGCAGCGCCTTGAGAGAGAAGCGCTTCTCGTTGAGGCGCAGGACCGAGTTGGGAAAGGCGGTTACGTGCCGACCCGTGGTCAAGAGGTGAATACGAAGGTGAAGCGAAAACGCCACGATGCTTATCCTCGGCATCGGCAACCCAGCGGCACGGAATGCCTCATCGAGGAGAAAACTATTCCAGGTGTTCTCTGGCGTCAGAACCCATGGCTCATCGACGAGATCCGCAAGGACAATTTTCCGGCGACGGGCCCAAGGGCTTTCATTCCCCACCGCGATGACCAGCCGATCATTGAAAAGAACATCGACATTGAGGTCGTCCAGCGTATCGCTGGCAGGCGCGGGTAGGAGGCGCGCCAGCACAAGATCGAGATTGCGCTCGCGCAGCTCGGAGAATTGTTGAGTTGGGTTCTTCACTTGCGTGACATGGAGAACGACACGGGGGTACTTGCGTGACAGCTGCTCGATCACCGGCGGCAGTACTGCCGCGGCAATGGACTCGGGGCAGGCAAGTCTGAGTTCTCCGGTAGCGGAATCCGACATGAACTCGATGTCTCTGATCCCCTGGTGCAACTCGTCGAAGGCCGCGACACTGCGCTTCAACAGCGCCCTGCCGTAGATCGTCGGCACCACCCCCTTAGGAGTTCTGTCGAGAAGTTGCGCACCGACGGCGTGCTCCAGATTGGCGATGACTTCAGACACGGCCGGCTGCGACACGCCCAGGCGCGCGCCGGCCTTGGCCATGCTGCCGAGCTCGGCAACGGTGAACAGGACGTGAAGGTCCCTGAGCCTCAAACGCCGACCGATGCGCGCATGCCAATCGATATTCTTGGTCATAGGTGGTTCCCGATGGGGTCAACGGAAAATAGGGAGTTCCCTTTATAGCGGACGTCGCTACTCTTGTCGGCAGATCTTCAGGGAGCCGGAGATGCCAGTGCTCAAGAACCTTCTTGGCAAGTCGCCGTGCGAGCCGACAGGCCGCCTGCGCAACTACGTTGCCAATGAGGTGCTAGGGACCAAGCAGTCGACGATCCATGAGAACGTCATCAACCCTGGCGGCAGCGTTCCTTGGCATATCCACTCTGTGGAGGAGATCATTGTGGTCTTGGAGGGGTTCGGTGAGTGCCAGACAGAGCAGGGAACCGAGACCTTCGCATGTGGCGATGTGATCATTTTGCCGGAGGGGCAGCGTCATTCTCTCCGCAACATTGGTCGCGTTCCGCTCCGGCAGCTCTGCTTCTTTCCAGGTCCACCTGGCACGCAATGGCTGGGTGAGGAGGCGGAACCTGGACAACACCTCGAGACCCGGGACGGACTGTCCTAACGCCTGCAGAATCTTGAGCCCACAGCTAACCCAGGAGCAATCCGATGCGTCCGCTGGTTTTTCCGGCTGCACTCACGTGCGCTCTCACGCTTGTCTTTAACCATGGAGCACATGCTCAGCAGGCCCCACCTCGCCAGATTACGATGGTCGTTCCCTATGCGGCCGGCGGACCGCTTGATGTGATCGGGCGCATATTGGCAGAGCGGATGCAGGTTACGCTCAGTCAGACCATCATCATTGAGAACGTTGCCGGCGCTGGAGGCAACATCGGTACGGGTCGCGTGGCCCGGGCCGCTCCAGACGGCTTCACAATCGGGTTGGGAAACTGGGGATCCCATGTCGCCAATGGCGCGATGTACGATTTGCCCTATGACCTGTTGAGGGATTTTGCGCCCATCTCCCTGCTAGCTTCCGAGCCTGATCTGATCATTTCCAAGAAGGCGGTGCCTGCCAGCAACTTGCAGGAATTCATTGCCTGGTTGAAGTCCAACGCTGACAAGGTGTCCGGCGGCACAAGCGGCGTCGGCGGTCCCTCACATATCGCTGCCATCCTTATGCAAAAAGAAGCGGGCGTGCGATTTCCCTTGGTGTCGTACCGCGGCGCGGGCCCGGCTCTGCAGGACTTAGTTGCGGGGCAGATCGATATGATGGTGACAGGACCGTCCATCGTCCTTCCACATCTTCGCGAAGGGAACATCAAAGCCCATGCGGTCACTTCGAAGAATCGCTTTGCCGCGACGCCTGACATTCCCACCGTGGACGAAGCTGGATTGCCCGGCCTCTATATTTCCGTCTGGCACGGTCTTTGGGCACCCAAAGGAACGCCGAACGAGGTGATCGCCAAGCTCGATGCGGCCGTCCGTGACGCTCTAGCCAATTCATCTGTTCGTCAGCGGCTCACGGGTCTTGCGCTCGAAATTCCAGCTCCGGAGGAGCAGGGACCGGGTCCGCTCGCTGCATTCCACAAGGCAGAGATCGAGAAGTGGTGGCCGATCATCAAGGCAGCAAACATCAAGCCGCAGTAGCCGATTGCGATGCCCAAAGTAGGTCTTGGATGCCGAGCAGCCTTGAGACTTTTCCAACATCAAGCAGCTCTCACAGCTCGCTACGCTTTATCGAGAGATACGGGGGCCGAGGAACCAAAGCAGCGCCATGAATTGCAGGGCGAGGGTGGTCTCGGCTGGCCGTGGCCCCATAAATGTAAATGGTAGAAACTTCTCAAATTGGCACAAGGCAGAAAGTCTTTACGGCGCAAGAGCTTCGGCAGCTATCGGAGGGTATAACTGACGTGCATTCGCCCTCATTGAACCGGTGAGTTTTGACCCCAATGGTCCGGCCGTGCGTCGCACGAGGCAAGTAGGCTGAACCGCTCGGCGTCGACAAGGTTCAGCGGCAAGAGCCGCCCTGGGCCGGTCCCGAACAAGTTGGCGAGAAGGCACCAATGATTACTCAAAAGAAGCTTCATTGTCCCGCACGAGACAGCCGAAAGCATCCGCGCCTGCAATCTTCCCATGGGCAGGTCGACATCTTCCTGCTTCAGGTGCGTAGCCGCCGAACAGGCCCCGCTCCCCGCTCTCAGATGGCCCATTGCTGCGTAGCTGGAGCTCCGTTCCATGCCATCAGCTGAACGTACTGGCCTTCCTTGCACTGTCCTTTTTGCGGACTTATGTGACAGCACGGACCTCTACGATGCGCTCGGCAATGCGCGCGCTCAGGCCGCCATTGTGCAGATGCTCACCACACTTTCACAATCCACAGCCCGGCATCTTGGACGCGTCATTAAGACGATTGGCGCCGAGATCATGTGTATTTTCTCGACGCCCCAACGCAGCGCAAGCCGCCATCGACATGCAGCGCTCAGTGAAGCAGGCTGCGGCGACCCTGGATATCGCCGGGAAGTCGCTGGCGGTCCGGGTGGGTTTCCATTGCGGACCTGTGATCTCACAGGGAACGGATGTGTTTGGGGACGCCGTAAACGTGGCGGCTCGTGTAGTTGCGCACGCCAAACCTGGACAGATCCTCTTTACGAAGGAAACCGCCAGGGAGCTTCCAAGAGAAGTGGAAGGCAGTGTCCGGGTCATCGGACCTGCGCAAGTCAAAGGCAGGACAGAGCTTGTCAATTTACTCGAGGTCATCTGGGAGCGAGAGGATCTGACACTGGCCAGAGCGCTCAGCCCCACGACGGCCGACAACGTCTGGCTATCTGCCTCGCTGGGCGACACGATGATCGCTCTTGGCAGTGCTCGGCCCATACTCCACATGGGGCGGGGCACACAAAACGAATTTGTGGTTCACAATCCTCTTGCTTCGCGCGTCCACGCACGCATCGAGCTTCGCCGGGACCACTTCATCCTCATCGATCAAAGCTTGAACGGAACGTACCTGTACATGCAGGGCGCGCCGGAGATCGTTCTTCGCAGAGATGAGGCCGTCCTGAAATCATCAGGCCTGATTGGCTTGGGAAAATCCACGGCCGACAATCAATATCTTTGTGTTCGTTTCACACTCCATAGAGAATAGGCCACGAACTTTGCCGTAATGGAGGATGGTGTGCGTCCCGCAATCTTTGCAAGAATGGCCGGACTTGCAGCGGCTGCTCAGGGCAGCTCGTGGCAACTCGTGCTCCAACTGAGTGGGGGCACAGTCGTGCGGGAGGAGCGGTAAGAAGGTCGCCTGCGTTGTTGCTCAAGCACAAGTGGATAAAAAAATGTCGCAAAAAATATTGCACCAAACCGCTACTGCGGTAGAGCTCCCTTAGGCTGGTATAGCTTCGACGATACTCACGGTCGAAGAGGTCGGAAGCACGCGCTCAAGCTTAAAGTTGGCCGAGGCAAGTAGCTCCCGATGCTCTGCTTCGGTACGCTCGCGCCCCCCCGGATAGACTAGCATCTGCAGATCAAGGAGCTTCGCAAATGAAGGATCGTTCCCGGGCGGTACAACAAGCTCGATGAGCAACAAGCGCCCCTGAGAGGAAGCAGCTGCCCGACACGTCTGCAAGATCGAGCGTGCCTGTTTGTCATCCCAGTCATGAATGACTTTTTTGAGAATATAGACATCGCCTCCAGGGGGGACAGCTGCGAAGAAGTCACCACCAACTAAGTCGCAACGCTCGGCCAACCCGGCCTTTTCGAATGTCGGGCGTGCCCGCTCAACCACGTGAGGCATTTCGAAGAGAACACCTCTACTGTTTGCGTTGCTCGCAAGTATCGCGGCCAAAAGGCTCCCTTGGCCACCGCCAATGTCGACGATTTTCTTCGCCCAAGAGAAATCATACGCGGCTACGACAGCGGCATTTTCGGGAGCGCTACGACTAGTTAGGCCTTCCGCCCCAATGCGCGCCGCCTCGGGGGTTTTCGCGTAGTAATCGAAGACAGGTGCCCCATAAATCTGATCGAAGGCCGGCTTTTCGGTGCGCACGCTGTGCATAATTTCCCCAAACGATCGCCAAACCCACTCGGATCCCATCATGATGGCATAGGGGCGAAGCGAGCCGGGCCAGTCGCTTCGGAGGGGCTCAGCCAAAGCGGTGATACTGAAGCGGCCATCGTCGTCTTCCCGGAAAATGCCGACACTCGCAAGAGCACGGAGCACACGATAGAGGGCTCTCGGATGGGCAGCCGTGGCGTTGGCAAGACTATCTACCGATTTCGGCTCATCGCGGACCAAATCCGCGACGCCGAACTTTGCTGCAACAAAGATGGCCTGAGCGATCCACGCACCCGCAATCATTTGCAGCAGAGCCTGTGTTTGGGACGATGTTGCACTACTTGACTGGGTCCTTGCGACCAATTGCTCATCACGTGAACCAGCGGCGTTCATCGATGGCTCCATGGTTGTCGACATCCGCACACAGGGGAAGTGGCTCAACAGAGCCGTTCCTCACATGTCGCACAAGATAAACTTGCACTAACCCGCTGCGCGGGAGGGAGCGTGCGGCGGTGCAAGCATTCATGATGACCGGTCGCGCACGTGAGCTACTGCCTGTTCTGCGCTCCAAATCCTTAATTCATAGTCCTCCGCTAGCCAATTCAAGATGGCCGAGCGGTGGTCCGCCCGCGTGTGGCCGATTGCGTTCTCGATGAACGCCACATCGAACCCACGTTGGGCCGCATCGGCCGCCGTAAGGCCGACGCATCCGTCGATGAAGACGCCCGTAAGAGCAAGCTCTGTGACACCGGCAGCCTTCAACTGGGTCTCGAAGCTTGTTCCCAGAAAAGCACTGTTGGCGGTCTTCGTTATTTGAATGGCTCGCTCAGGCAATCGGTAACCGTCGACCAACCGAACATCCTCAGTACCTTCGATAAGGCATGCGTAGTCGTATTTATTCATCAATCGCGACCAGGTACTTCGATCCGCCTTATGGATCGTTTGCACATCGAAGATCGGAAGTTCACGTTCGAACGCCTTTGCAACCGCGTTGATGTTCGCGACTAACGAGTCGATCTGCGCAGCGCGCTCCGGATAGCGGAACATCCATCTCTGCATGTCGATGATGACTAAACCCAACATTTGTGGCTCCTCGCACGTGCATCAATAACGCGCCGGGGAAGTCGAAGCGCTGTCCCGTTGCCTACTGTCCAGAAACTCGCGTTCACGTAGCGACTAGTGCAAGCCTCTTTGGGGCCCCAGTGTGGCAGCCATTAAGGCGGTGTGGTCTTCGAGGCGGATGGCGGCGCAACACGACCGCGACACGGTGGTGGCTCTGTTCTGTCCCGGGTGTTCCTAGTGGGAGGAACACCATTCCCAGAAAGCAGCGCTTCTCGGATCAACGCTGTCACCATGGAGCCCAAGGGCGAACAGCGATCCGAGTTCTGATCAAGAAACGAGATAGCGATCCAGCGTCCTAGCCGCACCCGTGGTTCTTGGGATGCCACCGCAAAGGATACACAATCCGTTGGTCGGCGGCGATGCCGACAGAAAGGGGGGCCCGACTCGGGCCTTCCCGACCTGCATCTCCCAGTGCGTGGGTGTTCCACCTAAATTCATAGCGAGATTTTTCCACGTAACGTCTATATTATATATATCGCTAACCTTCCAGGGTTTAGAAAGTTGACGCAATCGAAGCAATAATATCGCTACAATGCAGCCCCACAGCCACCTCAACAATGTAATCCAATTCTCAGTGTCGTGAGTTAATTAGACTGCGTTCCTCTGGGACAATGCATAATCAGCGCGGACGGTCCGCGTTGTGTTTCAATGGTGGTTACAATGACACAAACAGCCCAACTGCGCGTGATCCCTGATAGCGAGACTTTCTCGGCCCAGACCAAGTACCTTGGTCACAAGAAAGTCGAGGCGGTGTTCTCAATTCGCCGTGACGCCAAGGCGCCACGCTACGAAAAGAGAGCAACGTTCGATTTCAGCAAGGTCAGCGAGGAGGAGCTTTACCTGCTGGCAATGTACTCCGCCAAGGTGAAGCTCCAGGCGATCCTCAGAAACCTATCCACTGAGGTGATGCTCCGCAGCGAGACCCTGTCCACAATCGATGTCAAGGCGGACCTGCTGGACGCCGACAAGGCACCCAGCGATCCTGTCACGGCGGCAGTAAAGAGCATCCAAAAAGCCACTGGCCTGGACGAAAGTGCTGCAAAAGCGCTCCTCGACCAGGCTAAGGCCAAAGCCGAAGGCCAAAAGCCCAAGGCCGCAGGCCCGATCAAGACGCTGCTCAAGGCGTCCTGATTGCGACTATGGCGCTCCGCAAGGGGCGCCATTTTCATTTTTTACTTGAGGTCATGCTTCGGAAGCGGACGAAATCTGTCTGGACATCTAACGAGTAGGCCGCGCCCCGTAGGGGTGGAGCCCCCAGGGCGTAGGCCTCTAGGCCATGGCCACTGACGCGCGTTAAGCGAGATTTGAGTTTCATAGTGTGAAGGTTTGGCTCTCGGCGATGCAATCGCCACTGACCTTTATTCGTAACGAATAAGCCCCACTATGCCACGATGTTGCGGCAGCGTCGTCGCTTGCGGTTAGGTGGCTAATTATCACTGGCCAGAGGGAGCGGCGCTCATCTCGCTTTTGTTGTCGTGCGATCTCGCCGGCTGCATGAGTTCCGGCAATGAGAGCATCGCCGACGCGACCGGCGCGACTGTTGTCGAGCAGCTAGGAGGTTGAAGCGTAAGTGATTCGGGTCGGGCCGACAAAGTCACGCAAGCAGACAAGCTGTTGAAGTCGAGCTGGGACCCGAAGTGTGGGTTAAGGATGGCAATCATCGAAGAACGCGCGCTCCTCGCACGTAAGCTCGACCCGAGCAAGTAGTGTCTGCGGTGCTCACCGGAGGCTTACAACTCGTGCGGCACCCGAAGGCTTTCCTCTCGTGTCGTGGAAATCGCGACCACCGCACACGAG
>Ga0075418_10008072_pt1 | contig 11815 bp, 14 predicted proteins | sample SoiMetdeltSBSDD2_FD_81776 | JGI IMG/M metagenome (GOLD analysis project Ga0075418, IMG submission 81776) | Bulk soil microbial communities from a Populus tree surrounding site in Tennessee, USA - Soil MetaG P. deltoides SBSDD2 | ecosystem: Environmental > Terrestrial > Soil > Tree plantation...
ACATTGGAAGCATTCCCTGGACGAGCATCGGCAACGTCGCGCCCGCCAACGCGCAGTGGATACCGATCGGCTCGACGACGCCGGTCAACGTGACGCCAAATGAGCAGACTGCGATCTTGACGGGTATCGCTGATCGCACGAACGACCTGTTCATCATCAAGAATCAGAAGATCGGCGAAGTGAACGCACTGACGACAGTCGCAGACGTGATTGCTTATGACGTGCTGGCGGATTGGCCGATCATTCCTGTGCCGCCGGGCTACGTGTTTGAGGCGCCGATCGTGCCGCCGTCTGGTGGCGTCTCGATCATCGGGACGCCGACCGTCACGACGGGTGTTCCTGAAGCTCCGTCTGACGGCATCACGTATGGCCGAAGAAACACAGTGTGGAACCCAGCACTGGCACTGAGCGGTGACGTGCTAGATGGAGGAAATTTTTAGATGGCTGACGTCATCCGCATCAAGCGACGTTCTGGTGGGGCACCGGGTGCGCCTTCGTCGCTAGCAAACGCCGAATTGGCGTACAACGAGACCGACCACACGCTTTATATCGGCGAAGGTACCGGTGGTGCTGGCGGCTCGGCGACGACTATTGTCTCGGTCGGTGGCTCGGGGATGGGCTCGAACTCTTTGCCACTGGTCAATGGGACGGCTCAAGCTGGAACTGGGACGCAGTTCTCACGCAATGACCACGTCCATCCGACTGACACGTCTCGTGCGCCGTTGGCATCACCGACGTTCACCGGAGTTCCGGCGGCACCGACTGCAACCGCTGGGACGAACACGACTCAGGTTGCAACGACAGCATTTGTGACCGCCGCAGTTTCGGCAGGCACCGCTGGCGTCGCATCCTTCAACGGCCGTACTGGTACGGTCACACTGCAAGCTTCAGATGTGACCGGTGTTGGTGGCGCGTTGTTGGCATCACCGACGTTCACTGGAACGCCCGCCGGACCTACTGCTGCGAATGGCACTAACACGACGCAATTGGCGACGACGCAGTACGTCATGGCGACGCGTCTCGACCAATTTGTTGCGCCTAACGTCGACGTGAGTTGGAATTCTCGCAAGATCACTAACCTTCTCGACCCGACTTCTGGGCAGGACGCAGCTACCAAGAACTATGTTGACAATATCGCGCAAGGCATCGACGCCAAGCAGTCGGTGCGTTCGATGACGAATGCTAACGTCACCTTGTCTGGCGTTCAGTCAATCGACGCTGTCTCTAACATTGCTGGTGACCGGGTGCTGGTCATTGGCCAGACCGCTCCAGCGCAGAACGGCGTCTATATAATGGCGGCCGGTGCCTGGACGCGCGCACTCGATCTCGACACTTGGGGCGAACTGGTCTCGGCCTATGTATGGGTGGAGGAAGGTAACTCGTTCACTGATACTGGCTGGCTTTGCACGGTCAATCCCGGCGGTACGCTCGGCACCACCGCTGTCACGTGGGTGCAATTCTCTGGTGCGGGTCAGATCACGGCGGGCGCTGGCCTAACAAAGTCTGGCAGCACGATTGATGCAGTTGGCACGACCAATCGCATCACTGTCGCTGCTGACAGCATCGACATTGCCGCAACCTATGTCGGGCAGGCTTCGATCACCACTCTCGGGACGATCACGACGGGAGTCTGGAATGGCTCGACGATCGGTGTTGCTAACGGCGGCACGGGTGCGACGACGCTGACTGGTTACGTCAAGGGCGCAGGCACCGCAGCGCTGACCGCATCGGCGACGATCCCAAACACTGACATCACTGGGCTCGGCACTATGGCGACGCAGAACGCTAGTGCTGTGGCTATCACAGGTGGAACGATCAACGGAATCGAGTTGGACGGGGGCGTTTTCTGAAGTGGCTGATACTCTGCGCATCAAGCGGCGGCTGGTAGGTGGTGCGGCTGGCGCTCCGTCGTCGCTAAGAAATGCTGAATTGGCGTTCAATGAGCAAGACAACACGCTTTATTATGGAAAGGGGGACTCGGGTGGCAATGCGACTAGCGTCATCGCAGTAGGTGGTTCTGGTGCGTTCCAGCCGCTTGACGCTGACTTGACGGCACTGGCGGCGCTCACCGGCACCAATGTCATTTATTATCGGTCCGCCGCCAACACGTGGTCTGCTATAACGATCGGCACTGGGCTCACGTTTTCGGCTGGTACGCTCGACGCGCCAGTGTTTACCTCGGGCGCCAAGGGCGAAGTGCCCGCGAGTGGTGGCGGCACGGCAAACTTCCTGCGCGCGGATGGCACTTGGGCAGCACCGGCTGGTGGCGGCGGTGGCAATGTCAGCAACAGCGGCACGCCGGTTGCTGGCCAGGCGGCCGAGTGGGTCACCGCAACGACGATCAAAGGGGTGAGTGCGCCGACGCCGCATTGTGGCCGGTTGGCTTATATCGGCACGACGCAATTAACGTTCTTGCCGTTCAACGGTGACAAGATCAAGATTAACGGAGTCATCTATACGATCCCTGGTACTGGCGCTGGGATTGCCGGGCTCGCGAATACTGGCGTGCGAGTCAACAATGTCGCTGGCCAAAATCTTGCAGCCAATACCAACTATTGGGTCTTTGCGGAGAATGTATCCGGCACCATTACGGCGCATTTCTGGACGGTTGCTGGTGGTCTGGCGGCACCGCACCACCGCCCCAGTCAGACCGCCGGAAACGAAGGTCTTGAAGTTTGGTACAACGGCACTGAGCTTCCGCAGTTCACGCTGATCGGCTTGATCAGGACCAACGCCAGCGCGCAGTTCGTTGACACTGCCGCAGTGCGCGGGGTGTTGAGTTGGTTCAACCAGCGCCCACGGGTCGCGCAAGGCAAGTTCTCTACCAACCGTTTTACGGCATCTACCTCTTATGTCGAGATCAACAGTGAGATCGCAGTCGGTTTCCTGACTTGGGTCGACAATGCAGTGTTGCTGTCGGCTTCAGGCGCTACGTCTAACAGCGGGATCGCTTCGGGCGGCACAAAAATTTATGTCGATGCAGCTGCGATCACAGGGGAAAACTTTAGTACCTCTGCGGCGGGCGGATATCTCGGCTCAGTTGGCTTAATGACCGCGCTTGGCGGATTGGACACTCTGACCGAGGGTTATCACACGGCGACGCTGTATGGCATGGCGTCTGGCGGCACGCAAACCTGGACAGCCAGTAGCATGACTTTGATCGCTCGCATCATGGGGTAAACGGTGACCACAATTGATTGGGGTGTTGCATGCCTGACATTCGTCTCGTCCAGAATGCCGAGTTCCCGAACCACCCCCACTACTCGGTCACGATCGACTGGCTGCTGCTCGATGATGGAACGCTCGACGAGACCCAAGCTCTCGCGACGGCAGTCATCGTCGCACTAGGTACTGACGCGCTTGCGAGTCCGAGTGACATCCTTCCAGACCCTGACTCGGTTGATCGCGCTGGCTGGTGGGGCAATCTAGACGCCGCCGAGATATGGGACGGCTGGGATATCGGTTGCAAGCTGTGGCTCCTCAAGCGGGCGAAGATAGCTCCGTCGGAGGCGCTCGAAGGATCAACTCTTCAGCGAGTTGAGAACTACATCCGCGAGGCGATCCAGCCATTCGTTGCTCGCAGGATCGCATCGCGCTTCGACGTCTTCGTCGCGCGCTCTGGCCGTGACCGGATTGACGCTCTGATCAAGATATATCGCGGCCCAAGTACCGAGATCGAGCTGCGCTTCCAGGTTCTTTGGAGTGACATCATTCTGCGAGAACCACTCACTGAGTACTACACCGGTGGCCCTCCGTACGGACCCTGACAGATGCCTTGGTCAACTCCGACGCTCAAGACTGTTCGGTCACTCGTTCGTGACTCGATCCGCGGCAACTTGCCTGGTGCGGACGCGTCAATCCCGAACAGCGTCCTCCGCGTCATGTCAGACTGCATGGGCGCACTGTGTCATCTTACGCTCCAGTACATTGATTGGCTGGCGTTGCAGCTTATCCCGGACACCGCCGAAACTGAGTGGCTGGATCGTCACGGCAACATCTGGCTAGTTAACGCAGATGGAACAACTGGCCGGAAGCTACCGACTCTCGCCGAGGGCACGGTGACCATGGTCGGTATTGGCGGCACGGTTGTCCCATTTGGGACGCAGTTGCAAAAGTCAGGTCTCGTTGGCTATGAGACGACCGAACAGATTGTCCTACTTTCTGATGCACCGACACCAGTCCCGACTCGCGCCCTCGACCCTGGTTCTGCTGGCAATCTTGATCCTGGTGATACGTTGGGGGTAGTGTCCTCCGTCTCAGGTCTTACTGGTGAGGTCACCGTCGTGACGATGGACGGCGGCACCGACGAGGAGACAGACGATCAACTGCGCTTTCGCGTCCTCAAGCGTATTCGTGAGCCACCGATGGGTGGTGACAAGACAGACTATGAGCAGTGGTCACTCGCCGTGGCTGGTTGTACGCGCGCCTGGGCTTCCCCGCTCGAAATGGGAATGGGAACTGTCACGGTCCGTGTAATGTTCGATGATCTGCGAGCTTATCAAGACGGCTTCCCGACTGAAATTGATCTCGAAGCCGTGCGTACTTATCTGGACACCGTGCGTCCGGTTGCGGTGAAAGATTATTGGGTGCTTTCTCCCATCAAGCAATACGTTCATGTGGACCTCTCCAACCTAGTTCCAGACAATGATGCCGTGCGCGGTGGCATCGAAGCCAGCTTGCAAGCGATGCTCCTTGAGAAAGCAAGTCCGGGGCAGACGATCTACGCGGCGTGGAAGTCCTATGCCGTGATGTCCGCACCTGACGTCGTTTCGTTTGATATGACCAACAACGAAGACGACGTGATGGCGTCTCCAGGTCACATGGCAGTGCTCGGCGATATCTACTACGCATGAGGAGTCGAGCTTTGACAGTAAGTCTGACGCCCGGTCATTACACTTTTAAGCCCGGTGAAGATCGCCACCTTCGACGTTCTGCTGAGGACTACGGGCAGCAGCTTCTTAAATTATTGCCGCAGGGTCAAGCGTGGCCGCGCGCTCCTGATTCGACGCTTGCACGCGTTTGTTATGGCTTAGCTGAATACTGGGGGTTTGTGGATAGCCGTGCTGCCGACTTGCTAGAACGTGAATCCGATCCGCGTATCACTTTAGAGTTGCTCCCTGATTGGGAACGTGCGTGGGGATTGCCTGATCCGTGTTTTCCGAAGGCGACGACGATCGGTGAGCGCCAGCGGATGCTCGTTCTGAAGATGACGTGGCTCGGTGGCCAGAGCCGCGCATACTTTGAGAAGGTGATGGAATGGCTCGGCTTCACCATCACGATCAAGGAATTTGCGCCGTTCATGGCTGGTGTCAGCAGTGTTGGTGATACGCGACCGCATCCTGATGAGAATTTCCGCTGGTATATCGGTCCGCCAGAAATGCGCTTCGCTTGGACGGCGCATGTTGGCACCGTTGGCTTGGTTTGGTTTCGCGCCGCGAGTGGTCAGGCTGGTGTCGATCACCACTTAGAATTCCGCGTTCCGCAAGATCTCGAATGTCTGTTGAACCGTTGGAAGCCAGCGCACACCGCGCTGGTGATGGACTTCTCCGGGTTAGCATTCGGCGGCCCGATGCAAGGCACGCCATGAGAGAGGGCTAAAGCCGTGAAATACGTTCAACCACATGGAATCAACGATCCCAACGCGCCTTACATTAACGGCGATCCAAGCATCGCGCGCCAAGGCTCGATCCCGCCCGCGGCAGCGTTCGAGCACCCGATGCGCGAGATCGTCGCCGTTATTCAGAAAAACAAACTCATTCCGAATGAAGCCAACCTGATGCAGATGCTCGAGGGCATCCGGTCGCAGCGTAGCAACTACGCGGAGGACACGGGGTCGGTCAACAACATCTCGGTTTCCTATGATCCGCCGCTGTCCCAATACACGCTCGGCCTATTGCTGCGTGTGCGCATACACAGCACCAATACTAGCTCTGTCACGATTGATGCGGGAGCTGGCCGCGTTGCCATCAAGCGCATGGATGGCAGCAATGTTCAACCTAATGACATGCCTGCAGGTGGCCTGGCCGACCTTGCCTATGACGGCACCGCTTTTCAGATGCTTAATTTTCTTGGGGCTGGGGCTGGCGGTGACGGCGGAACTATCATCAACAATTACAGCAATCTTCCGTTTTGCGTCGATACCTCAACGACGGCAAACATTATCACCGCACCATTCTCGCCAGCGATCACCACTGTTGCGGCTGGTGACGCGGTCTTGGTTCAAGTTTCGAATACGGTAACCGGACCGACGACGATCAAGATCAACGCGCTGACATCACAAATCGTCAAGGCGGCCAGTGGTGGTGATCTTTTGCCGGGTGATATCAACGTGGGCGACGTCAAGTTGTTCGTGTTTGACGGTACGAATTGGCAGATTGAGCCGAATGTTTTGATTGCTACCAGTCTGACAATTCAAGTGCCCCTGCAATATCCTACACCACAGGCCGCAATCAATGCGCTATCGCGCAAGAATATCCATGCCGCCGCAACGGTGACAATCCAGCTCGGGATCGGCACGTTTGCACCGTTCACGATCTTCCATCATAACTCCGACCACATCACCATCAAAGGTACGATGAAGGCGGCAGCTCCGGTCTTCAGCAATTTCCAAATTAGCGGTTCGGGTGCTAGTCAGCGCTATAATGATGCAATGGCAAACTTGAACATGCTGCGCTCGCGTTATGGCTCGGAAATTCATTGCGCATCGGGTCAATACGGCATTCAGAATCTTGGTCCTGGCAAGCCAATTCTTCGCGACCTTCTGGTGACCGGCAACTATGCAGCAGACAGCACGACTGGAGTGGTCGTCGGCGGCGGCAAACAATTGCAGTGTAACAACGTGACTTCATGGGGTCACGGTTACACTTGTTTTCTCGTAACGACCGGCGCCTTTCTCGAAATGTATGACTGCTTCGGTGACGGCGGCCAATGGTGCGGCCTCATCAGCATGTCTGGCGGTACGGCATTTTCGCAGAATACATCGTACATCAGTTGCGGGCTATCCGGCATCAATGTCGACTATCATGCGACGCTGATGATGTCCGGCGGCGGTATAAACTCCAATGCCGTTTTCGGTCTGTCCAACGTCGATATGAGTTACGCGCGCTGTCAGAGCGTAACCTCGGTCAGCAATGGCACTTGGGACATGGAGGCGCAAGCCTTATCGATAATCCAAGGCGTGACCTGTGGCTGGATGGCATCGTCGCCCGACACCAATGGCGGCCCCGGCAATTGGGGCTCATACATCTTCAGCAGTTAAAGGGAGAGCTTTATGCAGGTCTTCGTCGCCCGCGCCGACCTCTCACTCAGTACGGGCATCAAGATAATCTCGAGTTATCCTGATGTTCCGACAATTAACCGTGACCAGCATGGCACCGATGCCGCTGTGCTATCGCTGCCAAATGAGGCAACGACGTTCAATCCCGATCAGCGCCAGCAAGTGCTGATTGACAATTGGCGCACTTATGCTTCACAGATTGTCAACGGCGAGTCGCAGCGGCGCATTCTGGAATCATTTAGCGAATTCATGCAGCGCAATGCGCTTGCGCGCGTTCAACGAGATATCACGACACTCGGCTGGGACTGGAACACCTGGAACGCGACTGAGCGCAACGTGTATTCTACCGCGCAAACGGGATGGCAATACATCTCGACTGTTCGCACTGCATCTGACGCGATGGTCGCGAACATGCCAGTTGATCCAACTGACGACAATAATTGGCCAACGCGCATAGCGCCCATCTACATCCCGAATCTGTGATGCCGATCTTGTCCAACATCCTCGCGCTACCGCTTGTCACCGTTTCGTTCGTGACTGGAACGAATGAAGATTGGCTTGATGCGATCGTGTACTTTGTTGCCGACGCTGAAGGCAATCAAAGCGACCAGCAACTTGATATCCGCGGTATTAGTTTCGAGATGGAAATTAGACGTGCGGCTCCTGATCATGAAGTTATCTTACATGCTACGACTGAAGACGGTACGATCGCTTTTGGGTTCCCACCGGATGTCGGCTATCTGCTAATCAATGTCTCGCACGAGTCGATGGCGACGCGCGAGCCTGGTCAATATGTCGGCGACATTGTCGCGCGGGACGCGGGCTTTGTTCGACGCGTCATAGAATTCGACATTGATATTCTTGAAGGCATCACACGATGACAGTTCGAAGCATCAGCATCAAGCCAGCGCTTGTTCCGACGCCTGCAACACCCGCGGGCTTGCCGCCGAGCGTTATCGTCGTGTCCGCGCCCTACGCGCCGCGCGGACCAATCATTGCGGGTACCAGCTCGACTGGCATCACCGTCGTCGACCCCGGCTACTCGGTGTCATTCGTGCTTGATCAGTTTGGGCTGGGCTTCGTGCCTGGCGTTCGCATTCGCGCTTCGGTCGAAGCAGCTTGCCGCCGCCTGGCACACAGATTTGGATGGAAGGCGTTGTTACCGCATACGCAGATTATACGCTGACGATGGACGTGGACCGCCGTGACGGTTCGGGCTTGTGGAACTTGTGGAACATCAATGTTGCAGGTGAGCCGGGTCAACAGGGTGCGCTCGGACCGACCGGCCCGAAGGGCGATCCTGGCGATCCGGGCGGACCGGTGGGACCGGAAGGCCCGATAGGACCGGCCGGACCGACGGGTGCCACCGGTTCACCTGGTGCGCCAGGTGTGCCAGGAGCACCGGGGCCTAGCTATCTTTGCACCAGCACCACGAGCTTAAGCATTGCGCTCGGTCCCCAGATTTTCACTGTGCCATCTGGTCTGGCTTACACGGTCGGTGCTCGCGTGCGCGCCGCCTCAAATGCCGCGCCGACCAATTGGATGTCGGGTATTGTCACCGAGTATAGCGGGACTAGCCTGACGCTCAATGTTGACCAGGTCAGTGGCACCGGCAGTTATGGTGACTGGAACATTAACGTCAGCGGTGAGCCGGGCGGTCCGGCCGGGCCGCAAGGCGTCGCTGGACCGGCGGGGCCTTCGGGGTCAATCGGTCCGGCAGGAGCGGCCGGGCCAACCGGGCCAATGGGACCGCAAGGGCCGCAAGGCGTGCCAGCGGCCGACCAATTCACGACCGGCGATGCCAAAATTACGCTCAAGACAGTCGCCGATGCCGGCTGGCTGATGATGAATGATGGCACCATCGGTGCCGCGGGCTCGACCGCAACGTTTCGCAGCGATACCGCGCATGCGTTGTTTGTGCTCATATGGGCGAACATTCCTGATGCGTGGGCGCCGGTCACGGGCGGCCGCGGGGCATCAGCGGAAGCCGACTGGTCAGCGAACAAGCCGATTGCATTGACCAAGCAACTTGGTCGTGCTCTCGCGATTGCGGGTGCTGGCGCTGGTTTGACAAACCGTGTACTTGGTTCAAATGCTGGTGAAGAAAAACACACGCAATTGCCATCGGAATTGGCGCAGCATACTCATGGTATCAGTGATCCGAACCATGGCCACACGCTTGGAGCTTACGCTTATACCTATTACAGTTATGCGACGGCACAGGCTGGCAGCGATTATAATTTCTGCTGGTACACCAGTCAGTTCAACAGTGCATTGGTAAATTCCACCGGCATTGCCGTTCAAAACCAAGGCTCATCGACGCCGTTCAATGTCGTGCAGCCGACGAGCTTTTGGAACATCATGATCAAGCTGGTCCTGGCGCTTGGCTTCTTCGAGATGGGATTACATGCAATCTTGTAGCGGTACGATGAGGAAGCGGAATGACCAAGTGTTGCTTGTGCGGCAAGGAATTCGATGGCGAGGGGCACCATCCCGCGCCACTCGGCAACATCCCAACCGACCGCTGTTGCGATAAGTGTTACACGGACCTGGTCGAACCGATGGCAGCGCTTATCACGCTCAACCGCACCTTGAGAACACCCTACAAATAACCAACGCCGACCAATTTGGTTGCTAGGCTGGTGAGTACCTTGGAGGAGCACGACTGGAGTGGTCGTCGGCGGCGGCAAACAATGCAAGTTCTCTACCAACCGTTTTACGGCATCTACCTCTTATGTTGAGATCAATAGCGAGATCGCAGTCGGTTTCCTGACAGAGTTGCGAGAACAAATCCAAAAGACATTAATGCGATGATGGCAAACGTTCGCTGTCACCGACAATTAAAGACAAAAGAGGAAGACAATGGTGAAAATGCTTCATCAACACCCCGACGGGCTTATTTTCGTTCGTGACGGCAGTGCCGACTATGGCGCGATGCCGGATAAGTTTCGCATCGACTACGGTGATGACTTGCCACCATTGCCGGAAGGCATCACGGAACGCATCTATGAGCCTGGTGTTTGTCATGCGCTCAAGCGCGGGAGCGATGTCGTTGATGGCGGTCCGCTGGTCTGGCCGGAAGGTGACGCCGCCATTGCGCAGGCGAACGAGCTGGTGAAGAAACGCAATGCGCGCGAACTGGCAGCATTCGAGGCGTATAAGCGAGCCATACGACAAGGCGAAACGGAGCGACAGATGGCATTGAGCGAGAAGACCAAAGAACAGAGCCGCAAAATGCAGGCCGATATCAAGGCATTGCAGGAACAAATCGCACGCAATCCCGAGCGCAAGGAAGAATTGATGGCGGAGTTCACCCGCACACATCCGCCCATCACAATCGGCGCCGACGAAGATCCGCTTACGCCGCCGGTGCCAGAAACGACGACGCCGCTGAGGCCAAAGAAATGACTTGCCGCACTTGTGAGGAAGCGCGCCGCCGCATGCTGGCGCTTTATGACCGGATGGCTGCTGCCGTCCGCCACAGTGTGAAGCAGCAGCGTGATGAACAACAGCGGGATGCTTCTGTGGGGCGCCGCGATGGTGCTCGCGTCATTCCTCGTGATCGCCGTCGCGACTGAGCACAGCCTCATCCTCGCGATCATCCTCTGGTTCGTCCTGACGCTGGTCCTGTTGCTGTTCCGGCCACAGTAGAAAGCACGCAACATGCGCGTGCCAAATCTCGAAGACATCTCCATAGGCCACCGCATCGCGATCACGGTCATCATCGTGCTCGTGGTCCTGTTCGCGCTCGCGCTGTATAGCTACCTGGCCGGCAGGTGGGACGCAGAGGCTGCGCAGACTCAACAGACTGATCCAACGTGGGTGCCGTCGAAGTGGGATGATCACATCGACGACCTGGAGAGGCAGGCACTAGACGAAGCATTCAAGAAGCACATCATGCAACTCTACAGCGTCTGGGTGACGGACAGCTACCAGCCTCGGATACCGCCGAAGGCGCTGGTTGGCGCGCGCAATGCCAGAGATGCTTACATTCGGAGCATGGAGTCAATCGAAAAGCGAAAAGAGCTTCCACAGTATAAGGGGAAATAAGACAGATGGCACAACAAGACATCCCGAAGTGGCTCCAGGTCATGCGTGCGATCACCGGCATGACCGAGGCACCGGGCGCGGAGGACAACGACAAGATCGTCGCGATGTCCCAGTACATCGCGCGCAAGTTTCCCGACATGCAGGAGTACTGCGACCTCTACCAGCACGACGAGACGGCGTGGTGCGGCCTCACTGCGGCGTTCTGCATGGCAGTGTGCGGCATCCGCCCGCCGTTCGGCCCGACTGACACGGACCGGTGGATGTGGGCGCAGTCATTCAAACCGTGGATGCACGGCGGCGGCAAGATCATCGGCTCGCCGGTCCCCGGCGCCGTGGTCGTGATGACGCGCTCCGGGGGAGGGCACGTGACGTTCTTCGAGGAGATGGACGGGAGTCAGTATCGTTGCAGGGGCGGCAACCAGAGCGACTGCGTGTGCGTTCAATCCTACGACCCAGATGATGTCATCGCACTGGTCTGGCCGGTCGCCG
>Ga0075418_10008073_pt1 | contig 11815 bp, 8 predicted proteins | sample SoiMetdeltSBSDD2_FD_81776 | JGI IMG/M metagenome (GOLD analysis project Ga0075418, IMG submission 81776) | Bulk soil microbial communities from a Populus tree surrounding site in Tennessee, USA - Soil MetaG P. deltoides SBSDD2 | ecosystem: Environmental > Terrestrial > Soil > Tree plantation...
ATGGGCGGGAGGAGACTGCCGAGGACGATGGTCGCCGGTCGGGCCGCCAGCGGCCCGAAGATCACCAACGCGAGGAACACCAGGGTCATCCCGGCGCCGGTCACTTCGATCCCGGCACCGCTCAATCCCTGGGTCAGCAGGAGGACGCCCAGGACCAGGACGACGGCGCCCAGCACCAGCCGGACCACCGACCGCGCGCTCACGTCCACCGCAGCGCGCAGCATGGCCGTCACCGGCGGAACCCGCGATCCCCGCCAGGCGGGGAAGAAGGCCGAGAACAGGGTGACGAAGGTGCCGACCATCAGGCCGACGATGATCGAGGCCGGCTCGATGGCCAGCGAGCTCGTGTCGTCGACCAGCACCTGGGACAGCAGCCAGGCCAGCCCCAGCCCGAACAGGTACCCGACGATGGAGGCCAACACCCCCACGACGAGGGACTCGACCACGATCGACCGGAGGATCTGGCGGCGGCTGGCACCGATCGCCCGCAGCAGGGCCAGCTGGCGCTGCCGCTGGGCGACGATGAACGAGAAGCTGGTGTAGATGACGAAGGCGCCGACGACCACGGAGATCAGAGCGAACACCAGCAGAGCGATGTTCACGAAGCTGAAGCTCTGTGCGGCGTCGTCCTGGTTCTCCTGGACCAGCTGGTCGCCGGTGGCGACCTCGATGTCCTCACCGCGGAGGGCGTCGGTCAGGCGTCCGGCGATCTCGGTCTGGGAGATGCCGTCGTCGGCGACGACGCTGATGGCGTCCACCTGGCCCGGCTCGGCCAGGAGCTCCTGGGCGGTGGGGAGGTCGAACATCGCGAAGCTGGCGCCGAACGGGCTGTCGGCGGTGCCGAAGCGGGCGATGCCGACCACCGTGGCCTCACCGGGCCCGGCCGGGCTCTGGAAGCGTGCCGTGTCGCCGACCTCGTAGCCGGTGCGGTCGGCGGTGGCCTTGTCCAGGACGACCTCGTCCGGTCCGCGGGGCGCATCGCCCTCGATGAGGTTGAAGGGGTTCAGCTGGTCGACCTCGCCCCAGCTGGCCCCGAAGGTCGGAGGGCCGAAGGTGTTGCTGCCCACCGGGTCGCCATCGCGGTCGATGACCTGCGTGTAGCCCTGGACGTAGGGCTCGGCCTCGGCCACGCCGTCGACCGCCAGGACCTGCTCCAACAGCGACTCGGGGATCCGGGGCCGTTGCTCCTGGCCGCCCATCTGGGCCGGTCCCTCGAACTGGCCCCGGCCCCGGACGGCGGCGTCGGTGCCCTCGAAGACGTCGGCGAACAGGTCGTCGAAGGTCCGGGTCAACGTGTTGGTGAGGGTGAGGACGCCGCCGACGAAGGCCACGCCGATGGCGACGGCGATGAAGGTCAGCACGTAGCGCCCGACGTGGGCACGGAGGTCGCGGACGGAGAGCTTGAACATGAGCGCGCCTTGGTGGGGTCGGTGACGGACGGATGGAGCGGGTCAGTCGAAGCGCTTGAGTCGTTCGAGCACGGTCTCGGCGGTGGGCTCGGCCATCTCGTCGACGATCTCGCCGTCGCCCAGGAACAGCACGTGGTCGGCGTAGCTGGCCGCGTTGGGGTCGTGGGTGACCATGACGATGGTCTGCTCCAGCTCGTCGACGGCCTTGCGCATGAACTGGAGGATCTCGGCGCTCGCCTTGCTGTCCAGGTTCCCGGTCGGCTCGTCGGCGAAGATGATCGCCGGCCGGCTGGCCAAGGCTCGGGCCACGGCCACCCGCTGCTGCTGCCCGCCCGAGAGCTCGGCGGGCCGGTGGGTCAGCCGGTCGCCCAGGCCGACGGTGGTGACGACGTAGTCGACCCACTCCCGGTCGGGATCCCGGCCGGCGAGCAGCATCGGCAGGGTCATGTTCTCGGCTGCGGTCAGCGTGGGGACCAGGTTGAAGGCTTGGAAGATGAAGCCGATCCGGTCCCGTCGCAGGCGGGTCAGCTCGCGCTCGCTCAGTTCGCTGAGGTCGGTGCCGTCGACGTACACCTTCCCGCTGGTGAGGGTGTCGAGGCCGGCGACGCAGTGCATGAGCGTCGATTTGCCGGACCCCGACGGGCCCATGATGGCGGTGTACCGCCCGGCGGGGAACTCGACGGTGACGTCGTTGAGGGCGGTGACCGCGGTCGGGCCCGTGCCGTAGATCTTCACGGCATGGTCCGCGGCCGCGGCGGTCGTGGGGGGAGCTGCAGGACTGTCATTCACGACGGTCATGGCCCTTACCCTAGGAGAGCGCTCTCAGCCCATGGTGCTTGGTTTGCGAGCCCCGACGCGCCCCCGGCCTCCGCCGCGGCTGCTGGCGCAGCCGGGGTGGAGGCCGGGGTGCTGGAGCGGTGGATGCTCCGCCGCTGCTAGGCGGGTTGCTTCGTGACCCGGAGGTAGGGCTTCTTGGCGTCCCAGCCCTCGGGGAACCGGGCCCGGGCATCCTCGTCGCTGAGCGCAGGGACGATGATGACGTCCTCGCCCTGCTGCCAGTCCACCGGCGTCGCGACCGAGTGGTTGGCCGTCAGCTGCAGGGAGTCGATGACCCGCAGCAGCTCGTCGAAGTTGCGCCCGGTGGAGGCCGGGTAGGTCAACGTCAGCTTCACCTTGTTGTCGGGACCGATGACGAAGACCGAGCGCACGGTCGCGGTCTCGAGGGCGTTCGGGTGGATCATGTCGTAGAGGTCGGACACCCGGCGGTCGGAGTCGGCGATGAGCGGGAAGTTCAGCTCGTTGCCGGTGACGTCCGCGATGTCCTGCTTCCAGCCGTCGTGGCTGTCGAGCGGATCCACGGACAGGCCGATGACCTTGACGTTGCGCTTCTCGAACTCGGGCTTCAGCGCCGCGACCCGTCCGAGCTCGGTGGTGCACACCGGGGTGAAGTCCTTGGGGTGCGAGAACAGAACGGCCCAGCTGTCGCCCTTCCAGGCATGGAAGTCGACCGGTCCCTCGGTGGTCTCGGCTGTGAAGTCGGGAGCGTCGTCGCCCAATCGGATCGCCATCGTTCCTCCTGTACCGCTGTCGGGCAGGGCGGATCCTAACCACCAGGGCCTCTAAAGGCGACTCAACCGGTCATATTTCCGGGAGTTGGCGGCGGCGGTTGCGATTGCAAGCAAATGCTAACTATAGTTAGCACTTCTCAAGTGATCCCCAAGGAGCATAGGCATGAGCATCCGCTCGAGCGTCATCGAGATCGAAGATCGGGTCGTGGACAAGGTCCGGACCCTGCAGCAGCCGGTTGTCGAGTACGTCCGCAAGGGCAAGGAGCAGGCCGAGGCCCAGCTCTCGAAGCTGAACTACCCCGAGAACCTGCCCAAGCCGGCCGAAGTGGTCGAGAGCGGCGTCACCTTCGCCAAGGGCCTGCTGGACAGCCAGCGCGAGTTCGTCAGCGGGCTGGTGGACCGGGTGACCCCGCTGGTGCGGCCGGACAGCCAGTCCACGTCGGCCAAGGCGACCGCCGAGGCGACCGAGGACGAGGCTGCGCCCGAGCCCAAGACCAAGGCTGCGCCGGCCAAGCCCAAGGCTCGGTCCAGCGCCAAGCGCAGCACCAAGTCCTGACCCCAGGCCTCCGTTCCTGCCCCCGTTCTCGGGTCCTGACCCCGAGGACGGGGGCAGGTGCCGTTTTGGGACCGCCTTCGGGGGGCGGGGTCAGTGGATCTCGGCGCCCTCGTCGGCGGTCTCGTCCCCGTCCGTGCTCTCGTCGGCACTCTCGTCAGCGCGGGCCGTGCGGTAGACGTCCGGCTCGATGTACATGACCCGCGCCGTCGGAACGGCCCGCCGGACGTTGGCCTCCACCCGGTTCACCGCGTCGGCCACCTCGGTGACGTCGAGGCCGTCGACGAACTCGATCTTGGCGCCGACCAGGAGCTCGTCCGGGCCCAGGTGCTCGGTGCGCAGGTGGATGAGGCGCCGGACGCTGGGCTCGATCTCGATGGCGGCGGCGATGGACTGCTGGTCCGCCGAGCTGGCGGACTCGCCGATGAGGAGGCCCTTCATCTCCACCGCGAGGACCGCGGCGATGACCACGAGCAGGACCCCGATGCTCAGGGTGCCGATCGCGTCGTAGAGGGTGTCGTCGGTGACGACCGAGGCGGTGATGGCCACCAGAGCGATGCCCAGACCGGTCAGGGCGCCGAGGTCCTCGAGCAGCACCACTGGTAGTTCCGGGTGCTTGGACCGGCGGATGAACGTCCACCAGCCGATGCCCGGGTCCTTGATGCGGCGCGATTCGATGACAGCGGTGCGGAACGAGAACGCCTCCAGAGCCAGGGCTACCAGCAGGATGGCGATGGCGACGGCCGGTGATTCCATCTCGTGGGGGTGCTGGATCTTGGAGATGCCCTCGTAGATGGCGAACATCCCACCGAGGCTGAACAGCATCAGTGCGACGACGAAGGACCAGAAGTAGCGCTCGCGCCCGTAGCCGAACGGATGCTCCGGCGTAGCGGCCTTCCGTGCCCGTCGGCCGCCGACCAGCAGCAGGACCTGGTTGGTCGTGTCGGCGACGGAGTGGACGCTCTCGGCCAGCATCGCCCCCGACCGGGTCACGAGGAACCCGGCGAACTTCGCCAACGCGATGCCGGCGTTGGCGAGCAACGCGGCGATGACGGCCTTGGTCCCGTGTCCCTCACCGGCCATGGGTCGGGAGCTTAGAGGGCCGTCGGCGGCCGTCCCGGTAGGGCCGCCCCGGCCTCAGCGATGGGCGTGGGCGTCGAGGAGGTGGGCCAGCGCGGATGTGATCCGCCGGGCCGTGGGGAGGTGGAGGAACTCGTTGGGGCCGTGGGCGTTGGTCTCCGGGCCGAGGACGCCTGTCACGACGAACCGGGCCTCCGGGAAGGCCCGGCCCAACATGCCCATGAACGGGATCGAGCCGCCCTCCCCGAGAGCCCGGGCCGGCTGCCCGAAGGTGGCCGTCGATGCCTGGTCCAGGGCGGACTGCAGCCACTCGGGCTCGGGCGGGGCGTGCCAGCCGTCGTCGGCCGAGCCCGCAGTCACCGTGACCCGCGCGCCGTAGGGCGGGTCCTCGGTCAGCCGCTTCACCAGGGCGAGCGTCGCGGCTTCGGCGTCGGCGGTCGGCGGGATGCGGAACGACAGCTTGGCCGCGGTGAACGGGCGCAGGACGTTGCCGGCGCTGGCGGTCGGCGGTGCACCGTCGATGCCGGTCACCTCCAGCGACGCCTCCCAGGTCCGGGCCAGCAGCAGGTCCTGGTAGCTGCCGTCGGCCGAGCGGGCGTCTTCGACGTAGGGGAACTCCGCCCCGGGATCGCCCACTTCGTCGGCCGTGTCGGCGGCCTGGGCCCGCCGGATGTCGGGGACCGGCACGTGGAGCTCGGGCGGCCGGAGGACACCGGTCTCGGGATCCTCGATCCGGTCCAGCAGGCTCCGCAGGATGCGGAAGGTCGACGGCACGATGCCGCTCGCCTTCCCGGAGTGGACGCCCTCGGTGAGGACGTCCACCCGCACCACCAGGTCGACCAGTCCCCGGAGCGAGGTGGTCACCCAGAGCCGGTCCCAGTCGGCGCAGCCGGAATCCAGGCAGATCACCAGCGACGGCGAGCCGAGCCGGTCGCCGAGCCGGTCGAGGTGGGGGGCGAGGTCGGGGCTGCCGGACTCCTCGCTGGCTTCGATGAGCACCAGGCAACGCGCGTGCGAGCCGCCGGCGGCGCGGGTCGCGGCGAGGCCGGTGAGCGCGGCGAACGCCGAGTAGCCGTCGTCGGCGCCGCCCCGGCCGTAGAGGCGGTCGCCGTCGTGGACGGGCTCCCACGGGCCGAGGCCGGGCCGCCATCCGTCGAACGGCGGCTGCTTGTCCGGGTGGCCGTAGAGGAGGACGGTGTCGTCGGGATCCGTCGCCGTCGGGCCCGAGGCCGGGACGTCGACCAGCAGCACCGGTGTGCGACCCGCGATCTCCTGGACTTCGACCGTCGCCCCACGGAGGCCCTCGTCGACCTGCCGTTGGCACCACTGGCGGATCAACTCGGTGGCGCGGGCCATGTGCCCGGCATCGACCCAGTCGGATGCGTAGGCCGGCGACACGTTGGGGACGCGGATGTAGTCGCGCAGGGCCTCGAGGATGTGGGTGCTCCAGGCCTCGTCGACCTGGGTCGCGGCGGAGGCGGCGTCGATCACCTCAGCGAGTTAAGCACCTCGTCGCTGTGGCGGTGGCTGGTCGCTCTCGTCTCGCTCGTCCGCAGCCGTCGAGGGGTCGCGGTCGGTGAGCGTCACCAACCCCGCGATGGCGGCGAGCCCGGTCAGCGCCACTATGGCCGGGACTGTGGTGGCGAGCGGGATCGCCGCGGCCGCCAGGGCCGCGGCGGCCAGCCGCGTCGTGCCCGGCCGGGCCCCGCGCCGCACCCGGATGCCGGCCAGGGCGGCGAAGAACAGGGCGACGCCACCCCCGAGGGCGACGGCCGCGACGGTGGTCAGCTCCTCGTCGCTGTGCTGGAGGGTCTTCTTGATCCCCACCGCGGCCAGGACCACGCCGAGGACCAGGGGGATGTGCAGGTAGCTGTAGACGTCCCGGGCCAGCCGCGATCGGTCGACGCCGCGGGCTTCCCGCAGGGCGTACTCGGCGGCCGTGGCCTCGGTGTCGAAGTACGCCCACCACAGGCCGCTCACCAGCGCTATCGCGACCAGGGCGCTGGCGGCGAGGCTCCAGTCGATGTCATAGGTGTCGGCGGCGCCGATGGCGACGATCGACTCGCCGAGGGCGATGATGACGATGAGGCCGTGGCGCTCGGCGAAGTGCGCTGGGCGGACGGTGAAGTCGGCGACGCCCGTGAGGAACGGTCCGGCGAAGGTGATGCTGACGGCGATGATCCACAGGGCCGTCCGGGTCGGCCCGTCGACGTCGGCGAGGGCGGCGGCCACCAGGAGCAGCGCTGATCCGAGGTTGGTCGGTGCCAGGCGCCGGATGCCCCGGGCGGCGTCGGTCGGGCTGTCGGCGGCCAGGGTGAACAGGATGGAGTGGAGCACGATGACGACGAGGTAGCCGAGGGCGTAGGCCATGGCGCTCTCGTCGAACGCCTCGGGGACCGCAAGGGCCACGACCAGCATCCCGGCCATCGCGGCCAGCAGGACGACCCGGCTCGGCCCGTCGTCGGTGCGCATGCTGTTGGTCAGCCAGGCGTATGAGCCCCAGGCCCACCACAGCGTGGCGAAGATCAGCACCCCGCGGCCGAGGCCCTGCCAGGTCGCATGGGCGGCGATGCTGCCGGTGATCCGGGTGAAGGCGAACACGAAGACCAGGTCGAAGAACAGCTCGAACGTCGAGACCCCCGGCTCGCTCAGGCCGTCGTCCGCCGCCGCCCACTCCTGCTGTTCGGCCATGGCGGTGGAGTGTGCCACCACACCGCCGATTACCCTCGTCCCCCGGCGCCTCTCCGGCGTCTTCCGGCGTCTCGGGCGTCCGTCAGCGCCAGCCCCAGTAGCTCAGCGGATAGAGCACCGCTCTCCTAAAGCGGGTGTCGTAGGTTCGACTCCTACCTGGGGCGCTCGGGGTGACCTGCGCAAAGGTCATGTGACCTGGGGATACGGGGCGTGTCGGCCCTTCGCCGGTAGCGACCGTGGGCGACTGCTGCGGCCCGTCACAACCCGCCACGCACGGGACGAACTCGGGACGGGAAGTGCTGCCCCTGGGGGCGCCGACCGGCGGTCTCGACGTCGAGTGTGCGATTGGCCCACCCGGGACAGATAGCCCACCGGAGTGTCCATGGCGCTCGCCCGCTCCCGGTGCTCCCACGCGTAGGCGAGGGCTTCGGCCGGGGCGTCGGCGGCGCCGTTGTCGACGCCCCGGGACGACAGGAGAGCTCGCTGAAGCCGTGGCCGTGCCTGCTCCGCGAACCCGTCGAAATCGCACATCACAGCCATATGCATCTAAGAGCCCCGAGCCGGCCGATCGCGCAACAAGGCACCGGCCGACGACCAGGTGTTCGGAGCCTCGCGTTTCAACGCTTCGTGGCTGGTGGCCGCCCTGGAGGATGAACTTGGGGTGCCGTCCGGCCGACGTCGCCCGAGACAAGGTTCCCGAGGTCGCGTCCCACAGGCCGATGCTGCCAGGGGAGTGGCCGGGCAAGTGGAGCACCTCGAAGGCCCGGTCGCCCAAGTCGATCACGAGCACGAGTTCGGGCGTCCGTCAGGTGTCCCGCCTAGGGGCCGTGTTCTGGTGAGTGCATGGGGCTGCGGGTCGGGGCGAAGTCGTCGTTCTCGTGGCTCGGAGGGCGCGGGTCGTCCGGAGGACCGCCCTCGCCGTAGTCCGTCTTGAAGAAGAAGTCGTGTGCGGCGTCCCACGCGCTCTCACCAAACCAAGCGTCCTCATCGTGCGCCCGTTGCTGTGCTTCGACCCAGCGCGCCCAGTTGATGCGGTCCTGCTCGCCACGGGCCTCTGCCCACTTGCAGGCGAAGAAGTTGGCGGTGTCTTGCAGGCCTTTGACGACGATCCGGGCGTCGTCGTCGTTGGCCCCCTTGTTGGCCCGGAAGTGGTCGGCGTGCGGGCCCTCCCACCCCTCTAGCGCAGTGCGGGCGCCGGACGACCACGCGGCGTGTTTGGCGTCGACCATCCTGGACAGTTGGTAGAGCTTGCTGGCGACCTGCAGTGCGAGGTGGTACTCGAACGGCACGTTCTGAGAGTTCGGCGACGGTGCGGATCCACCCATGCCCGCCGATCCTACGGGTTGAGTGGCCCGCTAGGGCCGTCGCGGCGATGTGTGGGCGAGCCTCGCCCGCGAGATCAGGCCCGCGACTCCCAGACAGCCTTGAGGGGGTTAAATCGTCTCCCACCGACGCGGGTGCATGGAGATGGTTATGACAACGGTACGGGCGGATCTCTCTGCGATGAGGGCGTTCATCGACGCCGCGAAGGAGATCGTCAACGCTAAGCCCTCAGGGCTCCTGGCGGAGATCGCCAGCCTCCGCGCGAGCTACGACAAGTTCCAAGAGCGCAGTCGGTTGGGCAAGACACTGCCCGTGGCCAACCCGACGTTGATCGGCACCCCGGGTGCGGTCGACAGCGTGCTCGCCGTCTATGCACAGAACGTCCAGCGTGACACGGGCTTCGCCGAAGCAGTGATGATCGCCTTCGAGGAAGCAGACGACGGCGACGGTGTGGTCGACCTCGCGAGGTTCAACAGGGAGTTCGGCCCAGCGCTCGATGCCGTGGCGGGGCGCCTGGGCGTACCCGCCGAGGCCTTGCTCAGTGCGCACACGGCGTTCAACCAGGAGATCATCAACGCGGTGAACAGCCCTGTCGCCGCGGGGATCCCGCGGACATCGGGGTTCGTGGTCGATCCGATCTGTACGGCGACCGGGCACTTCGTCGAGGAGGAGGAAGACTTCACCTGGCCGGAGCGCCTGGCGGTGTTGCGGTGGCGGCGGGTCTACTCGTCCAGGTTCGTCGGGAGCGGGCCGTTCGGTCGGGGTTGGGCCTCGTGGGCGAGCGCCGCGTGCGTTGCCCGTGCTGACGGATCGATCGCCTACTCGGGGCCCGACGGGCAGGCGGCCGAGTTCCAACCGGAGGCGCGCCCGGGCACGTACCGGCGCGTTCCCGGCCTCGCCGCGACGTTCCGCGCTCTGCCGGGCGCCTCTCTGAGCACCGCCGACGGCCAGGGCACCAGCAGCAGCACCAGCGACGGTCCCGGCCGCACCAACGGCTCCGACGACGGGGGCAGCCGAGCCAGCGGCTGGGAGCTGGTCTGGGACTGGGCGTCGCCACATCCCGGCGCCGTGTGGCAGTTCGACGATCAGGGTCGGCCGGCCGAGGTGGTCAGGCCCGCCTCGGGACGGACGGGGTTCACCTACGAGGACGACCGACTCGTCGCGGTCACCCACGACAGCGGCCGGCGCCTGACCATCGATTGGGACGGTCAGCGCATCGTCGCGGTGCGGTCGTCGTGCGGGCGGGTGGCCCGCTACTGCTACGACGACGCCGGCGACCTGGTGCACACCGAGCGCGTGCTCGGCGACCGCACCTACACGGTCGACGAGCGCGGCCTGATCGTCGAGGTGCACGACGCCGACGGTGTACGCCTGTGCCGCAACACCTACGACCGCCATGGGCGGGTCATGACGCAGGTGTCGCCGTTCGGGCGGGAGACGGTCCTGCGCTACGAGCCGCTGCACCGGACGGTGGTCTCGGACGGCTCCGATGGTCCGGTCACGAGCTACGAGCACGACGACACCGGCCGCCTGACCGGACTGGTCGACGACCTCGGATACCGGATGGATCGCAGTTTCGACCCCGAGGGCCGGATCCTCGCCATGACCGGCTTCGACGGCGGGCTCGTCCGCAACGAGTTCGACCCCGACGGCGCCACGGCGTCGCACCGCGGCGTCGACGGTCCGATGGAGCACTGGACCTACGACGAGCTGCACCGGGTCACGAGCCACCAGGTCGATGGTGGTCCCAGCTTCAGCTTCGACTACGCGGACGACGGCGCGGTGCCGTCCCGTATCTCGGGTCCCGAGGCCTGGGAGCTGAGTCTGGACAGCACCGATGGCTTGCTGCGATCGCTCGAGGACGCGGATGGCGTGCGGATCACGCTCGATCACGACGCCGACGGCAACGTCGTCGCGCTGCGCAATGCGCTGGGTGTGCTGACCCGCGTGGTGCCGCACGTGTCGGGCGAGCCCGCGCTCGTGACGCTGCCCGACGGGTCGAAGTTCACCTACGACCGCGACCCCGCGGGTCGGGTGGTGGCGGTCCGCGTTCCCACGGGTGACGTCTACCGCGTCGAGTGGACGCCGGCCGGGCGCCTGCGGGCGTTGGTCGAGCCGAACGGCGCCCGCACCGAGCTCGGATGGGGTGCGCACGGTGAGGTCGACCGGGTCGTGGACCCCCACGGCGCGGCGACCGAGCTGGTGCGTGACGAGATGTCGCGAGTGGTGGGCGTGGTCGCGCCGGGCGGGGCGAAATGGGAGCTGGCGTACACCGCACTCGGGTTGCTGTCGATGGTGACCGATCCCGCCGGGGGCGTGTGGCGCTACGACTACGACGCCGAAGGTCGCCGCGTCGCGGCAACGGACCCGCTGGGCCATACGGTCCGCCAGCGGTACGACGCGGCAGGCCGCCTGGTCGAGCTGACCGACCGTCGGGGCGAGGTCACCCGGTTCAGCCACGATGCCCTGGGCCGCGTCTTGCGGGAGGAGCGCTCGGATGGGGCGGTCACCCAGCGCGAGTGGGACGGCTGGAATCGCCTCGCGGCGGTGCAGCATCCCGACGGCGATCGGCTGCGCTACCACTACACACCGGGAGGGCGGGTCGCACGCGTGGAGACCGCCGAGGGCCGGGTCTGGACCCACGGCTACGACGAGGCCGGGCGCCTGGTGTCCGTCACCGATCCGTCGGGCGGGGTGACCCGCTTCGAGTGGGACGCCTGCGACCGCAAGTTCGCCGCCACTACGCCGGGGGGAGCGACGACCAGGTGGCGCTACGACGCTCTGGGTCGGGTCATCGAGACCGAGCGTGGTGGGCGGGCCTGGCGCACGGCGTACGACCACGCGGGGCGGGTCGTGGTGGAGGCCGACCCGACCGGTGCCACCACCCGCTTCGCTTATGACCTCCGGGGCAACCTGATAGCCGCCACCGACCCTTTGGGCCACACGGTGCGCTACCAGTACGACGAGCGCGGCAACCAGACCGTGGAGATCGACCCGTTCGGCGGAACCGTCACCACGTCGTTCGACGGGCTGCGCCGTCCTGTCGCGGTCACCGACCAGCTCGGCCGGGTCACACGCGTCGAGCGCGACGCTGCAGGTCGGGCGATCGGCCAGGTGCTGCCGACCGGCGACGTGGTCCAGTGGCGCCGCAACGCCGCCGGGGCCGTGACGGACACCCGGGTCAACGGGCG
>Ga0075418_10008075_pt1 | contig 11814 bp, 9 predicted proteins | sample SoiMetdeltSBSDD2_FD_81776 | JGI IMG/M metagenome (GOLD analysis project Ga0075418, IMG submission 81776) | Bulk soil microbial communities from a Populus tree surrounding site in Tennessee, USA - Soil MetaG P. deltoides SBSDD2 | ecosystem: Environmental > Terrestrial > Soil > Tree plantation...
CGTCGTGGCCATGGCCGGCCTGGACAAGTCGACGTCGAGACTGGCGCGTTCGCCGAACAGCAGCCGCAGCCGTTCAGCGGCATTGCGCAGCCCGATCCCTTCGCTGACCTCAGGTCGTGGCGCCAGTGGGCGCGGATTCTCCACTTCGAGGACGAGCACGTCATCACGCAACTCGCCGTGGATCCTGAGCACACCCCCGGCCGGCAACTCCGCAATCCCGTGCTTGATGGCGTTCTCCACGACGGTCTGCAGCAACATGACCGGAATTCGTACCCCGCGCGCCTCGGCGCTGACCTCACAGTCGATGCTCAGTCGATCCTCGAGGCGCAGGGACTCGAGGTCGAGGTAGTCCTGCACGATCTCGAGCTCCTGCGCGAGGGAGACGAGTTCCTCCCTGGCCGAGCTCAGCGTGTAGCGCAGTGTGTTCGCCAGGCGCGTCACGGCATCCTGCGCGCGCGCGGGATCATGGGCGATGAGCGAGCGCACCGTGTTGAGTGCATTGAACAGGAAGTGCGGGTTTAGCTGGGACTTCAACAGGCGCAGCTCCGCAAGCTGTAGAGCACGGGCGAGCTCCGATTCCCGCAACTCCGCTGCCCGGAACTGTCGCACGGCGAGGGCACTGAAGTAGAGCGCCAACCAGATCATGAACACGAGCGCCCAGTTGATCGTGTTCAGCAGCAGCACGACGCCGGGCCCGGCGCTCAGTCCTGACCCGTCCTCGAGGATACCCGGATCATGGAGCGCGGCGAGCGGCGTGAGATTCGTGGCAAACCCGAAGGGCACCCCAAGCACGAGTCCGGCGAGGACGATGCGCAAGGCGAGCCGGCCGCGGGGCAGCATGCCCCACTTGCGACGCCGGACGTACCCGCGCAGGGCATGCGTCAGGCCCAGGGCGGCTCCATGCAGGACCAATGCCGCGGTGATCGTCGGCAGCCATGGCAGGTGCAGGTAGAAGAGGGCGGCCCAGGCCTTGGAACCGGCGTACACGCCCCAGCCACCGACTTGGCAAGCCCAGTAGAGGCGTCCCGCCGCTGCCGATGCCTGCGGAGACGCGGCCGTCATCGGAGCCCGCCGCACGGTCGGCTCAGCTGCCACGCAGGGCCGCCACCAGCGGTGTGCGAGCCGCGTGAGCGGCGGGAAGGCACGCTCCGATCATGCCGATGACGCAGGCCCATAGAACGCCAAGCACGATGATACGTGGTCCGACGACCAGCGGAACGGCAAGCTGCGTGGCGCCGGCGCCGCTCGTGCTCATCACGTGACCGTCGAAGATCATCCACGCCAGGCAGGCACCGAGTGCCCCGCCCAGCGCGGCCAGCAGCAACGCCTCGGCGAACACCGAGACGACGACGGATGTCGATCCAAACCCCAGCACTCGCAGCGTGGCGATCTCGACGGTTCGGCTGCTCACCGCTGTGTGCATCGAGTTGAGCGCGCCGAATACGGCCCCGAGCGCCATGATGCCACCGACGAGATACGCGACGATCGTGAGCACCCGGGTGAAGGAGCGCGATTGCTGCACTGCGTAATCCGTTTCGCGCAACACGTCGACCGACAGGGCAGGATTCTGGCGCAAGGATGCACTGAGGGCGTCGAATGAATCCGCAGTGTCGAGCTGTAGCGACACCGACTGAAATGTGCTGCGCCGGAAGGCCGATTGCAGCGTCTCGGCGCCGGTGATCAGTTCCGTCTCGAACCGGTCACCGCCACTCTCGAATACACCAACGACGGTCCAGTCGGTGCCGCGCAGGGCGATCCGGTTGCCGAGCTCGAGCGCTCGGAACTGGCGTTGAGCGGAACGGCCGACGATCAGCTCCCGATTTGTGGGCGAGAACGCCCGGCCCTCGACGATTCGAAGCTCCGGGCGAACCTGCAGGAATTCGGGGCCTGTCCCACGCAAGGACAGATTGGCGGGGCTGCCGTCCTGCAGCACTCCGCGGACGACCGCCACCGTCTCGGCCGATGCGAGGGGCTTCCCGTCCCCACCCCGCCGGATACCGGGCGCGCTCTGGATCGTCCAGGTCGCCTCACGCGACAGGTTGCTCAGCACTTCGAAGCTCGAGCCCGTGCTGATCACGATCGCGCGATCCGATCTGCCGTTGCTGGACATCATCTGCGACAAGCCTGCCACCATGGCGAGAATGCTCACCAGCACGCCGACGACGCCCGCGATCCCGACGACGATGACCGACGAGGCACCCAGCCGCATGGGCAGGCACCTGAGGTTCAGGCGGGTCACCGCGGCGATCTCCTTCAGGAACTGCATATGCCGCGCACCTCAGCGACCGGCCAGGGCATCGACTATCGAAAGCCGGCGTGCATGCCATGCCGGCGGCAAGCCACTCGCGAGCGCGAGCGCCAGGGCGATGGCTACGCCGCTCGCGACGACGCGAGGAGGCAACGCCCCGCCGCTGATCCCAAGGGCCGCCGTGAGCGGGAAGATCGCGGCTGCGACTGCCAGGCCGAGCAATGCGGCGACCACGCACAGCAACATCGATTCTGCGAGGACCAGTGCGGTCACCATGCCATCCGAAAAGCCAATGGCCTTCAGGACGGCGAACTCAGGGATACGCTCACGCACGGCCTGCCGCATCGTGTTGCCGGTCAGGAACAGAAGCGTGAACAGCACGGCACCGACGATGGCGTTCACCATCAGGCCGACGTCGCCCAGCTGGCGGAGCTGCGACTGCGCATACTCGGCCTCGTTCTGGGTGAGTGTCTCGTCGGGCGAGTTCGCGAAGAGTGCGTCGATCGCCGCGCAGATCCGGGTTGACTGCAGCGGATCGTCGATGCTCGCAATAAATGCAAACGCGCGGCCCCGGTCGAACATTCGCGCCTCGTCAAAATAGGCGTAGTTGACGATGATGCGGTTCTCCTGGGTCGCGGCACCGCTGACGCTGTAGGTACCGACGATCTCGAAGCTCCAGTCCGTGCTGCCATCCTGCTGGACGACGGAGGTGCGCAGCGGAACCCGATCGCCGAGCTGCCACCCGTATGCCTTCATCAAGGCAGCGCCGACGAGCGCGCCGGTTCGCTTGCCGGACATGGCCTGGAGCTCGTCGCGCGCTATGTGCCAGTCCGGATAGATGTCGAACAGCGCGCCCGGATCGGTTGCCAGAACGAGCACGTCGTTGCCCCTGATCTGATAGATCGCCGGAAGCGCACCAACGAGCGTTGCGCGGCGCACTCCAGGGACCCTTTCGATCAGCCGCAGGTGCGCACTGGGCAGCGGTTCGATCTCGCTGACGCGGCTCACGACGATCAGCCGGTCTGCGCGCAATCCAGGCAGCCGCCCATCAAACCACGCGCTGATAGCCTGCAGCAGTCCAAAGAGCACGAACGCGACCGCGATCGACAGTAAGGTCAACACGGCGCGCGTCCGGCTGCGCCACAACCCGCTCCAGACGAGATGCAGGAACTTCACGCCGCCGCCTCTGTGTCCGTGTCCAGGAGCTGACCCTTGTCCAGGCGCAGCTGCCGCGACGCGCGCTCGGCAGCCTTGGGATCGTGGGTCACCATGACGATGGTCTTGCCTTGCTCGCGGTTCACCAGCTGCAGCAGGTCGAGGATCTGTTCGGCCGTCTCGCGATCCAGGTCGCCGGTAGGTTCGTCGCACACCAGCAGCGTGGGATCGGCCACCAGTGCCCGTGCAATTGCGACACGCTGCTGCTGGCCACCCGACAGTTCGGCAGGCCGGTGAGCACCGCGGTCAGCGAGGCCGACGAGATGCAACGCCGTTCTGACACGCGCCCGGCGTTGCGCCTTCGACAGGGTGGTGAGCAGCAAAGGTAGTTCGACATTCTCCTCGGCGGTCAGCAGCGGCATGAGGTTGTAGAACTGGAAAATGAGTCCGACATGATGGGCACGCCAGCCTGTGAGCTGCCGCGAGGAGAGGTTGCTGATGAGTTCGCCCGCCACGACGATCTCCCCCTCATCCGGGCGATCGATTCCCGCGACCAGGTTCAGCAGGGTGGTCTTGCCCGAACCCGAGGGACCCATCAGCGCGAGGAACTCACCGCTGTCGATGGTCAGGCTGATTCCGTGCAGGACGGCCACACGCTGTGCGCCACGCGTGTAGCTCTTCACTACGCTCTTCAGGGATGCAACAGCGTCCACGAACACTCTCCTGTCAGCCACCGAGGAACGTCACCCTCACGCCCATGTCCGGCAGGATCCGCGGATCTTTCTGCTTGAATCGCAGGCGGACCCTGACGGTGGCCTTCGAACGATCCACGGCAGGAATCACGGCAACGGTTTCGGCCGCGATATCCAGCTTCGGGTAGGCGTTCAGACGCACTAGCGCGTCCTGATCGGGGTGCACGAGCGCGATAAAGCTCTCGTTGACGTCGATTTCCACTTCCATTGAGTCCATGTCGACGATCGTCCCAATGCCCGTGCGCGCGAAGCCGCTGCTGGCGGACAGGGGAGAGACGATCTCGCCGGGCTGTGCCGCCTTGACGGTGACGATGCCGCTGAACGGAGCGCGAATGACCGTGTCGTCGTGGTTCCGCTCCGCCACCAGCACCCCGGCGCGCGCAACGTCGACCGCGCGTTCCTTGACCGCGACGTCTGCCCGGGTTGCGTTGTAGGCGGCCCTGGCCGCGTCAAAAGCCTGGCTGCTGATCAGCGCGCGCGCGTACTGCTGCTCGTTGCGTCGGAAAATCGGGTGGGCATCCTCGGCGGCAATCCGCGCGGCATCCAGGTTGGCCTGCGCTTGGGCGAGGCGAGCCGCAGACTCCGCCAGCGCGGCGCTGGTGGCGGAGGAATCGAGTCGCGCAATTACCTCGCCCTTCTCGACACGCTGGCCCTCTTCGATCAGGACCTCCGCCACCCGCCCCGTCGCCTTCGACGAGACCGTGGCCTGGCGTCGCGCGACCACGTAACCCGAGGCGTCCAGCGCCGCTGTCGTAACGGGCGCAGTGCCCGTCTGCACCGAGGGCGTCTGAACCGATGACGGCTGGGCTTTTGCATGGGCCGACTCGGGACCCACATCGGGTCGGGCGGCGATCCACCCCACGATGGGACCGGCCACGAGCGCGGCCACGAGACCTGCTCCGAGCCATGGGCGGCGCCGGGTTCCGTTGCCAGGCCGCCAGCTTTCGTCACGATCGATGCGTAACTGCTGCAGGAGCGAGGAGGTGCTGTTCATGACGGCGCCACTCTATGTCACCAGCGCGGCCGGGCTCCGTCGGCGTGTCGAGCGGTCACCAGGACCTGTCGAACGGCCGCATCGCCGTGTTGAACGGTGCGGCTACGTACCCGGCGACACGCTACGATTGGGGTCATGTCACTGGAAGTCATCGACGCGCAGCGGGTCAAGGCTCTGCTGCCAATGCAAGAATGCATCGATGTGATGGCGCGGGCCATGGCCGCGGCATCGAACGCGGAGGTGACGGTGCCGCCGCGTACGTTCGTGCCGATTGACGGTCAGGGCAGCGTTTTCGCCCTGATGCCGGCGGTGGCCAGCACGCTGGAGGGTTACGGAGCCAAGCTCTTGAGCCTTACGCCGGCAAACGCCGCACAAGGGCTCCCGATCATCCGGGGGGAGTTCTTGCTGTTCGAAAGGCGGACCGGCGCGCCGGTGGCCGTCATGGACGCCGCCTCCCTTACTGCCATTCGAACGGCGGCTGCATCCGGCCTTGCCACGCGCTTGCTGGCGCGTCCCGATGCGCGCAGCTGCGGGATCTTCGGCACGGGCGTACAGGCGGAGACGCACTTGGAAGCCATGTGTGCCGTGCGCCCAGTCGAGAGGATTCATGTGTGGGGGCGCAACTTCCAAAAGGCCGCGGCCTGGGCCGAGCGGCAGGCAGAGTTGACGGGCCGCCGTGTCACGGCGAGCCAGGATCCCGCCGAGGTCGCAGCCTGCGACCTCATCTGCACCGTCACCGCCGCAAGGGAGCCGATCCTCCAAGGGGCCTGGGTGCGGCCCGGCACCCACGTCAACCTGGTGGGGTCGCATACGCTCACGACGAGAGAAGCGGACAGCGCGTTGATTGCGAGATCGAAGGTCTACGTTGACCTCATGGAATCGATGCGCAACGAAGCTGGTGACCTGATGATCCCGATTGAGGAGGGCGCCGTTCGGCCTGATCACGTCCGTGGCGAAATAGGGCGTGTCGTGACAGGTGAGCTGGCAGGTCGCACGGGGTCCGATGAGATCACGCTCTACAAGTCACTGGGGATTGCCGCGCAAGATCTCTACGCCGCCTGGCACGTGTATCGGAAGACGCAGGCGCGGCGCATTTGACTGCGTGCGATGCGGAGTGAAGCTCCGGCCGTCGGGTTGAGCCGCCCGTCGTCGCCTGTTGCGATCACAGCGTCATCGGCCTGCGTCTCCTTGGATTGCCTCGGATGGAGCTTGCGTCATTCGAAGCCTGGCTCCTACCTGCTCGGCCGCGGTCATTACGCGCAGCACGTTCGCGCCCGCGACCTTGGCCACGTCGGCATCCGTCCATCCACGCCGCATCAGTTCTGCCAGCAAAGCCGGATACTTGTCCACGCCCTCGAGGCCCTGCGGCGCGACCTCGATACCGTCGAAGTCGGCCCCGAGGCCAACGTGGTCGACACCGGCGACCTCGCGAATGTGATCGATGTGATCAGCGACCTGTGTCATCGGTACGACAGGCCTCGGATGCTCCTTCTCCCACGCCTGCAGGGCCGCCTTCGCACGCTCGGGCTGTCCGATGTAGAGGCCGTTGTAGGGAGGCGTGTTGAACCGGGCTTGCTCCGCAGCGCGGTCGGCATTCCAGTGATTCATTGCCTCGGAAACGTAGCCCGGGTAGAAATTCACCATGACCACGCCACCGTTCCTGGCCACCAACCGCAGGACGTCATCGGGCACGTTGCGTGGGTGATCGACGATCGACCGGGACGATGAGTGGGAGAAGATGACCGGGGCCGCGCTTATCGCAAGCACCTGTCTCATGGTGTTTGCCGAAACATGGCTAAGATCGACGAGCATCCCCAATCGATTCATCTCCCGGACGACGTCTCGCCCGAAGTCCGTCAGCCCCTGGTGCGCGGGCGTGTCCGTGGCTGAGTCCGCCCAGGCTGTGTTCTGTGCATGCGTCAGCGTCATGTAGCGGGCGCCGAGGTCGTACATCTGTCGGAGCGCCGCGAGGGAGTTGTTGATCTGGTGGCCACCCTCGATACCAATGAGAGAGGCGATCTTCCCCGAGCGATGGATTCGATGAATGTCCGCCGCGGTGTACGCCATCTGAAAATCGTCGGGATACGCGGCCACCATTCGCCTGACGAGGTCGATTTGCTCGAGCGTGGTCTGCACGGCATCGCTGCCCGTGACCTCGGTCGGTATCCAGACCGACCAGAACTGCGCCCCCACGCCACCCGCCCGCAGCCGCGGAATATCCGTCGACAAGCCCAGGCCACTGCTCGAAATAATGTGCGAGGTATCCGACCGCAGGTCGATTGACGCCAGGCGCCCCTTGGAATTCTCGCGGAGCTCCCAGGCAAGATCGTTGTGCCCGTCGATTACAGGGGTCCTGGCGAGCACCCGTTCGACACGTGACGAGAAACCCTCCTCAGCCGCAAGCGCAGCCAGGGACCCGGACAGCAGCAAACCCGTCAGGGCAATGGCTGCGTATCGAATCACGGAGGTCTCAGCGCGCATCGACTGGCTCCGGTGGCACGCGCTTGAGATCGAGATCGTGAAAGTCGTATGAGAAGTCGGTTGCCGGCGACACGGCTTTCATCCGGATTCCCTCAATCGTGCCGTCGGCGCCAAGCAGGAACGTCACGTACGCATCGGCCATCAGGCGCCGATCGGTCCAGCGGGCGACGAACGTGTCGTATTGAAAGTGCTCGAGCGGCCCCTGCAGGGGCTCATTCCTGTCCGAGCGAAACTCCAGTTGCCCGTCCTTCCCCAGGGAGACGTGAACGGCGCCATACCACGGGTCCCGGTACGTGCCCGCATACGCCGCGAGCGGCAGGCTGGGCGTGCTCTTCGCATTGCGTGATTCCGAGGCCTTGGCAACTGCCTCGGTGGCGGCGGTCTGCCGCTCCTGCGACGCCTTGGTGAGGATCGCAATCCAGTCCTTCCCGGCGCCGGGCACAGAACCCCGCAGGAACTGGTCGACTATGTCGTAGACGACGGCGCGTGGCGCGGCGGACATCTGGTTGCCGGTCGCAAACACCGCGAGGCCCTGCTTCGGCAGGACCGCGATGAACGACGTCATGCCCCAGACACCGCCACTGTGCGACAGCATCGGTTGGCCGTAGAACGTCGAAACATTCCAACCCAGCGCGTACGCGTCGAGGTAGGCACCTGCGTGCTCGGACAGGTAGCCTGGCGTATCGAGCAGGGTCACGGGCCGCGTGAGCTGCCCGAACTGCTCCTCACTCACCAGGCGCTTGCCGTCCGGCGACTTACCTTCGTTCAGCATGAACGACATCCAGTTTGACATGCCGTGCGCATCGCAGGTGACGCCTCCAGCGGCCGCGACCAGCGGCGTGACGCGAGTGGACGTCGTGACGAGCTTTCCGTCGACGAGCATGTGCGCGGTCGCGCGTTCTGCGGCCGGTGCCGCGCGGTCGGCCGAGGCTACGCAACCGCTCATCCCGAGCGGCGCGAGCAGGCGCTGCTCGAGGAACGACTGGAACGGCATGTTCGCGACCCGTGCGACGACCTCGCCCGCGACGATGTACAGCTGGTTGTCGTAGGCGAACTGCGAGCGAAAGCTGCTGGCAGGTGTCAGGTAGCGCAGTGCGCGTATCACGTCTGCCGGAGTTGCTTTGCCATCCGGGAACATCAACAGGTCGCCGGCACCGAGCGGCAGGCCGCTGCGATGGGTCAGTAGATCCCGGATTGTGAACTCGCGTGTTACCCAGGGATCGTGCATGCGAAACTCGGGCAGGTAGTCGATGACCGCGTCGTCCCACTTGAGCTTGCCCTCGTCGACCAGGATCGCGAGCGCCGCGGCAGTGAATGCCTTCGACAACGAGCCGATCTCGAACAGCGTGCGGTCGCTGACCCGCACGCTGGAGCCGACCTCCACGACGCCGTGACCGTCCGCGTAGAAGGTCTTGCCGTCGTGCACGACGGAAACGGCGATGCCGGGTACCTCAAACGCCTTTGCGGCGTGCTCGATCGACGTGCCCAGCAACTGCGTGGTCGGCGTGGCCGCGAGCGGGTTGGCGACGAGAGCAAGGACCAGCATCATCGCCGAATGGACCTTTGGCTTCATCGGGTGCTTACTCCAGGACTGCCTGCGGATCAGTTGCAACAGTTCGCGCCAATGCGGCGCCGCGCCATGCTCGAGCGATCCGCCACGCACCGATGGTGCACAGCGGCGCTACGAAGACCGCAATGAAGACCCACGTCAACGTGCCATAGCCGCGGGCAATCAGCTCGATGATGCCGAACCGGATTGCCAGCCAGACCGAGGCGAGAACGAACCCGGCGGCGACGATTGGGCGCAGCCACGCGGGTAAGCGTCGCTGTCGCTTGTGGAATCCGAGCTCGATGCGGTCGTTCAGTGCATGGATGAAGGCGGTTCCCGTATCGACGAAGGTGCCGAAGACGACCACATAGAAGACGAGCTGCAGCCATGGGATCGCGAGCTGCTGCAGCATGAAATCGGAGGGCACCGCGACGTCGAGGATCTGTGGGTATGAGGTGGACATCGCAACCAGGAACATCACCGCCGGTATCATGATCAACGGTCCCGCCAGGAGGCCGGCCGCCAGCGCGTCCCGGCGCGAGGTCATGTGCCGGGCGCTGAACAACACGAGCGGGATGACTGCGGCGTTGTAGCCGAAGTATCGGACGCCGTTGCCGAACCAGCCGGCTCCCGGCGGATGCGCCAGGGTGGCAGGGAGCGCGTCCGCGAACCGCCAGAGATAAAGGACCACCAGCACGCCGTAGACGGCGAAAAGCACGAACGACCATGCCGCGAACACTTTCTCGATGAGCGTCGTGCCCCAGAAGACCAGGACGGCGATCGGTATCAGGAGCAGCACCGTGCCGACCGTCCGGTCGACGTTCAGGTGCGTGGCCAGCATCTCGCTGGTTGCGCTGGCGATGACCGCCAGCACCAGTACTCCCAGGACGACGTAGGCGATCTCGTAGAGAAACCAGCACCGTCCGAGCAGGACGCCGAAGAAGTTGCGGTAATTGAAGCTCTGCGTGAGCCGCGCCAGCTCGAAGCACAGGATACTCACGACGCTGAACAACGCCGTCGCAACCAGCATTCCGAGCAGTCCGCCGGCGGGACCGACGCTCAGAAAGAACTCCACGAGCTCGCGGCCGGTTGCGTAGCCGCCGCCGGTCACGACGGACTGGAGCATGAAGCCGGGCAACCAGATCCGGTTGAAGTGCGAGGACATCTTCCGACCCGCCACCCTTAACCCCACAATTGGCGCTGCGGAGGCGCCAGGACGCCGTGCTGGAGCGTCATCGGGTGATCGCGATCCCCGGTCAGGAACTGCGCTGCATCGAGATCGACGTAGCGACACAGCTGTGCGACCACGTACGCCGGCGCCACCGCCAGCGAGGTGCCCATCATGCCCCCGACCATCAGGTCGATGCCTCTCGAGCGCGCAAGGCGGGCGAGCTCGAGCGCCTCAGTGAGGCCGCCCGTCTTGTCGAGCTTGATGTTGATGACCTGGTAGCGGCGTGCGGCCTGCTCGAGCTCGCCGATGCACAGGCAGGACTCGTCGGCGCACAACGGCACGGGCGACCTGTAGCTCTCCAGCGCATGGTCGCCGCCGCGCGGCAGTGGCTGCTCGATCAGCGCGACGCCGAGCTTGGCAAGCCGCGGTGCATGCGCGGTGAGCTCGTCGAAGGTCCAGCCCTGGTTGACGTCGACGATGATCTCGTCGTGAGGCCGGGCCGCGCGCACCGCCGCAACGCGCTCCAGGGGCATTGCCGAGTCGAGCTTCACCTTGAGCCGGTCGGCGTCGAGCGAAGCCGCGGCTGCGGCCATCTCCTCGGGCGTACCGATACCGATCGTGAGCACGGTGCGGGTGGGGTGGGGCTCGATGCCCGTCAGCTGCCAGATGGTCGTGTTCTTCTGCTTGGCCTCGAGGTCCCACAGGGCGCAGTCGAGGGCGTTGCGCGCACCACCGTTTGGCAGCAGGCTCCGAAGTTGGTGACGGTCGGCGCCTGATTCGATCGCGTCGCTGACCGATGCGACATCGGCCATCATGCTCGCCCCGGTCTCGTCCAGGTAGTAGACGCCAGCGCCTTCGCCGCGTCCGGTGCTGCCGTCCTGGGAGATCGACACGAGCAGCAGGTCTGCGGACGTGAACGTGCGACCGCTGATCCTGAAGGGGGTCCTGAATTTCCAGCGTTCGCTGGAAAACCTGAGTTCGCGGACGCGGGCCATCAGGATGTCCAGATCGCGCCGACCACGGCCGCGGCCGCCGCAGACACAGGGAGCCTGCGCCTCGTCAACGTTTCCATTCGAGCCTCGTTCCGGTCAGACGTACTGGAAGCCGAGAATGTTCCAGTAGTAGAAGAACCAGGCGGTGAACAGCGCGCACGCCGCAACCAGCGTAATCCGCACTCGGGCCCAAGTGCCCGGGAGCAGGCGCTGCCGCCATACGACGATAGTGCGGTAGAGCAGGTACGCCGCCGCGATGACAGCGATGATCGGAACGATGAGCCACATCTTGAACAGGAGCGGAATGCCGGTGAAGAGGCTGTCCTTGACGATCATGAGAACCACGGCGGCCGTGATCACGACGAGGAGGTTTGCCGCTGCGGCCAGCGACGCGGCATTGATAGCAGCACGGTCCGCGGGCGCGCGCGCACGTACAGCGGCGCGCTGGTACCAGCGACCGGCCAGGACGGTC
>Ga0075418_10008076_pt1 | contig 11814 bp, 8 predicted proteins | sample SoiMetdeltSBSDD2_FD_81776 | JGI IMG/M metagenome (GOLD analysis project Ga0075418, IMG submission 81776) | Bulk soil microbial communities from a Populus tree surrounding site in Tennessee, USA - Soil MetaG P. deltoides SBSDD2 | ecosystem: Environmental > Terrestrial > Soil > Tree plantation...
CGATCTTACCTGCCATCCAAACGATACGTCGGGCACCTCAGACGTTAGAGTGTGCGCACGGTCATTGACGGCGCCCGCCCGAGGGCGTAGGCTCGCGGGACACTGAGAGGTTCTTGAATGTCCAATGATGGTCGGCGCGCGCGTAACCGGGTGGCCCTGTCCGCACTGCTGTGTCTGATGTCGACGGGCCTGGCCATGGCTGCAGTTCCGAAGGAACCGAAGACGCCATTGGACTTCAAGGCGTTCTTCAGGCCGGATCTCTACATCAGCACGGCGAACGAGCGGGTGGAGTCGTTGCTGCCCCAGCTCGCGAACCGCTCGAGCTGGGAGGGCTTCCTCGCCAAGCGAGAGGGCGTGCAAGCGTTCCTGGACCCGCGCTCGGGGGCGGTGACGAACCTGCTGGAGTCGGTGCCGCTCATCCCGGGCAACGGTGATGGGAACCGGCTGCGCAGCGTCGGCGAGGTGGACGAGAAGGCCGTGGACGCGGCGCTGCGCGCGCACCTGAATGCGCGGCGCGACGTGCTGGGCATCGATCTCGCCCAACTGGGCGATTCGCGCGTGACGAAGCTCAACACGGACCTCTGGAACGTCAGCATCCCGCAGGCGGTGGGCGGGGTCATCGTGCGCGACGCGCGGCTGGCCGCGACGATCAGCCATGGCAACCTGATCCTGCTCGGGACCGAGACCTGGGGCAACGTCCGCCAGCTCGACGTGAACGCTTCGGTGTCGGCGGACCAGGCGCTCGAGGCGGGCTTTGCGTACGCGGAGGGGCGCGCGGCCGAGGACGTGATGGTCAGCGCGCCGCGGCTGGAGATCATTCCGTACGCTCCGCAGGAGCTCCAGGACGGCGAGGGGTTCGGGGGCTCGGTCGGCCAGGGCTACGGCCACGTGCTGGCGTGGACGTTCGTGTTCCAGCGTGCGCCGGAAGACGCGCGCTGGGAGGTGATGGTGGACGCGCACAGCGGCGAGGTGCTCGCGTTCCAGGACATCAACTCCTACGTGAGGAGGACGATCATCGGCGGCGTGTATCCCCTCACCAACACCGGCATCTGCCCCAATCCGGACCAGTGCGGCGTCATGCAGTCCAACTGGCCCATGCCGTTCGCGGACACGGGCTTTGCGGCTCCGAACAACTTCACGAACAGCGCCGGCCTCTATCAATACGTCCTGGGGACGACGGCGACGACGACGCTGACGGGGAAGTACGTGAACATCAACGATACGTGCGGGCCCATCAACAACAGCTCCTCGACGGGCAACATCAACCTCGGCGGCGCCAACAACCAGCACGACTGCACCACGGGCGGCGGGTCGGCGGGGAACACGCCGGCCTCGCGCTCGGGCTTCTACGAGCTGAACAGGATCGCGGAGATGGCCCGCAGCTATCTGCCCGCCAACAACTGGCTGAAGAACCAGCTCACCGCGAACATGAACATCAACCAGACCTGCAACGCCTTCTGGAACGGCACCACGGTCAACTTCTACAAATCGGGAGGCGGCTGCCGGAACACGGGTGAGATCGCGGCGGTCTTCGACCACGAGTGGGGCCACGGCCTCGACGACAACGACACGGGCGGCTCGCTCTCCAACCCCAGCGAGGCCTACGCCGACATCGCCAGCATCTACCGGCTGGAGGCGTCCTGCGTCGGCCACGGCTTCTCCGCGGCCCTGGGCGGCATCTGCGGGAATACCCCGGACGGCACCGGCTCCAACGAAGACGAGGCCCAGGTCGGTGCCTCCCATTGCGACCTGGACTGCGGAGGCGTGCGGGACGCGGACTGGGACAAGCACGCCGACCACACGCCGGACACGGCGCTCGGCTTCGTCTGCCCCAAGTGCCTGCCGAGCTCAGGCCCCTGCGGCCGGCAGGTGCACTGCGCGGCCGCGCCCCCGCGCCAGGCGGCCTGGGACCTCACGACGCGCGACCTGACGTCACCGCCCTTCAACATGAGCAGCGAGACGGCGTTCATCACCGGGAACCGGATCTTCTACCTGGGGAGCGGCAACATCGGGGCCTGGTACTCCTGCACGTGCGGCAGTTCCTCGGGCGGCTGCGGCGCCACCAACGGCTACATGCAGTGGCTGGGTGCGGACGACAACGACGGCAACCTCAACAACGGCACCCCGCACATGACGGCGCTCTTCGCGGCATTCAACCGGCACGGCATCGCATGTGCCACCCCGCCGCCCCAGAACAGTGCCTGCGAGCCGAGCGGAACCCCGACCGTCACCGCCACGTCGACCCTCAACACCGTGACTCTCAACTGGACGGCGGTTGCGGGCGCGACGGGCTATTGGGTCTACCGGTCCGAGGGCCACGCCGGCTGCAACTTCGGCAAGACCAAGATCGCCGACGTGGCGGGCCTCAGCTACTTCGACAAGGAAGTGGCGCGCAACCGGACCTACTACTACAACGTCGTGGCGCACGGCTCCTCGCAGTCCTGTTTCGGGGCGGCGAGCACGTGCCTGACCGTGACCCCGGGCGGCCCGGCGCTGGAGGCGAGCGGCGGGCAGTAGTCGGCATCGGGTCTTCGGCTCGTTCCGACGGGCGGCCGCAACAAGCGGCCGCCCGTTTTTCTTTCATCGTGCGCTAGCCGGGGAGCCGGCGCGCGATGACCCCGCGGATGTAGGACAGGTTGACCGCGAGGTCCTGCTCGACCGACCCGCTCGGGCTCGCCGTCTCGAGCTGGGCCCACCGGCCGAAGCCGATATCGGCCAACGCATCGACCACCGCGGGGAAGTCGATGGTGCCTTTGCCGAGGTAGTGGGGGTTGTCCTTGAGGTGGACCTCGCAGATGCGGTCCGCGCCCAGCCAGCGGATCTCCTCCACCACGTCGAAGCCGCCCTGGGTCGAGTTGCCGACGTCGTAATAGGTCAGCACGGCCGGTGACCGGGTCCGCTCCATGATGCGGACGTTGTCGCGGGCGGAGATCGTGTCTTCCAGGCCGAGGATGACGCCGGCCTTCTCCGCCAGAGGCGCCATCTCCCGCAGGACGTCGCCCACGTAGTCCATCTCGGCCTGGGTCTCCAGGGCACCCTTGCCGAAGAAGGGCAGCAGGATGACCTTGACGCCCAGGGCGCGCGCGATGGGGATGGAGTCCGCCACCCACCGTCGGCCGAGCGGGTCGGACTTGAGGACGTTGGTGTGCAGGATCTCGAGGCACACCGAGGCGATGGGCAGAAGGGCGCGCTTCGACTCCTCCAGGTACGTCTTCTGCAACGCGGGATCGGCGAGGGGCAGACGCTCCGTTCCCTTGCCCAGGCTGATCTGCACGCCGTCGAAACCGAGCCTCTTGGCCAGGGCGATCGCCTCGGGCTTGTTCTCCTGGCGCAGGTCCCAGTCGGTGACGCCCACCTTGAACTGCACGCCCTGGCCGGCCGCGTGGGCCAGCCGCCCCGGCGCCGGCCACAACGCCGCTCCGGCCAGCCCACCCCCGAAGAGACGCAGGCTCTCGCGACGGGTCAGGAGCGACATTTCGCGGCCCTCATGGACGCACGCATTTTATGTCCGCGGCGACCCTCGAGGCGGGTCTAGAATTCGGATCATCCAAGGGAGGCGCCGATGCCGATCGGCCCAGCCGTCACGCGCCGCACCGCGCTCAAGGCCCTCGCCGCCGGCGCGGGCGCGGTCACCCTGCTGCCCTGGCTGTCCGAGGAAGGGCTGGCCGCCTTCGCCGAGATCCAGCGCACGCAGGCCGCGCCGCGGCTGCTGGTTCTGACGAGCGCCCAGTACCAGACGGTGGAGGCGCTCGTCGAAGCCATCATCCCGGCTGACGATCGCTCGCCGGGGGCCAGCGAAGCCCGCGTCGCCGACTACATCGACCTGCTGCTCGGCGAGGCGCCGGTCTTCCTGAGGCGGCGGTGGCTGAGCGGCCTGGCGGCGCTGGACGCCGAGTCCACCTCCCGGTTCGGCTCTCCGTTCCTGCAGCTGCCTGCGGCCCAGGTGGAGGCCCTGCTCACCGACATCAGCCGCAACGAGCTGCTGGAGGAGGAGCCGGCCCCCGCGGACCCCGCCCTGGCCCTGCCCAGGGGCGAGGAGCCGAGGCTGCAGCCGCCACAGCTGGACACCCTCCTGGGCGAGGTGCGCCATCCCGACCCGCGCCGGACGCCGCTGCAGGCGTTCTTCGCCGACACCAAGCAGGCCACGATCCACGGGTACTACACGTCCGAGATCGGCATCCACAAGGAGCTGCGCTACAAGGGCAACACGCTCCTGGCCGAGTTCGTCGGCTGCGAGACGGTGGAGGGCCGGGACTGCCCGCATTGCGGGCAGAAGGCGGAGGGCTGACATGCCCGCTGACAAGACGCTCGATCTCGACCTCGACGCCATCGTCGCCGAATCCCGGCGGGCGGCCGCGGCCATCCATCCCGGCTCCGGCCCCTGGGACGTGATCGTGGTGGGCAGCGGCGCCGCCGGCGGCATGGCGGCCTTCCAGCTCGCCACCGCCGGCATCAAGGTGCTGGTTCTGGACGCGGGCCGGCTGATCAACCACCGCAAGGAGTACCGGACGATGGAGTGGCCGTACGCCTCTCCGCGCCGCTCCCGCCTGCCCCCCGACCACCGGGCCATCGCGGCGGCCGAGTACAACTTCTTCGACCGCCCCTACGGCAACCACCCGGAGCTCGCGAAGTACAAGAAGGTGGCCTCCTACGCCGGCAACGCGTTCACCCGCAACTGGGTCGTCAACGAGAAGCAGCACCCGACCACCGGGACGCCCTACGCGTGGGTGCGCGCCCGCGTGCTGGGCGGCAAGACCAATTTCTGGGGGCGGGTCGCGCTGCGCTACGGGCCCCTGGAGTTCAAGGCCGCCAGCCGCGACGGCTTCGACGTGGACTGGCCCATCGGCTACGAGGACGTGGCCCCCTACTACGACAAGGTGGACCTCCTGCTGGGCGTCTCCGGCACCAAGGAAGGCCTGGCCCAGATCCCGGACGGCATCTACCAGCGACCCATCAAGCTCAACTGCGTCGAGGTGCACTTCAAGCGGACGGTCGCCAGGATGGGGCGCCGCTACATGCCGGGCCGCTGCGGGGTCACCACCGAAGGCGTCCTGAACAACAAGTACCGCGCGCGCTGCCTGGGACGCGGGCGGTGCGGGCGCGGTTGCGACATCAACGCCGCCTTCCATTCGCCGAACGCCCTCATCCTCCCCGCGCGCGACACCGGGAACCTCACCCTGCGTCCGTATTCGGTCGTCTCCGAGGTGATCCTCGACCCCGCCACCGGCCGGGCGGCGGGAGTGCGCGTCATCGACGCCAACACCCGCCGGGTGATGGATTTCAAGGCCCGGGTGGTGGTGCTGGGCGCGGGCACACTGGACAGCACGCGCATCCTGCTCAACTCCAGGTCGTCCCGGCACCCCAGCGGGCTGGGCAACTCCTCGGGCCTGCTGGGCTCCTACCTCAGCGAGCACCACATGGGCCCGCGCGCCAGCGGTTTCATCCCCATGCGCATGGGGACCGAGCCCACCCTGGACGACGGGCGCCCCACCGGGCCGTACCTGGCACGCTTCCGGAACATCACGGACAAGCATCCGGACTTCATCCGGGGCTACCACTTCCAGGGCGGCGGCGGGGCCCAGGAGTACCCGGGCTTCGCCCACGACATCCCCGGCTTCGGCCGGGCGTTCAAGTCGTCCGTCCGCAGGCACTATCCCGCGCTGATCAGCATCGGCGGGTTCGGCGAGGTGCTGCCGCGGAAGGAGAATCGCGTCTCGCTGGACGCGACCGTGAAGGACGCCTGGGGCATCCCGGTCCTGCGCTTCGACTATCGCTTCAGCGACAACGAGATCAAGATGGCCCGGGACATGGCCGACACCGCGGAGGAGATGCTGAAGGCGGCGGGGGCGCAGGACATCAAGGTCGAGCGCGAGATGCTCCCGCCCGGCTGGTCGATCCACGAGATCGGCACCGCGCGCATGGGCGACGACCCGAAGACCTCCGTGACGACGCGGTTCTGCCGTCTGCATGACGTGCCCAACGTCTATCTCGCCGACGCGGCGCCCTTCGTATCCGGCGGCACCCAGAACACGACCTGGTCGATCCTGGCCATGTGTTGGCGGACGATGGACTACCTGAAGGAGCAGATGCGGGCGGGCGACGTCTGAGGGCCGGCTCTTTCGCGGAACGTTTCACCCTCGGAGGCGTCCCTCGGTCTGTTCGGGCATAATCCTCCGTCACTTCCATGACCATCCCGGCCGGCACGCGCCTCGGCCCCTACGAGGTCGTGGCCCCCGTGGGCGCGGGCGGCATGGGCGAGGTCTACCGGGCGCGGGACACGCGCCTCGGCCGCGAGATCGCGGTCAAGATCCTGAACGGCCATCTCGTCGACAGCGAGTCGGCGCGCCGGCGCTTCGAGCAAGAGGCGCGGGCGGTGGCCGCCCTGGCCCATCCCAACATCGTCTCGCTCCACGATGTGGGCCAGGAGGGCGGGCAGTTCTTCGTCGTGACCGAGCTGCTCGAAGGCGAGACGCTGCACGATCGCCTGCGCCGCGGCCCCTTGCCTCTGCACAAGCTCGTCGAGACCGGCGCGGCGGTGGCCGAGGGTCTGGGCGCCGCCCACGCGCGGGGCGTCGTGCACCGCGACCTCAAGCCCTCGAACGTGTTCCTCACTGCGGACGGCCGGGTGAAGGTGCTCGACTTCGGCCTGGCCAGGCAGCGCGCACCGCTCGACCCCCAGCGCGCGGCGGACACTCCCACCCTCTCCCAGACCCAACCGGGCACCGTGCTCGGCACGCCCGGCTACATGTCTCCCGAGCAGGTGCGCGGCGAGGCGGTGGATGCGCGCAGCGACATCTTCTCGCTCGGCTGCGTGCTCTACGAAATGGCCACCGGCCACCGCGCGTTCTCCGGCGCTTCGACCGCCGAGACGCTGGCGGCCATCGTGCGCGACGAGCCGGCGGTCCTGTCCGACTCGAGCCGCTGGCCGTCCGGGCTGCGAGCCATCGTCGCGCATTGCCTGGAGAAGCAGTCCGACCAGCGCTTCGAGTCCGCGCGCGACGTGGCCTTCGCCCTGCGCTCGCTGGCCGGTGCGCAGAGCGAGCAGCGGGCGGCGCGCAGCGGCGCCGGCCGGTGGTGGCCAGCCGCCGCGCTGACTGCGGCGATGATCACCGGGCTGGGCTTTGCGGTGGCCGCCCTCCGTACGCCCTCGCCTCCCGCCCTTCTGCCCGAGGCCCACCTCGAGCAGCTCACGCTCGACGGCGGGCTCACGACCACGCCCGCGATCTCACGCGACGGGAAGATGCTGGCCTACGCCTCCGACCGCGCGGGCGGAGGCGACCTCGACGTGTGGGTGCAGCAGCTCGCGGGAGGGGAGCCGCTCGCGCTCACCGACGACCCGGCGGACGACCACAGCCCCGACTTCTCGCCGGACGGCACGCAGGTCGCGTTCCAGTCCGAGCGGGACGGCGGGGGCGTCTACGTGGTCTCGACGCTGGGAGGACGCGCGCGCCTGATCGCCCGCGGCGGACGCCGGCCGCGCTTCTCGCCTGACGGCTCGCGGATCGCCTATTGGAGCGGGTTGTTCCGTGGCGAGACGGCGGGCACGGCCAGCGCGGCCTGGGTGGTCGCGCTCGCCGGGGGCGAGCCGGTGCAGGTGGCCGCAGACATGCCGGTGGTACGCGACCCGATCTGGGCGCCCGATGGCCGCTCGCTGCTTCTCTTCGCCCGCCGCTCCAGTGCGCCGGGGGAGGATGCGGGCATCGATTGGTGGTGGGTCCCCCTCGACGGCCGCGCACCGTCGAGGGCCGGCTTCGCCGAGGCGTCGCTGGCGGCCAGAGCCGCGGTGCCCGAGGCGTGGTCCTCCGAAGGCGTGGTCTTCTCCGATGGCGACAACCTCTGGGTGCTGCCGGTCGGCGCCGACGGACGCAAGGCGGGACCGCCGCGGAGGATCACCCTGGGACCCGATCGCCACGTGAGCCCGGCGGTCGGGCCGGACGGCCAGGTGGTCTTCGCCGCGCTGGGGGGCGAACGCGTGGTGGAGCGGGTCTCTCTGGAGCCATCCGCCGTGGACCATCCGCCGCGGGAGCTGCACCGCGACGGCGCGAGGGTGACGACGCGGGCCAGCCAGAACCGCGACGGCTCGGTGATCGTCTTCGAACGATCCACCGCCGCGGATCGCGAGCTGTGGCTGAAGGACGTGGCCTCGGGCCGTCCGACCTTCCTCGCCCGCGTGCGCTCCGAGCGGCAGCTCAGCCCGATCCTCTCACCCGACGGCTCACGGGTGGCCTACTCGATGGCGGGGCGGCCGGGCGAGGACTACGGCAGCGCGACGGGCTACGTCATCGAGACCGCGGGCGGGCTGGCGCGCAAGGTCTGCGGGCCCTGCTCGCCCAGCGGCTTCCTCTCCGACAGCCAGCGCCTCCTGAGCGTCGATGAGGGCGGCCGCGCGATCCGGCTGGTGGACATGTCGAGCGGCGCGTCGCGCGAGCTGGTGGTGCCTGCCCAGGGCCGGGTGCAGCGCCCGCACGCCTCGCCCGACGACCGCCTGCTGGCCTTCGGCAACCGCCGCGGCCTCGAGCTGGAGACGTACGTGGCGCGCATCCCGGAGAACGGGCCGGCACCGGTGGAGAGCTGGCAGATGGTGCAGGAGCCGACCACCAGCGGCCGGCCCTGCGGATGGTCGCCCGACGGCCGCACGCTCTATCTCCTGCTCGATGCGGACGGCTTCCGCTGCCTCTGGGCCCAGAGGGTGGATCCCGGCGGGCGGCTCCTGGGCACGCCCCAGCCCGTCCGACACTTCCACCACTTCCATGGTGGGTCCTTCGGCACCGGTCTGGGCGACGCGATCACGCGCGACGGCTTCATGTACGAGCGCGGGGTGGATCGCGGCAACATCTGGCGACTGCTGCAGGGGCCGGGATCGACTGCCGGGCGGAGACCTTAGCGCAGCCATTTGGCCAGAGCAGGTGCTTCTTCTTCTCGCAGAGTAGGTGTAAAGATGGGGCGCCCAGGTAGAATCGCACAAACACGCTCTGGCCGTGCGAGCGGCTTGTGCGTGCTGTAACCATGTGCAAGACCATCAAGCAACGCGTGAAGTTCAAGGCCCCTCCGGCCACTGTCTACGATCTGCTGGCGGACTCCCGGAAACACACTGCGGTCACCGGCAGGAAGGCGGCGATCAGCCGCCAGATCGGGGGGACGTTTTCAGCCAGTGGGAACGACGTCTCCGGGATCAACGTCGATCTCGTTCCGGGTCGACGAATCGTTCAGGCCTGGCGCCATCGGCGATTCCCAGAAGGGATCTTCTCGATGGCGGCTGTGACCCTGACCGCAACGCCTGATGGGGGGACGGAGCTGGTCCTCACGCATCGCGGTGTTCCCAAAGATCTGATTCCGGAGACCGAACGCGCCTGGCGCGAGCAGTACTGGTCCAGGATCAAGGCCCATCTCGCTGAGTCGGGCTGAAACGGCTAGGCGGCGCGGGCGGGCTATTTCGTCTTCGTGGTCCTCTTCAGGCTCTTGTCGAACGAGCGCACGTAGGCCGCCAGGTCCGCGATCTCGGCCGGAGTGAGCTGGGCCTTGAACGGCAGCATGGCCGTGGCGGGGACGCCCTCGGTGATCACCTTGGCCACCGCCTCGGGCTTGCTGCCATGGAGCCACTTGCCGTCCGTGAAGTTCATCGGCTCGATCGGCGAATCGCCGTCGGCCATGTGGCACTGCTGGCACTTCGACCGGTAGAGGTCGAGCGTCGCCTCGGAGGGGGCGGTATCACCCTTCCCATCGGCGGCGGCGGCCGTCACGGCGGCTGCAACGCAGGACGCGATCGCGAAGAGAAGTCGGCGCCTCAAGGCAAGACGACAATAGAGTCCGCCAGGAAGGCCTGTCAAGAGCACCGCCACGCGCATAAGATGTGCGCCCAGGCGGCGACCCCGCCGCGGAGGTAGCCATGCCCGACAACGCCCGGTGGCGCCTGAGCCTGATGATGTTCCTCGAGTACGTCATCTGGGGGTCGTGGCTCCCGCTCCTGGCCCTGTACCTCTCGCGCTTCCTCGGCTTCTCCGGGACGGAGATCGGCTGGATCTTCGCCACGCAGGCCATCGCCTCGGTGGCGGCCGTCTTCGTCAGCGGCCAGGTGGCCGACCGCTACCTGTCGACGGAGCGTTTCCTCGCGGCGAGCCACGTCGTGGGCGGGCTGGCCATGCTCGCGCTGGCCTTCCAGAAATCGTTCTGGCCCTTCTTCGTGGGCATGCTGGTCTATTCGCTGGCCTACGTGCCGACCCTGTCGCTCACCAACTCGATCTGCTTCCACCACCTGAAGGATGCGCAGAAGGAGTTCGGCCGGGTGCGGCTGTGGGGGACGATCGGCTGGATCGCCGCCAGCTGGCCCTTCGTCCTCATCCTCAAGGGCAAGGAAGGGGCGGCCCTGGGGTCCGCGCTGACCAGCATCTTCGTGGTCGCCGGCCTGGCTTCGCTGGCGCTGGCCGTCGTCTCGCTGACGCTGCCCGCCACCCCGCCGGCCCGATCGGCGGGTGCGAAGTACGCCCCGCTGGAATCGATCAAGCTCCTGGGCAACCCGACCGTGCTGGTACTGTTCGTGGTCACGTTCCTCGACGCGCTCGTCCACCAGTGCTACTTCCAGTGGACGAGCCCGTTCCTGTCCGCGATCGGCATCCCGGAGAACATGATCATGCCGGCCATGAGCATCGGCCAGATCGCCGAGATCGCCACCATGGCCGGGCTCGGATACTTCCTGGCCCGCCTGGGCTGGCGGTGGACGATGATCCTCGGGATCCTCGGCCACGTGGTCCGGTTCCTCATCTATTCCCTCGGGGGGCCCGTCTGGCTGGTGGTGGGCAGCAACGTGGTCCACGGCTTCTGCTACGCCTTCTTCTTCGCCTCGGTCTACATCTTCGTGGACGAGTACTTCCCCAAGGACGCCCGCGCCAGCGCGCAGGGCCTGTTCAACTTCCTCATCCTGGGCCTGGGACCGTTCGTGGGGAGCCTGCTCTGGGGCCGGCTGGGCGACGCGTACCGCACGGCGGAAGGCATCGACTTCTCGAAGCTCTTCCTGGTCCCCAGCGCGGTCGGCCTTCTGGCCGCGCTCGTCCTGTTCGTGGCCTTCCGGCCGGCCCGGACCGCCCCGGCTGCGGCCCAGGCCGCCTGAGCGTTGAGGTGATCCGATGACGCGCAAGGAGCGGTTGGGGGTCGGGTTCATCGGCAGCGGGTTCAACGCCCGGTTCCACATGAGGTCGTGGGCCGGTGTCCGCGACGCCGACGTGCGGGGGGTCTGGAGCCCCAACCGGGAGCGGGCCGAGGAGGCGGCGGCCCTGGCCCGCTCGCTGCGGGTGGGCGAGGCGCGGGCTTTCTCGTCGATCGAGGAGATGGTGGCGGCGCCGGAGATCGATTGCGTCTGGGTCTGCGGGCCGAACCACGCGCGCATCGACAACATGGAGCGGATCGCGGCCGCGCGCGGCCGCGGCGCGGAGCTCGTCGGCATCGCCTGCGAGAAGCCGCTGGCCCGCAACGTGGGTGAGGCGCGCCGCGTCGTCGAGCTGGTGGAGAAGGCCGGCGTCCTCCACGGTTACCTCGAGAACCAGCTCTTCGTGCCCGCGCTCGCGCGCGCCCGCGAGATCGCCTGGGCGCGGGGCGCCGCCCTCTCGGGGCGGCCTTACCTGGCCCGCGCCGCCGAGGAGCACAGCGGGCCCCACATGCCGTGGTTCTGGCGGGGCGACCTGCAGGGAGGGGGAGTCCTCAACGACATGATGTGCCACAGCCTGGAGGTGGGCCGGCATCTGCTGACGAAGCCCGGTGCGCCGCGGAACAGCATCCGCCCCACCAAGGTCTCGGGGCAGATCGCCTCGCTCAAGTGGTCGC
>Ga0075418_10008077_pt1 | contig 11814 bp, 10 predicted proteins | sample SoiMetdeltSBSDD2_FD_81776 | JGI IMG/M metagenome (GOLD analysis project Ga0075418, IMG submission 81776) | Bulk soil microbial communities from a Populus tree surrounding site in Tennessee, USA - Soil MetaG P. deltoides SBSDD2 | ecosystem: Environmental > Terrestrial > Soil > Tree plantation...
GCTGCAACGAATGCGGCAAACTCGGCAAGTAATCCAATCATGATCAGAAACCCGCAGGTTAGCTCGATGCATGCGGCGACTCTTAACAGCCCCGTCGGCGTATAGCCAGTCGGAGAGTTGGGCCATGCGAACAGTTTCTGAGTGCCGAACTGTAGGAACAACAGGCCAAACACGATGCGGAACAGTGCGAATGCTATGCGTTGAAAACGATTATTCAGAGGCATCATTTCTGCGATGTTTACTGAGCCTGCCGAAACTCCATAATCCAGTTAGTTTCCCATGTTTTGCCGGCATCGCTTGAAGTTGCCTGCTCCCAACGAGCAGACTTCCCCGTGATCAGCGACCACACGAAGCGCACGCGCATTGTTTTTCCATCCTTAACATAAGCGGAATAGAAAGTACCGACGCCGTTTTCAAACCGTCCTTTGACGGGAGGATCGACTGGACCATGAGGAACACGACTATCGATCCACCAGATTGCCCACTCCCCGCTCTTAGCGTCATAAGCACGCATGGCGATTCCGCGAGAAACACCTGCCGGCCGATTGAACGTGTGCTCTTCAACGTTGGCCCAACCTTCCATTAGTGGGCGGTTGCTCGCCGTTCCATCAAATTCGTTCCACTTTTTCGAAGCATTCAAGATCCGGTGACGCACGCGCCATTCGCCGGCGAGAAAGTCAAAATCATGCAAGCCACTTACGTTGGGCGCATCATTTACAACTGTTACAGCGCCTTGCGAGTACGCCACGTAAATCGAACCCATTGCCGCGATGAAAATAGTTACCGCGACTGCACGATGTAGGTATTTCATGACATCAACCTCTTTTGATCTGCGAGGACGATTCCTATGCGTGGTGCAATTGTTCAACTGGTCCAACTGTGCCAAATGCGCGTCGAGCAAACAGCGCAATCGGAACGCCGATCAGAAACATATGAACGAGGAGGCTCAGAACGATCCAAAGCGCTCCACCGGACCCGCCTCCTCGAGCTGCGGAAAGCGGCAGCACGATGTAATTCATGACTCCATATAAGACGAGGCCATAGGCAGCTCCGTATGCCACCGGCTTCTCGCGCAGTGTGGTCCAGCGGCGTGCTACGAGGTAGTAGGCAACTGACATTGATATTGCGATGAAATAGTGAAGGAAGAGACCTAGCGCAGCCGTCGCAATACCGCCTTTGAAGCTGTCTCGCCCAAGTAGTCCTGCAGCCACAGACTGAAAGATACGTTCTGGGGACGTGCCCGCTTTCAGTCCCCAGAACACACAGGCATAGGCGATGTCCAGCGTACCCGCAACGAGGCCTCCCGCCAGTATGTAGACGATCGCCTGTGCCTGGTTTGCGTTTCGACTTTCCGCCATTTAGCCACAAAGTATATGACTACAAAGGACTGGCGCAAGAGCCAATTTCCTCCCTTTTGACCAGGCCAATTTCGCGAGCTAAACTGCGGCGTCATGGACGTCCATATCAGTCTAATTGGTCGCAAAAACCTGAGCGGCGAGATCTACCGGCAACTGCGATACGCGATCACTGAAGGCCGCCTCAGACCTGGCGATTGTTTACCGGCGAGCCGCGATCTCGCACGGTCCCTTCAAGTGTCGCGAACTACAGTGACGGTCGCGTATGACCGGCTCGCCGGCGAAGGTTTCGTTATCACACGCGTGGGCGCCGGCACTTACGTAAGCGGGCAGATCGCACCTGAATCACAGATAGCTCCGAGAGCGAGAAACAACAGCTCGCTTCGACCGCGAGCCGTGTGGGATTCGATCCACGTTTCTAACGCGTTCGCAAAGCCCGCGCAATTCGATTTTCGCACCGGTCTCCCGGATGCTTCGTTGTTTCCACATGAGACCTGGCGTCGTTTGCTGAACCGCGAACTGCGTCGCGAGGCTATGAGCATGGGAGTGTATGCGCACTCGGCGGGCCATCGTTTGTTGCGCGAGGCCATTGCGCGTCACATTGCGATTTCGCGAGGAGTGCAGGCTTCCCTCGATGACGTCACGATCACCAGTGGTGCTCAGCAGGCAATCGATATCATCGCTCGTGTTCTGCTGGAACCCCGCGACGAGATCGCGATGGAAGATCCTGGTTATACAACTCCCAGACTTTTATTCAAGTCACTTGGTGCGCGTGTTCGTGGAGTACCGGTAGACGAGCAAGGAATTGTTGTGGATGCCTTACCGCGGAGCGCGAGTCTTGTGTATGTAACTCCTTCGCACCAGTATCCCCTCGGCGTAACGATGTCGTTGCCACGGCGCCTCGCGTTGCTGGATTGGGCAGCTCGAAACAACGCCGCGATTGTTGAAGATGACTATGACAGCGAGTTTCGCTTCGAGGAGCGTCCGATCGAACCGCTGAAGACGCTGGACACAACGGGCAGGGTGATATATGTCGGCTCATTCTCGAAGACATTGTTGCCAACTCTGCGTCTAGGCTTCATCGTGACGCCGAGTTCGTGCACTCCTGCAGTGCACAGAGCAAAGTACGTTACAGATTGGCATACATCAATGCTTGCTCAGGCGGCACTGGCGCTCTTTATGAACGATGGGAGTTTCGCTCGCCACATTCGGAAGATGAACCGTGTCTACCGTGAGCGCCACGAGCTGGTGAAGAATGCCATCACCCAAGGCTACGCAGGCCATCTCGAGGTCATTCCGTCGGTGGCGGGACTGCACATGGCTGCAGCTGCTCGGTTTGCATCGTCTGACGAAATCGATCGCATTTTGCATCGAGCTGCGGAACGCAGTGTTGCCGTGCAGTCTTTATCGAGATTCGCGGTCGATGCAACGAAACGGTCCGGTCTCTTAGTCGGCTACGGCGCGATCGCCACGGCGAACATTCAGGAAGGCCTGCGGCGCCTGCGAGAGTGCTTCGACGAGTAAGATGGTGCCGTCCCCAAACGATCATTACGTCACACTTCGGGGTGGGAAGGCATCTGTATAGCGCTGGCGGTTACCGAGCCAGTCGGGTTACCGTTCGGGTCGTTGCGAATCCCCGCAACAGCGACCTGCACACGGCAGCCATCGCGGACATTCTGAGTTATCATCTCTGCTATCAGGTCGAGCCTTCGCGGTGGAATCAAGGAATGACCAACTCACGAACTACAACATGGTACTCGTGGTAGTCGTGGTTGTGTGGGTGACCCTGATCATAGTTTTGAGTGCACGTGGTGTTTTCGAGACCGATCCGTCAAAGCCGCCTCTACCGTTGCTGTTTTCGTTCATCGTCCCGCCAATCCTGTTTTTAGTGAGTTACGCCTTATCCACGAAGGTCAGAGAGGTTTCGCTCGCTCTCGATCTTCGTTTGTTAACTGCGATGCAGGGATGGCGCGTCATTGGCGGAGTCTTTCTAGTTTTGATGTCGCTGAACCTATTACCGGGAACATTCGCCTGGCCGGCCGGTGTTGGCGATCTCGTTGTCGGAGGTTATGCGCCATTCGTAGTTCTTAGCATTGCGGACCGCACGCCGGGCTGGCGCACTCACGTCTTGATGCTCAATGTCCTTGGCCTGATCGACCTCGTCACTGCAATTGCCACTGGCGTATTAAGTGGCAGTTCCCCATTAGGCTTACTATGCGGCCCGGTCACCGCGGATATCATGCAACAACTCCCATTGAGCCTGATCCCGACTTTCGCAGTGCCGGCTTGGATCGTCATGCACGTAATCTCGCTGCTGAAGTTACAGCGCGATCAGACCGGTTGAATTAAATTGGAGAGGGACGCTTATGTCACGTGAATCGCGATTGCTCGCAGGAATCCTTTTAATAGTTCTCCCCACGGTGATGTTCGGTGGCACATCACTTTTGAATTTTCTGACGTCAAATGCGTCCGGTTACGTTGACAATCCGCTGCGTCACGATCTTTTCCGCGCCGGCCATGCACACGCGGGGGTATATCTGGTCCTGTCACTCGTGATGCTTCGATACGTAGACGAGGCCGCGCTTGGTCCATTTTGGAAGTGGGTCGCGCGAACCGGCGCTCCCATAGCCGCCATTCTCATACCCGCCGCCTTTTTTCTTTCAGTGGCATCACCGCAGGCAAGAGAACCTAATGCATTAATAAATCTTGCGTACCTTGGCGCTTTATTCTTAGCTGCCGCAGTATTGACCCTGGGAGTTGGATTGATTCGCGCGGCACGCAGGTAATCAAGAGAGCTACACTATCGGTTTGCCCACAATGTCCCTGCGACAGCCGTCTGGATCATGAAGCTCTGTCCACGAGGTGGCGCAAACAGTGTTATGTGTTTCTCCTCAAGCGAAGTGCCTGCGATGCTATTGTGATTAACCAAACACAGTAGATCACGATTAAAAACCTGTTTGCATATCCGGCGATGATTAAGGACCCCTTCATCATCATTATTACCGTCACTGTCATACACAGAACGGCTATCCAGGTAAGCAGCGCGGTTGCCACGATCAATCTTTTCGCGGCCAGCCATGCGGGATGACGAACCAGGCTTAAACTGATGAGTATCGCTGCGACTGGGAAGGTCGGTATTCCCAATAGCGCGGCGACACCGTGCAGGCCGTGCTTAACGTTAAACACCGCAGCCATTCCTTCACCAACACCGGACACGATGAGGAGAATCAAACCGACTTTCCCAGGAACGGTTTTCACCTGGTACCATAAAACATAAACTAAGGCCCATGAACTGATGGCCCAACTGACAAAGAGGATGGATAACAACCATCCGTAATTTCCGAGCGCATACTCGCTTACCATCCGTTGTGCAGCACTCAACTCCGGGCTCAAAAAATGTAAAGCTACCAGAATCAAAATAACCATGAGCGCGGCAATCAACGAGATCGTTGCTGCGCTTACGCGAGTCACTTTGGGGCTGTATTCTGAATGCATATTTTGACGGTCAACAGTTCTATTCATAGAGTGCATCCCCCTGAGCTCACATGAGAAACCCTGGAGTACGTGGCACGGCGCGCCCAAGACATGACCGTGACGCTATTCACTAATGACGTGAAATCCCTAGATTAAAGCTAAGGAAGAACGTCGTTCCGTTTATCTTTAGGATCGACTTTCAGTCGCGCACCAGAGATGGAGTGCTGCATAACCTCGCCATGGCCGCCATGCCTCTGAGCGCGCCTCGAGTTGTTCTGCTGACAATGGCCGATCAGTGTTGCTAGCCATCAGCCGCAACACCAGATCATTTGACGGAAAGGCGTCGGGTTCGCCGAGAGCGCGCAGAGCTACATATTCAGCCATCGATCGATCAATTCCTGGAACTTTTGTGAGGGCCTCAATCACGCATTCACTGGGGGCACTGAAATCCATCGCACGATCAACTACCGCCTGTGCCAACTTGCGAAGTGTATTTATTCTAGACCTTGAGATGCAGAGACCAGCAAAGTTACCGTCAGCTATTGCGCTTGGCGTCGGGAACAAACTCGTGAGAGCGAACCCGTACTTGTTGACCTTCTCGCCGAAACGGTCAACCACGTGAGCCATCAGGGTTTGAGCCGAGTCTTGCCCTTCTTCCCGGAGAATTGCTCGGACAGCGCATTCAAAGGGGTCCCATTCTCCTGGTATACGCAACCCCGGTCTTTGCTCGACGCCTGGTCCGATTAGCGGATCAGTGCGTAACGCAAACATGGTCAGCGCCGGGTCAGCTGAAGCGTCAAAAACTCTACGGGCAGCCGACGAAATATTAAAGAGACTTGTCGGCGCAGCACCGCTGACCCGAAGTTCAAACGCGGCTTCGTTCAGTAGGGGCTTCACATTGACGACGGAAAAGCCATCCTGTGTACGCAAGGTTCTTGAATAGCCTTGCTCATCAATCCGTTCGACGCCAGGAGTGTGGTGGCCCAGCAAAAAATCGTGCACTTGCTTCCAATCATAAGGCGGGCGAAACGCGAGTTTCAGAATCACTTCACCATCGGCATCGTTACCTTCATTTAAGTGTTTACGTAGGTCTCGAGGGGCTCGACCATAGGTTTGTAAAAACGCCGTATTGAAACGTCGGAGGCTACCGAAACCGGACGCAAGTGCAATCTGCGTGATCGGTAAGTTCGTTTCATCCAGCAATCTTTTGGCAAATTGCAGACGTCTCGTCTGCGCAAATGAGATCGGCGACGCACCCACATGTTGTAAAAACAAACGCCGTAAATGTCTTGACCCCAGACCAAGCTTACTCGCTAGTTCATCGACTGAGGCATTGTCGAGCATTCCTTCGTCGATCAAACGCAGCGCTCTCCGCACGACCGCTGAGGTACCCATCCAGGCCGGTGTCCCCGGTGCTGCTTCCGGTCGGCAACGCAAACAAGGTCGAAATCCGGCTTCGGCGGCAGCGGCGGCTGTCGGGTAGTAACTAACATTTCGACTGTTTGACGTTCGTGAAGGACAGATTGGACGGCAGTAGATACCTGTAGTCTTCACGGCGATGAAGAACTTGCCGTCGAATCGCGCATCTCTGCTGATACGTGCACGGTCGAGTGCGCGAACGTCGAAGTGATTAAACATCGAATCGAACATACGGCAATTTTACAGATCGCGTTAGCCGTTTTCGGACTTCGATGTCATCACCTTGAACTGGGCTTGTGAGCAAACACCGGCAACTCGTCATGTTGCTAGTCCCTTGTATTCATCAGAGTCCGAAATTGGCCAGTACCTCTTGTTCAGAAACGCTACGTTACGAAGCCGACACTCCCCATTTCCAGGTTGCGTGAAGGCTGGTCGTTACGTGAAGTAAACCTCGTCAGCCCTCCACATCATGAAAGGCTCAAAGGATACCAACATGAAGAAAGGATTAACTAAACGCGCCGCCGAAGTACTCCTGCTCGCAATGTTCGCTCCGGCTCTACTTCGAGCACAGACTTATGAGGTAAAGACTTTGAACGGACTCGGGGGAGCCGCTGGGGCCAACAGCCTGAACAATCGTGGCCAGGTCCTTGGTCAAGCCAACAACGAAACAAACACGATATCCCATGCTGCGCTTTGGACAGCAGGATCCCCCACCCCGTTCGATCTCGGCTCACTCGGGGGGCCTAATACGAACAGCGCAACTGCATGGCCCGTGAAGAACAACCGCGGCCTTATCGTCGGAATTTCGGACACCAACGAAGATAATCCGCTGGGTGAAGCATTTTCCTGCTGGCCCTTTTTTGCGCCGGGAGTTCCCACCGGAAAGATCTGCAAAGGTTTTCGATGGCAAGCGGGACTGATGACTCCGCTGCCGCCATTTCCCGGTGGCTATAACAGCTATGCAACTGGCGCTAACAATCGAGGACAAGTAGTTGGTTGGGCTGAGAATGGAATTCGTGACTCAAGCTGCAACACTGCGTTTCAAATTCTGCAGTTCAGGGCCGTCATCTGGGAACCAAACGGCGAGATGCGAGAACTGCTTCCACTACCGGGTGACTCTACCAGCGCAGCGACAGCTATTAATGACAAAGGACAAGTCGTTGGAATCTCCGGCGCTTGTGGTATTGCAGTCGGGGGTGTGAGCGCAGCTCATGCAGTCATCTGGGAAAACGGGGTGCCGACGCGTATTCCGGATTTTGGAGGGCATACATGGAACACTCCGACTGCGATCAACAATGACGGCGTTGTGGTTGGTTTTCTTCTGCCAGCTGCTGCCGATGGTACTACTCTCTTCCGAGCGTTTGTTTGGACCAAAGAGGGTGGAACAAAGATGTTGGATCAGATCCCGGGCGATGTGCGCAGCTCGGCCTTAGGCATAAATAACGACGGAACGATCGTCGGTGTTTCCCGAACAGCGGGAGCGTTACGGCGTGCAGTGATCTGGCAAAACGCAGACGCTGAGGTACAGAATCTGAACGACATTTCCGTAGCCGGTTCTCCTTACCTACTTATCGCCGGCGACGTGAACGCGGGCGGCGAAATTTCCGGCTACACAGGTGATGGTTTTGCCTTCCTTGCCACTCCTGATGGATCCGCTACAGCAGGGAAGTCAAAAGCTTCGCCGCCGGCTCATCAGGATTTACCCGCGAATGTTCGCAGATTTCTGATGCGCTGGGGAATCAGGGATTGAGAAACTGTTGAGGTGTGTGGCGCGCGCGAATATTTCTCGTCTCCGCGCCACATCATCGGCGATTAGGTTAAGAGCGGTTCTACAGAGGTGCTGCACATGACCACGATCCGCGACTGGCAAGAGAATAGAGCAATGTGGGTGAGGGTTCTTGAAAGCAGACCAATCAGAAGCTCGAACCCTGGAATCGGGTCGTACGCGAAACTCTGATTACAAATGAGCATTATCTTCGCGCGTGGCTTACGGACCATGGTGTAACAGGTTACGCTCAGACTCTTCTCGTGATGGAACGCTTTGGTTATCCAGATTTCCTAACGGCTACAGCGGAGGAGTCGATAGCTCGACAATACGAAGACCGTTCGCATCTGAGCGCAAACTACGACGCGGTCATCGACGCAGCGACAGAATGTGGCGCGATCATTATTCAGGCACGAAAGACTTATGTTTCGCTCGTTGCGCCGCGCCGAACTTTTGCTCGCATTAAGCCCGTGCGGAATCAGGTCGACCAGGGACTCCGCCTCGAAAAATGCGAACCGATCGGCCGCATTGAGCCCGCTCGAATTCACCACACAATGACGGTTCAGATCGGACTCACTTCAGTTCAGGATGTAGATCCCGAAGTTCGTTACTTACTGGCCCAAGCGTATGTGGAGAACTCGTAACTGTTACGCACTGAATTACCAGGCGTTCTCGTGAGTGCCTTGTGATCAGTGGCATTGTTAATCGGAGCTTCTTCTCTGTGATTTGTGTGTCATTGGTGAACCGCTGATCTCGAAGGGCCAGACTCGTCGAGCTTTGCTCCGAAGGCAAGGAGCAGCGGTTTAAGTACAACATCGAGTGGTCATTTGAGCGCGCCTATGACACGAGAAAGGTGTCTCGCATGAAAACGTTTTCTTTAACGCTCGTGGCTCTGGGTATGGCCGCAGTGATTGGCGTCATGGCGCCCGCCCGGTCACTCGGCGACTCTTCCAAAAGCTGGCAGCGTAGCGTAGACAACATGGGCCGACAGGACTTCGATTTTCTCGTTGGGGAATGGCGAGTCCACCATCGCCGGCTAAAGTTCGATACTCACGAATGGTTGGAATTCGACGGAACGTGTAGCAATCGTAAATCCATGAATGGTTCGGTTAATATCGAAGAACACATGTTAAATGCACCGGGTGGCACGTATAGCGCAATCGCACTGCGCTCGTACGATTCAAAGACCCAGCAATGGGCCATTTGGTGGCTCGACTCCCGATATCCTTTGGGGCCGCTCGATCCCCCCGTCAATTCTTTGAGGGAGCATTCCGGCCAGTATTTGCTCGTAGCGGTGGTTAAGGTACTTGAACTACAACTGATCGAGTCGTATGATCCTACCACCTATCTTTTCGAAAACCCGACAATGTAATGGTTGCGAAGGAACGCTCCCCTCCCACGTTCCTCCTGGCTCGAGCAGCTTCGAAACTCAGAGAAGCTAAAGTCAACATCAACTACGCTCGACGCCAGCACAACTTGAATGGAGACAAGGTATGACCAGCGTATACCAGGATGTGCGCTATAGCCTGCGCATGCTGCTAAAGCATAAAGGGTTTACGGTGGTTTCCACACTGACGCTGGCACTCGGTATCGGTATTAACACAGCAATGTTCAGTGTGCTGAATACGTTTCTATTTGGCTCGCTGCCATACCCGCAGTCCGAACGATTAGTACGAATATGGCGCACTTCTCTACTCTCGCAAAGCTGGCCGCATTCAGCAGCAAATTTCTTCGACCAGCACGACCAGAATATGGTTTTTGAGAAGATGGCCGCATACCGCTTTGTCGGCCGTAATCTCACTGAAGCGGGGCAAACAGCGGAACATCTGCTCAGCTTCGCAGCAACCGCTGATTTCTTTCCATTGTTGGGAGTCCCACCAGCGCATGGCCGTGTATTCAAACCCGAAGAATTCGAGCCTGGCGCTGATAACGTGATCGTCCTGAGCGATCGTCTTTGGACGCGCCGTTTCGGAGGCGATCCAAACGTTGTGGGTCGAAGCATTCAGCTCGACGGAAAGACAGTGGAAATAGTCGGCGTGATGCCGCCGGGATTCGAACATCCGATCCTTTGGGGGCCGGTCGACATCTGGCAGCCGCTGGCATTTACTCCGGAAAGGAAAAGCAATCGCGGCAACAACTATCTCTCTTCGTTTGCCCGACTCAAGCCCGGCGTTTCAATCAAGCAGGCAGAGCAAAATATGGTTGCGCTCGCCGCCAACATTGCGAGGCAAAACCCGATGAACGAAGGCGAGAGCCTGCGACTCGAGCCTCTTGAGCGATCAATGTCTGACAGTATCGGCAGAACTGTCATGTGGTTCACATTTGGACTCGCCGGTTTTGTGCTGCTGATCGCGTGCGCAAACCTCGCTAACCTTCAGCTCGTTCGTACGGCCGCGCAGGCGCGCGAACTGGCTGTTCGCGCCGCCCTCGGTGCAGGTCGATGGCGACTACTACGATATTCGTTTACCGAGAGCATCCTGGTCGCACTCAGCGGAGGAATAATAAGTCTGCTCATTGCTCTTGGCGCCGTTCGCTTTATCAGCGCTCGATTGTTTACTGATTTACCTGGCGCGAGTGTGCAGCTCGATTACAAAGTGTTTGCCTTTGCCCTGTTGTGCTCACTGTTGACAGGAGTGCTATTTGGGACAGTGCCTGCATGGTTAGCATCGCGGGTGGATGTGAATGCGGCGCTACATGAGAACTCACGCGGGTCCACCGCGGGACGATCTCAGCACCGGTTAAGACATATGCTAATCGTGGCTGAAATGGCGTTTGCAATGGTATTGCTGGCGGCCGCGGGATTGTTTCTGCGTGGCTTACAGCGATTCATCAATTCAGACCCCGGCTGGCAGGTCGATGGGTTGTTGACGGCGCAGATGAGCCTTGTGGGTGCCAAATACGCGAATGAGAAACAACGTGTTGTTTTCCTGACGGAATTGGAAAATCGTCTACGCACGTTGCCTGGAGTGCAGCACGTTGCGATTGGCAGTTCGGATCTGGTGTTTGGTTTCGACCGGGCTGGTGCGTTTCTGATTGAAGGTCGACCTGAGCCTCCGCCGGAGCAGTTGCCGGAAACATTTGTCGAATCGATAAGTAGCAACTACTTCGAGACCTTGGGTGCTCGTTTGCAACAGGGTCGTACCTTCAACGCAGCGGATACGGCCGAGCACCCTAAGGTCGTTATCATCAATGAAACGACTGCCCGTACCTTTTGGCCCAACGAAAGTCCAATCGGAAAGCGCGTAAGCAGTACTGGTCCACCAAAGGACATTTACGAAATCGTCGGCATAGTTAACGACCTTGCCTTTCCCGGCAGCCTGGGAGAACCATACACACGGTATGAAGCGTTTGTGCCGATGACGCAAGCTCCTCCTGCCAATCACACGATGGTCCTGCGCACATCTTCAAATCCGGAAATGATAGCGAACAGTTTGCGCAACTCGATTGCCGCATTAGACCCTAATCTACCGGTTTACCGGATTCGCACGTCACGAGCTGCGGTCGAGCAAGGCCTCGGGAGTATCTCACTGCTGGGGAGCCTGCTGGGAGCGTTTGCAACGATTGGTGTAATGCTGGCGGCAATTGGAATCTACGGAGTCATCTCATATACGGTGGTCCAACGTACTGGCGAGCTCGGAATTCGAATGGCACTTGGAGCACAATCTCGCGATGTGCTGTGGTTGGTGTTGGGCAAAGGCGCCGTGCTGGTCGTGATTGGAGCCTTCCTGGGGACCGTAGGTGCCTACGCTGTATCGAAACTACTGATTTCGCTCATTCCATCATTGGCAACACGCGATCCAC
>Ga0075418_10008079_pt1 | contig 11813 bp, 10 predicted proteins | sample SoiMetdeltSBSDD2_FD_81776 | JGI IMG/M metagenome (GOLD analysis project Ga0075418, IMG submission 81776) | Bulk soil microbial communities from a Populus tree surrounding site in Tennessee, USA - Soil MetaG P. deltoides SBSDD2 | ecosystem: Environmental > Terrestrial > Soil > Tree plantation...
ACGAGCGGCGGCAACGCGCAAGACGGCATGAACCTTGGCGGCAAAGTGCTGCGCGTGCGCGACGACGGCAGCGTGCCGAACGACAACCCGTTCGTCGGCAAGCAAGGCTTCAGGCCCGAGGTCTACACGGTCGGGCATCGCAACTCGCTCGGCATCGCACTCAACCCCGCGACGGGCGAGCTCTGGCAGACCGAGAACGGCCCGAACGGCGGCGACGAGATCAACATCATCCGTGCCGGCAAGAACTATGGCTGGCCGCTCGTGAGCTACGGCCGCACGTATCCCGGCCCATGGCAAGCGAAGTTGCCGACGAGCGAAGGCTTCGAGCCGCCCACCGTCTATTGGACGCCGGCGATCGCCGTTTCGGGCATCGCGTTCTACACGGGCGACAAGCTGCCGCTCTGGAAGGGCGACGTGTTCGTCGGCGGCCTGCGCACGGGTGAGATTCCGGGAACGGGCAAGCTCGACCGCATTCTGTTCAATCAGCAGATGGAAGAGTTGCGCCGCGAGTCGCTGCTCGTCGATCTGCGGCAGCGCGTTCGCGACGTGGCGCAAGGCCCCGATGGCTTGCTCTACGTGATCACCGACGAGGATGAAGGCGCCGTGCTGCGCATCGACCCTCGCTGAAGCAGGAGTAGCCATATGCAGCGGCGAGCCTTTGCGATTGGCGCGCTCGGCGTTGTCGCCGCATTGACCGCCGCTCTGCCTTCGGCCGGCGGCGCGCAACAAGCCGCGAGCGGCTACACGGTGCCGCGCACCGCGTGGGGCGATCCCGATCTCACGGGCAAGTGGCCGAGCACGGACATGGTCGGTGTGCCGATGCAGCGCGACGAGCGATTCGGCACGCGCAACGTGCTCACCGACGAAGAGTTCGTCGACCGCCAGCAGCGCGCCGCGCAGCAAACCGAGCAGGACAACGCTGACTTCGAGCTCGAGAACGCCGCGAGCACGCCCGGCGGCGACGTCGGCGGCGCCGTGTCCCCTCCTCCGCACTGGCTCGAACGCGGCCAACCGCAGCGGCAAGCTTCGTTGATCGTCGATCCGCCGAACGGGCGCATGCCGGCATTCACGGCGCAGGCCCAGGAGCGTCAGGCCGCGTCGCGCGAGGCCCGGCAAGGCCGCGGTCCGGCGGACTCCTACACGGATCGCAGCAACTACGACCGCTGCATCACGCGCGGCCTCGCGGGGTCGATCCTGCCTGTCATCTACAACAACGGCACGCAGATCTTCCAGTCGCCGGGCTACGTGACGATCGTCAACGAGATGATCCACGAGACTCGCGTCGTGCCGCTCGACGGCCGCAGGCACGTCGGCTCCGACATCAAGATGTGGCTCGGTGACTCGCGCGGCCATTTCGAAGGCGACACGCTCGTCGTCGAGACGACGAATTTCACTGATCGCACCGGCGTCGGCGTCAACGGCGGCGGCCAACGGCACAGCGAAGCGCTGAAGCTCACGGAGCGCTACACGCGCATTGCCGACGACCTCATCGATTACCGCATGACCGTCGACGATCCGCAAACCTGGACCGCGCCCTGGACGATGCAGTTTCCGCTGCGGCGCGACGACGGCTACGGCATGTTCGAGTACGCGTGCCACGAGGGCAATCTCGCGATGTTCAACATCTTGAGCGGCGCGCGCGCCGACGACCGCAAGGCTGCCGGCTCCAAATGAAGTGGCCTCGCGTCGTCTCGTTGCTTGCAGTTGTGATTGGCGCGCCGGCGAGCGCGCATCATTCGTGGGCTCGCTACGACGGTGACAACGTCATCACGATAACGGGCAACCTCACGTCGATCGAATGGGCGAGCCCGCACGTCGTCATGCATTTCACGGTGCCGGCTGAAGGCGCGGAGCCGACAGCGTGGACGATGGAGATGGACCCGCCGACGCTGCTGAACCGCTACGGCCTGCGGCACGACACGTTGAAAGCCGGCATGCAGGTCAAGCTAACCGGCGTACGTGCGAAGTCGGGCGCGCCGATGATGCGGGCCGTCACGATCGAGGTCGAGGACGGCACCGTCTATCGCGTCTCGAGCCGCGTTTAGAGCGCGCGATGCGAACGCTTGTATTTCTGTCGCTGACGCTCGCCGGTTCGACCGGCGTACTCGCGCAAGCGCCACCGCCCGCAGGCTTTCCGGGAGCGCCGCCGCCGAGCCCTCCCGCGTTCATCCGCGAGCTCTCGGCAGAGCCCGCGACCACCGCGGCACCCGGGGCAGAAGCGACCCTGCGATGGGAAGCGTCGAACGCGTACTCACTAACGATCGAGCCTGACGTCGGCGTCGTCGGAACCCGCGGCGCGCATCGCGTTACACCGCTCGTCACAACGACCTATACGCTGACGGCGACGGGCCCCGGCAGCCCCGCGACGCGTACGGTCACGGTGACGGTGCCCGGCACGACCGCCGCTACCGCCGCGGCTCCCGCGGCGCGGCAACCGACCGCGATTCCACGCCTTGCCAACGGCAAGTCCGATCTCTCCGGCGTCTTCAGCGCCGACCGCAACGTGCGCCTCGTGGGCACGCCGAAGCTCGAGGCCGGAGGCGAATCGTTCCGCGTCGTCGAGGCGGAGCAACGCGAGACCGGCACCGGAAGCGATTGTCTGCCGCCCGGCGTGCCGGCCGCGACGATGCTGCCGTTCCCGCTGCAGATCGTGCACACGCCGGATACGTTCGTCGTCATGTACGAGGCGTATCACCAATTCAGGATCGCGCCGATCGGTCGTGACCATGCCGAATACTTGGACCCGGCATGGATGGGCCACTCGGTCGCGCGTTGGGACGGCGACACGCTCGTCGTCGACGCGCGCGGCTTCAACGATCGAACGGTCATCGCCGGCTTCCGACATACGGAAGATCTCACCGTCATCGAGCGCTACAAGCGCACGGCGTTCGACACGATCGAGTACGACGCCGCGGTCTCTGATCCGAACGTGTTCGCCGAACCGGTGCGCTACTCGGGCACGCTGACGCTGCATCCCGAGTGGGAAATCGGCGAGTACGTCTGCGCCGAGAACAATCAGGACTACGACGAGCTGTTCGAGGAGAAGTAGCGAAGATCGCGTGCAGATTATGTCTGCCGCTGCCCGACGGCGCTCGATGCAGGCTTAACATCGTGCGGATGGGCAGCCGAATGATGCGATGGTCTTGTTTGCCGGTGGCAGCGGCTCTGGCGATTGCGTTGCAAGCGGGATACGCGTCGGCGTTCACGGCCGAGCAAGCGGCTGCTGGACGCACCAGCTACGGGCAAATATGCGTCGCGTGCCACGGCGCCGACCTGCAAACGTTGCCGAACGCGCGGCTCGTCGGGCCCGATTTCGCGAGCCGCTGGCAGGACCGCGGTTTCAACGAGTTGCTCTCGAAGGTTCGCACCACGATGCCGCCGGAAGGCCCCGGCGCGCTGCCCGAAAACATCTATCTCAACGTGCTCGCCTACATCCTGCAGCAGAACGGCGCCGACCCCGGGACCGAGCGGCTCACGACCGCGACGCGCACCAAGATCGGTTTGATCTTCGGAGGGGCGCCGGCCGGCGGCTCTCAATAGCTCGCCTCATTACGCGCGCTCGCCACGGAGCGCGTCGAGCCTCGCCCGAGCACCTCGTCGACGCCTGAGCGGTTTTCGCGGGCGCGTGTTTGCTGCGCGAAAGTCTCGCGCAATATGTTCAATGAACGTAAACCCTCGGTTTCGTCTTTGTTAAGTTACGGTTACGTCGCGCCGCTGCGTTGGTGCGCCGATAATAACAACAACGATGATTACCGTAGACGGGCTCGACGGGTTGCTGGCGACGGCGCGCCAGCCCGCGTTGCCCGAGCTCTGTGGGCTCCTGCAGCAAGTGCTGGCGAGCTATGGCTCCGCTGCCCGGCTCGTTCAAGAGCAGAAGCTGCGTCGTTCGCGCGTGCGGCGACTGCAGTTCGAGGTCGACGGCCAGCCGCACTCGCTCATCGCCAAGCGGTTCTGGCCGAGTCGCGGGCTGCGCGAGCGGGCGGCGCTCACCCGTTGGATGCCGGCCGTTGGCCTAGGCGCACACGTTCCTAGGCTACTGGGAACGGCGGCCGAGAATACGGGCCGTTTGACCTGGCATGTGTACGAAGACGCCGGCGACTGGACGCTCGATCGCGGCCCGTTCGATCCGGATCGCGTCCGCGAGGCCGTCGAGCTGATCGTCCAGATTCACGTGCGGTTCGCGGGGCACCGACTGCTCGGCGAGATTCGCACCGGCGGAGATCGCGGCGCAGGTTTCTTCGGCGCTTGCGTCCGAGATGCGGCCAATGCGCTCCGCTCTCTGCGCGCACCGGCTGCGGACCTTTCGGCTGAGAATCTGGCGCTGCTCGAGCGGCTGCTGTCGCGTTTGCGTGCGCTCGAGCTAGAGCAGAGCGCTCGTGCCGCCGAGTTGGTCGAGCACGGCGGTGTCGAAACGTTCCTGCACGGCGATCTCTGGCTGGGTAACGTCATGGTCATGCCGCCCAACGGCAGCGGTGACCGACCCGTCGTCATGATCGACTGGGATCATGCCGGCGTGGGGCCCGTCGTCTACGATTTGTCTACTCTGCTCGTCCGCTTCAAACCGGACCGGCGGCGATGGGTGCTCGACCTGTACCGTGATGCCGCGCGGCGTGAAGCGGGCTGGGAACTGCCGGATGCCGATCGGCTGAATCGCCTATTCGAGACCTGTGAGTATGCGCGGCTGGCCAACGCCCTGATCTGGGCGGCTATCGCGGCGGCCGACTCGCCCAGCGCTGGAGCGTTCGAGGAGCTCGCCGAAATCGAGCGGTGGTTCGAAAAGCTTCAGCCGGTCCTTTAATAAGCTTTCTAGCCCCTCAGCTCAGCGCCACCAACCGCCGCTGCGGGTTGGCGACAGCGCCCAGAGAACTTTCACGGACACCTGCTCGCCGGTCTCCGGTGAGCGGTCATACAGCGCGAAAACATCCAACCCCCGGCTGACTAGACGACGGCCGTATCCGAGGCGCCAGTAGTCTTCTCCCTCGTAGAGGACGTGGCGGAAAATCAGCGAATTCGACTGATTGATATCCCAGCCCCCTTCAACGACGTATTGTCTGTAGGTGCCGAAGCTCTCCAGCCGCTCTGCGACAACATTCACAATGGTCGTTGCTGTCGGACGCGTCCACAGGTAGCCGGTCACGTAATCGTAGTCGCCGCCGCCGAGTTTTCCGGACGACACCGAGGCGCCACCGCCGATACGGCTGCTTCGTGTATTGAGATCAGCGCCCGCCGACCAGAATCGGTCGTGATGAACGATGTCGCCGAAGTAGCCCGGCGTATTTTTCAGCGCCGGTCGATAGTACCCGTCGCTGTATTCCACGCTTGCTCGGACAAACTGACGGAGCTCGACGTCCCCCCCGACATACCAGTTGTCGTTTTGGCTCCTGCCATCGTCGGTTTTCCGCTGACTCCGGTTGAAGGCCATGGACACCTGGCTAATGGTCTCGGACCCGAAGTCGCGAAAATAGTCGGCGAATACCGATCGCCCGCTCGTGCCGAGCCGGTCGTTCTTGATCAAGCCATTCGCGGGATCGAAAGTTTTGTCGTACTCGTCGTAGTCCGTGCCCGCTCGTAGGTAGTCGCCACGCCACGCCGCCGAGACGTCGAACATTGACCCCCTCTGCGGCCCCGCATCGAGGAAGTTGTTGTCGGTTTCGATGTAGTGCCCCTCGAACATGCCGCCAAAGTCCTCGCGGCCCTGATAGGCCAGCGCCATCGTCGATCCGTGGCCATCGGCCCGGTTAGTACCGACATAGGACACAGAACCGTTATGCGTCGCATCCGGGGCGAGCGCCATTCGAGCCAGGCTATCGGTTCTGGAATCCGGAGCAGCGCTCACGAATCCGGAGTAGCGGATGGTCCCGCTCTGGCCGAAAGCCTTGGCCCCCGCATCGAAGTCCGGAACTCGTGGCGAGTAGAAGACCCGCTCGTCCGAGCCAAGGTAGTCCGCGCCTTCAACGAAGAAGACGCGTGGATCTTTGAGCTTCTTCTCGTTGTAAGCGAAGTTTGCATCTGAAAACTGCTTCTCGAGCTGCGAGAAGTCCGGATTCATCGACAATACGCCCGTCAAGTTGCTCGTTGGGGTGTAACGAACGTCGACTCCGCCGGTGACCAGAGAGTCCTGTACCTCCCCGTTGCGGTCGGGAATATTCGAGCCGGCAAGCCCGTACGGCATCACAGTCCAGGTCTCGACTCCCTCCCGAGTAGGCAGCTTCAGACCGACGAGTTTTCCCATCTCCTCCTTCTTGTCTTGTGGCGTCACGTCCGCCCATTGGCTCCACTCACGACTGCGGTTCTGATAGCGGGAAAAGTTGATCGCGATCTCTTCGGTTCCCGGTCGGTAATTGAGGATCTCGAATGGTATGGCCAGCTCCGCCACCCAACCGTGATCGGTTCGACTAGCTGCCGCGTACCAGAGACCCTTCCAGTTCGAGTTGGAGGCCCGTCCGCCGGCGATGGCGCCCTCCTGCGTTCCGAGCACATTCACGGCAAACCGTGACGCACCCTCGTGATCACCGAAGGCGTCTATCTCGACTTTCACCTGATCGTCGTTGCCGAGCTTGCGATCGCGCACTGTCTCCAGCGCCAGGATCTGCTCCGGTACCGAGTCCCAAGCGCGGATGGCGACGTATAGTCGCTCGTCGTCGACGACGACCATGACGTCGGTGGGCTCAGTCGGCCAGCGCTCCTGCGTCGTAACCCAGAAGCCGCTCGACGCCGGAGCCTCGCTCCACGCAGCATCATCGAGGTGTCCGTCGATCTTTGGCGGCGTCTCGACGCGCATCGGGTGAATGCTGCGCTCTCGTCCGGGCGGTGGTCGATCGAGAACGCGTGCCGCTTGAAGCGATTCGCTGGTTTCGGTCGCGGCTTTAAGGTGTCCCGGCAGACTGAAGACGACCCCGCAGAGAACGAGTAGCGGAACTCGACGAAGGAGCTCGCCACCCTGAGCTATCCCCAGTCGAGCCCTGCGCCTGCTGCCGGTAATTCTGTGCAGAAAGTCCATTTGTCTTGCGATCCGTTGCTCTTGTTGTTCTCAGTCGCGCACGCAAGGCGTGCAAAGTCGTTCTTCTTCGATCAGCTATTCCCGCGCCCCCGCTTCGTCGAGCGTTGCCCTCGCGTTAGACCTGAGTGGCGCGAAAGCCCTGTTGAGAAGGGTTTCCAGTACTTCTTCCGCGCCGAAGTGCGTCTCTGCCAACGCGCGAGCGGCCTCGCAGTGCAACGCATAGTGCGAGTTCATGGCGTCGATGGCCGCCAGCGCCTCGGCGATCGTCCCGAAGCGAAACATGCCTTCCGCCCGCGGCAGAAACGCGCTCGGGCCGGTGTCCTGCACGATGGTCGGCTTGCCGCTGGCCAAATAGCACAAGCTCCTGTCACTGACCCACGCGTTCTGAAATCGCATGCACGACGGTTTAGCGCAGCTGAACTCGCCGCGGGACCTTTGCACGTAATTCCTGTAAGCCTCGGGGCTGCTCGCGACGTCCGCGGCCAGTCTGATCTTCCAACCGTGGCTCTCGAGGATCGAACGATCTTTTGCGTCGCCTTGATACTCAGTGCCGTCGGTGTCGTTCGGATCCGCGGGCACGTACTCGTCTTGCGAATCTTTGATGCCTAGCGCCAGCGCGAGCTCGAGCGTCTGCTCGGTTTGCGCGGCCAGCTCGGCGAACTGCATGAACGAAACGCGCTTGTTGTTCTGATACAGAACATCCCTGCCGTTGCTGATCCATTCGTCACCCCACCAGCCCGACACGGTCGTCAGCGGTTTGGCGTTGTCGTCGTAGACCACAGGCCAGTCGCTGAGACTGACCACGGGCCGAATTCGGTTCCAGGTAATACCGCAGTCCGGAAACAGGGCTTCGTCGCTGCCGACCGTTTCTCCCGTCGTGAAATAGAGGTCGAATTCGGCGACGTCGAGTTGTCCCTCGCTGATCCAGAACTGGAGCAGTCCGGGATCGATGTCTACCAAAGCCGTTCTGCGGAACCGAGACGTGAGCTCCGCATCGATTGCATACCAGAAATTCAACAGCAGGTCGGCGCGAGCGCATACAGAGTCCGCAGCCTGACGGGTCGTCAGCTCCCCGTTGCTGTCGACTCTTCTTGGAAGCTTCTCCCCCTTCGGGACGATCAGTACTTTTTCGGCAAGGCCGAAGTCCCGCATCCGCGTGAGAAATACTCGCAATGCATTCTCGTCGCATCGGTCGTCGAGGTGCTCGAGCCAATAGACGTCGCAACCTAAACGTCTGAGGCCCAAGACGTACTGCATGTATACCCAGAAGTGGCCGCCGCCTTCCGGGAAGCCCGCGACATTCGACGGCGCAATGACGATGGTCGTCATTGGATCCCCTTGGGGTTGCGATCCAGCGACCGCCGCACGTCGTTGAAATTGCGCAGCTCGATCCCGCGAGCGAGCAAGAACTCGCGCACGGCTGGGTCGCAAAGGCTGACGAGCTCGATCTCCCGCTCGATTGAGTATTCGGATACGAAGTCATCGCTTACGTATCCGGGATGGCATGCGAGCTCCGTGTAGCCAGCCCCAACTTCCGTTTCGAGCATGCTGCACAGATTGGCGGCGCTTATGTGTTCCGGATGGCACACACCATCCCATTGCCCGTAGAAGCTCGAGAAGTAGCGAACCGGCGAGTGCTCGCGAAGCAGTACGCCATCGCGCCCCGCCAACTCGACGAACAGCGGCGTAAGGTGGGGCAATCGATGGATGTTGTGATGGGAATCGAGGTGACTCGGCGCGCGCCCGAGCCTATCGACGAACTGTTGATACTGAGCGTGCAGCTCGTTCTTGACGGCGGCGATGTCCTCGAGGTCGACGACCGCATCTCCCTCGTTGGTCAGATTCACGTGTAGCCCGACGCTGAGCTCGGGCACTCCGCGGCTGAGCACGATCGCTTCCGCGGTGCCCGGCATGTTGATCATCAGGCTGGCGCTCGTGAGTATCCCGCTCTCGAGCGCCTCCATCATGCCGCGGTTGATACCGGCAGACGCGCCGAAGTCATCGCCGTTGACGATGCAGACCCTGAGTAACGTCGATTCAATCGGTGGACTTTCGTCAGTCATCGAGCAATTCTCTTTTGCTGCTCACAGCAGTCCTATCCTCGACGTCATGTCGCGTAGCACCGTGTGCGCTGCGTAGTAGTCGTTGGCGATCTCCGTTGCGGCGTCGCAGTGGCTTCCGTAGTCGGCCGCGATGCTGGTTAACGCTTCCGCCGCGTCCGATTCAGTGCGGAAAGGCACTAGCCCAAGGCCGGTCGAAATGAATTTGCTGAACCCGGTTTCTCTGGTGACTACCGGCCGCCCCGCGGCGAGATAACAAACGCTTCGATCGCTGAACCAACCCGTCACGGGCAGAAAGAATTGCTCCTTCGCGACCGTGAACTCGCCGAGCGAGCCGCGGATGTAGTCTCGATACACGTCGGGATCGGACAGCTCCGAGGCTGATCGCAGGCGCCAGCCCAGCGACTTGAAGCGCGCGGCCTCGTCGTCGGCCATGCCGACGACCGCGAGCTCGAGCGGCACACTGGTCCGCTCAGGCAGCGACGCGACCTTGCGAAACTCGAGGTGCTTGGACCAGCGCCAGGTCTCGCCTTTCCAAGTGAGGTCGTTCCACGTCTTCGACCAGCTCGTGATCGTGCTGAACGCTGCGCCTTTGCGCGGGACCGTCTCGCTCTGCCACCAGTCGACGATGACGGGCGGACGCGTGGCGTTCCAGGTGAAGCGCTCCACGGGGACGAGGCAATCGTCGCTCCCGAGGTTCTCTCCGTAGGTGAAGAGATGTCGGTAGCGCTCGAGCACCGCAATCGCCTTCGAGTCGCCCTGTGCGACGGCGATCTGCTTCGCGACGGGATCCGTCTCGAGGTAAACCAGGCAGTCGATCACGTCGTGCTCTTGACGCAGCTCGTGTGAGCCGCACAAATTGAAGACGGCGTCGGCTTCCTTGTAGAGCGTCGCAAGGCCGTCGATATCGGCCGCTCCGAGGCAGAACTTGCGCTCGCCTGGCGGCCTGAAGATCCAGCGGTCCGCGAGCCCGATGGAGCTCATCTGGCGGTCGAGGTACGCGACGTTCGGCCCATAGTCGGCGGTGTCCCACAGAGTCGCCGGATCGCGTACTTCGGCATCCGTATCCTCGACGTACCAGACGTCGAAGCCGAGCGCTCTCAAGCCCGCGACGTAATGGAGCACCTGCCAGGTCATGCCGCCGAACGGATACGAGCCGAGATAGCCCCAGACGACGACCTTGCCTCGAGTTGCGGGCGGATAGCTCAACTCCATTGCCGTCGGCATCGCCTAGCTCCCTGCCCCCGCGGCAATCGCGGCTGCCTTCTCGAAGGAACATTCGCTGAACGCCGCGTCGACGAGGTTTGGCAACACGACGTCGTGACCGAATACTGTCTCCGCAAGCTCGCGTGCAGCGCGGCACCGCATCGCATACCCGGTTCGAAGCTGCGCGAGCTGCTCGACCGCCTGTGCCATCGAGGAGAAGAACAACAGCGACGGTGAATCCGGCAGGATCCTCCTTGCACCGGTGTCCTGCAGAATCACGGGTCTGCCCGAGGCGAGGTAGCACACGCTGCGGTCGCTGAACCAGCCGCTCCTCGACTTGACGTAGGCATTCTTGGCGACGCTGAACTCGCCGAGCGAGTCGCCGATGTAGCTCGCGTAGGCGTCGAAGTCGGCAGTCACCCACTCGGCAGAGCGGAGCAGCCATCCGGAATCTGTCAGCAGGGCGCGATCGTTATCGCGCGCACCTGCGATCGCGATCTCGAGGGCCTCCGCGGAATGGGATGGCAATGCGACGATCTTCCGAAACTCTTCGTCTTTTTGGCCGTAGCGTTCGCCCCCGAGCTCGATACCTCCGTAGGCGCCCCAATTACAGATCGTCGTCATGCGGCCTGCGGCGGGTGCGATCGATGAACGGTCCGGCCAGATGTCCGTCACGACGGGCGGCAGCGTCGGTTGCCAGGTAATGCCCGTGCTTGGGATACCGCAGTCCGGCTGGCCGATGTTGGTGCCGTAGGTGAAGTGGGCGTGGTAGTCGCGGAGATGCTTGCCCGCGAAGCGCCCGACCTGCGTGAACAGCGGATCCATGTCGATCAAAGCCCGGCGCGGTATCAGCGCGAAGTCCTCGAGCGCGCAGGTGCCGCCGATGTCGAGGAGCAAGTCCGCGGACCGAATGTGCGCCTTCAACGCCTCGAAGCTGAGGCCGGTGGTGCTACTCGACTGCCGGTTCACGTAGCAGATCGGCAGCCGCAACCCGAAGCGCTCGGCAATGCTGGTGAGCGTTGCCACTCCGTACGAAGGGTCATCCGAGTACAAGCCCGTGCGAGGGTCGTAACAAGAGTCCGGCCAACCGCTCTCCTCGACGTAGACGAGCTCGTGGCCGAGGCGATGAAATCCGAGTAGGTAGTGAAAAAAGGCGCAGACGTTACCCGCGAGCGGGTGACGAATGATGTAGCCCGTGACGATCAACTTCACGGCATCACCCCCGCAGGCCCATTCGAGTTGCCCGACGCATATTGCGCGCGGTGGAATCGCGCATACGCTCCGTCGGCCAACAGGAGCTCGTCATGGCTCCCGCGCTCGGCGGCGCGCCCATCGTCGAGCAAGATGATCTGATCGGCGTGGCGAATGGTCGAGAGGCGATGCGCGATGATGAAGGTCGTTCGGCCGGCGACGAGGCGCTTCAGCGCCGACAACAGCAGCGCTTCGGTCTCAGCATCGAGCGCCGAAGTGGGCTCGTCGAGAATCAGAATCGGCGCATCCTTCAGCAACGCCCGCGCAATCGACAAGCGCTGACCTTGCCCGCCGGA
>Ga0075418_10008081_pt1 | contig 11813 bp, 10 predicted proteins | sample SoiMetdeltSBSDD2_FD_81776 | JGI IMG/M metagenome (GOLD analysis project Ga0075418, IMG submission 81776) | Bulk soil microbial communities from a Populus tree surrounding site in Tennessee, USA - Soil MetaG P. deltoides SBSDD2 | ecosystem: Environmental > Terrestrial > Soil > Tree plantation...
ACCCGCACAGCACCGACCCGCCGTTGACGTTAATCACTTCCCCAGTGATGTGACGCGCCAGGTCTGAAGCATGAAACAGAATTGGCCCGGCTATATCGTCAGCGGTGGCCACCCGTCGCAAAGGAATTCCCTCGACTATCTTTCCAAATCCCGACGCTTGCGCAGCGGATCTGCAGACATGTCCGTGTCGACCCAGCCGGGGGCTACGCAATTAACGTTGATTCCATGCGGACCAAGCTCGCTTGCAAGCGACTTCGTGAGCGAGATGATCCCTCCCTTCGACGCCGCGTAGTGTGAATGGAACGCCTCGCCTCGTTGCCCGGCAGTTGATGAGACGGTGACAATGCAGCCTGACTGCTGGGGCTTCATCGCTTTCGACGCAAAATGACAACAAGCGTAAACACCCTTGAGATTCACATCGATTGTTTGTTGCCATTTGCCCTCGCCGAGTTCATCGACGGCGTCGCCTGTCCAAATACCGGCGTTGGCGACTACGATGTCGATCCGTCCGAATTCATCAAGCGTGCGGTCAAACAAAGCTCGCACATCTTCGAAGCGCGAAACATCGGCTTGAATCGTGAACGCGCGAATGCCGTATGACCGGGCGTGCCGAGCGACATCCGATGCCTCTGCTTCGTGCGTGAAATAGTTAAGCGCGAGATGAGCCCCGGATTTGGCGAACCGAAGAGCAGTGGCTGCGCCTATGCCTCTTGATGCGCCGGTGATCAACGCGACCTTACCAGTTAAATTGTTCATCTTGTCTCCGTAAGAAGTCCGACAAACTTCAGTTTGTCGCCAGTGTCCACAACAGACGTATTAACAGAACCGTTCGAAAGCCGGCCGCGAATGAGCAAGCGACAAACCAAAGCTTGCCGGACACGTAATCAGCCGCCGGCGATCGCAAGAATGATTGAAAGCTCCGCTCCGTCCGGCACCCGAGTGGACAGGTTGTCCAGAAAGCGGATGTCTTCGCCGTCGACGTAGATGTTTATGAAGCGCCGAAGTTTGCCGTCATCCTCGCACACCCGCGCCTTAAATCCCGTATAAGTGTCGTCCAACCGGGAGATGATTTCACCAACAGTTCCCGATTCTACTTCAACGACATCGTCGTTCGCGGTTAACCTTCGCAGCGCAGTCGGTATCGTTAGCTTGAGTGACATCTTGATTTCTCCTTTTCAAAACCGATTTGCCCTTTGCCCTTTGCTCTTTGCTCTTTGCACTTCTTTTGCCCAGCGCAGGGCCGAAAACTCTTCTGCCTGTTCATGCTCCTACCGCAAAACCCGAGATCGCACGCTCGAATTGAGCGACCTTCGGCTCAATCACTATCGGCGGCGCAAGCTTGACTGCATCAGGTGTTTTGAGCCCGTTGCCTGTTATGGCAATAACGGTCAAGTCATCCGGCGCTATGCGGCCCTGGTCTTTGAGTTTCCTGGTTACGGCGACGGTCACGCCTCCCGCCGTTTCGGTGAAGATGCCCTCGGTCTCTGCGAGCAGTCTAATGCCGGCAACGATTTCCTGATCTGTAACGTCCTCAGCCCAGCCTCCGCTTTCTGCGATCAGCCCGGCGGCGTGATAGCCGTCAGCCGGATTCCCTATCGAAAGCGACTGCGCGATAGTTGAAGGCTTAACCGGTCTGATGTCCTGCGTGCCTCGTTTCACGGCGTCGGCGATCGGATTACAACCCGCAGCCTGCGCCCCGAACAATCGCGTGTGCGCTTCGCTTTCAAGCAGCCCGAGCCGCTCGAGTTCTTTCAGACCCTTGTGGATCTTGGTGATCAGCGAACCGCCGGCCATCGGGACGATGACCGCTGCCGGCGCGCGCCAACCCAACTGCTCGGCGATCTCGTAGCCGAATGTCTTGGAACCTTCGCCATAAAACGGCCTCAAATTCACGTTCACAAAACCCCACGGATGTCGCTCGGCGACTTCAGTGCACAACCGGTTCACATCGTCGTAGTTGCCGCGCACCGCGATCACCCGCGCGCCGTATATGGAGGTCGCCGCGATTTTGCTTGGTTCGAGGTTTTCAGGGATCAGAATGTAAGCGGGCAGTCCAACGGAAGCAGAATTCGCAGCCACTGAGTTTGCAAGGTTGCCGGTTGACGCGCAACCAACGGCTTCGAGCTTGAACTCGAGCGCCTTGTTGACAGCTACAGCAGTGACTCGGTCCTTGAATGAGAGCGTTGGAGAATTCACGCTGTCGTTCTTGATGTACAGATGCTCAATTCCCAACACTTGTCCGAGCCGAGATGCGCGAATTAGCGGCGTGGACCCACTCGCGAGACCGACGACTGGATCTCCGTCTATCGGCAGTAGTTCCCGATAACGCCAGAGATTCTTCGGACGGGAAGCGATCACCTCGCGTGAAAGCGCCCGAGAAATCGTTTCGTAGTCGTAGTTAACATCAAGCGGGGCAAAACAGTCCTCGCATCCCGCTAACGGTTGTTTTGGATACTCACGTCCGCACTCACGGCATTTCAGTCCAATCACAAAGCTCATGGTTTCCTCCTGTGTTTTGGGTCCGACAACCTGAAGTTTGTCGGACAACAAAAAAAGCCCCGCGCCAAACTAGCGCGAGGCTTCGATTCTCTCCTGGCCGTTTAGCAGTTTTTAACGTGGAGCAAGTTACCCTAAATCGCCACGTTCAGATTCTTGAAAGAGCAAAAGCAAAAAAAGCCCGCGCTAAACAGCGCAGGCTTTTTAAATTTCTCGCTTGCGGTTTAGCACATGTTTAACGTGGAGCAATTGGCTTAAATCACCACGTCCTTCTTTGAGGCCCGCAGAATACTACTCCTGCCTGACGGTGTCAAGAAAATTCTCATCCGACAGGGTAATAGTCCTCACGGAAGCTCGCATTCAAAAAATTGTGCTTGACTCGTGTCGAGACCAGGAGTATACGTAAGAACCTGAGTTCGTTCTCTAAAGGCTTATGAGAAGCATGATGCGAAATTCTTACTGCATCTGTTGTTGCGCGGCGATGCCGCGCCCACCTCGAGCCTTTAGTGGAGTCCGTGCGATGGAACCTGAGACATAAGCTCAAAAGAGCTTTTAGCTCATATAGAGATCGGAAAAACCCACTATCGGCTCTGCCGGTGGTGGGTTTTTCGTTTTTGGAGCGAGTGCTTGTCAAACGTTATCAAGACATCAACAGGCAAGGTTTTCCTGATCGGCGCGGGACCGGGCGATCCCAAACTGCTCACGATCAAGGCAGCCGAAGCGATCCGCGCCAGCGATGTAATAGTCTATGACTATCTGGTGAATCCCGAAATCCTCGCGCACTCGCGCCGGGACGCCCGGCTGATCTACGCAGGAAAACGCGGGGGGGAGACGTCGGTCTCGCAAGCGGAAATCACTGGCTTGCTGATCAAACACGCTATCGAAGGGCAGACTGTAGCCCGGCTCAAGGGAGGAGATCCGTTCGTTTTTGGCAGAGGCGGCGAAGAAGCCGAAGCGCTTGTCGAAGCCGGCATCGATTGGGAAGTGATTCCGGGTATTTCGGCAGGCGTCGCCGCCGCCGCCTATGCAGGCATACCACTTACTCATCGAGATTTCTCATCCAGCGTTACGTTCGTAACCGGTCACAATGCGAAAGGACAACCAGGTGCGGACTGGTCGCTCCTCGCGCGCGCTACCGAAACGCTGGTGATTTTTATGTGCGCTGAGACAATCTCGGGCATCGCTCGCGAGCTGGTCGCAGGCGGCCGAACTCTCACGACGCCAATCGCAGTCGTCCGCTGGGGTACTTATGAGCATCAGGAAGTTTACTCTGGAACGCTCGAGGACCTGATCGAGGCGGTTGAAATCTGCGACTTCAAGATCGAATCGCCGGTCATCGCGATTGTTGGAGAGGTGGCCGCGCTTGGCGCCAGGCTTCACTGGTTTGGAAGCGCCGAGCTAAGACACGAATTGTCAGACTTCTCCGACCAACTTCAGTTTGTCGTTGCCGATCGGTGAATCAGGGACTCTCGACAAACTGAGTCTGTCGGAATTTAGGCGGAGGAGATCATGTCGCAAGCAGTTAATGAGATCGTTACATTGGGACAGCCGCCGAGCCCGCAGGCTGGAATTGAGACCGCCGCATCACTGTTGGACACGGCCTCACCCGAGAAAACGCTTCGCTGGGCGTTCGATGAGTTTCAAGACGGCGTAACAATAGCTACCGGCTTCGGAGCCGAAGGGGTTGCGCTTATCGACATGGCGGTAAGGATAAACCCGCAACCTCACGTGTTTTTTCTCGACACTGGCTTCCTCTTTCCTGAAACCTACGAGCTTCGACGCCGACTCGAAGATCGCTATCAAATTGAAATCAAGGAATTTGAGACTGATATCACGCCCGAGCAGCAGGAAGACAGATTCGGCGCGAAACTGTGGTCAACCAACCCGGATCTTTGCTGCAGGCTCAGAAAACTCGAGCCGCTCAAGGATGCGCTGCGGGGACGACGAGCGTGGATAACTGCGATTCGCCAGGACCAAACCTTCGAGCGCTCAAATGCTCGGGTCATTGAGTGGGACCATCAATGGCGGCTGGTAAAGATCAACCCGCTGGTCCGCTGGAGCAAGCAGCAAGTCTGGGATTACATCGCAAAAAACGATGTTCCTTACAACACGTTGCACGATCGTGGCTATCCGAGCATCGGCTGCACTCATTGCACACAGCCGGTTCGAGACGGTGATGGCGAACGCTCCGGCAGATGGTCCGGACGCGACAAAAAGGAATGCGGCATGCACGTGGCGGCTCGCCCGATTGCGTTTATCACTCGAACGGAGATGGTGAGCCGCAAACGCTTGACTTAATACCGACGGAGAAAGACGACGTGAAACAGAATGCGAGCTACGCGAGTAACGAAGGGCTAGTGGTATGGCTTACGGGCTTATCGGGCGCGGGTAAAACCACGCTGGCCCGATCGCTCTCCGCGCAACTCAAGACCGCCGGGTTTCAAGTAGAGACTCTCGACGGCGATGAGGTGCGCGAGAACCTGAGCCGCGGATTGGGATTCTCGCAGGAGGACCGTGACACGAATGTCCGGCGTATCGGTTTCGTCGCGCGACTGCTGGCGCGCAATAGAGTAGTAGTACTCGGCGCTGCTATCTCTCCATACCAGCGGTCGCGTGACGATGTTAGGCATTCGATTGAAAGCGACGGTACCCGGTTTCTTGAGGTGTTTGTTCGATGCCCGCTGCAAACTCTAATACAGCGCGACGTTAAGGGCCTCTACCTACGAGCGCTTTTGGGAGAGATCGAGCATTTCACCGGCATTAGCGATACATATGAGGAACCGCTCTCTCCTGACGTAACCGTTGATAGCTCCACTGAAACGGTTGAAGAGAGCACGACCAGGATCCTCTCGCATATTCTGAATCCGGGCCCGGCATACGATGACGCAACGCGAATCGAAGCGTTCGCCCCGCCACAGCGAGGAATAGGTCATGAACAAAATTGAAGAGATAAAGCTGCGGAAAGATGGTCTCGACGTGCTCGAAGACATTCATCGATACGCCGCGAAGGGGGAGCCTCGAATTACCTCTGAAGACGAAGCTTTATTCAAATGGTACGGCGTCTATACCCAGCGCCCGGCAGAGGACGGCTACTTCATGGTGCGGATCAGAATTCCGGGGGGGCAGTTGAATGCGAGCCAGCTTCGGACAATCGCCGAGCTGTCTCACCGTTACGGGAGGGGTCTCGCCGATGTGACGGTTCGACAGAACCTTCAGCTTCACTGGGTAAGGATCGGCGACATCCCAACAATTTTCGAGGCGCTCGATCGTGCTGGCCTGACTACTACCGACGCATGCGGCGATACCGTTCGCAACATAATCAGCTGTCCCGTTTCCGGAGTCGATCGGGATGAGCTTTACGACGTGACGCCGCTCATTAACCGGATGAACGATTTCTTTGTCGGTAATCGGGACTTTTCGAATCTACCTCGCAAGTTCAAGATTGCTATCACCGGGTGCGCGGTTCGATGCGTCTATCCGGAGATCAACGATATCGGCATCTTTGCCGTGGAGGACACAGAGCGTGGCGGCGTTGTCTTTCGCGCTCGGGTTGGAGGCGGGCTTTCGACATCGCCTCGCTTTTCAAAAGATCTCGGAGTGCTCGTCGAACCCGGCGAGGTTGTCGAGCTGTGCGCAGCCATTGCGGCGGTCTTTCGCGACAATGGCAACCGCGAGAACCGCAAACGCGCTCGATTGAAGTTCCTTGTAGAGCAATGGGAGATACCGCGGTTTCGCGACGAAGTGGAATCCCGGCTTGGATGGAAACTCCGACGCGCGGACCAAGCGGAGGCGGCTGCAGTTACCGACCGGGACCGGACGCATCTCGGAATTCATCGGCAGCGCGGCGACTCGTTTCACTACGCCGGCATTGCGCTGGTTGGCGGGCGGACGTCGAGCGACCAGTTGAAGCTTCTGGCTGAGCTCGCCGAGAAGCACGGCCGCGGCCGCCTGCGCACAACGAATACCCAGAACATAATACTGCTGGACATCGACAGTGAGAATCTCGAGACACTGAAGCACGACCTGAGTTACGCGGGTTTGGATTACGAGCCGTCCTGGGCGAAGCGAGGGCTGATTGCCTGCACCGGGATACAGTTTTGCAAGCTGGCGATTGCCGAAACCAAAAACCGCGCACGAGAGCTCGACCAATACCTCGCCGAGCGAGTCGATCTGGAAGATCGCCCCCGAATCAGCGTGACTGGATGCCCAAACGCTTGCGGCCAACATCACATTTGCGATGTAGGACTCGAGGGTTCGCTGACCACCATCGAAGGAGTCAAAAAGGAGACTTTTCAGGTCTTTCTCGGAGGTGGTGTGGGCGCACACGAAACTTTTGGTCGGCGGGTCGGCGCTCGGATCCCGTCTGACGCGCTGGCCGAGGCGCTCGCGCGGCTGTTCCAGACCTACAAGGATCAGCGAATCGAGTCCGAGACATTTCAGGAGTTTTGTCTGCGGCACAGCAATGAGGAGTTAACCAGTTATCTTCTTGCAACTGGGGCTCGCGATGTTGGTGAGAGCGCTGCTGCATTCGCCGCGGAGTGTTCTTGATGAACGCCGGCGTTCTTCATCTACAGGAGGACGATCCGATTGGATTGCGGCGGTGGTCACCGCTACGCGGTTATCCCTCAACTAAAGAAGGGCGTCCGTGGGGGGCGCCCTTCATGATAATTCAATCGTTGTGAATTATCGCTAGCCCCTTAGCCCGCGCGTGCGCCATACCCAACCATACTGAGTGTTGCTTGGGCGCGGCGTCTCCTGGTACTCCTCGCGCATCTGGGAGATCTTGTCTCCCTGGATCGCCTTGCGTTGGGCCTTCACGTCGATCTTGTAAATTCGGGCCGCGTTTAGACCAAAGATCTTCGCCTTGATTTCGGGCGTCAACTTCTTATAGCCGAACTTCTCGGCAACTTCATCGCTGATCTGGAACCGTCGCAGACGTTCGATCTGCGATTGAGGGCTGCCCCCCCAGATCGAGTCGGTACCCCAGATGATGCGATCTTCGCCGCCGGGGAGATTCATCACCTGCCCGAGGAAGTGCATGGCGGGCTTGCCCTCGCTATTACCGCCGAAGCCTCCCGAAAGCACGTTCCAGGTGCTGCCGACTTCGAAGTAGACGTTCCTCAGATTGCCACGCTTCACGATATCAATCAGCTCCGAGCACCACGGAATGTACTGCGGGCCAGCGTCTGCGCCCTCACGGCGACGCGCGCCGGCAGGCGCCGGATTCAAACCCGAGTGATAGATGATGAAGTTGATGTCGGGAAAATCCTTTGCGACCTTCTCGACGTCCTTTGGATGGCAATACTCTTCGTTGAACAAGCCGAGCGGCAGGCCTTTGTGAACGCAGACGTTCTTGATGCCAAGTTTGCGGCTTCGCTCCCAGAACGGATAGGCGACCTTTTCATCATCGAGCCAGAAGGGCCCGTCGCCGATCAACGAGCCGGTATACATCTTCCATGAGTTGATCTTGAGAACCTTGGCCTGGCGCTCCATCTCTTCGAATTCGGATTTGCCCAGGTTCGGACGCAGCAGACCGTGGCTGATCATTCTTTGCGTCCCGCCAGCCAGCCGGTTGATGTCGTTGCGTGTCTTGACCATCTTGTCTGGCGGCAGGATGTTCTCGCGCCATTCGGCGGTCGGGACGCCGCTGATGATGGCCATCACCGTATCGCTGTCCATGAACATCTCTTTGATGTAGTTCGCTTCGTTGAGCAGCGCGAGACGTTCGGCTGTCGAGTTTGCTTGCGGCCGGAAGTTGCGCAGAAAGTCCGCGGCCGGCTTGCCTGCGGGTGTCTCGAACCAGCGGCTCTCGACATCCACGTGATGGGTCTGATTGTCGAAGATGAACTCGTTCTTAGGCCATTTCTCGGCATAAGCCGCGGGGTCCAGCGCTTCAACGGGATCCACATCGTAGGTTTTGCCAAAGACCTCGTTGTAGGCGAGCATAGCTACGGCCATACCACCGGTGGTTTGCAGGAAGCTGCGGCGCGAGACTCCGAGCTTTTTCGCGCACTGATCCGACATTTCGACTATGCGGGCTTCCCAGCGCTGTTGCTGGATCGACTGCGGCGGCGGAATGAACTCTTCGTTTGAAAAGAATTCGGTTGGTATCGGAGATTGAATTGGCTTATCTTCATCGGCGAAACATTTGCGAGTCCACATGGCTTATTCCTTTCCGCTGGATCGATCAGCGATAGCAAAAGATTAACTTGTCAATTTCGTGGTTTCTGGTTGCTCAAGTGGCAAAAAGCCTACTTCTTCTGCGAGGTTCACGCAAGCTGAGTGTCCGGGTTGAGCGTGTTTAATCAGCGAGTCGCTAGCGCTTCGCCTCTGCGGCGAGCCGCTGTTTCAAACTCGCGCCCAAATCGAGAATGCGAGGGATGCGTTCCGCGCCGCCTTTAGAATCCGTCTGATGGACAAGCTCGGATATCATGTGCCGGATCTCTTTGCGGCGCTCGACCAGTTCCGGTGTCGCGCGTCCCTTTGATTCCAATCCGTGCAGGCCCTCTCGCAGGTCATCGGCGAGAGCCAGCATCTGTTGAAAAGGGCCGGGCAATTGAGGCAGGTATTCCAGCCCGTGGCAGCCAGTGCAGAACTGCGGCCAGCGGAATGTTTCTGAAGCCGCTCCGATTCCGTGAACCCCGTGACATTCGGCGCAGTCGAGCCGCCGTGCGTTAGCTTGAGCAGCAAGGTGTTTGCTCTTTTTGAAGAACTCTAGAGGCTGGCTGTGACACGCCCCGCACATCTCGAGCGTAGCGCTTACATTTGGTCGGGCAATGAATTGACCTGCGTGTGCCTTGTTCTTGTCTGATTGAGAGGCATCGCCGCCGTGGCAGCCATCGCACCCGACGCCGGCGCGTCCGTGAGCGCTGGTTTGAAAGATCGAAACCACGCGACCCAACACATCTTTTTGCTGGCGATGGCATTCAACGCAACGATCGGCGCTTTTGGCAGCAACCCTGACGTCGTAGTGAGAGAGCGCGGCGAGCGTCAAGCAGATCCAGACCGCAAAAACGGCCGTAGACACCGGGCGTCGCCACGCTTTCAATGCATCAGGTCGTCCCCGCTGCTTTTGAAGCGACAAGACAGAATCCTCATCTCACCAATTACTTGATTCCCACAACCATAGAATCAGGGCCGATTAGATGCTCCACCCTGGTCTCGCGAAAACCGGCCTCGCGCATCCAACCTTGGCAATCCGCGCCCGTATAATCAAACCCGCCGGGGGTCTCGATAAGCATGTTCAAACTCATCAGCAATCCGAACGCGTTCTGTCGCCGCTCGTCGTCGATCAGAGCTTCGAATACAATAAGTGCGCCACGCTCGGGGATTGCCCGATAAGCTTTTTCGAGGAGCATTCGCTTATCATCCAGATTCCAGTCGTGGAGAATGTGCCCCATCGTGATCACATCTGACGCGGGAAGGTCTTCTTCGAAAAAGTTGCCTGGTTGAAACTTGAGCCTCTCGCTCAGTCCGTTTGTCGCAACGTACTCGTCGAATATCGGGCCGACCACCGCCAGGTCGAAGTTGGTCCCCATTAGATGGGGATGAGCAAGGCCGAGCTGTACAAGCAAGCCCCCCTGTGCGCCACCAATGTCGACAACCGTCTTGTAGTTCTTCCATGGAAACTTCTCAGCGATAGCCAGCGAAGCGCCCATGCTCAAACCGGTCATTGCGCCGAGGAAAAGCCGCAATCGCTGCGGATCGCTGTAGACCTGTTCGAATAGTCCCTCGCCCCCTGACTTCAGCTCATTCTGAGGGGCACCGGTTCTGAGTCCTTCGGTGAGCGAACCCCAGAAACGATAGAGCCTCTCGTTCGCCATCTCCAAAAAACCACCGATGTAGGATAGCTGGCCCCGTACCAGGAACTGGCCAGTCTCAGCAGTATTCCTATAATGCTCGCCTTCACGTTCAAGCATGCCTAGCGAAACCAGCGCGTCAAAAAAATCTCGCGCGCTGCGTGGGTGCAAGCCCAATCGTGCGGTCAGTTCGCTGGTGCTCAACGGACCGCCCGCGAGTTCTGTGAATATGCCCAGCTCAATAGCGCTCAAAAGAGTCTTCGAACCCCAGAATCCGAGTCCGAGCTGCATGATGTGATCCGGCGTTACGCTCTGTGCTGACAACTCGTGTCTCCTTAAAAGAGTTTTTCGAAATTCGAGAATAACATTATCTATTTGCGATTTTCTATTTGCTATTTACTCCGGTGCGGTAGAACCTGACAAATAACAAATAGAAAATAGTAAATAGAAAATAAGTTGTTGCTGGCATCAACGCGGAATAGTATAGTTCGCGCAAGTTTGGTCTGGAAGGAATAAAGCAATGAAAATAAAAACAACCCCGAGAGTCGCAATAGCCGCACTTGGCTGTTTATTGTGCAGCGCGGCGTTTTTGACCGAGAACATTATTTCGGCAAGTGTTGCTCAGGGCGACGGGCTGTTCACCGCGCGCCAGGCCGCCCGAGGCGCCGCCGTCTATGCAAAAAGCTGCGCATCGTGTCACGGCACAAACCTCGAGGGGGGGTCTACATTAGCTCTGAAGGGTTCGGGGTTTATGGCCAAGTGGGCCGACGGTAAGCACTCGGTTGACGATCTTTATTTTGTCACCCGCTTCCAAATGCCGTACGGCGCGCCCGAGTCGCTCACCATTCAGCAGTACATCGATATCGTCGCGTATATGCTTCAACAGAACGGCTATCGAGCGGGCAGCAAAGAGCTGCGGCCAACTGCCTCGTTGCTGAAAACGCTGACAATCTCGCGTCAAGGCGGGTCGGGAAAGCCTGACATTGCCAAAGTCGAGACCGCCGAAGCGCCCAGGGAATCAGCTGGACCTGGCGCCAAGCCCGCAAGCGCCCGCCCTACTCAAACAGAGTTGAACGCCGCAGGCGCCACGACGGACTGGCTTATGTCAAATCACGATTACGCCGGTCAGAGATTTACTGATCTCAAACAGATAAATCGGGAGAACGTCGCCTCGCTCAAACCAGTGGCAACGTATCCGGCTAGTGACCCGGGCCCGTTTCATACAAACCCGGTTGTGTCGGGCGGATTAATGTATTTCACCGTAAACAACTCGACGATCGCTCTGGACGCGGTGACTCTCAAACTAAAATGGCGCAACGACTGGCAGCGAAAAGGCAAACAGGGCTGGCCGATGAATCGGGGCGTCGCAATCAAGGATGGGCTGGTCGTTCGAGGTACCCACGACGGATATCTTGTGGCGCTCGATGCCTCGACTGGCAACATTGTGTGGGAGCGTGCGTTGGTTGATATGACCAAGCACGAGGGCGGGTTCACGATGGCTCCGGTGATCTTCGAAGA
>Ga0075418_10008088_pt1 | contig 11803 bp, 9 predicted proteins | sample SoiMetdeltSBSDD2_FD_81776 | JGI IMG/M metagenome (GOLD analysis project Ga0075418, IMG submission 81776) | Bulk soil microbial communities from a Populus tree surrounding site in Tennessee, USA - Soil MetaG P. deltoides SBSDD2 | ecosystem: Environmental > Terrestrial > Soil > Tree plantation...
GCGCCACCGCTGCTAGCACTCGCTGCGCTTCGGCACGCGCGGCTTCGATCATGCCGGTTGCGAGGTAGGTGCGGCCGGAGATCGTAAGAGCGCGGTTTTGGCAAGAAAGTAGAGCTCGGTGGACGCCGCAGGGTCAATATAAGAGCGAGCGAGCTCGGCAAGGACGCGACGACGACGGCGGGCGACCGCGAGGTCGTGCTGTTCGCCGACACCTTCAATACTTACTTCGAGCCCGAGAATCTGCGCGCGGCGGTGGCCGTGCTGCGCGCCGGCGGCTATACGGTCCGTATGGCCGCCGCGCCTGACGGCCGCGCGCTCTGCTGCGGCCGCACCTACCTCGCGACCGGCATGATCGAAGCCGCGCGTGCCGAAGCGCAGCGAGTGCTAGCAGCGGTGGCGCCGTTCGTTTCCCGCGGCGTGCCTATCGTCGGGCTCGAGCCTTCCTGCATCCTCGGGCTGCGCGACGAGCTCAAGATGCTGTGCCCCGGCAGCGCCAGCGCGGCGCTCGCCGGCGCCGCGCTGACGTTCGAGGAGTTCCTCGTCCGCGAGCACGAGGCCGGACGGTGGTCACGAGGCTTCCGGCGCGCGCCTTATGCACGCGCGCTCGTGCACGGGCACTGCCATCAAAAAGCTTTCGGCGTCATGCCGGCCGTCGTGTCCGCGTTGAAGCTCGTGCCCGGGTTGACGGTCGACGTCGTCGCGACGAGTTGTTGCGGCATGGCGGGCTCATTCGGCTACCGGGCGGAGCACCTCGACGTGTCGTTGCGCATGGCCGAGGCGGCGCTGCTGCCCGCGGTGCGCGGCGCACCGTCGGATGCCGTCATCGTCGCGGACGGCACGAGCTGCCGACACCAGATCCGCGACGGCGCACAGCGCGACGCGCAACACGTCGCACGCGTTCTCGCCGCCGCTCTTTAACGGTTACAAACCGAACCCTTTCGTTTTTCGCGGGCCGCACGGGGTTTCGACACCGTGTCATACGTCAAAACTACGCTGCGCAGCGGCGAACATGCGGCACCCCAACATTGTGTCGAATTCAGGAATGGGCAGCCAAAACCCCGCTCTGAAATCTCCGAGCGCGCCGTCTTCGATTGACACTCTTGCGGAGCAGCTGCGCGACGGGCCGCTCCAACGGCTCGTCGAGCTGCAGACCGAGACCACGGCACTCGCTGATCGACTCAGCGACGGCGCCCCGGCCCGCATCGAGGACGTCGAGAAGCTCGTCAAGCTGTCCGTGTCGGCGATGGAGCACTTCAACGCTTTCACCCGCGAGCTTGCCGCGACGCTCCGTGAGCTCACCGATGCCGAACAACGGCACGAACACTGAGCTCTACACCCGGCTGCAGGAGCTCTGCGAGGCGTTCCGCGCCCGCGGCGACATAGGCTGTGAGGTCACCCTCGACGAGCGTCACACGTATTTCGCCGAGGAAGTCAGCGACATCGTTTATGGAACGATTCGCGAGCTCCTCGCGAACGTGCGCCAGCACGCCCAAGCGACGCAAGTCGAGGTCTCGAGCGTCGGCCGCCGCGACGGCTCAGTCGGCATCACCGTCGCCGACAACGGCGTCGGGCTACCGGCTCATCGCCGCCGCGGCAAGCCGCGCGACGAAACCGGCGGAATCGGGCTGTGGAGCATCGACCGCCGGCTGCGCGAGCTCGACGCCATGCTCGATGTCGACGCAGCGCCGGGCGAAGGCACCCGGGCCATGCTGATCCTTCCGGCGCACCTCGTCGTCTGCGACTAGTCGCCGCCGCGCCTGACGGCGTTCGGCTCGTTGAGCTCGAGCCCAGCGGCGCGCAGCCCGCTCACCAAAGCGTCGTAGAAGGCCGCATCGAAATGCCAGCGCTCGAAGTTCCCTAGCGCATCGGCTTCGAACTCCGGATAGAGCTCGCGGATACGCCGTGCCGCGCTCTGCGAGATGTCGAGCCGCCCGGCGTGCGCAGCTGCGGCCGCAAGCACCGCCTGCGCAAAGATCCAGTTTTGCCCGTCGACGGCTACAGCCGACGTCAGCGCGTCGCTGAACCGCCCTTCGCGAAGATGGCTGGCGGCATAAGTCAGGTGGTAAAAGCCGAGCGGCGATTTCGGCAGGCCGCGCGACTCCTCGGTCAATGCCAAGCCGTGCGCGGCGTCCCCCGTGATGACCAGCAGGAAGCCTCCCTGCGCGAACGCTTGCGCGTTGTTCGGCCGTAGCGCAATCGTCCTGTCGATGCTTTCACGGAACGCAGAGTCGCCGTCGAAGAACTGCAAGCGCGTCAGCGCGAGATTCGCGTAAAAATCGTTGCCATTCAGCGCGAGCGCCTTTTCGGTCGCTTCCCGCGCGGACTGAAGCACTTCGTCGCCTGGCCGGCCGAACGACGAGGCGTACTCGTCGACGTAGAGCATGGCAAGGTTCGCCCAGACTGGCGCAATGTCGGGCTGCCGCGCGCTGACCGCGCGCAGGCACGCAAGTGTCTCGCTGTAGCCCGCCGGGTTCACGCGCCGCCGGTATTCGTGGTAAGCCGCATTGCAGTCGCCGAGCTTCGGCGCCTCCGCGGAGCGGCGCGCGCGGGCGAGCTCCGCCTCGAAGATCGGCCCGTACGGCGCGGTGATCGCTACGACCTCGTGCGCGATGCGCTCCTGGAGATCCGGCAGCCGATCGAGGGTGAGCCGCTCGTCGTATGCCGAGGCCCAGAGCTGCGCCCCCGTTTCGGCTTCGATGAGCCGCGCAGTGATGCGTGCGTTGGTCCCTGTGCCGCGCACGCTGCCCGTCAACACGTAGCCACCGGAGGCGGTCGCGTCGAGGCTCGTCTCTTCGCTCGGACCATACCAGCGCGCCTGGCTCGCGACCACGAACAGATCGAGCCGGTCGAGCCGCAGCATGATCTCTTCGGTCATGCTGCGCGCGAACGCGTCGAGCCCCGGATCGGCGCTCAAGTTCTCGAACGGAACGACGACGATGCGCGGCCATTCCGTGCTCCGCGACTGCCCGGCAGCGGCGAGCGCGTGCTCCGCCTCGTGCAACGACGACTGCTGCCAAGCGATGACGCCGACCGCGCCGACTAGCAGCGCGCCGAGCATGAGCGCGGCGTACCGCCACGGCTGCTGGCTGCGGACGATCTCCTCGGACGGCAGCGCGTGCACCGGCAGCGCCGGCTCGTCCGCGCAAACGTAGTCGTAGTCGGCGGCATAAGTGCCGCGCGGCAATGTAATCTTGATGGGATCGGCGCTTCCTTCGCCTGCGTAGTATTCGACGAGACGGCGGCGCAAGCGCCCCGCCTCGACGCGCACCAACGCGTCGGACTGAGCGTCGAAATCCGCGGGCCGGCCGAACACCTCGACGCCGATCGTGTAACCCTTCAGGCGCGGCCCTGCACCGGCCAACGTCTGCTCGACGACGAAGTGGAGAAAATCCGACGCCCTTCCGGCTTGCTGGAAACAACGGCTCGCGAGAATTCGTTCGAGCGCGGCGCGAACTTCGCTCGCGCTTGGTCCCTTAAGCTCTTCGTCGTTAGCCGCGGCGGCGTCGCTACGCGTTGCGCCTTCGGACATTCCTCGTCTTCCCCCGCTTCAAGCAATCATTGTCGCGCGCACTGCTGTAACGTTTCGTGATTTTTTTTTTGCGCTTCCCGAACCGTTTCCACCGGCGTAGACTCGGGGCAAGGGCTGGACCCTGACCTCACACAGTCAACAGCTTGACACATCTGGTCAAGTAGTTGCTCCCACGGGAGCTATCGGACCAGACGCTCGCAACAACGGCCGGTAGTGAGCAGGATCCAGCCCCTCGAACCCCGGCCCATCGAGCCTAGTCGAACAGCGCCACTACCTCGTCGCCGACGCGCACCTCCGCGCCCTTCACTACCCAAGCATTGATGCCGCGCAGCGAAAGCGCGCTTCCGCGCTCGGAACCGACGAAGCGCTGCGCGTCGAGCCCAAATCTCTCCGCGAACAGTCTGCAACCCGTGTGCGGCTCGGGGCTGACCTCGATCTCGGCGGCGCCCACGCGTATGCGCGTGCCGGGCGGCACGTGCTCCGTGCTCAAGTCGAAGTCGACATAGAGTTGATCGCCGGCAAGCGCCCAGCGCTCGCGGCCGCGCGCGAGCACCGCGACGAGCCGCGTATTGATGAGAGTGAGCTGATTGACGCGGCGACGCTTGCCGAGCGCCCAGCGATCCCCGACCAGACCGTGCTCGACGTCGAGCGTGGCTCCATCGAGCACCTCGCGCTCGCCCTTGCTCGGCCTTCGCACGATCAGCGACAGCGTGCCGCGCTCGCGCGGCGACTGCTCGATCTCGGGCAACGCCGCCTCGAGCTCGGCATAGCTCGAGTGACTCACGGTCATTGGCTCGCGGCCGGAGCGCTGAGGCCCAAGTGCCGCAGCATGATCCCGAAGATGTCGCTCTGCCGGACCGCGGCCGGAACCTCGTTCGCGGCAGCGCCGTACGCAAACAACGGCACGTCGGCGCCTGTGTGGTCTTCTTGGAGGTTCGAGTCGTTCGTCGCGTAGTTCACGCCCATGATCGCGCCTTCGGGCGTGAGGATGCGGGCGAAGTGGCCAGGGCTTGCCGCGTTCGGACCGAGCCAGCTTCGTTCCGGAATGAGCTGCGCGGCTTGGCTGTGATCAGCCGTCACGAGGACCAGGGTCTCGGGATGCGCCGCCGCGTACTCGAGCACGAGCTTCAGCGTCTCGTCGAGCTGCTTGAGCTCGCCGATCTGACCGCAGGGCCGCCGCGCGTGCGACTGCTTATCGATCGAGGACGACTCGATCATCAGCATGAACGACCGGCCGTCATCGAGATGCTCGATTGCGGCGCCCGCCATCGCGGTGAGTGTCGGCATCGGGGCGAACGCCGGCTCCGGCTCGCAGACGAACGGCTCCGGCAACACGACCCGCCCGTTCTCGTCGCGCTGGACCCGCTGCGCTTGCGCGCCTCCGGCGCCGCGCCACTGAACCGGCATCGTGCTCGGCGCGAACAAGCCGAGCACTTTGCCACCGACCTTCAAGCCCGCGAGGTCTTCTTTCTTGTCGATTACGCGGAAGCCGTTCGCTACCGCAAGATCGCGCACCGTCTTCCTCTTCTCGCCCTCGGCGACTTGGGCGAAGTAGCGCTCGCCGCCGCCGAGCACGATGTCGATCCGCGACGCCGCAATCTGCTCCGCGATCGAGCCTTTGCCACCGCTGGTCTTTAGATCGGCCGGACAATCACCCGACAGCGCGTTGGGGTTGGCAGGATCGGGGCTCATCGAGCGCGGGCTCTCGCAGAGCCGATACGAGACGTGCGCGACGAACGACGCGGGCGTCGCGTCCGTGACGCTCGAGGTCACGACGATCCCCGTGCCGAATCCAGCTGCGGCCGCGATCTCCATGATCGTCGGCACGTCGACATCGGTGGCCGCCGTCGTGGCGATGCGGCCCGCGCTCGTCACGATGCCGGTCGCCATCGACGTCGCCGTGTTCGCGGAGTCCGCAACGTACTCCGGCAGGCTCGGGTTTTCCTCTGCCACGGTTTGGATTTGCACGTTGCTGCGCACTGGCAGCGTGTCGAGCGTCAGCCGACCTCGGTAGCCCGCGAGATAGTCGCGCGCGATCGTGATCTGATGCTGATCCATGCCGTCGCCGATGATGAGGATGACCTTCGGCGCCTTTGGCCCGTTGCGCGCCGCATCCTGGGCCACGCCACTCAGCGGGAGCAGCGTCAGCAAACACACGATGGCAGTGAGCTTGTTCATCTCGGCACTCAATTCCACGCGGGAAGGAACGCATACTGGTCGGCGTACTCGAGCATTTGCGCCGTGAAGTCGTCGGGATACTCGATGCGGACGTCGACGATTTCCTCGCCGCGGAGCACGGGGACGAGCCGCGGCCCCATGAAGCCCGCGTAGGCCGGCAAATCGAGCGCCGTATACCGCGCCCGCACCTCGGCATGCAGAGCCGGATCGACCTTGACGGCGTAACGCTCGACGAGCTCGCGAATCGCCGCGTAGTCACCCGTCGATTTGATGCGCTGCAGCTCGCGAAGCAGACGCCCGAACAATGCGCGCAGCTTCGTATAGTCGTTGACGACGAAGAATGTCTTTCCGTCGCGGGCGCGGCGCTCGATGACGTTGTCCGCAAGCCCGTGCTCGTACGCCCACGCCGCGATGAGCTGGCGGTTACGCATGTGGTCTTCCTCGAGGTCTTTGCCGAGCTCGACGCGGTTCAATTGCTGCAGCAACGCGTTGCGGATGAACTGATCGTAAGCCGCGTGGCCGACCTCGACGGAAGGCATGAGCTTAAGCTCGACGAGCTTGGGATCGACGGCGAAATACAGCGCGACGAGATCGGCGCGCGCTTCCTCGAGCGTCGAGCCGTAGTTCTTCAGCGTCTCGTGCAACGGCCCGACCCCGCGCTCGATTTGCCCCGAGCCGTGACCGATGACCTCGTGCAGGTCGACATGCAGCATCGCCGCGAGCTCGCCGTAGCGCGCGTTGCGCTCGACCTCGGCGGGGCCGTAGGAGAATTCGCGATCCGCGCCGCCGCGCACGGCGTTGTACGCCGCCACGACGTTCGCGAGCGTCACCGACTTCGACCCGTGCTCGCGCCGGATCCAATCGGAGTTCGGCAAGTTGATCCCGATCGGCGTCGTCGGCGACGCGTCGCCCGATTCGATGACGACCGTGATGACCTTCCCGGAGATACCCGTGACGCTTTGCTTCTTGTGCCGGCCGAAGAACGGCATGTGGTTCTCGAACCACTGCGCGGCGGCGGCGATGGTCCCGATGCGGCGGGTCGCCTCGGGGTCGCGAAACGACACGACGCTCTCGAACGTCCCGCGCATGCCGAGCGGATCGTTGTAGACCTCGATGAAGCCATTCACGACGTCGACGTGCGAGTCGGTGTCGCGCAACCACGCGATGTTGTAGTCGTCCCAATCCTCTAAGCTGCCGGTTCGGTAGAAGCGAATCAGCTTCTCGAGCGCCGCGCGCTGAGCCTCGTTCTCGGCGTAGCTCACCGCCGCCTCGAGCCAAGCGACGATGCGCTCGATGGCTTCCGTGTAGCGCCCGCCGACCTTCTGCACCTGCTCGACGGCCACGCCATCGACCTTCACGAGCCGCGAGTTGATGCCATGCGCGACGCGCGCCTCGGCACCTTCGACGGCGCGCTCGGCATAGAACGTTTCGACCTCACGCTGCGTGAGGCCCGAATAGAAATTGACGGCCGAGCTCGTCAGCACGTCGCGATCCGCGTTCTTGCTGACGAGCTTCGCGTCGACCTGCGCATCGAACATGACGGGCGTGAGCTCGGCGATGAGCTCCTCGAGCGACTGCCCCGCGCGCAGCGGAAACTCCGCGGGAGTGCCGCGCACGAACGCGGCGAAGGCCGCGGCCGAAAAGCCGGGCGCGAACTTGTCGTGCGCGTAGTGGTGATGGATGCCGTTCGCGAACCACACGCGCTTCAGATAGAGCGTCAGGGCGCGAAAGTCGTCCGTGTCGCGCTCACCGGGGTAGTACCGGACGATCTGCTCGAGCGTGCGCTTGACACCTAAGTTGTAGCGATACTTCTGGTCGTACGTGATCTCGCGGCCGCACAGCGCCGCCTCGTACAGGTAATAAAGGAGCTTCTTCGTACGCGCGTCGAGCGCTTCGAAGCCCGGCACGCGATAGCGCAGGATGCGCACGTCGGCGAAGCGTTCGACTTCGACGCGAAATTCGGGGGATCCGGGCGCCGACTCGTCAGCGGTGGCGCGCGCCGGCGCCGGCGGGTCTGCCCCTTGATCGGCCGTGGTTCCTGCGCCCACTATGGAGGACAACATCGACGACACTGTAGTCGGGGGACGAGAAAAATGCGCACCGCGGCTCCGCGTGAGGGGCGAGATCATGACATATTGCTCCCCGGCCCGGGAGCAGTTGCCGCCATCGTGATGCTCGCGGCTTTGGCGGCGCAGTGGCCGGCGCGATACGCGGTGGCCCAGAACGCACCGTGCACGGCGATCCAAGACGACGCCGAGCGCCTTGCCTGCTACGACCGCGCGCTGCGCACGACCTCGCCCGCGCCGCCTGCAACGGCACCGGCTGCGTCAGCGCCGGCGACATCCGCGCCGTCCGCGTCAACGCCAGCGGCACCGGCCGCTCAGGCGCCGGCCGCGCCCGTGCCTCAAGCAGCAGCACCCGCCACGCAAGCGCCGGCCACCCAGGCACCCGCCGCACAAGCGTCCCCGGCGCCCGCGACGACCGCGACACCGGCGTCGGCTGCAAATCCCGACAAGGTCACTCCGATCATCATCGTCAACGTCCGGTCGCTGCCGGGACGCGAGACGACGTTCACGACGAAAGACGGCGCAACCTGGGTGCAAACGGACAGCCAACGCATCTACGGGCTGCCCGACACGCCGTTCGACGCCCAGCTGAAACCCGGCGCGGTAGGCAGCACGTTTCTCGTGCCGAAAGTCGGCACCCGCGCGATTCGCGTCAAGCTCGTCGAGCACTGACGACCGCCAGGGATGGCGGGACTGCCGTCCGGCTACTCCCCTTTCAGGTGCTGCTCGAGCTTGCCGAGCTCGAGCAAGTCACGGTAGTAGCTGTCGGGATCGCAGGGCGCTTGCTCACCGATATCGACGCTGTCGTCGCGCGCCGAGCCGCGGCGCCGCACGAGCGGCTGCGTGTAGTACGGATCGTAGATCGTCATGATGCGATCCATCGCGAGATGATCGGCCGCGAGCTCGTAACGCTCGACGATGCGCGTGCCCTCGCCCTTCATCGGCAAACCGGAGCCGTCGAGCCACCCCGGCAAGAGGTTCGTCGTCTCGATGACGAGCGCGTTGCCTTCCCAATGGCCGACCGAGAACCCGAGCGACGACGGCGGCATGTCGGCCGGCATCTTCCGCCCATCCATCCAGACACGCCGCGGCGTGTTGTGCTCGACGTAGACGATCAGGTAGTGCGTGCCGGCGTCGATGATCTCCATGTTGTAGGGCGCGCCGAACAACCGCGGTAGACCGAGCGCGAGGCACCGAAGCGCGGGGTCTTGATAGTGATCCGTCGCGGCGAACAGCGCGCGCCCTTCGGCCGAGAACGGCGTCGGCTTCGGCTCGAGATCGTCGACGGTGACTCGCCACTTGTACCGATTGCGCCAGGGACCGGAGATGTCGACGGGATAATCGTTGCGCGTGGTGCCATACGCGTAGCTCTTGCCGGGAGTCGCGTGCACTTGATTCGGATCGGGCCCGGTGGCGTCTCCACGGCCGGTCATCAGCGACGAGCCGTCGGGACGTACGATCGTCCGCACGTAGAGCTTCTTCGTGCCGTTGCGTCCGACTTGGCCCGACACCTTGAGCTGATCGCCGACCTTGACCGTCCCCTGCGTCCAGCCGAGCTGCTGCATTGCGGTGATGCTCGCCGCTTGCAGCTCCCAGTCTTCTGTCGCACCGCCCTCGCCCGCGACTTGCAGTCGATAGCGAATGTGCGGGTTGTTCCACCAGACCTGAACGATCGTGCCGCTGAGCTCGGCCGTCTTATCGGGCTCGAACTCCGCCGAGAACGAATGGTGCGCGTGCGCCGGTGCGGCGATGCCGCATGCCACTAGCAACGCATAGAACACGCGCGACACCATACCGACCCCCCCACGTTCATCGAATCACTACAGGATACGCCGGCGCCGAGAACCCCCGCCATCCGCGGGCTTGCATAACCGGCGCCGGAGTGGATAGTGGGGGTTCGAGACTGCCGAAGGCAGTGGATCCTTTTTGCTCGGGGGGAACTAGCAATGCGGACCATCCCACGACCATTCACCGTCTCGTGCCTCGCAACGTTGCTGGCCGCGTGCGGCGGTGGCGGCGGCGAGCCGAGCGCGACTGCTGCCACTGTCGCCATCGACGCCGACGACATCGGCGGCACGGTCAACGGCCCCGCCGGGCCCGAAGCCGGCGTCTGGGTCATCGCCGAGACGTCGGACCTCGCGACGCGCTACGCGAAGATCGTCGTGACCGACGATCAGGGGCGCTTCGTCGTCCCGGATCTCCCGCCCGCGAACTATGAGGTGTGGGTACGCGGCTACGGGCTCGTCGATTCGACGAAAGTCGCAGCCAAACCGGGCCAGACGTTGGATCTCATCGCGAACGCGGCGCCCACGCCGGGTGCGGCCGCCGTCGTCTATCCCGCGGCGTACTGGTACTCGATGATGAAAGTACCGAGCGCCGAGGAGGTCAGCTTCTTGCCGGGCGGCGTCAACCAATACCTCGCGTCGGTCAAGAATCAGTCGTGCATCGGCTGCCATCAGATCGGCCAGCTCGCGACGCGCACGATTCCGACGGCGTTCTCGAGCATGAGCCACCACGACGCGTGGGTGCGCCGCATTCAGTCGGGACAAGCGGGCTCGCAGATGCTCGCGAGCGCGATGAATCAGCTCGGCGGCGTGCCGCCGAAATACTTGAGCGAGTGGACGGAGCGCGTCGCGAACGGCGAGTTGCCGCACGCAACTCCCGCACGTCCACATGGCGTCGAGCGCAACGTCGTCGCAACCGTGCGCGACTGGGCGACGGATAAAGCGTACATGCACGACTTGAGCGGCACGGATCGCCGCAATCCCACGGTCAACGGCTACGGCAAGCTGTACGGCTCACCGGAGCTTTCGACCGACGACTTCCCGATCCTCGATCCAAAGACGAACACGGCCTCGTCTCTGCATGCGCCGGTGCAAGATCCGAACACGCCGACGACGAACAGCACGCCGCCGACGCAGCCGTCGGCCTACTGGGGCAACGAGGCAATCTGGGACAGCAAGGCCAACGCGCACAACCCGATGCTCGATGCGCAAGGTCGCGTCTGGTACACGGCCGTCGTGCGCGCGCCGGACAACGCTCCGGCCTACTGCAAAGCGGAATCGGGCAATCCGTCGGCGAAGCTGTTCCCGCTGCCGCGCTCGGGCCGGCAACTGTCGATGTACGACCCGAAGACCGAGAAGTACACGTTCATCGACACGTGCTACTCGACGCATCACCTCCAATTCGGCTACGACGCGAACGACACGCTGTGGACGAGCGGCGGCGGTCCCGTCGTCGGCTGGTTGAACTCGAAGAAGTTCCTCGAGACCGGCGACGCGGGCGCTTCGCAAGGCTGGACGGCGCTCGTGCTCGACACGAACGGCAACGGCAAGCGCGACGCCTACGTCGAGCCCGGTCAGCCGGCGGATCCCTCGAAGGACACGCGCATCAATAGCGCCTTCTATGCCGTGATGCCGAACCCGGCCGACGGATCGATCTGGGGCGCGACGATGGGGGTTCCGGGCGCCGTCGTGCGACTCGACCCCGGCTCGAACCCGCCCGAGACGGCGCTCGTCGAGGTTTACACGCCGCCGATGCCGGGCTACGGCGTCCGCGGCGGCGACATCGACAGCAACGGCGTCGTCTGGGTGTCGATGGGCAGCGGCCATTTGGGCTCGTTCGACCGCAGCAAGTGCAAGGGCCCGTTGAACGGCCCGAACGCGACCGGCGGCCATTGCCCCGAAGGTTGGAGCTTCTATCGCTATCCCGGCCCCGGCTTCGTAGGCCGGCCCGACGAGAGCGTCGAGGCGAGCTATTACAGCTGGGTCGATCAGCACAACACGTCGGGCCTCGGCGAGAACGTGCCGATGTCGACGGCGAATCTGTTCGACGGCGTGCACGCACTCGTCAACGGCGAAATGGTGACGTTGCGGATTCCGTATCCGCTCGGCTTCTACTCGAAGGGCTTCGAGGGCCGCATCGACGACGCGAACGCGGGTTGGAAAGGCCGCGGCCTGTGGGTGCCGAGCGGCGACCGAACGCCGTGGCTCAAGGAAGGCGGCAAAGGCACGAAGCCGCTCGTCGTCCA
>Ga0075418_10008091_pt1 | contig 11800 bp, 8 predicted proteins | sample SoiMetdeltSBSDD2_FD_81776 | JGI IMG/M metagenome (GOLD analysis project Ga0075418, IMG submission 81776) | Bulk soil microbial communities from a Populus tree surrounding site in Tennessee, USA - Soil MetaG P. deltoides SBSDD2 | ecosystem: Environmental > Terrestrial > Soil > Tree plantation...
CTGCACCCGAACATGGTGGCGCGAGGCGGCGGCGCCCGCGACATCGAGCTATTCGTGCATCCGTTGCCGTCGAGCGCCAAGCAAATGCTCGTCGTGCACTTGCTCGTCGACACGCGCGACGCGATGGGCGCGAATCTGGTCAACGGCATGTGCGAGGGCGTCGCGCCGCTCGTCGAGTCGATCACGGGCGGCGAAGTCTTCTTGCGCATCCTCTCGAACCTTGCGGATCGCTCGCTCGTGCGCGCGCACTGCAAGATTCCCGTCGAGCAGCTCGCCGGCAAGGGCTACACGGGCATTCAAGCGCGCGACGGCATCATCGTCGCCGGAGAGTTCGCCGCCGTCGACCCGTACCGCGCCGCGACGCACAACAAAGGCATCATGAACGGCATCGACCCGATCGCGATCGCGACCGGCAACGACTGGCGCGCAATCGAAGCCGGCGCGCACGCGTATGCGGCGCGCGGCGGCCGTTACTCGTCGCTTACGACTTGGTGGGCCGACGACGAGGGCAATCTCTGCGGTCGCATCGAGCTGCCGGTGAAAGTCGGCATCGTCGGAGCGCCGCTCGAATCGAACCCGACCGTTGCGCTCAATTTGCGCTTGCTCGGCGTCAAGTCAGCCACGGAGCTCGCGATGGTGATGGCGTCAGCCGGCCTCGCGCAAAACTTTGCCGCGATTCGCGCGCTCGCGACCGAGGGCATCCAGAAAGGCCACATGACGCTGCATGCGCGCAGCGTCGTCACGGCGGCCGGTGCGCCCAAAGAGATCTTCGACGAGGTGCTCGAGCGGCTGATCCAGAGCGGCGTCATCAAGGTATGGAAGGCGCAGGAGCTCGTCACTGAGGTGCAGGACGAGCGGCAGCGCGCCGCGGCGGGCCCGAAGCGCAAGCGCGGCAAGGAAGCCGCGATGGGCGTCGGCTACGGCAAAGTCATTCTGCTCGGCGAGCACGCCGTCGTGTACGGTCGGCACGCGATCGCGGCGCCGATCCCTCTCAAGATCAAAGCGCTCGTCGAGGATTGCGACGAAGGCATCCATCTATTGATTCCGCGCTGGAACGTCGAGTATCAGCTCGCCAGCAATCCGAATGAGCGGCGTTCGTTCGAGCGCCCCGCCGGTGCCTTGCTCGACCATCTCGGCTTGAGCAAGCGCGCGATGAAGATCGAAGTGTTCCCCGAGGTACCAAGAAGTATGGGGCTCGGCGGCTCCGCGGCGATGGCCGTCGCAATCGTACGGGCGCTCGACAAGCACTTTCGTCTGCGCCTCGGCGACGACGAGGTCAACCGCCTCGCGTTCGAGTCCGAAAAACTGGCCCACGGCAACCCGAGTGGGCTCGACAACACGCTCGCGTGCTATGGCAAGGCGCTCGTGTTCCGTGCCGGCGATCCGCCGCTCGTCGAGCCGCTGAACATCCGCGAGCCGATCCCGGCCGTCATTGGTATGACGGGCCTCGAGGGCCTCACCGCCAAGACCGTCGGGCACGTCCGCGAGGCCTGGCAACGCGACAATAAGTTATATGAGCGCATCTTCGACCAGATCGACGCCTTGACGCTGCGCGGCATTCAGGCCATACAAGACAACGACTTGCCAACGCTCGGCCAGCTCATGAATATATGCCAGGGCATGCTGAACGCCCTGCAGGTATCGACGCCCGAGCTCGAGAAGCTGTGCGCGATTGCGCGCGAGAATGGCGCGTTGGGTGCCAAACTGACGGGCGGTGGTGGCGGCGGCTCGATCATCGCCATCTGCGATGGCGACACCGAGCCAGTGGTCAGTGCGATTCGGGCGGCCGGCTTCCAAGCGCTGCCCGTCTATCTCGGAGCTGATTTGAATGGCGCGTGAAGAGATCGTCTCGAACGCAAGCGAGCAGCTGATTCTCGTCGACGACCACGATCGCGAGATCGGCTACAAGGGCAAGGCCGATTGCCATACCGGCAAGGGCGTGCTGCATCGCGCGTTCTCGATCTTCGTTTTCAATCGAGACAACGAGCTGCTGCTGCAGCAGCGCAGCCCGAGCAAGATGCTGTGGCCGGGCTACTGGTCCAACACGTGCTGCTCGCATCCGCGCCGCGGCGAGGCCATGGCGGATGCCGTCACGCGCCGGTTGAAGCAGGAGCTCGGGTTCACTTGTCCCCTCGAGTATCTCTACAAGTTCAAGTACCAGGCGCAGTTCGGCGCGGTCGGCGCCGAGCATGAGCTATGCTCAGTCTACTTCGGTCGTTACGACGGGCCGGTCGACCCGACCATCACGGAAATCGCCGCATGGCGGTTTGTCGGCGTCGAGGAGCTCGAGCGCGAGCTGCAAACTGCGCCCGAGACGTTCACGCCGTGGTTCAAGATGGAATGGGTGCACATCAAAGCCAACTATCTCGACGGGATGTTGGCGGGCACCGGCACGGACGGCTAATCAACAAGAGTCAGGAGTTCGGATGACGATCCCGCTAGTTCAGACGTATCGCATTGCGCGTTACATCCTCGAGCAGAAGCTCAAGGGCAATAGGAAATACCCGCTCGTGCTGATGCTCGAGCCTCTGTTCCAATGCAATCTCGCGTGCTCGGGCTGCGGCAAGATCGACTACCCCGACGAGATTCTGCGCAAGCGTATGTCGGTCGAGGACGCGTTGCGCGCCGTCGACGAGTGCGGCGCCCCCGTCGTTTCGATTCCCGGCGGCGAGCCGCTGATCCACAAGGAGATGCCGCAGATCGTCGAAGGCATCGTCGCGCGCAAGAAGTTCGTGTACCTCTGCACGAACGCGCTGCTGCTCGAGCAGAAGCTCGATCAATACAAGCCTTCGCCGTACCTGACGTTCTCGATCCACTTGGACGGCAACAAGGACCGGCATGACGCGTCGGTCTGCCGCGACGGCACGTTCGACCGCGCCGTGTCGGCGATCAAAGCCGCGCGTGCGCGCGGCTTCCGCGTGACGGCGAACTGCACGCTGTACGCCGGCGAGGATCCCGAGGACGTAGCGAATTTCTTCGACTTCACGAACACGCTCGGCGTCGAGGGCGTCATGATGTCGCCGGGCTACAGCTATCAGCACGCGCCGCGTCAGGACGTGTTCTTGGGCCGGCGCAAATCCAAGGAGCTGTTCCGCGAGATCTTCAGGATCGGCAAGAAGCGCGGCAGCAAGTGGCATTTCAATCAGTCGAGCCTGTTCGTCGACTTCCTGGCCGGCAATCAGAGCTATCAGTGCACGCCGTGGGCGAACCCGACCTACAACGTGTTCGGCTGGCAAAAGCCGTGCTACCTGCTCGTCGACGAGGGTTACGCCAAGAGCTTCAAGGAGCTCATGGAAACCACGGAGTGGGAGAAGTACGGCGTCGGCCGCAATCCGAAGTGCGACAACTGCATGGCGCACTGCGGCTACGAAGGCACCGCTGTCGAGCACACGATCTCGAGCCCGCTGACGGCGCTGAACGTGTTCTTGTTCGGACCGCGTCTCGATGGCGAGATGGCGCCCGAGCTGCCTGTGCTGCACAGCGGCTCTCCGGGCATCGCGATCCCCGTGGATCAGATCGGGCGCATCGACCGCAAGTCGTAAGAAAAAGAGGTGCCGGTGTTACGGTTTCGGTTCGCGTCGACACCGCAACGCGCGCTCTCGGCCGATCCGGCGAACCGAAACCGTAACACCGGCACCGGATGACTCTGCTCTTCGTCGGCAGCGCGCTTGCGCTGGCGGCGTGGCTCTGCGTCCTCGTGCTGCCGTATCAGCCGCATCGCGTCCGCGAGCGGCTGGAGGCCGATGCCGACCGCTCGGACGACCTCGGTGGCGTCACGGCGATCATTCCGGCGCGCGACGAAGCGGAGTTGATCGGCCGCACCATCGCTGCACTCTTATCTCAGGGTCGCGGCCTCGCCGTCGTCGTCGTCGACGATCAATCGAGCGACGACACGCGCGGTGCGGCCGCCCGCGCAGCGACGCCAAACATCTCGCTGCGCGTCGTCGATGGCCGGCCGCTGCCCGACGGCTGGGCCGGCAAGCTGTGGGCACTCGAGCAAGGATTGGCCGTCGCCGACCGAGCGTACGTGCTGCTGCTCGATGCCGACATCGAGCTCGCGCCGCGCACGGTTCCCGCACTGCTCGAGAAGCTGCGCGAGCGCGACGCGACGCTCGTCTCGTTGATGGCCGAGCTCAACAGCGAAACGTTTTGGGAACGGCTCTTGAGCCCGGCCTTCGTGTTCTTCTTCAAGCTGCTCTATCCCTTCGCGCGCAGCAACGATGCGACCAAGGCGACGGCCGCCGCGGCCGGCGGTTGCATGCTCGTTCGTGCGGACGCGCTGCGGGAGCTCGGCGGCTTCGCCGCGATCCGCGGCGCCCTGATCGACGACTGCACGCTCGCGGCGGCGTTGAAGCGCCATCGGCCGCCGATCTGGATCGGCATGACGCACTCCGTCCGCAGCCTGCGCGCATACGCCACGCTCGGCGACTTCTGGAGCATGGTGGCGCGCAGCGCGTTCACGCAGCTTCGCTATTCCGCCTGGTGGCTGCTGCTTGCGACGGCGCTGATGGTAGTGACCCTCCTCATGCCGATAGTCGGTGTCGTCGTCGGCGTGGCGACGGTCGACCTGCGCCTCACGCTGACGGCAGGCGCGGCCTGGCTCGCGCTCGCGGCGGCGTACTGGCCCGTCGTCACGTTCTATCGCCTGCCGGTCGCCGCCGCGGCGACGCTGCCGCTCGCGGCTGCGCTGTTTCTGGCGATGACTTGGAGCTCCGCGATCGGCTACTGGCGCGGCACGCGCGCCCGCTGGAAAGCGCGCGACTACGGCCGATTGTCGGGCTAGCCGTCCCGAGAGTGGGACTTCGAGCCGTTGAACGGCGGTTGAACGACGCGCCTCGCTCTTGTACCGTCTTCTCGAGAGCGGGAGAAGCCTGGATGGCGCGCGTTCCCGGACAGCACTGGCTCAATGCGTGGCTCGCGGCCGCCGCGTTCGCGGTTGCCGGTATTGCCGCGGCCGAGGCCGATGCGCCGGCGGCGAAGCGCGAAGCGGCCGACTCGGCCGACACGCTGACGAGGATCACCGAGCCGCTGCTCGCGAGCATCGCCGAAGAAGAGGCGCGCAACGGGCCTTACTCCGCCAACCTCATCGGGCTGCTGACGTCGCTCGGTCTCGCCTATCAGGAGAACGGCGAAAACGTTCTCGCCGTCACGGTGCTCGATCGCGCCTTGTACGTGAAGAAAATCAACGAAGGCCTGTTCAGTATCGATCAGGCCGCACTCCTGGAACGGCTCATAGCCAGCGAGGTTGCGATCGGCCAAGCCGCCACCGCGGAGGAGCTGCGCGGCCGGCTGCTCGAGCTTGCGCGGCGCAATCTCAGCGACGCGCGTAGCGCGTCGATTTTCCGCGAAGCGGCAGAGCATGAGGTCGACCTATACGAGACCTATCTGCGCGACGGCCTCCCGCCTACGTTCACGATCGGTGACCCTCTCGCTCCACAGCGCTCCGCCGCCGCCGGCGTCTGGCGCGCGCGCCGCCTCTACAACGAGGCCATCTGGGCTTTGACCGTGAGCCCCGGGAATTCCAAGGAGCATCAGGCCGAGCTTGCCGATCTCGAGGAAGGGCTCGCGCGAACCTACTATCTCGAAGCGAGCAACCGCAATCGCTGGTATCAGGGAGTCGACGACCCGCTCTACGGACTCGGCCTCGTGAGCTATCAGCGCCGAGTCGGGTACACGGGTGCGGCGTCGCCAGGCGAGGCCGTCGAATACGCTCGCGCGCTCGTCGAGCTGGCCGATTGGTCGCTGCTGTTCTCGCGCAACGGCACGGCCGTCAAGCGCTATGCGCAGGCCTATTCGCTGCTGGTCGAGCAGCGCGTGTCGGCGAGCTCGATCGAAGAGTTCTTTCCGACCAGCATGCCCGTGTTCTTGCCGGCCTTCGCGCCGCCGCCCCTCGAAGGAGTCGTCGTCGCGGGCTCCCGCGATTACGTCGACGTCGACTTCGAGATCGGCAAGTACGGCCAACCCCGCAAAGTCACGATCGTGGCCGTCGCTGGGCACGACGCCCAGGCCGTATCGAAGCAACTGGCCTCCGCGATCAGCGGCGGGCGGTTCAGACCGAGCCCGGGCACGGACGGGTCCGGATACCGGCTGCGCTACTCGCTCGCCGACGGTAGCCTCACGCCGCGGCTCTGACGACCGCCATCCATGGCGGTCGGCACCGGAATGTCACCGGTGCGTAACCGCCTTAATACCGACTTTGTCACCCACCCCCGGTAACATCGTTAGTCCCACCGTGGGAGGTCCGGCACGGTCAATCCATGTCTATCGTTCTCGAGCAGGTTTCCAAGGATTTCAGCGGCATGGCCGCGGTCAGCGACGTGACCGCGGAGATCGATGACGGCGAGCTCTTCGTGCTGCTCGGCCCATCCGGCAGCGGCAAGAGCACGCTGCTGCGCGCCATCGCCGGCCTGACGACGATCGACCATGGCCGCATCGTGCTGCACGGGCGCGACGTCACGAACGTCGGCGCGCGGCAGCGCGAGGTCGGGTTCGTGTTCCAGAACTACGCGCTCTTCCGCCACATGACCGTGGCCGACAACATCGAGTTTGCGCTGCGTGCCCGACGCGTGCGGCGCGCCGACCGTCGCCGCCGGCGCGCCGAGTTGCTTCGGCTCGTCGCGCTCGAGGGGTACGACGAACGGCTGCCGAGCGAGCTCTCGGGCGGACAACAACAGCGCGTCGCCCTCGCGCGGGCGTTGGCTCACGAGCCGCGCGTGCTGTTGCTCGACGAGCCGTTCGGTGCGCTCGACGCGAAGATCCGCGAGGAGCTGCGGCGCGCAATCCGCGAGATTCAGCGTGCCGTCGGCATCACGACGATGCTGGTGACGCACGATCAAGACGAAGCTTTCAGCATGGCCGACCGAATCGGCGTCATGGACCGCGGCCGGCTCCAGGAAGTCGGCGAGCCGCGCGGGCTGTATCAGCGGCCCGGCACGCGATTCGTCGCGACGTTCTTGGGCGGCGCGAATCTGCTGCTCGGGCCCTACGGCTATCGCGACGTGCGGCTCGGCGAATCGTACTTCGAGGTCGATCGCTGGTCCGACGCGCTGCGCAGCGGCGACGAGGCCGCCGTCGTCGTGCGGCCGGAAGACGTGCTGCTCGCGCCGATGCGCGATCTCTTGACGGTGCCCGTCGTCGGCGTGGGCAAGATCGCGGAGGTCAAGTTCGTGGGCTCGAACGAGCGGCTGCGCCTCGAGATGAGCGCGACGGACACGCTCGCGAGTGCGCAGCGTCCCGGTGCGCCGACGTTCACGATCGAAGCGGTGCGCGCGGCGAGCGACGTCAACGGCATGCCGCTCGCGATCGGCCAGAAGGTTTACGTCGGTTTCAAGCACATGCATGCGCTGCCGACGCCAATCAGCAGCTTGCGTCTCGTCGCGAGCGCCGGGCGCACCACCGACAACATCGCGCGCACGCCGCTCGTGCAGGAGCTCGCGGCGCGCATGCACATCGAGCCGCTGCACTACGAGCGCGCCGAGGATCTGCCCGAGCACGTCCGCGGCTTGCCGATCCTGGCGGGCGACGCGAAGGCGAATGTGACGACGGCGCTCGATCTACTTGCGCGCGGCGCGCGCCAAGTGCTGATGGTCGCCTCGCCGGAGGCGAGCATCGACAGGATGCTGATTTACGTCGAGCCGTCATCGTTCGGCCGCGACAGTGTGCTCGCGGCGGCCGCGAGCCTGGCGCGCCACTTGCCGATCGACGTCGGCATGTTGGTTCGCGACGAGGGCGACGACGGCTATCGCGACCTGCTCGACCTGCGCAACGTTTCGCTGCGCCAGCACGGGCTCGACATCCGCACCGAGACGTTCCGCGGCAACGCAACGGACGCCGTACGCGAGCGCCTCGTGACGTCGGAAGAGCAGACGTTACTCGTGATCGGCTTGAGCGCGCCCGAGCGCTGCAGCGATCTCGTCGACGATCTGCAAAAGCTGCTGATCGAGCAGCCGCCGGCGGCGGTCCTGTTCGTGAGCGGCCGCGATCGGACCCAAACCCAATCGCAGCCGCACGTCGCGGCTTTCTCGCTATGAGCTCGACGACGTTGATGGCCGCCCTGCGAGGCGCCGCGCTCGCCGCAGTCGTACTGCTCGCGGGTTGCGGCGGCGGGCAGGCCGATAAGTCAGGCGAGCTCCAGCTCTTGAACGTGTCGTACGATCCGACGCGCGAGCTCTATCGCGAGTTCAATGAGAAGTTCATCGCGAAATGGCTCGCCGATACCGGCCAGCAGGTTTCCGTGCAGATGTCGCACGGCGGGTCGGGCAGCCAAGCGCGGGCCGTCATCGACGGCCTGAATGCCGACGTTGTGACGCTCGCGCTCGCGTGGGACATCGATAACATCCAGTCGGTGAGCCGCAGGTTGCCGGCGCAGTGGCAGCAGCGCTTGCCGAACAACAGCTCGCCGTATACGTCGACGATTGTGTTCCTCGTGCGGAAGGGCAATCCGAAGGGAATCCACGACTGGCCCGACCTGCTCGTCGGCGACGTGCAGATCATCACGCCGAATCCGAAGACTTCGGGCGGCGCGCGCTGGAACTACCTCGCGGCTTGGGGCTTCGCGCTGCAGCGCGCTCTTGGCACGGACTTGAGCCGGCTGTCGTCGCTGCCTGCGGACAAAGTCGCGGCGGCGCAAGCCGAGGCCGAGAAGTTCGTCGGCGAGCTCTATCGGCGCGTGCCGGTGCAAGACACGGGCGCGCGCGCCGCAACGAACACGTTCGTGCAGCGCGGTATCGGCGACGTGCTGCTCGCATGGGAGAACGAAGCGTTGCTCGCTGGGAAGGAAATGGGGCCGGACGCATTCGACATCGTTCGGCCGTCCATCAGCGTGTTGGCGGAGCCGCCCGTGGCGCTCATCGATTCCGTCGTCGACCGCAAGGGCACGCGCGCCGTCGCCGAGGCCTACCTCGATTACCTCTACTCGCCCGAGGGCCAGGACATCGTCGCGCGCAATTTCTTCCGGCCGGCGAACGCCGAGGTCGCGGCGCGGTACGCAGAGCAGTTCCCGAAGATCCGTATGTTCACGGTCGACGCCGTGTTCGGCGGTTGGGCGAGGGCGCAAGCCGAGCATTTCGCGGACGGCGGCATTTACGATCGGTTGTTCCAGGCTGCGTCGGGCGCGCGGGCGCCCCGATGACGTCGCGCGCCGCCGAGACGGACGTCGGTACCTAATCCATGGCCACTGCGAGAGGCTGGGTCAGTCCGAGCGTGCTGCCGGGCTTCGGGCTGACGCTCGGGTTCGCCGGGCTATTCCTCACGATCATCGTGCTGATCCCCATGGCGGCGCTGATCATGCGCGCCGGCAGCTTGCCGCTCGAGGAATTCTGGCGCATCGCGACGGAGCCGCGCGCGCTCGCGTCGTACCGGCTCACGTTCGGCGCCTCGTTCCTCGCAGCGTGCGTGAACGCGGTGTTCGGCTTCATCATCGCCTGGACGCTGGTCCGCTATGACTTCCCGGGCCGGCGACTCGTCGACGCGATCATCGACTTGCCGTTTGCGCTGCCGACGGCGGTGTCGGGCATCGCGCTCGCGACCGTGTTCACGCCGAACGGCTGGCTCGGCATGCACCTCGAGGAGATCGGCGTTCAAGTCGCGTACACGTGGGTCGGCGTCGTCGTCGCGTTGACGCTGATCGGCCTGCCGTTCGTCGTGCGTTCCGTGCAGCCGGCGCTCGAAGAGGTCGACGTGAGCCTCGAGGAGGCGGCCGAGTCTCTCGGCGCTAGCCGGTGGATGGTGTTCCGCCGCGTCATCCTGCCGACGGTGCTGCCGGCGCTCGCGACGGGTTTTACGCTCGCGCTGGCGCGCGCGGTCGGCGAGTACGGCTCCGTGATCTTCATCGCCGGCAACTTGCCGATGCGCACCGAGATCACGCCGCTCCTGATCGTCATCAAGCTCGAGCAATACGACTATCTCGGCGCCGCGGCGCTCGGCTTGGTCATGCTCTTCGTGTCGTTCGTCATGCTGCTGTCGATCAACGCGATTAACGGCTGGCGCATCCGCCGCATCGCGGGGAGGCGCTGATGGCCGGCCAGCAGTCACTCGTTCGCAGGCAGCAGAACCCGTACGTGCGTGTCGCGCTGATCCTCGTGTCCGTGGCGTTCCTCGCGGCGATTTTGATCTTGCCCGTGCTTTCCGTGCTGGGGTACGCCTTCTCGGAAGGTCTCGAGGTCTACCTCAATGCGTTGCGCGCGCCCGATACGCTCGCGGCGATTCGGCTCACCTTGACGACAGCCGCAATCGTCGTGCCGACGAACACGATCTTCGGCGTCGCCGCCGCGTGGGCGATCGCGAAGTTCGACTTCCGCGGCAAGCAGATTCTGATCACGCTGATCGACTTGCCGTTCTCGGTGTCGCCCGTCATCGCGGGTCTCGTGTTCGTGCTCCTGTTCGGCGCGCAGGGCTGGTTCGGCCCCTGGTTCCGCGATCAGGGCATCCAGATCGTCTTCGCACTGCCCGGCATCGTGCTCGCGACGATGCTCGTGACGTTCCCCTACGTCGCGCGCGAGTTGATCCCGATCATGCAGCTGCAAGGTCGCGAGGCCGAAGAGGCCGCGGTGAGCCTTGGCGCCGGCGGTTGGATGACGTTTTTCCGTGTCACGCTGCCGAGCATCCGCTGGGGCCTCCTGTACGGCGTCATTCTCTGCAACGCGCGCGCGATGGGCGAGTTCGGCGCCGTGGCCGTCGTCTCCGGGCACATTCGTGGGCTCACGACGACGATGCCGCTGCAGGCGCAGGTGCTCTACGACGAGTATGATCTGGTTGGAGCTTTTGCCGTCGCCTCGCTATTGATGTTGCTCGCGTTGCTGACGTTGGTGCTCAAGACCGTCGTCGAAGCGTTCGGCGCACGGCGTCGCCGCGCATGACCACGCTCGAGCGCCTCAAGAAACAGTACGAGTCCGTCGCGGCCGTCGTGCTGCGGCGCGCGCGCGTCTATGCGCCGGGTCTGGCCGGCCGGCTCGCGCTCGCGACGGGTTTGCTCGTTGCGCTGGCCGTCGCCGCAATGTCCATCTTTTCGATCGGCGCGCTGCGCCGCCTCGCCGATGCCGAGGGTCTCACGCGCGTCGAGCTCGCCGTGTCCTCCGCCCGCGAAGGCATGCGCTTGAGCACCGAGGACTTGCTGACGGTCGCGCGCACGTTGGGCGAGCGGCCCGCATTGCAGCGTCAGCTGCGCGGTCCGGTGCCCGAGACGCTGCAGCCGTTTCTCGCGCGCTACTGCGACAGCGTCGCCCTCGACGCGTGCGCGCTCGTGCGCGGCGACGAGCTGATCGCGACGACGCCGGGGCCGATCGAGTGGGATCTCGTGCTCGCGTCGGCGAACGAGCAGGGCGAGCGGTTCCTGATCACGGGCGCGGCGCCGAAGATGGCGTTGTCGGGCGCACGAGCGGGTGTCGACGAGCACCCCGGCGTCAGCGTCATTGCCTTGCGCAATCTCGACGAGCGGCTCGCAGCGCGGCTCACAGAGCGAACGGGCGTGCCGATCGCAGTCGTCGATTACGCGTCGTTCGAGCCTGGTGAAGGGCCGTTGGCGATCTTGAACACGGACGCCCTGTCGCGCGGCGGCACTGTCGCTGCGTACATCGGCGCGATCGACTCATACGCCGCTAGCTTGCCCGTCGCGTCCACGAGCGGCGAGACGATCGCGTTGCTCGAGGCGCGCCTGCCGGTCGAGCAGGTCATGGCGCCAGCGAGCAGCATGACGCGCCGAATCATTTTCGTCGCGGCGCTGATCGCTGCACTGGCGATCGCCACGAGCGTCTGGCTCGGCTACTACTGGATCAGCGCCGTCGAAGCTCTCACGGATGCCGCC
>Ga0075418_10008092_pt1 | contig 11799 bp, 9 predicted proteins | sample SoiMetdeltSBSDD2_FD_81776 | JGI IMG/M metagenome (GOLD analysis project Ga0075418, IMG submission 81776) | Bulk soil microbial communities from a Populus tree surrounding site in Tennessee, USA - Soil MetaG P. deltoides SBSDD2 | ecosystem: Environmental > Terrestrial > Soil > Tree plantation...
GCACGTTCTTGCTCGGCTCGCGCCCGGTCCTGATCGGCCTTGGCTCTGTCCTCGGCCGCCTTCGCTCTCTCGTCGCGCTGCTGTTTGTCTCGGGCGTCCTTGTCGCGAGCGTCCTTGTCTCGCCTGCCTTGCTCGGCTTGAGCCTTGTCTTGGGCGGCCTTCGCACGTTCTTGCTCGGCTCGCGCCCGGTCCTGATCGGCCTTGGCTCTGTCCTCGGCCGCCTTCGCTCTCTCGTCGCGCTGCTGCTTGTCTTGGGCTTCCTTTGCCCGCTGCTGGTCGCGGGCGCGCTCTTGCTTTTGCTTCTCTAGTTCCGCCTTGGCCCGATCCTGCGCTGCCTTGGCGCGCTCCTGCTCGGCTCGCGCTCGGTCCTGGTCGGCTTTCGCCTTCTCTTGCGCCGCTTTTGCTCTCTGGTCGCGCTGCTGCTTGTCTTGAGCCTCCCTTGCCCGTTCCTGCTCGCGGGCGCGCTCTTGCTTTTGTTTCTCCAGCTCGGCTTTGGCCTTCTCCTGGGCTGCCTTGGCGCGCTCTTGCTCGGCGCGCGCCCGGTCCTGGTCGCCCTTTGCTTTCTCTTGGGCCTTCCGCTCCTCCCGCTGCTTCTTCTGTTTAGCTTCCTCCTCAGCCTGTTGGGGGGTCAACTGTTGGGCCTGAACCCGCACAATGGAACGCTCGCCGGCATGCAAATCTTCGATCGCCGCCGCTGGGCTGCCCGTGAAGATGACAGCAGCAAGCGTGTGTGCGAGCAGCATGGCTAGATCTCCCTAAGGTAAACATGCAAGCGAACAACGACACAGCCCAAGCTCGGGTTCCTGTCGCAGTTTGGGCGGAGTTGCGTGAGCGCCACGCTTGCGCCGATGCAGCATGTCGCAATGCCAACCGCAGACTCGAGGTTGCGGCTTGTGACCGAAAGGGAGGTGGGTGTGCCGACGGCGGGCAATGCGGCTCACTGATTTGATCGTCGGTACGGTTGAGCAAGCGCTCGAAGGTTAGGAGGAGATAGCTCCAACCTTCGAGCGCCAAGGTGCGCGCCAACTTGACCGGCGGCCATATCTGACCGACCCGCACCCAGTCTCAGGTCGCACTATGCCTTGCAGATGGCTCTACTTCTTAGGCGTCTCGCCCTTGGCCGGCGTTGCCGCCATGCAAGCACCCTTGCCATCCTTGCCGCCCTTGTCGTCCCACTTCATCTTGGCCTTCTCACAGTCCGCCTTGTTGGCAGGTGTCGCAGACGTGGTCTGTGCGAATGCGGCAGGTGCGAGGGTGAGGGCGGCGATAACCGCTGCAATGGCTAGCGTTCTCATCTGTTGCTCCATTTGGTCCGTTGCCCGCTCACGTGAGCGGATGCAATGAGCCATTACACGCCAGCATGTCGCGAATTGAGCGATTGGCTTAACCCCAGCCAACAGAAGAGTTCATTTGCCATTCACGCGTCCGGAACAGACGGCGTCGGAGAATGCGCCAACAGATGAGCCGATGTCCGCAGGTAGGCGCCAAACTGTGCTGTCATTTGATCAGATGCAGGAACCCTTTGGTCTCGTGATCGAGGCGGTGGCTTGCGAAACACCGGTCATCGGCCCTTTGTGGTTCTGTGCCAGAAGGTATCGATGACGGTATCTGGCTTCGTCGTTGATGAGGAGCAGCAAGCCGTCGAGGCCATCGTCCGCGCGACATGCAAAAGCACGCGCAAGACGACCGACGCCACTACCAGAAGCTGCTCCAGGGCGACCAGCAGCTGCTCCAGGGCGAAACGCGCGGCGCTCCCGTGCGCATGCTCGAGCCGGTCGTAGTAAAAGGGTTCCAATCACGTAACATGCGCAGCAGACATCGATCATCCTCGATAAACCGTGAGGGTCATGGCCAAGCTGCCTCGCATAGGAAAGCGCCCCGGATGCGTGCTGGAAACCGAAGCGCTTCCCGCCGGGGCTCGGTCAGGTCAGAGTTGGAAAGGAACCGCCACCGGCTTAGTGCAACGGTGACGGCCGAGCTTGGTTCCAATTTGGCGTGCAAAACGATGCGGAAGCGTGCGCTTGCGTACAGACTTCGGTGACCGATCCAGAGGTATTTCTGCACAGCATTCGCTGACCTGACAGCGCATCGGGCATGTGATGTGTCATGGGCTCCAGGAGGCAGACGCTGGCTGCTCGCTATCCCATCTCTTAGTTTACCAAGCAATAAACAGCAGGCAATTCGGTACCGCACCGTAGAACGACAACAAGGACCATGACCTTAGTCGGGGATGCCTGCTATGCCGCTCCTTCCTTGTCCATTTCAGTCGCGTGAAGCAGCCAACGCCGGCATTAAGTTCCGCATGCTAACCCGCAAGGGCGTTCGCGTTCGCTGCCTCGTGGAGCGGACTGCGCTTGAGAAGCTACTTAGTGTGACGTTGGGGCAGCAGGGTCTGGTGGTCGTCTTCGATGAGTGCCGCGAGCTGATCGAAAGCGTAGCCAGTCAAAAGTAATCCGCCCGGAAGATATCGTGAAAGCCGGTTTGGTTTCGCTCGATCTGAAGCGCGTTGATCCAATACACCGGCGTGCGTGACCGGATGCCAAAAAAGTTTCTGCAATCCGATCGGCTATGCAGCAGATCAACGCGCCAATTGGCGGTACGACAGCTTCACCTCTCCACGCTCAAGCTTCAATCGTCGCTTTGGTGCGGTCTAAGACACCATGACCGCGCTGCTAATGGCGTCGACCGGGGCCGGCCTCGACCTCCCGGCGAATATTGTCGGCAGCATCCTCGATTTTCGGCGCGGCGCGTCGGCTGCGTTCATACCATTCGCGCACCATCTCGGCGGCCGTATCGCGGCCGCCGAGGCCGAACGCCAGCCCCAGGGCCAAGGCAAGGGAGCCGACGGTTGCCATGAACAGCGTGTTGACGAGCTCGCGGGCTATGCCGATCTGATTGACTGCAATGACGATGGCAAACGCCCAAACGGCCACCCGTGCGATGTTGCCTAACAGATCGGGTTTGCCTAGATCAGCCTGCGCAGTGGCGCCGCGCACCAAGCCAGCAAGTGCGTTCGCCGCAAGTCCACCAATGATCAGCACGACAATGGCGACCGCGAGATTGGGCAACCACAGCAGCAATTGGCGCAGGACGTCGGAAACTGCAGGAAGGCCAAGGGCATCAAAAGCTACCACCAGGGTGATCAGCCGGATGAACCACTTGGCTATGTCGGCGACGAAGCCTGCCGAATCGGTTTGCACGCCGGTCTTGCTAACGAAGCCCGCGAAGCCCGATCGTTGCGACATGTCGTTGAATCGGATGCTGCGCAAAAGCGCTGCGGCACCCTTGGCCACGAGCGAGGCAACCAGCCAGCCAATCGCCAGTATAATGATGAATCCGATGATTTTGGGGATCGCACCAAGGAAGAGAGCGAGGGCTTGGGAGATGGAGGTGAAGATCGCATCGCCCCAATCGCGTACGGGGACCATGACATGTTTCCTTCTCACCGATGAGGTGAAAGCGAAACATTCGCCGCCTAATGAGGTTCCGTTCACGAAAATTAGCTGGTCGCGTTCGGTGACACCAATTGGCTGATTGAGTGAAATTTAGGCTCTCGTTAACCGAGGCGCGACCGTAATCGGCGCTGGTTGCTGCTTGAAATGACCTTCTTCGTCGATGCGGGCGCAGTTGCTGATTTTGCGTTGATTGCCGCTTCCAATCATCCAGGACGAGCACCCGGGCACGCAGCAAATACGCCTGGATCGTCCCCTGGTGGTAACTTGTCTGTTTCATGTGCGGTAAGGGGCCGCGGCGGGCGTGCTCTTAGCTGCTTCATTACTGTAAAATCTTCTGCCTTTTCCAGTGTACGGTGCCGCACCAACATCGGGCTGGGTTTGTATTTTTCCACTACATAATCTGGCATGCGTCGCGGTGTGGCGCATGAGAGCGGCGAGCATCTTCCCTGTTGCTAGCACAGCCTCTCAAAGGAGCGCGCCCCGTCGCGCTCCTTCGCTGGCAATATTCCAGGGAGGAGGCCGATGAGCGTTGAAGTGCTTTACCTGTTCCAATGCCCAGGCTCTTCTCTCTTCGCTATCGCGCGTGACCAGACTGGCTGTCTCATGCGGCGATACGTTCCCGACAGCACCTGGCTCCTGCTCACCGAGATCTCGCGATCGGAGATACCGCAGGACGTCCTGCTTTCCGTCAATCACTTCGGCTACTGCTTGCTCGACGAATACGAGATCCGGAGCACGCATTCGCGATGGATCGACGGTCAGCGGCATTGAGGTCCGCGCCATTGGGACCGTTGCCCGAAGCTGCGTAGCAAAGGTCGTCCAAGGGGATGGGGTATGCGTAAGCTTGTCGAAGCCCCCAGCTTTGCTGCGGGCATCTGCTACCTTGCTTGCGGTCGCTGCCGAGCGTTCATTGAGGATTGAAGGCTTCGGGGCGACGGCGCGGTGGTCTTGCGATGTCAGAGTTTGCAGGCGGTCAAATGCTGCTGCTTGCATTCGAAGCATCGTGTGGCGCTTGCTGTCACTTTGGTGATGTTTGGCGCGCCTGGACGATATGCTTGATGCTTACGGCGAGTGAAACGGCATTGGGACGACCTGCCGTTCGGCCGGCTAGATCATGCCGAAAGAACGCGGCGCAATTCATCCAGTCACGGTCGTTTGTGCTGTCGTATGGGTGAGCGATCGTCAATTTCTAACAGCTGTGCCCTTGCGAACATGTTTGGCAAGTTCGAGTGCGTCCCAATTCGTGAGGCGTATGCAGCCATGCGACGCTTTCTTGCTGACGGCGTCAGGATCGGGGGTGCCGTGGATTCCGTAGCCCTTGGCGGACAGCGCGATCCACACCAGGCCGACGGGGTTGTTGGGGCCGGCCGGTAGTTCAAGCTTTTCTTGGACGTCGACGCCGCGCAGATTCAATGCGGGGTCATAGTGATACGTGGGGTTTTCAGCCACTGAGGTGACCTCGAACTCGCCAGTGGGGGTCGGACGCTCTCTGCTGCCAACCGTTGCAGGGTAGACCGCCACCAATCGATCAACCCTGTCGTAGGCAAGCACGCGCTGGGTGGCTGCATCCACTTTGACGCGCGCCACCTTGCGGGAAAGATGTTGCCGTTGAACGTTTGCCACAACGATTTGCACGCCGGCCCGATCGAAGGCAACGTCGGGATTGAGTTGCTGCAAGAGCTTTTCGCTCATGTGAAACTTTTCCGCGAGCAGCTCCATGCTGCTGGTGTAAGCCAACTTCTTCAAGTCGGCCTTTTCCCGATAGTCGTCGGGCAATTTCTCAATGAACGGGCCCTCCACGTCCTGCTTTGTGATCGCGTATGTGATGAGAGCAGGTTCGCCATCGGCCTCGGTGAGTTGACGCCATAGCGCGAGGTCCGCGCGATCGCTGCCGCCCAACCCGTGCATTGCGCGGAAGGCTGCGCGATCGCCTTGCGAGTATTCTCACCATTTATCGCATCGATCTGACCGGGCGATGCGCGTGCCCTGTCGAGAAGAACTTGCAGTTTGACGAGCAGGGGGGCTGGCATATTGCGGCCGCTGCCGCGCCATTCGGCGTTGTTGAGGCTCTCGACAGACAGATTGTCCGGTCTGCTTGGCTTGGGTGCGGCTGCCGCGGGTAGCACCGTCAAGCTGAACACAGCAACCGCAGCCAAAGCGGCAGAGTAGAGGCGGGGCATCATGCACGTAGCTCGCAAGTCCTGAGCTCAACGTGATGCAAGCGGCCGCGTTCCAGCTTGTTACGCGAGTAGAGCCCGCACCCGATCAACAACGTCGTGGGCGCCCATAAGTACGATGATGTTCGGCTTGTTCCGCGCCAGCCATTCAGAAATGGCCATGCCATTGCTTGAACCGGGCGATCGGAGATCAGCGACGACAAGGGCCACAGCGTCGTAGGCCATCAGGAGAACGGAAGCTTCGCCGCCGTCGCGCGCCTCAAGAACATGAAAGCCGGCTGCCCTAAGCTCCTGTGCGTTGGAGTTTCGCGTCTGCACGTTACCTTCGACGACAAGAATGGTGCGGCGCAGCGCCCGCGCTTGTGAGGCATCGCTCAAGCCTGCTTGCTGCGCCATGGCGGTCTCACCCTCGACCGAAAGTGCCGCGTCCCCTTCGAAGAAGAGCGAATAGCTGGGGTAGTCTTGTGCCTAGGTCGCTTGGCGTCGAACCAGTGGCAATTAGCGAACTTCCTCCAGCTGGCGTTAGCGCAAACTTCGTACGCTAGCGAACTTTTGCTGGCCTCACCTGTGGACGAACACAGGTTCGGCTCAGAGGCGCTTAGCCGAGCTGGAACACGTGCCCGGGATGGTCATTGCCACGTGATGCAATCCGTCGCGCTGATTTTGCTCGCCTGTCTTGTGGTTGCGCCAGCCTCGCGGGCGCAGACGGCTCGGCCGGGCACAACAGGCGACGTGGCGGCATTGCGATCGGTCAGGTGACGAACATCGCCAGCTACAATCGGCGAAAGGCAAGGCTTGGTGAGATTGGGATCACCTTGGCGTTCGGCGCACGTCTGGTTTTCATCCCGAATGATGTTGCGGTCATCAATGAAGAGCGCGTGGTTTTGATCATCCCACCGCGAGCGGATTTCTGCGGCCCTTAGTAGAGAACGGTAATCTCGCGGGTCGATCGTGGCCGCGCATGGACAGGCTTCGGCGCTGCGCTGAAATTTCGAAAAATTGCGTGCCGTAGTGCTCGGTACGTCAGGCCGAGTTACGGCCTGCGGGCGTGCGCGGCCTCACAGTGCTCGTACCCGAGTTCTGCAGGTGTGCGCAGGAGTGCTGCGGGCATGTTGGTCCGCTAGCGTGCTGAATTTTGTCTCAATCTGGCTAGCGAAGCAGCGTAGCGTGCCGGTGACCTAGTCGTTTGGTCTGGCCACAAGGCGCCGCACGAACACTCCGCGACTTTCGTGCGGCGTCTTGCCATGCACAAATAGATTGCGCGGGCGCCGCCTCTTGAGGGCCTTCTAACGAGCCCACTCATTGCGAAAGGCATGCTGTCGGCGCCGCTCGTTCCTGTTTGGCTTCTTCGCGCAGGCTTCAGTGCTCAGCCAGGGAGCGCCGGGCTGCCGATGCTCCTCCGACCACACTGGGTTAAACAGAAACACGATGGTCGGTACGTGACCGTACGTTAGCTGCATATTGGTGTGATGTCGCCGAGGCGCACCCCCGTTCGCCTCGGCTGACCGGCCCCGGACCGGCTGCGCTCAGAACGCACCACATCGCGCCCCGTTTCGTCACTTCATCGTATGTGGACATCCCCATTTTGGCCACGCCCGTACGTTTGCGCACGGTCAGACTGGCCTTCCTCTAATCTTCCATCGCACGGCGGAGGGAACATCAGTCAGGCGCAATTGTTCAGCTCTCAGCGGAATCGTTGTGAGCGCGTCATGACGCTGCAAGCTGCCTATGCATTGGTCGACGAGCGCGACGCCGTTGAGGCCTACCTATTCGAGTGCGACTGCGAGCCTCTATTCGCGATTACCCGCGACCCGGCCGGGGCAAACCTGCCGTCTCCGAGCTGTCCCGTAGGCTGGCGCCTGCATTCAGTTTTCGCGCTCGGGACGGGAGAGGCTATGCCGCATGCCCTAGATCCAGCGCCTGTTCTGCGGGGCCTACGCAGAATAGGGTACTATATCTGGGCCGAGGGGCCAGCGCTCTCAATCCGGGCAGGAACAAGCAGTAAAGTGCCGAGGCTCCCACCAGCGCCGAGCTCGGACGACATCGACCGTGGCAGCGAGAAGGTCGACATGCAACCGGCCGCTGGTGCATCGTGCTGCATCTCGACCCAGCACTCATGCTCTCTCGTTCAAGAGGCCGGCCCGACTCACAACCGCACCCAACATCGTGCAGGAAAGCGGGCCAAACCAGCTGAACCTAGTGCGGCTGCACGCCCAGACGGCTCTTTGCTTCGTCGATCAGCTCGAGCACGCGACGGCTTTCCACGTACACGGACGTGCGTAGCGCGGTCTGACGCCAGCGGTTCAGCGTGGCCACTTTTTCGCCTTTGGTGAACAAGCGCTCATCAACGATTTCCAATGGAGAGTTGAAGGTGCTTTCCGGAGCTTGCTTGGCAAGCTTGCGGTTCAGTGCTCGTATCCTCATGCGCTTTCCCCCGAAAGAGCCAAGCCTCAGCTTGCACGGGATTCGCGGCGGAACTGTGGGCGTAACGCTTCGCCGTGATAATCCTCCCTCGGAGGATAACGAACGGCCGGCGACATCGCCATGACGAGCCACCGCGAGTTTGTGCCGGGTGACCCGAGGCCAGCTGCGATGCTCAACCGCGCATGCGCTGGGCTCTGGGATCGAACAGGGGCTCCGGTTGCAGTCGAGCGGGCCGCCGCTCACCGATTATCTCGATTTCCCAGCACCCGCCGCCGCCGTTAGCCAGCGCCGCTTTTGCAACATAGCCTGTAGCAAACGAACAAGCCATGTAATGGCAGTAGCCGCCCGAGGTAATCCATCCGACCACTTTGCCGTCCTTCCATACCGCCTCATCGCCGTTGGCGTCCGTATCAGCCGCCTCGACGACGAAGCTCACGCGCTGCCTTGGCGATCCGCGTTCCTTCTCCATGGCCGCGTCAGCGCGACCTATGAAATCATTCTTCGACAGATCAATGAAGCGACCAAGACCCGCCTCGAAGGGTCCGTAGATTGGTCGATACTCGCGCGACCAAGTGCCAAAATTCTTCTCACGCGCCAGTGACAGCAGAGCGCGCGCGCCGAAAGGACGAAGATTGAATTCACGGCCTGCTTCCCAAAGCGCCGAAAACAGCGGGACCTGATATTCTGGTTGCACCCAGATCTCGTAGCCAAGATCGCCTGTGAACGACAGCCGCCCGACCATGGCGGGCACTATGCCGATCTCGATCAGGGGACGAAAGTCCAAGAAACGAAATGCCTGAGCCGAGATGTCTGCATCGGTAAGTTTGGCGAGAAGGTCGCGCGAGCGGGGGCCGGCGAGCGAAAGTCCTGCCAGTGACTGGCCCAAGGCGATCAATTTAACGCCCCGCGCGGGCAGATGCTGATCGAACCAACGCATGTGGTATTTCTCTGCTGCACCCGTGCCAAAGAGGAGAAAGCGCTCGGCTTCTGCCTTCACCACTGTGAAATCGCCGATCAGTTTGCCGCGATGATTGAGCATCGGTGAAAGTGCGATTCGTCCCGTCCGCGGCAGCTTGTTGGCAAGCAGTTGCGAAAGCCACGTCTCTGCATCTGGTCCCGTGACCTCGTACTTGGCGAACGTCGAGGTTTCACAGATGCCGACGCCCGTGCGCACTGCTTTGCACTCCCGGGCAACATGCTCGAAATCTGTGGAGCGATGGAAGGAGAACTTGTCCGTGACGCCGGGCGGGGCGAACCACAAAGGTGCCTCCAAGCCCCAGTTGTCGCCCATCACGGCGCCAAGCTCGAGCCACTTGTGGTACATCGGTGTGGTTCGCAGCGGGCGAGCGGCGGGCAGTTCCTCGTTGGGAAATTTCACGCGAAAGCGGCGGCCGTAGTTTTCGCGCACTTTGGCGTTCGTATATGCCGGATTGGCCCAGCCGCCAAAGCGGGCGACATCCATCGCCCAGACATCGAACCCGGGATCGCCGTCGGCCATCCAGTTGGAGAGCGCGAGACCAACGCCACCTCCCTGGCTGAAGCCGGCCATCACGCCGCACGCCACCCAATAGTTGCGCAAGCCCTGCACGGGCCCCACCAATGGATTGCCATCCGGTGCGAACGTAAAGGGCCCGTTGATGATCTTCTTGATGCCGGCCCGCTGGAAGGCCGGGAAGTGGCGGAAACCCACATCGAGATTGGCAGCCATGCGCTCAATATCATCTGGCAGCAAAGTCGGACCGAAATCCCAGGGTGTACTGTTCGGGCTCCATGGCACGCCATGCTTCTCATAGGTGCCAAACAGCATGCCGTTGCCTTCCTGCCGCATATAAATTTCGCCGTCGAAATCAACGGCGTGCAGGACCATCTTGCCAGTGAGACGATTGATCTCGATCACCTCGGGCATTTCTTCGGTGATCAAGTACTGATGCTCCATGGCCAGTACCGGAAGCTCGATGCCGGCCATGCGCCCAACATCACGCGCCCAGAGTCCGGCTGCGTTGACGACGTGATCAGCCCTTATGATGCCTCTGTCAGTCTCCACCTCCCAGGTACCGTCGGCGCGCGGGGTGGTGGTGAGCACGCGTGTGCGCAGACATATCTCGGCGCCAGCCTTCCTGGCGGCGGCTGCGTAGGCGTGCGTTGTCCCGTACGGATCAACATGCCCCTGAATTGGATCGTATAGGGCTCCTACGAATTGGGTCTTGTCGATCAGCGGCAGGCGTTTTTCAGCTTCGTCGAGCGATAGGAGCTCGAGCTGCATGCCCATGTATCGACCCTTGCTGTGAATACTCTTCAACCACTCCCAGCGCTCCGTAGTTGCGGCGAGCATCAGCCCCTCGGTCATGTGCAGGCCGACTGATTGGCCGGAGATTTCCTCTATCTCCTTGTAGAGGTTGATCGTGTATTGCTGCAGCTTGGCGACGTTGGGATCACCATTGATGGTGTGCATGCCGCCGGCCGCATGCCAGGTCGAGCCGGACGTCAGTTCCAGGCGCTCGATCAACACCACTTCACGCCAACCCTTCTTGGTCAGATGGTAGAGCACGCTTGCGCCTACGACCCCCCCTCCGATGACGACTGCGCGTGCATGCTTTCTCATGCTCTGTTCTCACTTTTGATGGGCTCGGTTGCCAAGCTCCAGCCGCGACCGTTCTCATGCCAGATCGGCAAACGCCGGTCGCGATGCGGGAACGTCCTTCTCTAAGTTGCCGAGAACGAGATCCAGAAATTCGGGCAATGCATCGTCCGCTCCACCCAGTGTGGCGACGGCCTTCTCGATGGCTTTTCGGCGCCGCGCCGGCAGGCAGCTGGCAAACATGTGGAATTTGGCGGCCATCTCGCCGTCCGAGAACGGGGTCAGGGCGTCACCGGAGGCCATCGTTGGCGCCGAGACGAGCGTCTGCCCGTCGGCAAGCGTGATCGTCACGGTCGCGATCCGCTCGGCGGGAAAGCGCAGGGTCATTCCGGTATCTTCCTCGAGGACAATCCGGGGCAGCATCGCGAGCACTTTGGGGTCGTGCAGCGCATGACCGATGACCTGATCGGCACCAAGACGTTGGTGGACGAGGAACGCGGCAAGTGGAAAGCCCATCGCATACTGTGCTTCTTCGGTGGTCGCGGGTGGACGCGTCCCGAGCCGCACTGCGGCAGCGAAAGTTGCCACACGAATCGAGGCGATGCTTCGGTAATCGAAAGCGTAGTGAGCAAGCAGCGCGCGCGCTGCATCCACCGCCGGCTGTGCCCATCGGCAGATCGGGTATGGCTTGAAATACTGTTCGAGGATGCGCCACCGCTGGCCAAGATCCTCCCACAGCGGCGCCTGCTGAGCGCCTTCGAAGGTGATGGCGGGCGCGCCGGTGAAGCCGTCAGATGCTAGGAAGGCCGCGCAAACGCCGGCGAAAGCACCCCACCCTGAGCCGTCCTTGAGCATGGTCGGATGGTCGATGACGCGCATCATTTGGCTACGGGGGCCGTGATATTCTGCGATACCAAGAGCGTGGCGTGTGGCTGACCGATCGAGCGCCAGCAATCGCGCAGCGATTGCTGCACATCCGAGCGCATTCCATGCCCCGGACGTGTGGTAGTCTGCTGCACTGCTGTGGAGCGCGATGCCGGCCCGCGTCGCGATCTCATATCCAAGAACCAGGCAGGTTAGGAACTCGCGACCCGTAAGGCGGTGCCCGGAATCCGCCAAAGCCAGCAGGGCTGGCAAAACAGCAACGCCGGCATGACCCTTGGTA
>Ga0075418_10008093_pt1 | contig 11798 bp, 13 predicted proteins | sample SoiMetdeltSBSDD2_FD_81776 | JGI IMG/M metagenome (GOLD analysis project Ga0075418, IMG submission 81776) | Bulk soil microbial communities from a Populus tree surrounding site in Tennessee, USA - Soil MetaG P. deltoides SBSDD2 | ecosystem: Environmental > Terrestrial > Soil > Tree plantation...
GACTCGAAGCGGGTCCACTGCCACCAGGCCAGGGCCAGGCAACCGGCGGCAGCGACGATGACCAACGCGATCAGCGCTGGTCTCCTACGCCGCGTAGTGGACACCGTTCAACGGTACCGCGCGGCCCTTCGGGCCGATAAATGAGTCGAGGCGGGCAGTCGCCGCTTTTCGGTAGATAGAGACGATGTACTTGGTCGACCGCGTCCACGGGATATCGAGGGTGTCGAGCGCGGCGGTGAACAGGCCGATGATGTCTTCGGATCGGTTGGAGAAGTGATAGCGGATGCTCATGACGCCGCGGTCGTTCGCGACGACGCGGCAGCCGTCGCTGTGGATCAGCCCGAGGATGAATTCCTCGGTGGCCTGGTCGACGAGTACTTGCTGCCAAGGTTCCAGCGCGATCCGCCGCATGTGCTTCTTGCCGGGGCCGTGCTGCGGGAGCAGGCACGGCCAATGTTTGGAGTACAGCGAGACTTCGACGCAGCCTTTCGGTAAAGACTGAACCGCCGCCCGCTGACGTGGCATCAGCATGTCGATCGCCTCGCGGCATCGATCGATGATCGCCGGATACTTCTTGTCCAGCACAATTCTCAGTCGCCAAACTCGGCGGTCCCGTGCGATGCACCCGTCGCCGAGGTACAAGCAAGCAGGTAGCAATACGGAATCGCCGACAGCGCGGCGAAGTCGTGAATAACGCCGCAGGGCGTTCCGCCGTCCAACCTCGGCTGGCGCTGGGGACGGCACCGCCAGTCCCGGATTGTCGGCCGTGGAATGCCCAGTTGACGTGCGATCGCGCAATCGTTAACACCGGCTGCGATGAGTCGCTTCGCGGCGTCGAACTCCTCTGCTGACCGCATGGCCTCAAACTATGCGGCGCTGCCGACAGATCGTGCACGTGAGCATTAGGTACGATCGACCACGCTGCGGGCGTGGCGAAACTGGTTTACGCGCGGGCTTTAGGTGCCCGTGTTCGAAAGAACATGTGGGTTCGAGTCCCACCGCCCGCACAACTTCGCAAAGTCATGGCAACTCAGCAAGCGGCGGGGTGCCCAAATTGGTGTCGATGAGCCATGTGACATCTTCGAGCTGCGCCTGATTCGTGATCGCGTATGCATCCCGGAAATCGGCAGTTACCCCCGCCTTCCATTGCCTACGCGCGAAATTGACCAACACAACCGCTCCGTACACGTCGGAACCGGCAAGGTCATGGTCGGCCATTCCCGGGTTGTCTGACTTGTCGAGCCACTCTTCTGTCATCTGCGCGATCTCGCCGCGCGTCAACCTGGGCCAACGGCCTCGTTGCAAGGTCCCTTTGACCTCGATGCTGAAAACAGCCTCAAAGCCTGGTGTTGCCATCAGAAGGTCGACCCCATGTCCGCCTGACTCCGGTCCGATCATTTGCTGGAGCGGGGTGTACCCCAAATTCTCCAACAATGAGGCGACAACGGATTCCGCGATGTGTCCGGTGATCCCATTCAACCGGCTGGTGCGATCGGCGATCGGGATCGACGCCAACGAGGTTGCGACAGCGGTTCGAAATAACTGTTCGAGCTCGCGGATCTTGGTGTCGTACGCGATCAGTTCAGGTGACGCACCTTCGTCTTCTCTATTTGTCCGGGTCGAATCGGAGCATGCTATGACCAGCTCGGCCGGCATTTCGAACGGAGTAGCCGCGCGCAAGCTCGCCCGCATCGCGGTATGCAAAGCTGGAATGCCCTCGCCCTCACAAGCCAATATGCCTAGCCTTCCAGACAGCCCCAGTAGTCAGTATTGCTGCCGGCTTAGTGCTTCCACGGATGTGTATGTCCAGAAGTCGTCAACAAACAAATGATGACGACCTCGGATAGTGGTATTCCTCGCGCTCCGGTCAGATCTCTGGTGTGCGGTGGGCCCAAGGCTTCGCCTGCTCGAGCTGACTCGCAACGCGGATCAGGATGTCTTCGCGACCGTAGGCGGCGACGAGCTGTACGCCGACCGGCAAGCCCTCGGCTGTCCACTCCAGCGGCAGGCTGATCGCTGGCTGGCCGCTGGTGTTGAACGGGGGAGTGAACGGCACGAAATCGCCGGCGCGACGCATCGGCGACATCGGGTTGTTGGGGTCGTTGACGATGGTGCCGAGCTTGATCGGCACCTCGGCAACTGTCGGCGTGAGGAGCAGGTCCCAGCCGTCGTGCCACCAGGACTGAACCGCCCGGCGGTATTGGGCGACGGCTGACAACGCGAGCCCGTAGTCGACCGCGGTGATGCGTTTGGCAAAGTCGGCCTGGACCCGGTTCATCGGCTCCAACTCTCGATCCTCCAGGGGGCGACCGAGCTGTTCCTCGAAGCGGCGCAGCGACATTCCCATGTTGGCGCTCCACAGCGCGCCGAACATAGAGCCAAACGTCTTGTCTCCCAACGCCTTCGGCCACGCCGGCTCGACGTGGTGACCCAACGATTCGAGCAGCTTGCCGACGGCCTGCGCCGCATGGGTGACTTCCGCGTCGACCCGCCCGCCCTGCGGGTGGTCGTCGAGGATGCCGACGCGCAGCCGACCCGGGTCGGCGCCGAGCTCCTCGACGTACGGACGTGAAGGCGGTGGCGCGATCACGGTGTCGCCGATGCCCGGGCCGTGTGTCGCGTCGAGCAATGCGGCCGTGTCACGAACGGTGCGGCTGACGCAGTGCTCGACCGCCAGTCCGCTCTCGTCGCGGAGCGGGCCGAGCGAGATGCGACCCTGACTCGGCTTGAGCCCGACAAGGCCGCAACACGATGCAGGGATGCGGATCGATCCGCCGCCGTCACTTGCGTGGGCGAATGGCACCATCCCCGACGCAACCGCGGCGGCCGCACCGCCGCTCGATCCACCGGGCGTGCGCGTCGTGTCCCACGGGTTGTGCGTAGCACCCCACGCGACAGGCTCGGTGGTCGGCACGCTGCCGAGCTCGGGGCTATTCGTGCGGCCGGCGATCACGAGCCCGGCCGCGCGGTAGCGGCTGACGAGTGTCGTGTCGGCACCGGCGATGATATCCGCCTCCTTGAACGCGACGTTGCCGTTGCTGATCCGCTGCCCCGCGTAGGTGGCGAAGAGATCCTTGATGAGGAACGGCACGCCGCGGAACGGGCCGTAGGCGAGATCGGCGCTCGCGGCAGTCTCCCGCGCGTGGTCGAACCAGCGGATCACGACCGCGTTGAGGGCCGGATCGATGCGTTCAATGCGCTCGATCGCCGCTTCCAGCAGCTCGCCCGGCGACAGTTCCCCCGACGCGACGAGCGCAGCTTGATCCCTCGCATCCATCCAACGTGTCTGATCTGCAAGCGTGCTCATGGCAGCCTGTGTAGCACGAATCAGCCACGGCTCCGGCGGGCCCGCGTCCCTAACTTAGGCGAATGTCTTTGCGTGCGATGGCGACGCAAGCTCGTCATGGACTTCTGGCAAGACTAAACATCGTGCGCGTGACGACGCTTTACACGGCGCTAGACCTGCGCCATGCCGCCGTCGACGCTCAGTTCGGCCCCGGCGACAAAGCTGCTGTCATCGGAGGCCAAGAACAGAGCCGCCGCGGCGATTTCGTCAGGGCGGCCCATACGATTGAGTGGTACGGCCGCGGCGAACTGTGCCTTGATGGCGTCCGCTTCCTCCACCGAGTCGGCTTGACCGTCCATGATGGGGGTGTCTACCGGCCCCGGGCTCAACGTGTTGAACCGGATGCCGCGGTCGCCGAACTCCCGGGTCCACGTCCGCACGTAGGAACGCAGTGCGGCCTTGGTGGCGCTGTACGTGCTGTAGCCAGGAATGCCCATGTAGCCCGCGATCGAACCGACCAGGATGACCGAGCCGGCGGTGCGCATCAGAGGTAGTGCCTTCTGCACCGTGAATAGCGATCCCCGTGCGTTGAGGTCGAAGGTGCGGTCGAAGTTCTCCTCAGTGATCTTCCCCAACTCTTCTGGCTCCACCCGGCCCGAATTCACCACGAGGATATCCAGCCCGCCCTCTTCCTCGAGGACCGTCGCGAACAGCTTGTCCAGGTCGGCGCCACTCGTGCTATCTATGGCGACGGTAGTCACGCCGTCGCCGATCAAAGCCTTGGCCTTGTCCAACTCGCGCTGTCGACGCCCGGTGATGAAGACATACGCGCCTTCGTCGACGAACCTCTGCGCCGTCGCCAGCCCGATACCGCTGCTGCCGCCGGTGATCACGGCGACCTTGCCATTCAGTCGTGACATTCGTTAATCCTCCAAATTTCGTGGCGAGTGGTGGACGTGCTTGTGCGACGTCCGTTTCTCCGGCCACGCTGTCGTTGCGCCGGAAAGTTTGTGGTGCGAAGGCATTCCGTGTCAGGCCGTGCTCGGGAAGATGTCGCCGAACATGGGCAGCCCGCTCTTGGACTGATCGGCCGTCGCCTCGTCTTGGATGACGTCCCAGTGTTCGGCGAGCAGGCCGTCCTGTAGGCGAACGACGTCGACGACGATCCAGTCGGCAGGTTGACCGACATTGGAGAAGCGGCCGTGCAGCATGACGTAGTCGCCGTTGGCGACGATCAACCCGTTCTCGTAGCGCATGTCTGGCGGCGAGGCCTTCACAAGCCCGAAGAGACCATCTCGGCCCGGTTCGATGTGAGCGCTGTGCTGGATGTAGTCGGAGGACCAGAACCGTTCCGCAGCAACATAATCTCGCTTGTTGAACAACGTATCGAACGCCTCGAGGACGAACACCCTGTTGCGCTCATCAGTAACTGTCATGGCCTTGTCTCCTGTGATTCGTGGGACGGGACGCCAGCATCGAGATGGTCATGCCGCATCTAGACTGCGGTGCTGTCGGGCGGCAGCGCGGCCGCCGTCGACGGCGATATTGGTGCCGGTGATATACGCGGCGCGGGGCGAAGCCAGGAAGCCGATGAGGTCGGCGATCTCCTGCGGCTCGGCGGCCCGTCCGAGCAGTGTTGTCTCGGCGCTCGCATCGAACACGTCGCGATCGGCTGCGTTGGTGTAGACGGGTCCTGGTGAGATGGCGTTGACCCGGATCCCGGCAGGCCCGTATTCGGCGGCCCAGGAGCGGGCGAGGGAGGCCAGTGCGGCTTTGGTGGCGCCGTAGGCTGCGGTGTCGGGCTGCCCGACGGTGCCCGCCCTGCTGGCGATGTTGATGATCACGCCGTCGCCGCGGGCCACCATTTTCGGGGCCAGGACTGACACCAGCAGGTAAGGGGCGTGCACGTTGGCGGTAAACAGCCGATCCAGCGTGTTGACCGGCAATTTTGCCGACGGGCCGAACCAGGCGAATCCGGCGTTGTTGACCAGGATGTCGACGTCGCCGCCCTCTTCCGCCAGCCGTAGCGCTTCTGCGGGTTCGCCCAGGTCGGCGCCCACGAATCGTGCTGTGCCCCCCGCATTTTCGATCTCCGCGACCACCGCGGCGCCACGTCCGACGTCGCGGCCGTGCACGATGACCGCGGACCCCTGCGCGGCCAGCTGCAATGCGGCGGCCTTACCGATCCCCGACGTCGCGCCGGTCACCAGCGCGACCTTGCCTTCCAGATCCTGAACCACGGTAGCGCTTGCCATGACCACTCCTCGAGTCTTTAGACCGATCTGTCTGATCTGTCCAATTTAGACCGGTCAGACTAAAGAAGCAAGTCTTGGCCAAATGGTGCGTCTGAGCTGCATCTGTGCGATGACCGAGCAGCTGGGAAATCTGCAGACGAGGCCGATCGGTGACGACGATTCAGACAAGTCTGTCTGGTAGACTGACACGATGGCGACGAAGACAGCGAAACGGCCGTCAGCACGGGAACGACTGCTGGCCGCGTCCGATGAGCTGTTCTACCGCGACGGTGTCCACTCCACCGGAATCGAGGCCGTCATCGAGAAGGCGGGTGTGGCCAAAGGCTCGCTGTACTACATCTTCGGCGGGAAAGACGAACTGGTCGCCGCCTACCTACGTGGCCGCCACGAAGCATGGCGGCAGCGTGTCGAGGCAGCACAGGCCAGCGCTGAAGATCCTGACGAGAAGATCCTGGCTGTTTTCGATGCGATCGCTGATTATGTGTCGCTTCCCGAGTTCCGGGGCTGTCCCTTCGAGAACGCCGCTGCCGAAGCGCCGGCCGGCGAGTGCCAGAGGCAGGCAAACAAGGAGTACCGCGACTGGTTGCGTGAGTACTTCCTCGAACTGGCCGTGGCCACCGGGGTGGCCGACTCCCAGGCGCTGGCCGACGCGCTCATCGTCCTCTACAACGGGGCGCTGGCCACCGCGAACACGGCTGAGCCCGCGCGCACCGCGGGGGTGACTGCCAAACGCATCGCGCGGCTCACCCTGGCCGCCGCCAAGGCCTCCAGCTCGGCCTGATCCGAGCTTCTTTCAGCGATCTCATGGATCGGTCGCGGCGGAGGCGTCGGGCTCGAAGGGGCGTCCCTCGAGGGCGGCGAAGACGCGCAGTGGATCCAGGTAGTCGCGCCACTCGGTGATTTTGCGGTCTTTGATGACGACCACGGAGATGTATCTGTTGCCGTACGGCTGACCGGTGGCGACAACCCTTCCCTCGGAGGAGTATTCGAGCACCACCGACGACGTTGACGGCGAGTGATGGGCGCGCAGGTCGTAGCAGCGGTCAAGGAAGAACGTTGAGCCGTAGCCGCGGTAGAGCTCGATGAGGTTCGCGCGGCCGACGACGTGGCGCGGGTAGTTCGGAACCGTGATGATGAAGTCGAAGACTACGTCCTCGGCCAGCATGTCGAAGAAGTGCTCACCGTCCACGTATCCCGCAAGGCCTTGCTCAATGATCCGAAAGAACGGATCCAGAGCTCGGAAGTCGCCCGTGTTCTCGTTCACTCGCCGCTCCTCAGAATCGTTGACAGCAGACAGTTTTGGACTGTGCTGAGGTTCTCACGCCCGTCGTCTTCAATCCCAACGCAGTGAGCTGTCTGTTCGCTGCTGTCTCGGATGCGATTGCAACCGCGGTGTCTCCTCGGGGGTTCAGTCCCGGGGGACAACACGGCAGTCCCATGCTATAGATCGATAGGTGTACGGCGTACATGTAGCCATGTACAAGATATAGTTGCAGCATGGCGAACCGTAGAAGCGGATCCGTGGCCCGCGAGCGGCTGAGTCGCGATTCCATCGTGAACGGGGCCATCGCGCTGGCCGACGCGGAGGGCCTCGACGCTGTGACCATCCGGCGACTCGCCCAGGATCACGAAGTCAGCCCGATGGCGTTGTACTGGCACTTCAAGGACAAGGGCGAACTTCTGGATGGCATCGCCGAACGCCTCTTCGCCGACGTCCGGCTCCCGGCGCCGTCTCACAACCCCTGGCCCGAGCAATTGCGGTCCGTTCTCGAAGCGCTCGCGGACGCGCTGCGCCCGCATCCCGAGGTCGCAGGCCTCGTCTCCGACCGCGTGTTGTCCTCGGAGGCCGGGCTGACACTGGCCGAACACACACTGGCGCTGCTGCGGCACGCGGGGCTTTCCGCCGAGCAGGCGGCCCAGGTCGGCGGATACCTGCTGAACGCGGTGGCCATGCTTGTGACCACCGAGCCGGGGCGAGAGCATGGCACGGACCCAGACGCCCGTGACGATGCAATCCGCCGCAAGACCGCGTCGTTGAGCGGGCTGCCTGTGCGGCGTTATCCCAACATCGTGTCATCCGCCAGCGTGCTGGCCGCGTGCCCGAGTCCAGATGCCTACTTCAGCCTCGGACTTGACATGCTGATCGCCGGCGTCACCGCCATCACGGACGAAGGTTAGCCCGAGGCACACCCGGCCTGACCTAGTAGGACGGGCGCCTCTCATCCCCGCCGTTTGACAACTGTACTATGTACATGCTTACCTGTACGATGTACATGTACGACATACAACGACATGAACGGCGGACTGAGATGAATGAGAACCGAACGGCACTCCGGACGGCGCTGTCCGAGCCACTTACCCTGCGCAGCGGAATCACCCTGCCGAACCGGCTTGCGAAGGCGGCGACCAGCGAGCATCTGGCCGACCGTCGCGGGGCACCGACCAACCAGCTCATCACCGCCTACCGGGCGCTGGCGCGCTCTGGCGCCGGGTTGTTGATCAGCGGCAACGTCATGGTCGACGGCGCGGCTCTGGAAGCACCGCGCAACGTGGTGATCGAGGACGGCCGAAACCGCGAGCAGTTGCGTCGGTGGGCCGCGGTGACCGACGGCACCGATGCGAAGTTCATCCTGCAGCTGTCCCACCCAGGGCGGCAGACCATGCGCGGCAACCGGCTGCCCGGGCGTCGTCACGACGTCGTCGGCCCGTCAGAGGTGCCCCTCGCTGTGGGTGGCAACCGGCTCTTCCAGGCGCCGCGCGCTCTGTCTGACGCGGAGATCAAAGCGATCATCGCCCGCTTCGCTCGCGCCGCTGAGATCGCCGCCGATGCCGGCTTCCATGGCGTGCAGATCCACGCCGCGCACGGCTACCTGTTCAACCAGTTCCTCTCGCCGCTAGTCAACCAGCGCACCGACCGTTGGGGCGGCTCGCTGGAGAACCGTATGCGACTGCTCGTCGAGACGGTCCGAGAGATCCGGGCGACGACTTCTGCTCGGTTCCTCATCGCCGTCAAACTGAATTCCGCCGATTTCCAGCGCGGCGGCTTCGACTCAGACGACTCCCTCACCGTCGCCCGTGCCCTCGACAAGGAAGGCATCGACCTGCTGGAGATCTCGGGCGGCACATATGAGAGCACCGCCATGGTCACGGGCATGCCACAGCGAGAATCGACGCGGGCGCGGGAGGCCTACTTCCTCGAATTCGCGGAACGGTTCTCCACGGAAGTGTCGGTTCCGATCATGCTGACGGGCGGATTCCGCACCCGGCAGGGCATGAACGACGCATTGGACAGCGGTGCCATTGACGTCGTCGGCCTCGCCCGCCCGATTACTTACGAGCCGGATCTGCCCCAACGCCTCCTGGATGGAACTGCCGAGAAGAGCCTGGTGACGCCGAAGACCCTGGGCCACAAGAACATCGACGACCTCCTCAACAGCGCTTGGCACCAGCAGCAGATCGCCCGGATGGGCCGTGGCAGGGCCGTGCGGCCCCGACGCGGTCCCGCGGTAGCCCTCGTAATCGCCCTGCTCACCACTGCCCGGGACCTCCTACTTCCCAAGTTGGCGCCCCGCTGACCTCAGATTTCCCCCGACCCGGCGCTGCGGCGACCTGCCCTTACCGCTGAACCCATCCCCGAAGGAGAACCATGGACCTACAACTCACCGGCAAGGTCGTGGTCGTCACCGGCGCCGCCTCAGGCATCGGACAAGCCAGCGCCCGCCTGCTCACCCAGGAAGGAGCCGTCGTCGTCGGTGTCGACCGCGATCCGATCGACACCGAACCCGGCGCCCCCGCCACCGCGGTCCAAGCGGATCTCACCGACCCCGCCACACCAGACCGCGTGATCGCCACCGTGCTCGAACAGCATGGCCGGATCGATGCTCTCGTCAACAACGCCGGCGGACTTCATGCCCGCACCAGCTTCCTCGAGATCACCGACGAGCAATGGCTGGCCACTTTCAACCTCAACTTCCACGCCGCCCGCCGCATGAGCCGCGCCGCCGTGCCCGCCATGGTCGCGAGCGGTGGCGGCAGCCTCGTCCACCTCGGCAGCGACTCCGCGCGGCTGCCGGAAGTCGGCAACCTTGACTACGCGGCGGCCAAACTTCCGCTGTTGGCGCTGTCCAAATCCCTGGCCACCGAGTTCGGTCCCCAAGGCATCCGGTCGAACGTCGTGGTCCCCGGACCCACCCGCACACCGCTCTACGACCGGCCGGGCGGCTTCGGCGACCAGGCCGCCACGCTGTGGGGCACAGACAAGGAAACCGCGATCACCCGCATGGTGACCGAAATCCGACCACTGCTGACTGGCCGGATGGGCCAGCCCGACGACATCGCCCAGGTCGTCGCGTACCTCGTCTCACCGCTCTCGCGCCAGGTCACCGCCGCCGAATGGAGCGTCGACGGCGGCGCGCAGCGCCAAGTCTGACCCCACCATCAACAAGGAGAATCCGATGAATTCGCCCATCGCAGAACCGAACTCGCCGCGTACATCACCACTTGCCGGAACGGTCATCGCCGAGAACTTCGCCGGCTGGAGCGCCGAAATCCGGCAGGAGTTCGTCGACAACGCCCACAACCGCCAGGTCGGATCGGTGCTGCTCTCGGAGACCGACCAGGTCAAGGTGTGGAGCATCCGGCTCGCGCCCGGTGAACGGGTCCCGGCGCACCGGCACGTGCTGGACTACTTCTGGACCGCCCTCACCGACGGAATTAGCCTGCAGCACAACGACGACGGCACCACCCGCCGCGTCGCCTACCGAGCCGGCGAAACTCGGCACTTCTCCTTCCCCGGTGACGAGTACATCCTCCACGACCTGTACAACGACGGCCCAAGCGAACTGGCCTTCCTCACCGTGGAACACAAGAGCAATGCGAAACAGGACTGATGAACTATGCGAGAAGGAAAATCATGAAGGTTCTTGTCACCGGCGCCACGGGCTACCTAGGTGCGGTCGCCGCCGAGGCGCTCGCCGCACGAGGTCATCAAGTCTTGGGACTTGCCCGATCCGAGCGGTCCGCTAGTGCACTGCGCGAGCGCGGCCTCGAACCCGTCATGGGCGACTTCGGCGACCCGGTGAGCCTGGCCAACGCCGTTCACGACGCCAGACCCGACGTCGTGGTGAGCACCGCCAGCGTCGGCGGGGCGAGCGGGGACCAAGCCGCCTTCGCCCGGGACGGTGAGGCGGTACGCGCCATGCGGGAAGCGCTTGCTGATCACGGCGGCGCTCTGGTCTTCACCAGTGGGTCCGCGGTCTTCGGGGTCTTCAACGGCGGCGATGCCACCGACACCGTCTACGACGAAGACACCCGCTTACCGCTTCCGGCATCGGTTTTCGCGCCCGATTCCGCGGGCGTGCACCCGCTGCTGGCCGCCGGTTTCGGGGCGGCGATGGCCGCTCGCGTCGAGACCGAACGGGCCGTCCTGGCCGACGGGGACGTGCGCGGTGTGGTGGTACGACCCGGGTTGGTCTACGGACGCGGCGGCAATTCGGACCTTCGGTCCTTGATCGACCGGGCGCGGAAGGAGGGCCATGCCGGTCACTGGGGAAGCGGTGGCACAACTCAGAGCTACGTGCACGTCGACGATTTGGCCGAGTTATTCGGCCTGGCAGTCGAACTCGCGCCGCACGGGGCGATCCTGCACGGCGTCGCCGGCGACGTCACCCAGCGCGACTTGGCCCGCGCCATCAACCGGATGATCGGAACAGACGAGCACACCGACAGCCTCTCGCTGCTGCAGATGCTTGGCATCGACGCCGACACAGTCGGGAACATCGGCGCATCATTCACACCGCCGCCCAGCGCAGCATCGGGTATCAGCCTGTCGCTGAACAAACGGCTCTCCTCGGACAAGACGCGCAAGCTCCTCGACTGGTCGCCCAAACGCACCGACGTCGGCGACGACATCGCCTTCGGCTCATACGCGAACGCATAGCCGGACCGGTGCGCGCAGTGATCCCTACACGCTGACGAAGTATGGAGTATCGATGACCGACATCAACCGCACCACCGTCCGCATCCCGACGCCGTCTGGGTTCGATATCGAGGCCTGGTTCTACCTACCCGAGGGGCCGGGGCCGTTTCCGGCGGTGGTGATGGGCCATGGACTCGGTGCCGTCAAGGTGGGTGGACTGGCATCCTTCGCCGAGCGGTTCTGCCGGGAGGGGTTCGCCGCGGTGGTCATCGACTACCGCCAGTGGGGCGGCTCGGAGGGGCAGGCGCCCCGCGATGAACTCAACGTCTCACGTCAACGC
>Ga0075418_10008095_pt1 | contig 11797 bp, 8 predicted proteins | sample SoiMetdeltSBSDD2_FD_81776 | JGI IMG/M metagenome (GOLD analysis project Ga0075418, IMG submission 81776) | Bulk soil microbial communities from a Populus tree surrounding site in Tennessee, USA - Soil MetaG P. deltoides SBSDD2 | ecosystem: Environmental > Terrestrial > Soil > Tree plantation...
CTTGCGTCGGATGCTCGTGAGGGCCGTCGCCGGCGTTGATCACCGAGCAATTCAGGTTCTTGGCAAGCAGATGCGGCGTCCCCGGCGTCTGGTGGCGAATCACGACCGCGTCAACGTTCATCGCTTCGATGTTCTTGGCCGTGTCGATAAACGTTTCGCCCTTGCTGACGCTGCTGCCCGACGAGGAGAACTCGACCGTGTCGGCCCCCAGCCGCCGGGCAGCCAGCGAGAAGCTGTTGCGGGTCCGCGTGCTGTTTTCGAAGAACAAGTTGGCGAGCGTGCGGCCGCTAAGGACGGATATCTTCCGCCGGCAGCCGTCAGTGGCGTCCTTGAACGCCGTTGCCGCGTCGAGCAGGCAGGTCAGCTCTTCGGCGGAAAGGCTTTCCAGATCCAGCAGGTGCTGCCGCGTCCAGACCGCGGGAATCGTGCTGAAATCCGCAGTGGAGGCGTTCATGGCGACACCTGGGCCGGCTGCCTGGGTTCAAAATTGGGGTGATTTTAGAGAGCCTCCGCCTCGGCGACAAGGATGCCGAGTCGGGCCTCTCGCGGTGCACCGATGAGGGAAACCGCGTTTCACACACCAAAATGCCCCTCGCTTACGCTTCGGGTTAATATGCGGGCGGCGATATAATCGTCTCAGTATGAGAAATCCCGCGCGCATCCTGCTGGCGACCCGCGACGAGGGGCGGCAGCGCGCGTGGACCGAAGCCCTCCGTACGGCCCGCTGTCAGGTCGTGACGACCAACGGCGCGCCGGCTGAGGACATCGACGTGCTGGTCATCGATCAGCCGCTCACGGATGCAAACATCGCGATCGATGAAGAGCGGCTGTCGCGTGGCCAGATGGGAATGGTTGCTGTGGGAGTCGGCCTGCCCGCCGACGTGTCGCTCCCCGAGGACCATTCGTCGCGCGAGCTGCGCCTGGCGTGCCTGCTGCTAGCCGAAATCGTGAGGCTGCGGCGGCAGCGCGAGGCCAGCCGGCGGCAGGAAAAGGTGCTCACGCATTTGGCGCTTTCCGATCCGCTGACCGGCCTGCCGAACCGCCGCGCGTGGGAGCAGCAGTTGAACGATCGCTTAGGAGGAGCGGCCGAAGGCAGCGCCTGGTGCATGGCTCTGCTCGACGTCGATCTGTTCCATGAGATCAACGATCGGCAGGGGCACCTCGAGGGCGACAGTTGCCTGCGGCGGATCGCCGACCGGCTGGCGGGCGGCGTCCGGCGAGCGGGCTTTCTGGCGCGGCTGGGCGGTGATGAGTTCGCCGTGCTCCTGGAGGGCATCGCCGCCGACCGGGCCGCGGCCGTGGTCGATTTGATCCGCATCCAGGCCGGAGAAGACGGCGACGCCGCCGCCAACCGTTCCCCGCTGAAGCTCAGCGCGGGCTGGGCCGTGCTCACCGGGCCCGCCAACAAAGCAGCCGCTCAGGACGCACTGGAGCGGGCCGACGCCGCCCTCCGCGAAGCCAAGCAGTCCGGCCGTAACCGCACGCGGCCCGCGAACTCATAGTCGTCCTCACGCTCCGCGTGAGGCCGCATCTCGCGGAGCGAGATGACTACGACGATTGCATCAGCCGGGCGATCTCGCGGCTGTTCTCGTCGCCCTGTTGCTCCAGCGCGGCAATGACCTTGGCCCGCCGATCGGCTGGATGATTCTGGTTGAGCTTCCACTTGCCCTCGATGCGGGCGATCGGAATGCGAAACGCCACGATCTGAGCGGTGAGGCGCTCGACGAATTCGGCGGGTTCGTCGAGCGTCCAGGGCCGCGGCTGCCCTGCTTCGTAGAGCGCGACAGTGCGGCGGAGAATTGCCTCCGCTGCAGTTGCGTCTTCGACGAGTTCCAGCTGGCCGCAGGCATGAACAGCCACATAGTTCCAAGTCGGCACGACCTGTTTGGATTCGTACCACGTCGGCGAGATATAAGCATGCGGCCCAGAGAAGATCGCCAGCACTTCCTGGCCCGCCGCGTCGCGCCACTGCGGATTGGCGCGGGCCATATGCCCGACCAAGGCAGCAGGCAGGCTCTGGATGCCGTCGGTCCGAGGCCGCTCCAGCAGCAGCGGCAAATGGCTGGCAGTGATTCCGCCGGAGGGGCGTAAGGAAACCAGAGTGGCAAAACTGTACCGCTCGACCGCGGCGTAGAGTGACTCCTGGTCGGGAGCGGCGAAATGGGCCGGAATATACATCGGGAGGCGACCCTGATTGACGCGCGGCGCACAATCCACCACGCTACCGGCCAAACGCCCAACTCCCAAGATGACAGGAGCCAGTTATGCCCTTTTCGCTTGCCCGGACAACGATCTTCGCCTGCGGGTTCGCCCTGCTGGGGGCGGCCTTGGCGACACTGGCCTTGAACGTCACCAGCCCTGCGCTCGCCCAGGATAAAGAGGCTGCTCCGCTGCGGCATATCGTGCTGTTCAAGTTCAAGGCCGACGCCACCAAAGAGCAGGTCCAGGAGATCGTCGCTGGATTCGGCCAGCTCCCGAAAAAGATCGACGGCATCACGGCGTTCGAGTGGGGGACCGACGTCAGCCCCGAGAAACGCAGCGAAGGTTTTACGCACTGCTTCGTCGTTACCTTCAAGGACGCCAAGGCCCGCGACACCTATCTGCCGCACGACGCCCATCAGGCCTTCGTGCGCTTGGCACTGCCCAAGGTGGAGAAGGTTCTGGTCGTCGATTACTTTGCTCAGAAATAGAATCACAAGGCTCTACTCCCGCTGCCCGAGGTCACCATGCGTTCTCATTTCATTCGCCTGTCGATCGGTCTGGTGCTCGCCCTGTTGTCGCTGCAGCCGGCTTCGGCCGAGGCCCTGCCCGACGGCCGATATCTGTACGTCGTCTGTCCGGGCATCCGCAACTACCTGGAATTCGGCGGCGCGGGCATCCTGGTCTTCGACATCGACCACGGCCACAAGTTTGTCAAGCGAATCGGCACGCCGGCCAGCCGCGAGGAGAAGCCAGACAACATCAAGGGCGTCTGCGCCTGCGCCGCGACGAAGCGGCTCTACTTTACGACGACGAAGAAGCTGTACTGCGTCGATTTGGCCACGGAGCAAACGCTTTGGGAGACGACGCCGCCCAACGGCACGGATCGGATGTCGATTACGCCCGACGGCAAGACGATCTATGTTCCGTCGTTCGAGAAGGACACGTGGAACGTAATCGACGCTGCGGACGGCAAGCTGATTACGTCGATCGAGACCAAGAGCGGCGCGCACAACACGGTCGTCAGCCGCGACGGTTCGCGGATGTACTTGGGCGGCCTGAAGTCGCCGCTGCTTTTCGTCGCGGACACCAAGACGCACGATATCGTGCAGAAGGCCGGCCCGTTTGCCGGCTCGATTCGCCCCTTCACTGTCAACGCGGCGAAGACGCGGGCCTATATCTGCGTCAACGACTGCCTGGGCTTTGAAATCGGCGATCTGACGAGCGGCCAAAAGTTGCATCGCGTGGAAGTCGCCGGTGTGAAGCCCGGCATGGTCAAGCGCCACGGCTGCCCCAGCCACGGCATCGGACTGACGCCCGATGAAAAGGAAGTCTGGGTCGTCGATGCCGCCAACCAGCAGGTCCACGTCTTCGACAACAGCGTCGAACCGCCGAAGCAGAAGGAGAGCATTTCGCTCCGCGAGCAGCCCGGCTGGATCACTTTCAGCCTGGACGGCAAACTGGCATATCCGTCGACCGGCGAAGTCATCGACACGGCCACCAAGAAGATTGTCACCGCGCTGGCCGACGAGAAAGGCGGCCAGGTCCACAGCGAGAAGATGGTCGAAATCCAATGGCGCGGCGGCCAGCCCGTGGCTAGCGGCGACCAGTTCGGCGTGGGCCGGGCGAAGTAGGTCCCTTCTGCCGGAAGGGACCTTAGGGAAGCGCAGCGATCTGGCCGCTCCCAGGTCCCGCCCGGCAGGCGAGACCTACCGAGCGAGCAACCGGGCCAGCGCGACCGCGCCGCGCACCGGCTCTTCGACTTTGACGCAGCGAGCCGGCTGGGACTCACCCGAGTGCGTGTGGGCCCACAGCGTGAAAAGGAACTGCTCCAGATAATTGAGCTGGTTCAGCAGTACGCCGCCAGAGATCGCCAGCATGTAGCCTTGCGGCGGCAGTTTCAGCTCCGTTGCAACCGTCTTGACCATCGCCGCCAGTTCGCCCGCGGCGTCGGCGACGATTCGCTGGGCGACCTCGTCGGTGCTGCGATATTCGAAAACGACGCTCGCCAGGCCCGCCAGCCGCTCCCGCGTCATCTCGGGCGAATAGACCTTGCCGATGAGCTCCGGCGCCGTAGCAGCGCCCAGCTCGCGCAGGAAAGCCGGCAGCAGGCCTGTGGTCGGCCCGCGGCCGTCGGCGGCCCGCATCGCCGCTCGCAGTCCCGCCAGGGCGATGGCATATCCGCTCCCCTCGTCGCCGAGCAAATAGCCCCAGCCGCCACAGCGGGTCGTTTCGCCCGCCTGATTGCGGCCCCAGGCCAGCGATCCGGTGCCAGCGATCAGCGCCACACCGCAATTCTCCGGCGAAGCGGCGGCCAGGATTAGCTCGGCGTCCCCGCAGACGCGGACTTTTTTCGCGATTCTGCGGCCCAGCGCCCAGTCGGCGATCAGCTGCTGCTCGACCTCCCGGCCAGCGCCAGCCAGCCCGAAACAGGCGGCGGCAACCGCCTGTCGAGACAGTTTTGCATCGTCAAACGCCGCCGCGACGGCTGCCGCGATGTTGGCCTGCGCCACCTCGAACCCCGCCGCCCGCGGATTACCCGGCCCGGCCTGCCCGCGGCCGAGAATCGTGTCGTCCACGAGCGATGCCAGCCAGGCCGCGGTCTTTGTGCCGCCGCCATCGACGCCGATAACGAATTCCTGGTGCTCAGCCATGCGTCGGCGACTCGAGAGCAATCCGCAACTGCCCGCCGGCGCGCCGCAGCATCTCGCGGGCGGCCTCGGCCGGAATCCCGTGCCGGTGGGCGACGACGGTCGTCTTCAGCTCGCCGCCACAACTGCCGAGCAACGATTCAGCGGTCTCTTCGCTCACGCCGGTCAGCATCGCCACCATTCGCCGCGTGCGAGCGACGAGCTTCGTGTTGGTCGCCTTCAGATCGACCATCAAGTTGCCGTACGTCTTGCCGAGCAGGACCATCGCCCCGGTCGTGAGCATGTTGAGCACCAGCTTTGTCGCCGTGCCGGCCTTCAGCCGCGTCGAGCCGCTGATGACCTCCGGTCCGACGACCGGCGTAATCATCAGGTCGGCGAATTCGGCCAGCGCGGAGCCGTCGTTGCAGGCCAGGCCGATCGCCGCCGCCTCGACTTCGCGGGCATATTTGAGGCCGCCGATGACGTACGGTGTGCGCCCGCTTGTTGCGATGCCCACGAGCACGTCGCCACGGCTGAATTGAATCTGCCGCAAGTCGCTGACGGCGTATTCCGGATGATCCTCGGCGCCTTCAACGGCGCGGGTCAAGGCGGTGTAGCCGCCGGCAATCAGCCCGACGACCATCTCCGGCAGCGTGCTGAACGTGGGCGGGCACTCCGTCGCGTCGAGCACGCCCAGCCGGCCCGAAGTGCCCGCGCCGATGTAAATCAGCCGGCCGCCGGCTCGCAGCCGCTCGGCGATGATCTCGATCGCCCGGGCAATCGGTTCCGCCTCTCGGCCGACCGCCTCCGCGACGCGGGCGTCCTCGGCGTTCATCAGCCGGGCGATTTCCAGGGCTGAGAGCGTATCGATCCGCTCCGAGGCCGGATTGCGGGCTTCCGTCGTCAAGCGGGACATGCCTTTGCGCTCGTACCTGTGTATTCTGGGACGGCATTCATTGTCATTGGTCACTTGTCATTTGTCACTTGTTACTCGAAGTCGATCGAATGGCCAATCTCGGCTGGCTCGACATCCTGGTGCTGGTGGCCTATTTCGCGACGGCGGTGGCGGTGGGCCTGCTCGTCAGCGGGCGGAGCAAGAGCGTCGAGGCGTTCCTGCTCGGCGACCGCAACTTGCCGTGGTGGGCGATTCTTGGCTCCATTGTCGCCACCGAAACGAGCGGCGTGACGGTGCTCAGCGTGCCGGGACACGGCTATGGGCAGGTTGCCTTCAAATTCTTGCAAATCGCACTTGGCTACGTCATCGGCCGGGCGATCATTGTCTATGTCCTGTTTCCGCTCTACTTTCGCGGCCAATTGCTGACGGCCTACGAAGTACTCAACCAGCGGTTCGGCGGTTTGACGCGGCAGGCCGCATCGCTGCTGTTCCTTATCGCCCGCAACCTGGGCGACGGCCTGCGGCTGTATCTCGTGGCAATCGTGCTGCAAAAGCTCGCCGGCATCCCACTCTGGCTCAGCGTCGTCGTGATGGGCGTCATCTCGACGGTCTATACGTTTGTCGGGGGCATGCGGTCGGTCATCTGGAACGATTGCATCCAGGTGGGCGTGTACGTGCTGGGCGGGATCGTGGCCGTGTTCGTCATCGCCGGGCAGATCTCGGGCGGCTTCAGCGAGATCGCCCGCTTCGCCGCTGAGACCGACAAATGGCAGGTGCTCGACGTGCGTTGGTCGCTCACCGAGCCCTACACATTCTGGGCCAGCCTGATCGGCGGCGCGGTATTGACGATCGGCACGCACGGCACCGACCATTCGATGGTGCAGCGCTATCTCAGCGCGCGAAGTCAGCGCGACGCCGGCTGGGCCTTGCTGGTCAGCGGCCTGGTCGTGTTCGTGCAGTTCGGCCTGTTTCTGTTCATCGGCATCGAGCTGGCCTGCTTCTTCGGCCAGCACCCGCTGCCCGCTGGCGTCAAGCTTAAGCCGGACGAAGTCTTTGCCCACTTCATCGTAAACCACTATCCGCGAAACACCGGCCTGATCGGCCTGATGCTGGCCGCGATCCTGGCGTCCAACCTGTCCAGCTCGCTCAGCGCCTCAGCGGCGGCGGTGGTCAACGACTTTTACCTTCCCTGGCACAAGACCCCGCCGGAGTCTGGCTATGTGCTGGCGCTGACCCGCGGGCTGACCGCGGTGTTCGGCCTGCTGCAGATCGGGCTCGGCATTTTGGCGCAGCGGGTTTCGACTTCGGGCAACACCGTCGTGGACAGCGCCCTGGCGATCGCCAGCTTCGTTTTCGGGTTGCTTCTGGGAGTCTTCGCCTTGGGCGCGCTCACCCGCCGCGCCTCCCAGGCCGGCGCGCTGGCCGGTGCGGGATTCGCTCTTGCTTTGCTGTTATTCTTGCAGTTCGGCTTGCCGGTGCTCACGGCGACCGACAAGCTCCCGACCGGCATTAAGATCGCATTTCCCTGGCTCTCCGTCATCGGCTCTGGCACAACGTTCATGGTCGGCTATGTAACCTCGCTCATCGCCCCTCAAGGAACCAAAGCGTGAACTTGCCGCTTGCCTTTTCGCGCCTCTTTCTGCTTCTAGTGGTGATCCTGGCGCAGGCCGGAAAAATCACGGCTGCCGGGCTGCCCCGCGCCACGCCGGAAGAGGTCGGCATGGACAGCGGGCAGCTCGCCCGGATCGATGCGCTCGTGGCTCAGGGGCTGGCCGAGAAGCGGATGCCCGGCTGCGTGGTCTGCGTTGGCCGCCACGGCAAGATCGTGCTGCTCAAGGCGTATGGCAACAAACAGCTCAAGCCGAGCGAAGTGCCAATGACGACGGACACGGTCTTCGACATGGCCTCAATCACCAAGCCCACGGCGACGGCCACGAGCATCATGCTGCTCGTCGAACGCGGCCAGCTGAAGCTCGGCCAGCGCGTCGCCGACCTGATCCCGGAATTCGCGGCGAACGAAAAAGGCGAGATCACGATTTTCGATCTGTTGACGCACCAGAGCGGCCTTTTGCCCGACAACGCCCTGGCCGACTATCAGGACGGCCGCGAGGAAGCGCTGAAGAAGATCTGCGCACTCAAGCTGCAAGCGCCGCTGGGCACGCGGTTCATCTACTCCGACGTGAATTTCATCTTGCTGGGCGAGATCGTCCGCCTGGCCAGCGGCAAGTCGGTCCACGAATTCTCGCGGGAGAACGTCTTTCAGCCGCTGGGGATGAAAGAGACCGGCTATTTGCCGGCGGATGAGCTGCGCAAGCGGGCCGCGCCGACGGAGGAGCGCGACGGCCGTTGGATGCAGGGCGAAGTGCACGACCCGCGGGCGTTCAAGCTGGATGGCGTCGCCGGACATGCCGGGCTGTTCTCGACGGCGGAGGACCTGGCGATCTACGCCCAGATGATGCTCGGCCGCGGCGAATACGGCGGCGTGCGAATTCTGTCGCCGCTTACCGTCGCTGCCATGACCCGCGGTTACCGCCTGGCGGCCGGCTCGCGGAGCACGATGGAGGGCGTTCCCGCCAATCCGCCGGCCTATTTCCGCGGCCTGGGGTGGGACAAGCGCACCGGTTACTCGATCAATCGCGGAGAGTTGCTTTCCGACGCGGCCTTCGGCCACGGCGGCTTCACCGGCACGGTGCTCTGGATCGATCCGGAGCTGGATCTGTTTTTCATTTTCCTGAGCAATCGCGTGCATCCCGACGGCAAGGGCCTGGTGAATCCCCTCGCCGGCCGCATCGCCACCGTGGCCGCCGCGGCAATTCGCGACGTGGAAAAACGCACTGCCGCCGGAACGGTCCTGACCGGCATCGATGTGCTGAAGCGCGACGGCTTCAAGCAGCTGGCCGGCCGCAAGCTCGGCCTGATTACCAATCACACCGGCAAGAGCCGCGAAGGCGAAACCACGATCAAGCTGCTCCACGAGGCGCCGAATGTCGAGCTAACGGCGCTGTTCAGCCCGGAACACGGCTTCGAGGGCAAGCTCGACGTCAGCAAAATCGGCGACACGCGCGACGCCGCCACCGGCTTGAAAGTCTTCAGCCTGTACGGCGAGACCCGCAAGCCCACGCCCGAGATGCTGGCCGGCATCGACACGCTGGTCTTCGACATTCAAGACATCGGCGCGCGGTTCTATACCTACACCTCGACCATGGGCGAGGCCCTGAAGGCCTGTGCCGAGCATGGCAAACGTTTCGTCGTCCTCGATCGACCCAACCCGATCGGCGGCACCAAAGTCGCCGGACCGATGCTCGATGCCGGCAAGGAATCGTTCGTCGGCTTCCACAAGCTGCCCGTGCGGCATGGCATGACGATCGGGGAGTTGGCCCGGCTGTTCCAGGAGGAGTTGAAGCTCCAAGTCGATTTGCAGGTGATCCAGTGCGAAGGCTGGAAACGGGCGGACGCCTTTGACGCGACGGGTCTGACGTGGGTTAATCCGTCCCCGAATATGCGCAGCCTGACGCAGGCCTTTCTCTATCCGGGCATTGGCCTCTTGGAAACGACGAACCTCTCCGTCGGCCGCGGTACCGACACGCCCTTTGAAGTCATCGGCGCGCCTTGGCTCGATGGCCAGAAACTCGCCGCCGAGCTCGCCGCCCGCGGGCTTCCCGGCGTCGGTTTCGTCCCGATCGAGTTCACGCCCACCAGCAGCAAATTCGCGAACCAGAAGTGCGGCGGCGTCAACATCCTGATCACCGACCGCAGCCGCTTCGAGCCGCTCCGCACCGGATTCGAAATCGCTGCCCAGCTCCGCAAGCTCTATCCCGATAAGTGGGAAGCCAAGGGCTACGATCGGCTGTTGGGGAACGAAAAGACGTTGCAAGCGCTCCTGGAAGGCAAGCCCGCAGAGGAATTGGAGGCGGTGTCGCGGGTAGGAGTGGCGGAGTTTGTGCGTAGTAGGTCGCGCGTGTTGATTTATGACTGAAGGAGCATTCGCCGCCCTTCATTTGGCGAATTCCCATTTGTCCGCTATGGTTTAGCAGCCGATTCCCCTGCGGCTCCAACCTCGTCATTGTGGGAGACTCGTCGTGTCACGCCGCCGGTCTGGCCCTGCGCGCACATTGGGCCTGGAATCGTTGGAAACAAGGAATCTGCTGGCAACCTTTTTTGTCGCCAATACGGGCAACGACGGAAATGACGGCGGTTCGGCTGCACCCTGGCTGACGCTGCAAAAGGCCGCCAATTCGGTGCAGGCCGGAGACACGGTCATCGTGCGGGCCGGCACCTACGCGGGCTTCGACCTCAGGACCGACGGCACGGCCGCCAATCGGATCGTCTTTCAGGGCGAGGCTGGCGCGACGATCACTTCGCGGAACCCGATCACCCCCGACGGCATCAACCTCGAGGGGGCCGACTATGTGACGATCGAGGGTTTCAAGGTCGTCGGCATGCCGCGGACGGGCATCCGCTCCGTGCTGAACCACCACGTCATCATTCGCAACAACGAGTGCGACCTGAATCAGAGTTGGGGCATTCTCACGGGCTTCAGCGACGACATCCTCATCGAGAACAACATCACCACGCGGTCGGTCGTTGAGCACGGCATCTACTTCAGCAACAGCGGCGACCGGCCGATCATCCGCAACAACGTCTCGTGGGGCAACCGGGCCAACGGCATCCACATGAACGGCGACGTTTCGCTGGGCGGCGACGGGATCATCAGCAATGCCCTGGTCGAAGGCAACGTGATCTACGGCAACGGCGTGGGCGGCGGGTCGGGAATCAACTGCGACGGCGTGCAGAATTCCACGATCCGCAATAACCTGATCTACGACACGCACGCCAGCGGCATCTCGCTCTACCAGATCGACGGCGGCGGCGGCTCCTCGGGCAACCTCGTGGTCAACAACACGGTGATCGTCGCCGCCGACGGCCGCTGGGCCCTCAACATCCAGAGCGGCAGCACGGGCAACACGGTCCGCAACAACATCCTCTACACCGCTCATTCGTTCCGGGGCAGCATCGACATCAGCGGCGACAGCCTGGCGGGCTTTTCGAGCGACTACAACGTGCTGATGAACCGCATGACCACCAACGGCGGCGACAGCGTCCAGACGCTCGCCCAGTGGCAGGCTTCCAGCGGCCAGGACGCGCACTCGCTCGTGGCGACGCCCAGCCAGCTGTTCGTGAACGCCGCCGGTTTCGACTTTCACCTCTCGGCGGCGAGCGCCGCGGTCGATGCCGGCACGACTCAGTTCGCCCCGCTCATCGATTTCGAGGGGCACGCTCGGCCCAGCGGCAGCGGCATCGACATCGGCGCCGACGAGCTGAGCGGCGGCCCGCCGCCGCCTCCACCCCCGCCGACGAATCACGCGCCGACGAACGTCGCGCTCAGCGGGAGCACGATCAAGGAGACTGCCGCTGCCGGCTCAGTGGTCGGCACGCTCTCCGTCGCGGATCCCGACGCGGGCGACACTCACACGCTGTTGCTGGTCAACGACGCGGGCGGGCGATTCGCCCTGTCAGGCAACCAGCTCGCCCTTGCAGGTCCGATCAACTATGAGGCCGCGACGAGCCATTCGATCGTAGTTAGGGCAACCGACGCTGGCGGCCTGTCGTTCGACAAGACGCTGGTCGTCGGCGTTACGAACGTCAACGAGCTGGTGCGGATCGACGTGCAGAAAGGGGCCGTGCAGCGGTCGTACGTCCGCTACGTCGATTTGATCTTCGAAAGCTCCGCGGGCCTGTCGCAGCTCATCAGCGAAGGTCGAATCAACTTGACACGGTTCACCCTGGCCGGCGCGAGCCCGGTCAACGTCGCCCTGGCCGGCAAGCTGAAGGTCAGCGGCAACCGGATCATCGCCGACTTCGGGACGAACGGCATCGGCGGCAATCGCAACACCGCCACCGGCAACGGCTACTACCGGTTCGGCGTCGATGCCGATCGCAACGGCACGAAGGAGACGCAGAAGCACTTCTACCGCCTGTTCGGCGACACGAACGGCGACCGGACCGTCAACGCCACCGACCAGGCGAATGTCAACGCCGACCGCGGCAAGACCGGCAGCAACCTCCGCTCCGA
>Ga0075418_10008096_pt1 | contig 11796 bp, 12 predicted proteins | sample SoiMetdeltSBSDD2_FD_81776 | JGI IMG/M metagenome (GOLD analysis project Ga0075418, IMG submission 81776) | Bulk soil microbial communities from a Populus tree surrounding site in Tennessee, USA - Soil MetaG P. deltoides SBSDD2 | ecosystem: Environmental > Terrestrial > Soil > Tree plantation...
CCCGGTGCCAGCGCCGCCGACCTGGTCAGCAGCCTCCAGTTCATGGCGCCGAGCGACATCACCGAGCGCTTCGACATCGTCGGCGTCGACCCCCGCGGCATCGGCTCCAGCAGCATCGACTGCGGCGGCGACTTCGAGGAGCTCTACGGCGTCGACTACAGCATCGACTCCCCCGAGGACGAGCAGACCCTCCTCGACGTCAGCCAGGACTACGTCGACGGCTGCGAGTCCAACGTCGGTGACGACGTCCTCGCCAACATGGGGACCCTGGACGTCGCACGCGACATGGACACCGTCCGCGAGGCCATGGGTGACGACCAGCTCAGCTATCTCGGCTACAGCTACGGCACGGCGATCGGCCAGGTCTACGCCGATGAGTTCCCGGACAACGTCCGGGCCATGATCATCGACGGCGTCCTCGAGCTCGGACCGACCGGCATCGAGATCGCTCAGGAGCAGGCCCTCGGCTTCGAGCACGCCCTGGAGAACTTCGCCGCGGACTGCGACGACGACAGCGACTGCCCCATCGGCCCGGACGCCATGGCGTCGATCGACCAGCTCAGCCAGCAGGTCGAGCAGGCTCCCATCTCCGCCGAGCCGCGGGACCTGGGGCCGGGCGAGCTGGCCCTCGGTCTGGCGCTGCCGCTGTACGAGGAGATGCTGTGGCCGAGCCTGCAATCGGCCATCGCCAGCGCTCTGGACGGCGACGGGTCCGAGATGGTCGGCCTGGCCGACCAGTACCTCGGGATCGGCAGCTTCGACGTCTACTTCGCGGTCGACTGCCTCGACTTCGAGTGGCCCGACGATCCCCAGGAGCTCCTCGACGCCGGCACTGCGATGGAGGAGCAGGCGCCCCACTTCGGTGGCTCCATCGTGAACGACTACGTCCGCTGCGCGATGTGGCCCGTGGACGCCGAGCCGCTGGACGCGGTCACCGCGCCCGGCACTCCGCCGATCCTGGTCATCTCCACCACCGGCGATCCGGCGACGCCCTACGAGGCGGGGGTGCGGACCGCCGAGCGTCTGGAGTCCGGCGTCCTCCTGACCCACGAGGGTGAGGGTCACACCGTGACCTTCACCGGCGACTCCTGCGTCGACGACGCGGTGACGCAGTACCTCATCGACCTCGAGCCCCCCGAAGACGGCACCACCTGCGACTGACGCCGCTGGACCGCGTCACCCCACTCGACGTCTTTGAAGGAGAGTGGCCCCTAGAGGGCCATCGAGCTTCAAAGACGCCAGGGACAGGTGAGCGAGCCAGGCGAACGAACTAGCTGCCCGACCCCTCGGCCACCAACCGCTCCAGCGTCAACCCTGGATGCTCGGCCTCGACCCGAGCCAGCCAGTAGGGGCTCTCGAACAGCGCGTAGCGGGTTCCGTCCGCTCGGAACAGCACCTCGACGCCGGGCAGGGCTCGCAGCGATCCCTCGGACGCCTCGTCGGTCCGCCGGGCGACGCTGTAGCTGGTCGGCAGGATCTCGGTCGGCGCTCCGAACTCGTTCTCCAACCGCCACTTCGCCACCTCGAGCTGCATCGGCCCGACGGCGGCGAGCACTGGCGCCTGGTCGCCGCGGTCCCGATCCCGCAGGACCTGGACCACCCCCTCCTCGTCGAGCTGGGCGATGCCCCGGCGAAACTGCTTGAAGCGGCCGGTGTCCCTCGTCCGCGCCACGTGGAAGTGCTCGGGCGCGAACTCGGGGAGGCGGGGGAAGGCGACCGGATCACCGGCGTAGAGCGTGTCACCCACCTTGACCTCCGCCGCGTTGACCAGCGCCACGATGTCCCCCGGGTAGGCCTGCTCGACTGTCCCTCGCTCCTGGCCGAAGACGGAGTGGGCGTACTTCGTGGCGAAGGGACGTCCGGTGGGCTGGTGCGTCACCACCATCCCCCGATCGAAGCGCCCGGAGCAGACCCGGACGAACGCCACCCGGTCGCGGTGCGCCGGGTCCATGTTGGCCTGCACCTTGAAGACGAAGCCCGAGAAGGCGTCGTCGAGCTTGCGGGCCGCGCCCTCGCGGTCGACCCGCGGGGTCGGCGCGGGCGCGAGACCGAGGATCGCGTCCAGCAGCGGCCGGACCCCGAAGTTGGTCAGCGCCGAGCCCACGAACACCGGCGTCTGCTCCCCGGCCTCGAACAGCATCGGATCGATCTCGGCCCCGACCCCGTCGAGCAGCGCCAGCTCGTCCTGCGCAGCGGTCCAGGCATCGCCCTCCTCGGCCGCCGCCCGGTCGAGGTCGACCCGCTGCTCGATGGCCTCCGCCGCGCCGTGGGCGGTGCGCTGATAGCGGACGTAGTGCCTGTCGCGGCGGTCGATCAGCCCTCGGAAGTCGCCGGCCACACCGACCGGCCAGGTGATAGGGACGGGCTGCAGATCGAGCCGGGCCTCCAGCTCGTCCAGCAGGGCCAGGCCGTCCTGGCCCGGCCGGTCCCACTTGTTGAGGAACGTCAGCAGCGGCACGCCTCGCACCCGGCACACCTCGAATAGCTTCAGCGTCTGCGGCTCGATGCCCTTGGCGGCATCGAGGACCATCACCGCCGCATCGACCGCCGCCAGGACCCGGTAGGTGTCCTCGGAGAAGTCGCGGTGGCCGGGGGTGTCGAGCAGGTTCAGCACGTGATCGCGATAAGGGAACTGCAGCACCGCGGAAGTGATCGAGATGCCACGCTTCTGCTCGAGCTCCATCCAGTCCGACCGGGCGCGGCGGCGTTCGCCGCGGGCTTTCACTTGGCCGGCCTCCTGGACCGCCCCGCCGTAGAGCAGGAACTTCTCGGTCAACGTGGTCTTGCCCGCGTCGGGGTGACTGATGATGGCGAAGGTCCGCCGCCGGGCGGCCGCGTCGGAGGGCGTGTTGGTCGACATGGGTTCGCTGGTTCGCTGCGCCCCTCCACCACATCCGGGACGGCGACAGCCTGGCCCGCTGGGAGGGGGACGGGCCAGGCTATCGGTGCCAGCTGCTCGATACCGCCTCGTTACGGTGCTGGCTTTTGGTGGCCGGCACAGGTTCCGCCTCCAAGCCCGATGCACTGAGCTGAACCTGTACCGGCCGTTTATTGCGAGCCACCGCCTCGGGCTCGCGTCTTTTGGGGATCACCTTCCCGGATCTGGGGATCCGGTTTGGCGGTGGTGGCTCCGGCCGTCCGCCCACCGGGGCCACCACCGCATTACCTATCGACACGGTAAGTCGGCTCTCTCTCGTGGGCATCGGGGGCACCCCCGGAGGAATCGGGGACCGGCGGGGGAATCCCCTACCCCCGGGTCGGAGCCGACCACGCTGATGTGGTCCGGGTGCCCAGGGTCCTACGATCATGAGGGGAACAACAGGGCGCGACCGCGGCAACGGACCATGACCATGAGCACGAAGCCAGACGCGACCGGACGGACCATCGACCGTTCCGACCAGCTCGACATCATCGTCGACCGCCGGCTCCGCCACGACGGGCAGCGGTACACCACCCAGCGACGCGCCCTCATCGACGTCCTGGCCGAGGCCGATGCCCCACTGACCCTGCCGCAGCTGCTGGAGCGGTCGGCGGGACTGGCGCAGTCCTCGGCGTACCGCAACCTCGCGGTGCTCGAGCGGGCCGGTGTCGTCCACCGCATCGTGACCTCCGACGACCACGCCCGCTGGGAGCTGACCGAGGACCTGACGGAGCACCACCACCATCTGATCTGCCGGGGCTGTGGCGACGTCACGGATTTCACCGTGCCCACGGACATCGAGCGTCGACTCGACGACGCCCTCGCGGATGCGGCCTCCGTCGCCGGCTTCGATGCCACGCACCACCGGCTCGATCTCGTCGGCCTCTGCTCCCGCTGCCAGTGATCGTCGGCGGCACGGAGCACCCGCCCGGGGGATTTGCCGGCCGTGTCCGGCGGCCGACTAGCTTCGGCTTCTCCATGCGAGCTCCACGCGCCTTCATCGCCCTGCTCGCCTTCGGTGCCTTGCTGCTGGGGGCATGCGGCGACGACAACAGCGATGAGGTCCCGATGACCGGGAACCGCCCGACGACCACGGTCGAGGAGACCACGACGACAACCGTCGCGGACACCACCACCACGACCGTCGCGGGCGGCTAGATCAGCGCCGCCGCCACGGGCCGCAGTAAACCGCTCGTAACACGCTTAACGCGCCGTTCAAGGAGCGAGATGTAACCGGAGGCGAGCCGGGGGGTCGTAACCACACTCCAGCCTGACCCCAGCCCCGGAGGTTTCCTGTGCCCTACGCTGTGATCTTCCCTGGACAGGGAGCGGCTGCGCCTGCGGCGGGAGATCCATGGCGCACCGACCCTGCCTGGGCGGCGGTCGAGAGGGCGGAGGCAGTGCTCGAGACTCCTTTGGCGCGATTGGTGCTCGATGCCGATGCGGACGAGCTGGCCACGACGCGGGCCAGCCAACTCGCTGTGCTGCTGACCTCCCTCATGGCGTGGGACTGCTTCTCCCAGCTGGTAGACGAGCGGCCGGTGGCCTTCGCCGGCCACTCGCTCGGGCAGATCACCGCTCTCCTCGCAGCCGAGGCGGTCGACCGGGACGAGGGTCTGCGGCTCGCGGGACGCCGGGCCGACCTGACCCAGCAGAGCGCCGATGCCCACCAGGGCAAGATGGCCGCGCTGATGGGGGCCGACCTGGCGACGGCCGAGAAGATCTGCGCGGGCCTCGACGCTTGGGTGGCCAACGACAACGCTCCCGGCCAGGTGGTGATCGCCGGCACCGGCCCGGCCGTCGACGACGCCGCCGCTCGGGCTCGTGAGCAGGGCGTGCGCAAAGTGATCGAGCTGGCCGTGGGCCACGCCTTCCACACCCCGTTGCTGGCCGACGCGGCGGAGAGCCTGCGTCCCCTGCTCGACAGCCTGCGCTTCACCGCCGGACAGGCCCCCGTGGTCGCGAACACCGACGGCCAGCCCCACGACGATCCTGCGGCGTGGCCGGAGCTGCTGGCCCGCCACCTGGTCGAGCCGGTCCGCTGGCGCACCTGCCAGGACACCATTGCCACGCTCGGTGCCGATACCCTCATCGAGGTCGGTCCCGGGCGGATCCTGGCCGGCCTGGCCCGGCGGACGGTGCCTGAGCTCCAGGTGCTGAACGTGGCGACCCCCGAAGACGCTGCGACTGCCGCCGATGCCCTGTCCCCCGTCGGGGCTCTGACGTCGTTCACATCCTCGCCCTCCTCCACCAAGGACACTGCATGACCACGATCGATGAACGCCCCCTGGCCGAAGACCTGTGTGTCCCCGAGCGGTTGATCGCCGCCCCGGCCGCCGGGGTGTTCCGCGTCCTCCCACCCGAGGTGGTGACCAGCGAGGGCGAGATCGTGCAGTCGGGCCAGGTCATGGGGTCCATCGAGCGCAACGCCGGGGCGATCGACGTGGTCAGCCCACACACCGGGTTCCTGATGGGACTGCTCGCCCTGCCGGGGGAACGGGTGCGCGATGGTCAGCCCCTCGCCTGGGTGCGGGTGCTGACGTGAGCTCGGTGTCCCCGCTCCGCATCGCGCCGAGACCCAGGGCTCGCACCGAACGGCCCACCAACGAACCGCTGGGATCGCCCCTGAACGGCCATCCGATGCTGGCCCGCTTCGCCATCGCCGGATGGGGCACGGCGCTGCCCGAGCGCCGGGTGACCAACCAGGAGATGGCCAGCTACCTGGACACCAGCGACGAGTGGATCGCGGCCCGGACCGGCATCCGCGAGCGGCGGGTGGCCGGCGAGGGTGAATCGACGGGACCCCTGTCCGTCATCGCCGCCCGCCGGGCGCTGGACGCCGCGGCCATGGACGCCAGCGAGGTCGACACGGTGGTCGTAGCCACCACGACGTCCGAGCAGCCGATCCCGTCCACGGCCGCGTGGGTCGCGGCGGCGCTGGGGATGACCGCCGGCGCGTTCGACCTCAACGCCGCCTGTGCCGGGTTCGTGTACGGCCTGGTCGTGGCGGGCGGGCTGCTCGAGGCTGGCGTGGCGGGCTCGGTGTTGCTCATCGGGGCCGACACCATGAGCCGCTTCGTCGATCCCGCCGACCGGGCGACCGCCGTGCTGTTCGGCGATGGCGCCGGTGCAGCGATCCTCGTGCCCGACAGTTCGGGCACCCCGGCCACCCGGGGCGGCTGGGGCCCGCCGTCACCCCATGCTGGCAGCGGCGGCGAGCCGGGCGGGCTGCTGGCCTGCGACCTGGTCAGCGACCCCGACGCGTTCGACCTACTGGTCGTGCCGGCCGGCGGCGCGGGTCGCCCGGCCTCGGCCGAGACCGTGCGCACCGGCCAGCACTACCTCGCCATGGACGGCCGCGAGGTCTTCCGCCGGGCCGTCCGGGGCGTCACCGAGTCGATCGCCCGCACCCTCGACCAGGCGGGATGCGGCCCGGAGGACGTCGACCTCTTCGTCCCGCACCAGGCCAACGCCCGGATCATCGAGGCGGTGCTGGAGCGGATCGGACTTCCGGCCGACCGCACGGTCCAGACCGTCGACCGCCACGGCAACACCTCCGCGGCGTCGGTCCCCCTGGCGGTGGCCGAGGTTGCTCGCACCCAGCCCTTGCGGGACGGCAGCCTGGTCCTCACCTCCGGGTTCGGCGCCGGTCTCACCATCGGCACCGGTCTCCTACGCTGGCGGGCATCACGCAGGGGACCCGCGCAATGACCAAACGTGTCGCCTTGGTGACCGGCGCCTCCGGAGGCATCGGCGCCGCCGTCGCCCGGGCACTCGCCGCCGACGGCCAGCTGGTCGCCGTCGGCTACGCCGGCAACGAGGCCGCCGCCACCGAGACCGCCGAAGCGATCACCGAGGCCGGCGGCACGGCCCGCCCCGTCCACCTCGACGTCACCGATCCGGTCGGCGTCGACGCGGCCTTCGAGGAGGTCGAAGCCGCTCTGGGGCCGGTCGAGGTGCTGGTCAACGCGGCCGGTGTCAATCGCGACAAGCTGCTGGTGCAGCTCAACGAGGACGACTGGCAGCACACCATCGAGACCGACCTCACCGGTCCCTACCGCACCACACGCCGGGCTCTGCGCCGCATGATCCGCGCCCGGTTCGGCCGGATCGTCAACGTCTCGTCGATCGTCGCCGCCACCGGCTCCCCGGGGCAGGCCAACTACGCCGCCGCCAAGGCCGGGCTGGTGGGGTTCAGCCGGTCGCTGGCCCGCGAGGTCGCGTCCCGATCGATCACCGTCAACGTGGTCGAGCCGGGCCCGATCGACACCCCCATGCTGCAGGCCGTGCCGGCCGACCGGCGCGAACTGCTGGCCGCGGCCACCGCCGTCGGGCGGTTGGGCCGGCCGGACGAAGTGGCAGCGGTGGTGGCCTTCCTGTGCTCCGACCAGGCCTCCTTCGTCACCGGAGCCGTCATCCCGGTGGATGGTGGCCTCGGCATGGGACGCTGACATGATCGTGGCGGGGATCCAGCTCCCCGCCTGAGACCGCCGTACAAGGAGAACATCTAGATGGACCGCTCCGAAGCCCTCACCGCTCTGCGCACCGCCGCGGTGGACGTCCTCAAGGTCGACGCCGACCGGGTCGTCGAGACCGCTTCGTTCGCCGAGGACCTCGAGGCCGACAGCCTCGACCTGGTCGAGCTGGTCATGTCGCTGGAGGACGCGCTGGACATCACGATCGAAGAGGACGACCTGGCCGACGTGCGCACGGTCGGCGACGCGCTGGACGTGATCGTCGCCGCGAGCACCACCGCCGCTTGACGATGCCGTCGTCTGACCCTCACCAGCGACCCCGGGTGGTGGTCACCGGCATGGGCGTGAAGACCCCTGCCGGCCAGACCACCGAGGACTTCTGGGAAGGCCTGCTGTCCGGGAAGTCGGCCGCGGGGCCGCTGACCCTGTACGACGCGTCCAGGCACACGGTGGGCTTCGGGTGCGAGGTCCGGGACTTCGATCCCGAGCCCTACGTCGGCCCCAAGGAGGCCCGCCGCACCGACCGGGCGGCGCTGCTCGGGCTGACGGCCGCCATGGACGCCATCCGGGAGGCCACCGAACTGGCGTCCAGCGGGGATCTGGCGGCAGCGGCCCACCGCCGTGGCATCGTCGCGGGGTCGGGCGTCGGCGGCATCCGAACCCTCGAGGACCAGGTCATCGAGTACGCCTCCCGGGGCCCGACGCGGGTCAGCCCGTTCCTGGTCCCGATGATGATGGTGAACGCCACCGCCGCGCTGATCGCCATCCACCACGGGTGGACCGGACCCAACCTGGCCGTCGCGACGGCCTGCGCCACCGGCGCCAACGCGATCGGCGAAGGCACCCGGCTGGTGCGCGAGGGTCTGGCCGACGTGGTGGTCTGCGGCGGCACCGAGGCCTCGGTCGCGCCGGTCTCCATGGCCGCCTTCGCCCGCATGGGCGCCCTCAGCCGCAACCCCGTGCCCGAAGCCGCCTCCCGCCCCTTCGACGTCGACCGCGACGGCTTCGTGATGGGCGAGGGTGCCGGGTTCGTGGTGCTGGAGACCCTGGACCATGCCCTCCAGCGGGGGGCGACGATCCACGGCGAGATCCTCGGCTACGGCATGACCTGCGACGCCAACCACATCACCGCGCCACTCGACGACGGCGCCGGCGCGGCCGCCTGCATCGACGTCGCCCTGGGCGACGCGGGGCTGGCGCCGGCCGACATCGGCCACGTCAACGCCCACGGCACCTCGACCCCCCAGAACGACGCCGCCGAGGCCTCGGCGCTGGCCAAGGTGTTCGGCGAGCGCGCCGTGCCCGTGACCTCCACCAAGGGTGTCACCGGCCACCTGATCGGCGCCGCTGGCGCCGTCGAGGCGGTGGCGGCGATGCTCGGCGCGGCCCGGGGTCTGGTCCCGCCCACGGCGAACCTCACCCACTGCGACCTCCCGATCGACGTCGTCGCCGGCGAGCCACGCCGGATCGAGCCGGCGCCCGCGCTGTCCACCTCGTTCGCTTTCGGCGGCCACAACGCCGCCCTCGTCGTCGGCCCGCCGCCCACCGGGGTCGAGGGGTCCTCTCGGTGACGCCCTGATGGGATCGGTCGCCGAGCCGCGTCTCCCCATCGCATCCGACCGGTCCGGCACCGCATCCGCCGGCATCGGACAGCTGGCGGGGTTCGACGAGCGGCCGGTGGCCTGGTTCCACGGTGCGGTCACGGCAACCGACGCTCCGGTGGTGGCGCGGGCCATCCGGTCCGGCATCGACAACGGCGTCCCCGTGGTCGGCGTGGTCGACCGGGCCGGGCTCGAGCCGGACGCCGGGCTCCCCGCGTTGGAGGGCCTGGGGCTGGTGGCGCGGGAGCTCGCCGCGGCATCCGGCGTGGTGCCGACGGCGTTGGTGCTCGACGGTCCGTGCCTCGGCGGTCCAGCGGTGGCCGCCGGGCTGGCCGATCTGGTGGTGATGACCAGCCGGGCCACGCTGTACGTCAACGGACCCGCCGCGACGGCCCGCATGACCGGCATCGACGGCCTGGATCCGCAGCAGCTCGGCGGTCCGTGGACCCATCACGAACGGTCCGGCGTCGCGGATGCGGTGGCCGAGGACGTGGCCGACGCACTGGAGGTGGTCGGCGACGTGCTGGCCTTCCTGCCCGCCAACAGCCTGGAGGTGGCGCCGACCGTCGTCGGCACCGATCCCCCCGACCGGGGCTGCGGCAACGTGGGGGTCATCGTCCCGAGCAACGAACGGTCGTCGTACGACACGCGGGAGGTGATCGCCGAGATCGTCGACGACCACTGGTTCGTCGAGCTCCGGGGCAGCTACGGCCCCAGCATGGTCGTCGGCCTGGCCCGCATCGCCGGCATCGCCGTCGGCGTGGTGGCCAACCAGCCGAGCCAGCTGGCGGGAGCCCTCGACATCGAGAGCTCGCTCAAGGGCGCCCGGTTCGTCCGCTGGTGCGACTCCTTCAACCTGCCGCTGCTCACGCTGGTCGACACGCCAGGGTTCCGCCCGGGCCGCGACCAGGAGTGGCGGGGCATCGTCCGCCACGGCGCCAAGCTGGCCTTCGCCTACGCGGAGGCGACGGTGCCCCGGATCTCGATCGTGCTCCGCAAGGCGTACGGCGGCGCCTACATCGTCATGGACTGCAAGGCCATGGGCAACGACTGCGCGCTGGCCTGGCCGACGGCCGAGATCGCCGTCATGGGGGCCAAGGGCGCGGTGGAGATCGTCCACCGCAAGGAGCTGGCCCGGATCGCCGACGAGGGCGAGCGAGGCGTCCGTCGCACCGAGCTCGAGACCGACTACGCCACCGAGCACCTCTCCCCCCGGGTCGCCGCCGAGCGGGGCTACATCGACGCCGTGATCGACCCCTCCGAGACCCGGCTGGTGGTGGCCGAAGCGCTGCGGGCGCTGATGGCCCGGCGGGAGCGGCCGACGCGTCGGCGCCACGAGAACATCCCCCTCTGACCGTTCCGATCGTCCCGACCCACCGCGGAGGGTTCCCGTGATTCTGGAAGGCAAGAAGCTGGTGGTCACCGGAGTCCTCACCAAGGACTCGATCGCCGCCACCGTGGCCCAGATGGCGGTGGAGGCCGGGGCCGAGGTGGTGCTGACGTCGTTCGACCGGGCCATGCGACTGACCCAGCGGGTGGCACGAGGCCTCCCGGGCCAACCCGACGTGCTCGAGCTCGACGTGGCCGACCCCGCCCACCACGCCGCGCTGGCCGCCGAGCTCGAGCGGCGCTGGGGCGCCGTCGACGGCGTGGTGCACGCCATCGGCTTCGCCCCGGAGGCCTGCCTCGGCCAGCCGACCGGCATCATGGCGGCCGAATGGGACGACGTGGCTATCGCGCTGCAGATCTCCGCCTACTCGCTCAAGGCGCTGGCGGAGTCGATGGCGCCGCTGATGCCAGCCGGTGCCGGCATCGTCGCCCTGGACTTCGACGCCCGGCAGACCTGGCCGGCCTACGACTGGATGGGTGTCGCCAAGGCCGCGCTGGAGGCAACGGCCCGTTACCTCGCCCGTGACCTCGGGCCCCGGGGCATCCGGGTCAACCTGGTGTCGGCCGGGCCGCTCCGCACCATGGCGGCCCGGTCGATCCCGGGGTTCGCGGCCATCGAGGCCGAGTGGAACCAGCGGGCGCCGCTCGGCTGGGACGTCCGGGACGCCGAGCCGACCGCCCGGGCCTGCGTCGCCCTGCTCTCGGACTGGTTCCCCGCGACCACCGGCGAGATCGTCCACGTCGACGGTGGCGCCCACGCAGTGGCGCTGGCCGACCCCGCCGCCGCCAAGCCCTCGGCCGAGTCCGTGTCGCCATGACCGTCGACCTGGGGGAGGCGGTCGGCCTGCTACCGCACCGTCCGCCGTTCCGGTTCGTGGACCAGGTGCTCGAGCTCGCGCCCGGGGAGCGGGTCGAGGCGCTCTACAGGGTGACCGGCGAGGAGCCCTTCCTGGCCGGACACTTCCCCGGCCGACCGATCTTCCCCGGGGTCCTGCAGCTCGAGGCGCTGGCCCAGGCCGGAGCGATCGGCGTCCTGGCCGACGAGCAGTACGCCGGGCGACTCCCCCTGTTCGGCGGAGTGGAGGACGTCCGGTTCCGCCGCCAGGTCGTGCCCGGCGACGAGCTCGCCCTCGCGGTCACCCTCGAGCGCCTCTCCGGGCGGGGTGGATGGGGCACCGGGACCGCCACCGTCGAGGGCAGGACGACCTGCTCCGGTCGCCTGTTCTTCGTGCTCGCCCCGGCCTGACAGGATGGCCGGGTGTCGGAGACATCCGGTCGCCCGCAGCCACCTCCTCCCCCTCCGGTCGACACCGACGTGGTGGAGTTCGCCCGTGATCTGGTGCGCCGGGCCGGCGCGCTGACCCTGCAGTGGTTCGCCACCGCGGACCTGCAGGTCGACCGCAAGGACGAC
>Ga0075418_10008099_pt1 | contig 11794 bp, 8 predicted proteins | sample SoiMetdeltSBSDD2_FD_81776 | JGI IMG/M metagenome (GOLD analysis project Ga0075418, IMG submission 81776) | Bulk soil microbial communities from a Populus tree surrounding site in Tennessee, USA - Soil MetaG P. deltoides SBSDD2 | ecosystem: Environmental > Terrestrial > Soil > Tree plantation...
CACTGCCGACGGCGTCGGTGTCGGGAAGCTCTCGTCGAGCGCTTTTACATCAATGTCCCAGTGCATCGCGCGTAGTCCGTCGACGATGTGGCGATCGTAGATGTAGCCGCCGGTACGGGACTGGAGATTACCCGGGATGACGAACACGGTGGATCTCGGCATCAGGACGAAACGTCCGTCCGATCTTCAAAGGACGCCGAGGCCACGTGCGACTCATGCAACGTGACGCGGATCTGCTCCACAGCGCTGCCGCCAGGGCCGAGATCGCCACGCTTTCCGGCTGCGACGAGTCGCGTGAAGATCACCTGTGCCAGATATTCAGTGGTCGTATTTCGTCCGGCAAATTCTTGAACTTCGTCAAGGTTGCGGTAGTTCAGCTCGGCCAAAACATGCCGCAAGACGTCGGTCGCGCGACCGATGTCGATCACGATGCCGTCGGCATCAAGGGTTCGCCGCTTGAACTCGACATCCACGACGTACGTGGCACCATGCAGCCGTTGCGCGGGCCCAAACACGTCGCCTTTGAAGCTGTGCGCGATCATCACGTGATCGCGAACCGTCACACTGAACACATAGGCTCCTTCGATCGCAGGTTCACACTTCTCACTTCTCCCCTTCTCAGTTCGTGTTCAGGTTCAGGTTCGATCCTGGCATGACCGCATTTGCCCTTAGGCACGGTCGGAACGCCGCACGCTGACCGTCGAACGCAGAAGCGAACATGAACACGAACCGAGAAGCGAGAAGCCAGAAGAGCGAACGACAGTTTTCTGTCGGGAAACTGAGACATGTCACTCGTACCTGATTCGGTAGCAGAGGACATCGCCTGGCTCGTTCGTCAGGCGCGCCATCACATTCGGCAGCTCATCGAACGGACTCTCGTCGGTGATGAGGGCGTCGAGTGAGGCATCGGCAAGAAGCGTCAGTGCCAGTGCCATTCGGCGACGCGTGTCCCACCGTGCTCGCTGATCGGGCGCGACTCGTCCAACTTGCGACGACTTGATCGTGAGTCGCCTCGAGTGAAATGCGCTCCCGAGAGGGAGCAGCACAGATCGATCACCGAACCAGCTCATCTCGACGACCGTTGCTTCGATCCCGGCAACGTCCAGCGCAAGAGATAACCCCTCTGGCGAACCGCTCGCGTGAATGACGACGTCCGCGTCCCGCGTTGCGTCCGCCGGCTGTGCGAATGGAACGCCGAGCTTCTGCGCTATGCCGGCACGTTGCGGATTGACATCAACGAGCTGCACGCTGCTCCCTGGAATCCGCGCTGCCAGCCACGCGACAAGACAACCGACCGTGCCTGCGCCGATCACCACGATTCGGTCGCCTACGTGAGGACGGGCATCCCACATGCCGTTCAAGGCTGTTTCGAGGTTGGCGGCGAGCACTGCTCGTGGGGGCGGCACGTCCACCGGCAACGTGTGCACGGACGCAACTGGCACGACGTAGCGCGTTTGATGAGGGTGCAGAACGAACACCGTCCGGCCCTTGAGGTCGCCCGGTCCGCACTCCACCCGACCGACGCTCGCGTAGCCGTACTTGACCGGCGACGGGAACTCGCCTTCCTGGAAAGGAGCCCGCATGCGGACCCGCTCACTCTCCGGCACGCGCCCGCCGAACACGAGCGCCTCCGTGCCGCGGCTTATTCCGCTAAAGAGCGCCTGCACCACGACCTCGCCGTTGGACGGAGGGCGAAGGGACTCTGAACGGATTTCTCCGCGGCCTGGCTCAACGACCCAGAACGCCCTCGCCTCGTCGGTCATGCACCGACATTCTTATGCGGTACACGCGCCGTTACAATGACGGCTCCTCTCAGCCCTCGTCGAATGACCAACTTCCCCTGGCGTCTGCCTGCCGCTCCTCTTCGTTCGAGTGCGCTCCGCGCCGTGACGTTGGGAATGGTTGTCACACTTGTGCTGTCTCCGATCGTGGCGTCGTGGACGATGAGCGGCGCCGACTACATCAAGAGATGTCTGTTGTTTTTCGCCGCGCCGGCGATTCTCGTCGTCGGTTTGGTCGGCACGCATCATCCCTTTCCCCGTTTCGGGTCCGCGAACGTCGTCACCATGCTGCGCGTCGCGTTGGTGGCAGGCGTAGCAGGCTTGATCGGCGAGCTGCCGTCCGAACGCATCGAGTGGCTGGCAGTTGTCGCCGTGGTGATCCTGGCGGTACTCGACGGCGTGGATGGATGGCTGGCGCGACGCAGCGGTCACGCCAGTAGGTTTGGCGCGCGGTTCGACATGGAAACCGACGCGGCGCTGATCCTCATCCTGTCGGTGCTTGTCTGGCTGCACGGGAAAGCAGGCGCCTGGGTCATCGCGTGTGGTTTGATGCGCTACGGCTTCGTCGCACTTGGATGGATGGTGCCGTGGATGGGTGGTCCACTGCGTTCGACGATACGCGGCAAGACCGTGGCGGTTGGACAAGTAGTTGGACTCGGCGCGGCGCTGTCGCCTCTCGTTCCGGTGCCGTACAGCCGTCTTGTCGCCGCGGCTACTTTGGCGACGCTGATTTGGTCATTTGCTGTGGATATCGCGTGGCTCAGGAGGCAGGCGACGCGCTGAACGCCTCGAGGAACATCGCCGCCAACGAATGCATCGGGCCAATGGGCGGGCGATGTGGTGCCAGTCCAGGAATGAAGCCACGTTCGAGCAGCCGATCGAGGATCGGACCGCGCCGGCCGAACACATGAACCGGCACATTCCATGACGCGTCGCGACCGCTCACTGCGGCGGGCGGCTGGTGATCGCCGATGGCGATCAACACCATGTTGTCGCGCGGGTGCCGCCGCAGATAACCGGCAAGTGTCGCGTATTCGTACGCCATCGCGTGCGTGTAGCTCGGTCTCAAGTTCGTGAGATCCGGGGTCGCCGCCATCGCGCGCTCGACTTCAGCCTTTTCGAACGCGTCCGACGCCAGCATCCTCGACCAATCCGTCTGATAAGGGGCCACCGGCCCGAACGGCGCGTGAGTCGTGCTCGTCGGAAAGACAAGGAACAGCGGCTTCCTCGTCAGACGATTCCGCTCGAGGGCATCGATCTTCGCAAGCGCGTACTGATCAGGAATGCTCCACCAGCCAAACTCCGGCCCTCGGTACTCCAGCAGATCGCGACCGTAGATCCGATCGAAGTGATAGAACGCGCCTTCGGGCCAGGCCTGACGCATACCTGGCATCAACGCGACCGTTCGGTATCCTCGCCGCGCAAAGTTCGTAATCATCGTCTCGCGCTTTGAGGCCATCAACGAGGTGTATGCGTACTGGTCTCGGACTTCCACGCCGGAGATCAAGCTCAAATGCGCGAGCCATGACGATGCGCCGAACGTTGGTGACTCCACGTACGCAGTCACCACGGCACGATCTGTCTCTCTGACGGCGGCATCAAGGTCGGCGCGGCTCTCAACGAGACCGTCTGCGATCGCCGGCGTCTCGAACGTCACAGCGCCGTAGGATTCGACAAACACCAACAGCACGTCGGCGCCTTCAAGATGCGCGAGGCTGGTATCCAAGTTGGGGCTTGGGCTGAGCCGCGACGACACCGCTCCTGGACCAAGCATGGCGAGCACGAAGCGCACCTGGCGGGCGTACGCGGGAGTGACCGGGTCAGCGAACGACACTGCGGCCGGAGGCTGTGCCGACAACTGCTGCGCCCCGAAGATCACGAGGACGGCCGCCGCTACGGTGCTGAGGGTTCGCCGGGCCACCTGAAACGCCATTGCCGAAGCGAGCCATTTCAGCGCCAACCGCACGACGACGAACAGCATCCCGACGATGGTGATGAGAGCCGCACCGGAGAGCACGATCAGCCACATAGGTGCCGCACGAGCGAGCATCGCCGTCACATTACCGAGATGCTGCGAGTCCCAATACAGATTGAAGTCACGGCCATAAAGGCCCGGCGCGGTCACGTCGAGATAATGTCCCGCCACCAGCACGACCCAGATTGCGGGCAACACTCTCCGCGCGAGTGTGCCTGCCCAGCGGTGCGCGAGCGCCAGGAGCAAGATGCATACAGCGAGCTCGATCGACAGAGCGTTGGACCAGCGGATCTTCGGCGTTGGCCAGACGTTTTCGAAGGTGAGCGACGCGTTGAGCATCACCAGGGCGATCGCCACTCCGAGAGCGACGCGGAAGCGCGCGATTGGAGTCAGCAACTCAGTACGAAGATCGTCGATTTTCTGCGGCAACATCGCTGAGTATGGCACCGCGGCACCGCCACGTCCGCTTGCCGCTCGCCGCAAGCCCGACCACGACCAGGGCAACCGCAGAGTTCTCTGTGGAGGGGCATGAACTGCACTGTCAGTTCGAAAATATGGCGCCCCAGCACTACCGGTGGAACGTCCTCGAGACGCCCATCCGGGCCGTGCAACACACCTCGACCGACGATGACGGCAAACTGATTGGTTCGGAAGGACTTGTCGTCCAGAAACGGGCCGCCACTGGTTGCCGTATTACGCGTTGGGGGTCGCAGTCCTAGATGCTGAAGCCGTGTTTGCGGGAGCCTTCAGAATTCCGGTATCCTATTTAGCCCGCAGGTTTTCCGCCACGTCGGCTTGGTCGATTCAGTTCGGGTCACGCGGAGCGATACATGAAATTTAGATCACTTGTCGTGGGCTGCGTGGCAACGCTTCTCGTTGCCTTCGTTGTCCATGCCCAGTCGACTCGGCCTGAACAGGCGCCGACGGCACCCACTCAGGCTCGCCCGCAGACGGCCCCTTCCCAACCCACGCCGCAGGCAACACCGGTCGCGCGTCGAGCGAACACCTCGCCTGCTGCCCCGACGGTAACCGCAGACGCACAGCGCGCCTTCCTTAACCAGTACTGCATGGCCTGCCACAGCGAAAAGGCGAAGGCGGCCGGGCTGGATTCAGCGCGACGCCTGACGATGGACCCGCTCGACCCGGCGAATGTGGACAAGGATCGCGAGAAGTGGGAGCTGGTCGTTCGAAAGGTCCGTGCGGGACAGATGCCGCCGCTCGGCATGAAGCGGCCGGAGCCGGTTGAGTTCGACGCGATGGTCTCGTCGTTCGAGAACGAGCTCGACCGGACGGCAAAGCCGTTTACTCCCCCTCCGGGTCTTCACCGCCTGAATCGCACCGAGTACGCGAACGTGGTCCGCGACCTGCTGGATCTGAACATCGACGCCTCGAAGTATTTGCCGTCGGACGACTCGACCTCAGGGTTCGACAACATCGCGGGAGCACTTGGTATTTCGTCCACCCAGGTTGAAGCCTACGTCACGGCCGCGCAGAAGATCAGCCGGCTCGCAATGGGGTATCCCGAAGAGCCAACGCTCGTCGTCTATCGCACCCGCGAAGACACGTCGCAGGACTACCACGTCGAGGGACTGCCGTTTGGCACGCGTGGCGGCATGCTTGTGCCCCACACGTTCCCCTCCGATGGCGAATACACCATGACAGTGACGCCGATCTTTGGGGACAACATGTCGCCAACGGGTTTCGGTTCGGTGCCGTGTGAACGGATCGAGATGCTGCTCGACGGCGCGCGTCTTGGGATCCAGAACTGGCAGGGCGGTGGCCGGAATACGCCGACGAACTGCGGTCGACGTGGCGAGGCGGGGGCGACGGGTGGGACGCAGGCGGCGCAGGCTCCGGCCACGGCACAGGCTCCGGCCACGGCGCAGGCCGCCGGGTTTGGTTTCGGACGTAACCTGCCGCCAATGCGCGTTCGCTTCAAGGCGACGGCAGGCACCCACCTGGTTGGGGCGACGTTCCCTGCGACCAACCTCGCGCCAGGACTCGATCTCGACAAGCACTTCAGGCGATCCACGGTGCAGACGGGGCCGACACCGGGTTACACCTTCTTTCCGCATGTTGGCACGATCCGGATCGAGGGCCCCTTCGATGCGACGCAAGCGAAGGACTCGCCCAGCCGACGCAAGATTTTTGTCTGCACGCCGAAGACAAAGGCCGAGGAGGCCGCGTGCGCGCGCAAAATCGTCACGAACCTCGCGATGTTCGGCTTCCGCCGACCCGCGACTGCGTCGGACGTCAACCTGCTGATGGAGTTCTACGAGTTCGGCAGAAAAGAAAAGGATTTCGATCAGGGCATCGAGATGGCGCTCGCGCGCGTCCTTGCGTCGCCGCAGTTCATCTACCGCATCGAGGAACAACAGGCCGGTATCCGGCCCGGTCAGGCCCACCGCATTACTGACGTCGATCTCGCGTCGCGTCTGTCGTTCTTTCTCTGGAGCACGGCGCCCGACGCAGAATTACTCAAGATCGCCGCGGCCGGCCGGTTGAATGAGCCAGTCATGCTCGAGCGGCAGGTCCGGCGCATGCTGCGGGATCCCAAGGCGACAGCGCTTGCCGACAACTTCGCCGGCCAATGGCTGAACCTCCGTGCGCTCGACGTGACGACACCGCTGCCGCTCCTGTACCCGGACTTCGACGATCCGCTGCGCCAGGCGATGCGGAAAGAGGTGGAGCTGCTGTTCGACACAATCGTTCGCGATGATCGCAGCGTCGTCGATTTGCTGAATGCCGACTACACCTTCGTCAACGAGCGACTGGCCAAGCATTACGGCATCAAGAACATCACGGGAAGCCAGTTCCGGCGCGTCGCGCTCGGTCCGGACATGGAGGCGCGCCGGGGTCTTCTCGGCAAAGGGGCATTTCTCGCGACCAGCTCCAAGCCCGATCGCACCTCACCGGTCACGCGCGGCAAATGGATCATGGGCAACATGCTGGGCATGAGTCCGCCGAACCCACCGCCGGACGTGCCGCCGCTGCCGCCACGCGCCGCGGATCCGAACGCGAAAGAGCCGACCATGCGGAAGAAGATGGAAGACCATCGCGTGCGGCCTGATTGCGTGCAGTGCCATCGCCTGATGGATCCGATCGGATTTGCGCTCGAAAATTTCGATGCCACGGGGTACTGGCGCACACAGGACGAGGGCACCCCAGTCAATCCCACAACCCAACTCTTCGACAACACGAAGATCGGGAGCGCGGTGGAGCTTGGCAACTGGCTGTCGAAGAACTATGCCGACCAGTTCGTCGCCGTGGCCACGGAGAAGCTGCTGACCTATGCGCTCGGGCGCGGTGTCGAGTACCGGGACATGCCGCTCGTGCGGCAGATCGCGCATGACACCGTGGCCAACAACGGACGCTTTTCGTCGATGGTGCTCGGCGTCGTCAAGAGCCGTCCGTTCCAGATGAATACCGTGAGCGAGGCTGCCGCTCCGTCCACGTCGACTGCGCGGGCAACTACAGAGACCAAGGGAGTCAACTGAATCATGTCGTTCATCACGAAAAGGCACGTTCCGCGGCGGACCTTCCTCAAGGGAACCGGCGTGACCCTTGCCCTGCCGCTCCTTGATGCGATGCTTCCGGCAAGTACTGCCCTGGCGCAGACTGTCGCCGGCCAGCCGAAGAGCCGCTTCGTCGGCGTCTTCTATCCGCACGGCATGGGGCCCGGGCATTGGGAGCCGCAATCCGAAGGTGCGCTCCCGGACAAGCTGCCTTACATTCTCGAGTCGCTCGAGAAGGTCAAGGACAAGACGGTTGTGCTGAATGGACTCTGGTCTCAGTCCGCCGAACCTCCAGAGGGAACGACGGGGTCCGATCACTGGGTGGCCGCAGCGTTCCTGACGGCCATCAAGCCGCGGAAGACGGCTGGCTCCGACGCGACGGTCGGCAGCGCGACGATCGATCAGCTCATCGCGCAGAAGATCGGTCAGGAGACGCTCCTGCCTTCGTTGCAGCTTGCATGCGAGGATCCGAATTCGAGCTCGAGCAACTGCGGTGAGGGTTACAGCTGCTCATATACGAACTCGATCTCGTGGGTGGAGCTCCCGACACCGGAAAACGAAACGGTGCCGCGGACCAGCCCGCTCCCGATGGAGCTCAACCCGCAAGTCGTCTTCGAGCGTCTGTTCGGTAGCGGTTCGACGCCGGAAGTTCGCGCGCAGCGCATGAAACAGAGTCAGAGCATTCTCGACTCGCTCGTGCAGGAACTCTCGTCGCTGCGCAGGCAGCTCGGGCCAAGCGATGTGCGAACGGTCAATCAGTACACCGACGAGATTCGAGAGATCGAACGCCGGATCCAGCTCGCTGCAAAGTCCAGCAATGACGTGCCCGAGCTCGACCTTCCACCTGGCATTCCCGAACAGTTCGACGAGCACGTCAGGCTGCATTGGGACATGGTCGCCACGGCGTTCAAGGCGGATATCACTCGCGTCGTGACGCTCCTCGGCGCGCGCGACCTCACTGGTCGTGTCTATCCCTTCCCGAAGAGCGAGCTCTTCCCCGAAGGCGGATCGAGCGTCAGCTACCATGGTGGCTCACATCATCAGGACGACCCGGTTCAGATCCGCCGATACGCCGCGCTCAATCGCTACCACGTATCGACAATGGCGTATCTGGCCAACAAGTTGAAGTCGATTCCTGATGGTGATGGAACGTTGCTCGATCGCTCGTTGATTCTGTATGGCTCGAACATGGGCAACTCGAATCAGCACCAGCATTTCGATGTGGCGCATTTGCTCGTGGGCGGCGCCAATGGTCAGCTGCAGGGGAATCGTCATCTCAAGTACGACCGCAAGACCGTTACGACAGGCAACCTTCTGCTGAGCGTGATGGACATGTTTGACGTGAGCCGGGACAAGCAAGGCGACAGCACCGGCCGCCTGCCCAAACTGGTCTAGGCAATCGGAGGTAGTGGACGAACATGCGTACGATGCGCGCTGTTGGATGTGCTGTCCTCCTGTCGATCCTCGTCGTCGCGATCACTACTGGAGCAGGCAGTGAAGTCGCCGACGCCGCACAGAGTGGTGACCGAGCGGCCGTTCAGAAGCTGATTCAGCAGAAGGCCGACGTGAACGCCGCGCAGGTCGACGGTGCCACGGCGCTGCATTGGGCCGTGTACCGGGACGACTCCTCACTTGCCGACATGCTGATTCGCGCGGGCGCGAACGTGAAAGCCACTAACAGCGAAGGCGTGACGCCGCTCTCGATGGCTGCGTTGTACGGCAACGCCGCGATGATCGATCGACTCATCAAGGCGGGCGCAGATGCGAAGCAGCGCGGGCCGAATGGCGAGACGATGGTCATGTTGGCCGCCCGCAATGGAAACCCACAGGCGGTCACCGTTCTCCTCGAGGCCGGCGCCGACGTCAACGCGCGCGAGTCGATCCGTGGCACCACTGCGCTGATGTGGGCGGTAGAACAGAAGCACCCCGAGGCCGTGAAAGTCCTCCTCGCGGCGGGTGCGGATCCCAAGGCGAAGTCTGGCGGTGCCGGTTTGCCACGCAACTACATGGCGCCGCGATTGAATCAACGGGCCGTTCTCCTTGCCCAGGATCGCCGGCGCCGCGCCGCCGCTGCCGGAATCACGTACGAGGAGCAGCTCACGCTTGATCAAAAGTCGGGCGCAGAGATCGGCGGACAGCGCGGTCTCGGCCAGGCCCTTGATGCTAACGGCAATCCGCTGCCTGCAACGCCCGGTAGACAAGGAGGCGCTGCCGCAGCGCCCGCGCAGCCACAGCCGACCGCTGGCGCAACACCAGCAGCGCAGACACCTGCTCCAGCCACCGCGGCTCCTGCGGGTGAAGCTGCCGCGCAGCCTGCTGCTGGTGCCGGACAAGGTCGTGGTCGCGCAGCGGGGCAGGGACAAGGTACGGCACAGCAGCCCGAAGCCGATCCAGACGACGACAATGAAGTCGTGGTCGCTGGACTCGTAGGAAGCGGAGGTGGTGGTCTCACGCCGCTGGTCTTCGCCGCGCGCGAGGGAGATGTCGAGTCTGCGACGCTGCTGATCGATGCCGGCGCGCCCATCAACGAGACGACTGAGTACGGCTGGACGCCGCTGCTGACGGCAGTGAACAACCGCAATTATCAGCTCGCTTCGTTACTGCTCGACAGGGGTGCCGATCCCAATCTCGCCAACAAGGGTGGGTGGACGCCGCTGTATCTCGCGACGGACAACCGCAACATCGAGGGCGGTGACTACCCGGTCCCCAAGGGGGACATGGATCACCTCGAGATCATCCAGAAGCTGCTCGAGAAGGGCGCCAATCCCAATGGGAAGATCAGAGAGAACACTCTGACCCGCACGATCTTCACGATGCAGTGGTTCTTCGAGGATGGTGCCACGCCTTTCATTCGTGCCGCTCAATCGAGTGACACTGTTCTGATGAACTTGTTGCTCAAGTTCAAAGCGGATCCACAGGCCACCACTGCGAACGGCGATAACGCATTGACCGCGTCTGGCGGAATCGGCTGGGTCGAAGGAGTGACCTACGAGCGATCCGCAAAAGAGAACTTCGAGGCGATGAAAATGCTCCTCGATCTCGGTCTTGATCCGAACCACGCGAACAACGAGGGCCGTACAGCGCTGATGGGCGCCGCGATGAAGGGGCGCAGTGACGTCATTCAGATGCTGGTCGACCGCGGCGCGAATCTCGCAGCACATGACAAGGGCAATCGCGATACCGACAAGGTCTCGTCGGCAGCCGCCGGCAAGACGTGGCAGCCCATCGACTACGCCGAGGGTCTCGTGCGTGTGGGTGTGCAGTCCGCCGTCACGCGTCCCGAAGCAGCCGCCCTCATTCGCAAGCTGATGGCTGAACGCAACATCCCGGCCCCGCCGGTCGAGCGCACGATTCTTTCAGTCTGCGTCGTCGCGCTGTGTCAGGGCACGAGTCCGTAGAGCGCAGGCTTTAGCCTGCGCGTCCTCCACGAGGGCTAAAGACCCCGCTTACTCGATTCCGAAATTTCTCGATAGATACTGGTGCACGCGCGCAAACTCTTCATCGTTGAGTTGCGCGCCCTCGTTCAACATTGAAACCAGTGTCTCTTCCCATTCTTCCGGTGAGCGGCGGTTGGCTTTGATCCGGAACAGGTCGTGGCACTGCGTGCAGGTGTTGAGGATGACCTCTTTGCCAGGGCCATCCGGCAGCGGACCGTGTGTCCGCACGAGGTAGTTGACCAGCGTAGGCACATCGTCCTTGGACAACTTGGCGCCCTTCTCAATCTCCTGCGAGACCCGCTTGGTCCAGCCATCCGCGTCCATCGCCTGCACCTGGATAGCTCGAACGCTGTGGCAATCCTGGCAGGCGGCATTCATGAGTCGCTCGCCGGGTTCTGGCTCCTGAGCGCCACTCGTGGCCACGACGGCCAGAACCAGCGCCGCGACGGAGGCTGCAACGACGAACCCGACGCCTCGAGACATACGTTAATGTTAACAGCCTGGGGCTCTGCCTTAATTGGGCATCTTACGGAAGGTCATCGGAACCACCGCGCTCTTGTTGTGGATTGCGGCGCTAGCGTCAGCGCAGCTGACCGACTCGATCATCGAGCCCAGCCATCCGGCGATTGGCTATCCGGGCACGTCTACCGACCCCGTCGCACAGCTGAACCGCAAACTGCAGAGTGGCGAGATCCGGCTCGAATTCGAGCAGCGGACGGGTTATCTGAGAGGCCTGCTCGCCGCGCTCGATGTGCCGATCGAATCGCAGATTGTGGTGTTCTCCGGGACAAGCCTTCAGTCACGGATCATCAACGCGAAGAATCCGCGGACGATCTTCTTCAACGAATCGACCGCCATCGCATGGATGGCTGGTGGTCTTATCGAAGTCGCCTCACTCGACGCGCGCCAGGGCGCGATCTTCTATCTCCTGCCTCAGCAGACGACACCGCCATTGCGGCAGCTCGCGCGCGACACGCGCTGCCTCCAGTGCCACTACTCGACGGCAACACTCGGGGTGCCAGGCTTTCTAGTTCGGAGCATTCCGAGTTCTCCGAATGGCATGATCATGCCGTGGCTAGGGAACTA
>Ga0075418_10008100_pt1 | contig 11794 bp, 6 predicted proteins | sample SoiMetdeltSBSDD2_FD_81776 | JGI IMG/M metagenome (GOLD analysis project Ga0075418, IMG submission 81776) | Bulk soil microbial communities from a Populus tree surrounding site in Tennessee, USA - Soil MetaG P. deltoides SBSDD2 | ecosystem: Environmental > Terrestrial > Soil > Tree plantation...
AGAAGAGGCCGCGCTGCATCTCGATGCGATCGATGGCGCGAATGAGCATTGGCGCAAGCTGCGAGCCGATGACGATCGCGAGCAGCACGAACCCGAACGCAATGACGATGATCTTCCCCACGCCCAGAAACGTCAGCGCCCCACCCTCGGCCAATGTGCCGACCATCGTCAGCAGCACGAGGCCGATGATGTCGTCGACGACCGCGGCGCCGAGGATGACTTGCGATTCGTCGTCTTTGAGGTGGCCGAGATCGGAGAGCACGCGCGCAGTGATACCGACGGACGTCGCGGTGAGCGAGGCGCCGAGAAACACCGAGACCATCATGCGCATCCCGAGGAGCTGGCCGAAGACGATGCCGCCGATGAGCGGGAGTCCGACACCGACGATCGCGACCGCACTCGCAGAGCCGCCGACGGAGATCAGTTTCTTGAGATCGGTCTCGAGGCCGATGAGAAAGAGCAGAAGGATGACGCCGAGCTCGGACAGCAAATGAATGGTGACGTCGTGCGGATCGACGAGATGCAGCCCCGACACGCCGATGAGCACACCGCCCGCGAGCTCGCCTAACACCGCAGGCTGCCCGAGCCGCTCCGCGATCTCACCGAAGACTTTCGCGGCGACGAAGATCGCGATCAGGGCGAGGAGGAGGTCGGAGATGGACACGTGGGGAGCATAACGTGAGTGGTCCGTAGCCCGTAGCCAGTTGCCCGCGCCTTGTCGCCCGGGCGAACTGCACGGCGCATTTTGCGCGGTCAGTGGTAGCCGCGCGTGAACAGGAACTTCGACCCGGCCTTGAAGGCCTCTTCACTCGATACGACCCACCCGAACGTTCTCGAGATCCGATCGACGACGTTGAAGGTGAAGCAGACCGCGAGCGCGTCTTCGATCTGCTCGCGTGAGACGCCGGCGCCCAGAACCGCGCGCATGTCGTCCGCGGTGACTGCGTGCTCGCGCGTCAGCTTGCGCAGCAAGCGCATCGTCGCGCGCAACGGCTCCTCGATGGGCGCGGTCTCGAGATCCGCAAGGGTTGCGGCGGGTTTGGCCTCGTCCTGATACGCCAGTGCCGCGACGCCTGCATGGGTCTTCGTGCAGACCTCGCACTTGTTGACCTGCGACACGGAAGCGCCCATCAGCTCGCGGTCGCCAACCGACCATGCGGAAGCCCCGCGCATCGCCTCCTGGGTGAGGATGCGCATCGGCGTGCCGTAGAAATCGGGTCTGTAGCGATTCGTCTTGACGGCGTCGGGCACGGGCAGGCCGGAGACCGTGCGAATGACGGCGAACTTGCCCTTCATCGCGACGCCGTGACCGCTATCGAGGATTGTGAGACGCATGACCGCTCCTCTCTTCCATCGCGGCCTCGAGGGCGGCGATCGCTGTGTCGTACTGGCGTGTGGCCTGACCGATTGCGGCGCACACCGCGAGCTCGAAGATCTGATCCTCGCTCAGGCCCGCTTCTTTTGCCGAGGCGATGTCTTGGTCGGTGATCGCATGGGCCTGTCTGGCAACCTTGTCGATCAGCGTGCGCGGCGGCTCGCCGAGGCCTGCGTTGTCGAACGCGGCGCGCCGCTGGCCGGACGACGCCCGGCCGTCTCCGTCGAGGATGCGCGCGACCAGCGCTTTGCGCGCCTGTGTAATGTCTGACATGGTGTTCCCTCCGGTGCTCGACTGCATGTTAGTTCATACTTACGGTAAGTTTGAACTTACTATTTGATTTGTCAAGCGGGGCGAAGAGGAGTCGATGCGCGGCACGCCCTAAAGCGCGCTCTTCACCGCCTGCATTTTTTTGGCGAAGCGCGCCGCATCGTAGTTCTCGCGATCCTTCACCTCCTCGAACAGCGCGTCGATCGATTGCATCATCGGGCTGCGGAGGAGGCGCGGGTTGCGGCGCGTGAGGACGGAGGCGAGACTCTGCAGGGAGAGCGCGGCTTGCTCGGCGGTGTGGACGTCGGCGGCGTTTTCGTTCGCGATGGCGGTCATGAGCGAGCGGACGTCGGCGTCGGTCCAGCGCAGCGCTTCGATGCGCGGCACGAGTTTGTGCACGATGTCGCGCGCGCGATCCGCGTTCGCGGCGACGCCGGCCGGATCGTTCATACGCGCGACGCCGCGCCCGATCTGCGTGACGAGCGGATCGAGCTCTTCGCGCGACTGCGACGAGACGCGGCCGATGAGGACGCGCAGCGTGGTCCAGTGCTGCGGGCTCCACGCAGGGAGTCCGGCACGATCCGGCCAGCCGCGTTGCTGACGCCACTCGCTCCCTTTCAGCGAGTGATGGCAGTTGATGCAGCTCATGTCCGAGAACTCGGGCCATTCGTTGCCGCGCGCGTGGCGCGCGAGATTGGCGAGCGAGTCGCGGAACTTCATCACTTGTCCCACCGCCCACGCGCGCGCGCCGGACGTCGCTTCGTGGCGGTTCCAATGCGCGGGCATCGACTCGGCGTAGTTGTCGAGCTCGAACGCGAGAATCGGATGGCCCGACGCGATCAGCTCGTGATCGACTTCCTTGTCTGCGTTGCCGAGGTGACAGCGGTGGCAGGTGTGGGCACGAACAGGAAGACTGGCGAGATCGATCATGCCGAGGGCGAGGCTCTGCTCGTGCGTCCAGCCTTCCTGCGAGTGCTCGTCGCGCCATCCGCTCGCCGGTCCGTGACAGGCCTCGCACTGCACGCCGTCTTCCACGTCGACCTGACCCGCGACGAGATTCGCGGGAACGTTCGTCGTGTGGCAATCGAGACAGACTTTTTCTTCGTATGCGCGTTTGCGAAGACGCATGTTGCGCGCGATCCGCGCGGAGCGCTCGTCGAAGAGGATGTTGTACGTCCCGGCGTGGCGATCGGTGTTGAGCCAGGTGAAGTATTCGTTTTGGAGCACCTTGGTGGCGTTGAGAGGTTGTGTGCTTCCGTGGCAACCGGAGTTTGCGCAGGAGGCGACGCCGACGTACAGGTTGGTGGTTGGCGGTTGGCGGTTGGCGGTGGACGGGGGTTGCGCGTTCATTGCGAGTGCGCACAGCATCGCGAGCGCGGCGAGGCGTTTCATTTCTTCACCTCACTGGGAGAGTCGACCGTGTAGAGCTTTCCGTCGCGGAGGTAGAGGCGCTGCATTTCCTGAAGGGTCATGGGGCGCGCGCCGATGCGGTTGAAGATGGAGACCTGGTTGCCGCTTTCGTCGACGGCGCGGTCGCGGTCGAGGCCTTTCGAGACGGCGAGCGCGGGGCCGTGAGTGTGGCGCGTGGCGATGAGACGCGGCTCGGGTCGCGGGCTGAAGCCGGCGTACGTGGGCGTCCACTCCGGCGAGGTGAGTTGGAAGATTTTCAATCCGTGCTTGCCGTCGGCGACGTAGGCGAAGGTGCTGGCGTTCGTCGATGCGACTTTCACATCGTAGACATCGTGCAGGTCGTCATGCATCACCTGATCGATGAAGGGCTTCTCCGGTCTCTCGACGTCGACGACGATCACGCCTTCCTCGCCTCCCGCGACGTACGCATAGGTTCGCGCGACGTAGACGTTGCGCGCGTCTTGGATCGGCACGGTCGCGGCGAGTCGCGGCTGCGCCGGGTCGGTGATGTCGATCGTGTGCAACCCTTTCGCGTCGGTCACGAACGCGTAGCGGAACTGCACGGCGATGCCCGTAGGCTTGTCGAGTCCGGGCAGCACGGCGGCGACGCGCGGATCGAGCGGCGTATCGACGTCGAGAATCACGAGCTTGTTCTCGCTGCCGACGAGCACCCAGCGGCCCGCGACGGCGATCGCATTCGCATGCTCGAACAGTCCCGGCGGATTGAACGTCAACGCGCGCGTGAAGAAGTTGTTGCTCGGATTTCCGTCGGTGAGCGTCGACACATCGGCGAGAATCAAACCCTCTTCGCGATCGGCGATGTACGCGTAGCGATAGAGCGAATGGATGGGCTGCTCTTCGTTCTCGGGAATCTGTCCGGTCTTGCGCAGCGGATCCATCGGCATGGTCGTGGGCAGCGCGAACGCGGCGGCGAACTTCGTCTTCACGAACGTGCGCTGACCGAACGGCGAGACCGGCGCGCTGACGATGCGCTCGGAGAAATCTTTGTTGTCGACGTTCGCCACGTCGTAGGCCTCGAAGCCTCCCTCGCCGCTCGCGACGAACACGTATTCGCCGCGCAGCTGGATGCTGCGCGCGTCGTGTGCGTGATGGTGATGCGACGTGGCCAGCTCGCGATTGCGCTTCTCGTGCGCGGCGTAGAAATCGGGATAGACGATGCGATGCAGCGACGAGCCGATCACCGCCTGCGGCTCGTCCCACTCGGTGACTTCGACCGCCTCGAAGCCTTCCTGTCCGGTGGCGACGTAGGCGAAGCGTCCGATGAAGTTGACAAAGTTCGTTCCCTGCAGGAGCAGCTGCGCCATCCAGGCGTTGTTGTCGTTCGCTTCGGTGAGATGACAACTGCCGCAGCCCTGGGTCTCGCGGCTGCGCACGGTGTGCGGGACGTGCGGATTGAAGGCCTGGCTGCTGTAGCCCGGCGCGGAGACCGGCGGCTGTTGCACGTAGATGCGCTGGCGCTGCGCGTTGGTCGAGCTGAGGACGAGCGCACTCGACGAGCGCACCGGCGCGATCTTGTGTCCTTTCGCCGTGCCGTTCACGCCGATCATGAAGACGTCGGTGCGAATGACCTGCGGGTTGTACGACGCGTAGTTGCGTGTCTCCGTTCCCTCGTAGTGCTGCATCGCCGACTTCACGTTCTGCTCCTGCGGCAGATGGCAGCCGGAGCACGAGGTCATCCATGACGTGTGACACGCGTAGCAGGTCAGCTTCTGGTTGTGCGACGCGATCGCCTTGGCCTGGCGGCTGCGCTCGTTGTAGCGCGCATGTCCCGGCGTGATCGTGTCTTTCACCTGCACGACTTCCCACTCCATGCCGGGATTCACCATCGAGCGCTGCATCAGTTTCCCGTTCACCCACACGAAGCGCCGCCGGCCGTACGGCGTGGTGCCCATGCGCAGATCGGTGCCGCCGTCAGGCGCGGCGGGACCGGACGTGCGCAGGCTCGAGTACTCGGACGTGGTGCCGTGGCAGTCCTGGCACTCGATCTCGATGTTGTTGCCGTACTCGCCGTAGATCTGTCCGTTGCCGTGCTCGTCCTGCGAGAAGTGGCAGTCGGCGCAGTGCATCCCCTTCTCGAGGTGGATGTCTTTCAGATGCACGGCTTTCATGAATTTCTGCGGATCGTTGAACGGAACGATCTGGTCATCGGCATCGAGAAGATTGCCCTTGCGGTCGCGTTTGTACACGGCCATGAAATTCCAGCCGTGGCCGTGGTAGTCGGCGAACTGCGTGTTCTTCGCTTCTCGATTGAGATCGGTGATGCGCTCGAGGAACTCAACGTTCGTCCACAGTCCGCGCACCGCCGCCCCCTCGGGGTTGTGATTCAGCGACGCGCGCTTCTCGGCTTCGGTCGGATCGCGCTGCTCTTCCGGCCAGAGGAGCTCCGCGTCGCTTTCGTAATCCCACATGATGTAGCCGAGGTACGTGTTCACGAACGAATTCGGCTGATGCATGTGGCAGCTCATGCACTGGCTCGTCGGCACGGCGCGCGTGAGCTGGTGGCGAATCGGATGGCCCTTCTCGTTTTTCGGAATCGATGCGTCGGCGGTCTTCGAGAGTCCGGTGTTGCCCGCGCTCGCGAACGGTCCGGAATGCAACGGCTCGCGATCGTTGGCGTAGACGACGTGACACGCGGTGCAACCCGACGATCGATAGTCGCCCGGATGATCGTTCGTGCCGAGGAACGAGAGATGCGGATCGTTGAGACGCGTCTTGTGAAGATTGATCAGCCCCGGCGAGATGCGCGAGCCCGTGCCGCGGCCGCGATTGCCCAGGCGGATGTCGGGACGGCCGGCGTCTTCGAGTGGGAACGGATTGCCGGTGTCGGGCGGCGTGGTGTTGTTCGCGATGCCGCCGCGCTCGAAGGCGCGGAAGTACTCGCCGGGCTGGAAGATCTCCCAGCGCGGGAGCGGCAGCAGTTGCGGGAGTGCGTTTTTCGCGACGGGACCGACGGGCAACAACACCTGCGGATTGCCGTCGCGGTTGTAGCTCTCGCCAAGGAATGCGTGCTTCTGCGATGTTAGGCCGTTGGCGTAGCCGACGGCCGCCCAGAAGACGGAGCTCGTGGTCATCGTGCTGCGGGGCACAGCGGCGACCTGTTTCGCGTGACATCGACCGCAGGTCTCCTGCGCGACGCGGAGATCGCCGGGGTTGATGAAGCGCACGAACTCCGGCGATTCCTTCAGCAGGGCAGTGTACGTGCGCTGCGGATTCGCGGAGGTCTTCCAGATCTCGGGGAAGCGCGGTGGAACGTGGGCCTGCTCCTTGGTCGTCGCAGTCGCGTCGCCGCCGTGGCAATCGGTGCATGTTAGGCGGACGGCGGCGGAGGCGTGCATGGGCTCGATGCCGGAGTGGCAGGTGAGACAACCGTTTTGGAGTGCGGCGGCCACGCCGCCGCTTTGGGTCGCGTGCGGCATCGAAAAAGCGGCGGCGTGGCCGCCGCACTCCAAAAGAACCACGAATGTCAGTGCTTTGCGCATGCGTTAGAACTGCAACGTCACGTTCATGAATGTGTGGAACAGCAAGTCGTCCGATTCGTAGATGTCTTTGAAGCCTTTGCCGGGAATCAGCATCGCGGCGCCGCCGGTGACGATAACGTTGTTGCTGAGGAAGGGGCGATAGCGCAGGCCGACGCTGACGTCGGTGCCGAGGTCTTTGTGGATGTCGCCCTGGAAGAGCACTTCCTCGATCGGCTCGGTCGCGTCGAGGCGGATGTAGTTCGCGGTGAAGATCGACTTGAGACGCGGCGTGAGCTCGGCGTCGAGGCCGATCGTGGCGAGTTGTAGGCCGGGGTTCACGTAATTCGGCTGTCCTTCGTCTTTGCTGCTGCGCAGCGACGGCAGCAGGCTGCCGCGCTCGACGAGCGCGACGCCGCTGCCGGCGAGACGGATGCCGAGGCGATTGAAGAAACTGAAACCTCCTCCCGCGAACGCCGGGGCGTCGAGGATCGAGTCGAAGCCGCGGGCGTTGCGGTCGCGCGGACGGCGATCGCCGGTCGCATAGAAGAATCCGATGCGCGGACGCAGCCAGTCGCGATCGTAGGAGACCTCGAGCGCCGCCATCGCCGCACCGATCGACACCGCGTCGCCGCGCCGCAGCTCGGGATCGGGGCCGGCGATCGGATTCAGCGAGTCGCGCCCGAAGACGTAGTAGATCGCGTGATCGACGTTGATGCGGCCGATGTGTCCGAGTCCCGCGGCACCGATGTACGTCGCGTGCAGCGCGTGCGGCGTGGCCGCGCCGACCGGCGCGGGGCGCACGAGAAATCCGTTGCGGTCGTAGTGCGTCGACGCATCGTCGCGCACGTGATGAATCGAGAACTGCTGCGTGTAGCCCTTGCGAAGGAAATCCTGCCAATAGAAATTCGCGATGGCGACGCGCTGGTCGCGCAGCTCGTGAATGATGTTCAACCCGCTGTTCGTGTCTTTCTCGAGCCGCTCGAAGAGCGCGAGGTTGTACTGGAAGCGATTCGATGCGTAGTTGCCGAACACGCGGACGCCGAGGTTCGTGTCGGAGAAGACGAAACCGCGAAAGTCGCTGGAGAAAGGCTGCACGCCCGCGCGAACGGAGACGAAGTCGTAGCTCGGTGAGAGATCGCGCAGCTTGCGCTCGTAGAAGAGCTCCTGCAAGGAGACGCGCGCATCGGTGCGCTCCACGCCGCGGCGCGGAGTCGGCTTGACGATCGCGTTCTCTTCGACGCGCACGTGATTGAGATTCGCGACGATCGTCGCTTTGACGCGCTGCCGCACCGGCTGGAACGTCGTCAGTCCTTCGAACAGATCCGCGGACACGATCACGTTCTGCACGAACACGCCCTGCCCGTCGCGGCCGAAGAAGCGGAAGCTGCCCGGACGCGCGGAGCTGACGCCGGACGGCGTCGGCAGCGTGCGCGCTTCGGCGACGGAGTCGCTGATGCCCGTCAGCACGAAGAACGTGTCATTGCCGCGGATCGGAACGTCGCCTTTGAGCACGTTACGGTTGTAGGGATCGAGGCGGCCGCGCGAGAGCTCGTCGAGCTCGTACGGCGGCGGCACGATGCGCCATCGATCGGTGAGCTCCTGCAGCGAGGGCTCCGGCAAATCGGGCGGCGCATAACGCAACGGCGCATCGATGCCCGATTGCCGCGCGAGATTTCCGCGAAGCTGCACGCGCAAAAGCTGCGTTTCGATCTTGTCCCCGACTTCGATGCGCACGTCGTACGCGCCGGTCTTCAGCGGCGAAGTCCAGACGACGCTCCACGATTTGTCGTTCGCGACGGATGTTTCGGCACTCGTGTTTTCGATGGTGATGCGCACGCGCGTGCCCGGAGCCGCGTCGGTCGTCGAGGTGATCGTGAAGGGAATGGTGTCGGTGAAAATGACCGGTTGCGCGAGAGCCGTGGTTGTTGCGAGAAGAACGATGGTTGCGAGTAGCGAGTGGCGAGTTGCGCGGGCCTTGGGGCCTGGACGACGCATCCCGCGGAACTCGCAACTCGCAACTCGCAACTGGCGACGGACCACCGGCCACGCCGTCATTCATCGACTCCTTCCGGCTGCCGCGGAAACTTGAACATCGGCAGACGCGCTCCATCCACCACCACGCGATCGGCCCACATGTCCGCGGAAGGCAGGAACGGTCCCGCGCCGAAGTACGTGACGTAATCATCCTGCTCGATGCCGTCGCCGCTGACACCGAGTCCTCCGATGAGCTCGCGGTTGCGAAACAGCGGCGACGATCCGGCGAAGAACACGACGCCGTTCTGATTCGGATTCGCGGGCTGTTCGCCCTGCGTGCATACGTTCGCGAGATCGCGGAGGAAGAGCGAGCGATACCACGGACCTTCTTCGCGGCCGAACACGCTCGAGTCGATGCCGGGCGGATAGAACGGCTGCGCGCCGAAGCCGATCGTGCGATTGGTGATGGCCGTGCCCGGCGGAACGCCCGGCAGGCCAGCGGTGCTGAACCAGACCACGTTGCGCGATTTCGCCGCGGCGACGTCGACGGAGAACACCGTCGCATCGGGCATGCGATAGAGCGCGAGGATCGAGCCGTCGACGTCGGCGACGGCGATGACCATGCGCGCGTAGCGGTTGAGCGGAAGACGAATGAGCGCGCGCGTGCGGCGCGCCGTCTGAATCGCGCGCTGCACGATGGCATCGACGTCGAGCGCGCTGAGCTTCGATCCGGCCAGCGGTCCGACGAGATATTCGTTCTCCGCACAGCCGCCGTTGAGCGGGGCGATGACGAACGCGCCGTTGTCGCTTCCCGCATTCACGCCATCGAGACGCACGCCCGCCGGTGCGTCTCCGCTGAACTGCAGACGGATGTCCTTGCCGAGAAACGGAAGGCGGATGCCGTCGACGAAGACGTTGCCGGGAGGCGGCAGCGGATAGGCGGGAACGGGAATGATGCCGGGCGCGCCGAAGGCACCGCTCGCAGCTGCGTATTCGGCGCGATCGTCATCGACGCCGCCGACGCCGATCCCGCCTAACAGACTGCCGTTACGATAAAGAGGAATGCCGCCGGCGTTGCTCGTGACGATGCCCGGGCCCGGGCCTCCGGAGAGCGATCGCGCGCGGGGAATGCATTTGCCGGCGTTGAACGTCACGTTGAAATCGCAGCCGCGGTTCGTGTTCTCGATGCCATAGAGCGCTGCGCTGGGCGTGTTCGTGATGTTAGGCGGGAAATGAATGCCGCTGAGGAAGCGCACCGTGCGCGAGGACAGCGGCGCCATGTTGTGGCTGAAGAACGCCGCGGTGCGCGCGGTCCCGACCGCGAGATCGTCGTTCGCGGGATTCGCGCCGGGCTTGCGGTAGAGCGCGAGCACGCGTCCCGCGCGATCGGCCACGGCGATGGTCATCGTGTTGCTGTCGAGAGCGCGCGCGGCAGCGCGAACGATGGCCTCGACGTCGCTCGCGCCGATCGACGGGAACGCGGCGCTGCCCTCCGTGCACATCACCGGAGCGGGCGGCGTCATGGCGCAGGTCGCGGGCTCGGCGGCGATCTTCGGCGTGACGGGAGGGCGGACCGCGCGCGTGCGCGGTGCGGCTGTCGTTGCGGTCGCTGAGAGCAGTAGTGCTGTCGCCGCCGCCAAATTGAAAATTGAAAATTGAAAATTGAAAAAAAGATCGCGAGCGGATCTCGCCTGCCGAGAGCTCACAGAGAACTGACAACCGAAAACCGACAACATTTTTCAATTCTCAATTTTCAATTTTCAATTTCGATCATCGCGTCAAATCTGATACACAAAGGTCGCTGCGTTGTCGCCGAGAATCAAGGTGTCTCCGCGCTTGAGCGGGACTTCGGTGATGCGCTGATCGCCGAGATAGGTTCCGTTGGCCGATGCCTGGTCGATGGCCCAGACCTTTCCGTCGCGCGGAAGAATGCGGAGATGGCGACGCGAAATGCGGCTGTCGGGCACGACCACCTTGGCCAGCGACGGATCGCGTCCGATGTAGAAGCCTTCTTCCTCGACGACGAACCGTTGTCCTGCGAGCGGGCCGGCCGTGCAGTGGAGCATGCCGTACCACTGCACCATCTGCGTTCCGACCGGCACGTTTTCGTCCTGCTTCGGCGGCTCCGGAACGACGACGCGCGTCGACTGCACGACAGGCGGCGCGAGGTCCGGAGGCGGCGGCGCTTTCGGCCGCGTCACTTTGTCGGTGGGGATGTCGACGCGAATGGGGGGGACTTTGCTCGTCGGAAGATCGACCGGCGCAGCGGGCGAGCTCTCGGCGCCTGCCCTGAGCGCAGCCGAAGGGCGCAGCCGCTGGAACAGCGCGATGCCGACCGGCACCAGCACCACCAGCAGCAAGATCACGATGATCGCGAGCAGGATCCCCTGGAGCATTCTCCCTCCACTACCGAGCCCTCCGACGCCTGCCTGGGCGAGCGATGCCGTCAGGACCTGTTTCTGTGGTCTCAGATGATACTCGTGACATGTGAGACACGGGGTCGCGGCCTGCACGGTTTTGGCGTTTTGCGCGTGGCAGTCCGTGCAATTCGCACGCCGCGGCATGAGCACGTCGCTCGTCGCGGCACTCTGTCGCGCCCCTTCGTGACAGGTCTCACAACGGAGGTTGCGATGGCGCCCGTGCGTGAACTTCGCGTGCGTGAGCCATTGCTGCGGAATCACCGGCGGCACGGCCGCGAGGCGCTCGCCTTTGCGATCGATCTCGTGACAGAGCTTGCACTTCGTTTTGATCACGTGCTCGGCGTTGACGATCGCACTCTGATCCGCCGACACGCGCTTGCGCGCCGCCAGAATCCTCCGCACCTCGGCCGGAGGTCTGCCCAGGATGTCGCGATCGCCGGAGTAGGTCGCGACCACGAAGCCGTAGACGATGCCCGGATCGCCGCCGTGCGGCACTTCCGCTTTCGGAAATCGCGCGTCGAAGCTGAGACGATGACAGCTCTGGCAATGGGCCTCGAAGTCGATCGTGCCGGGCTCGTTTTTCGTGAGGGCGTGGCAATCCTCACACTTCAATATTTGTCGCCGGCCGCTCGCATTGAACACGCCGCGCTCGGCGAGATGGAGCTGGTGATCGAAGCGCAGCGTGTTTTTGTCGGATGGATAGCTGAGCTCCGGATGCGTGTCGCCGAAACCGGCGATGCGCTCGATCGACGCGAACGGGTAACGTCCGTTTGCGAACGTGAGCGACGCCAGCTCCGCGCGCGGAACGCGCATGTGGCCGGCCAGGCTGGCGTGGCAGCCGACGCAGGTCGTGTCGCCGATGGATG
>Ga0075418_10008102_pt1 | contig 11790 bp, 10 predicted proteins | sample SoiMetdeltSBSDD2_FD_81776 | JGI IMG/M metagenome (GOLD analysis project Ga0075418, IMG submission 81776) | Bulk soil microbial communities from a Populus tree surrounding site in Tennessee, USA - Soil MetaG P. deltoides SBSDD2 | ecosystem: Environmental > Terrestrial > Soil > Tree plantation...
CGGATGTCCGGCGCCAGCCGTTCCACCGCCTGGATCGGGTCGTCCTTGTCGTACAGGAGCATGTTCGCGGGGTCGAAGTTCACTTTCAGGTTCGGGCACTTCAGATCGTCGAGCGTCCGGCGGAGCAGGGCGGAGGTTTCCTGGCCGGTCTCGAACGCGATCGTCACGCCCTTTTCCGCCGCGAGTTGGCTGACCTTCCCTAGCGTGTCGAGGAATGGCTTGCGGGCCGGGTCGCCGGCTTCGGGGATGAACCCGGCGTGGAGCATGAGGTCGGAGAGGCCCAACTCGCGCGTGCGGTTGAGGGCCCATTTCAATCGTTCGAGACGCTCAGCGCGCAGGGCCGGGTCGCCGAAGCCGCCGGTCTTCTGGATAGTCTGCGGCGTGGTGTAGTCTTCGCCGGGGAACCCGAGCATGGCTCCGCCGAGGTTGAACCCCGCGGCCTTCGCGACCTTGGGCATGTTGTCGCCCTCGTCCCAGGCCGCGTGATGCGGGTCGCCGCACGCGATCTGGACCAGATTGATGCCCAGGCGGTCCATGAAGCCTTTCAGCTCGGGGATGGACTTCACTTGCAGGGACCAGCTACAGACGCCAACGGAGAGGGGTTTGGTGGCCATAGTCAATCACGGGGTGAGAGGTCTGCGGGTAGGGGCTCTGGGCCGCATATGCCCCATAGGGCACATATTTCTTCAGGTGGCTGGTTCAATTCGGCACCCCACCGGGCCCAGGTCGCGGTCGTCGCGCTTTTCGTGGAACGTGCGCAACTGGTCCAGCTTCAGTTCCGCGACTTCTTTGGGTCCGGTCCACACGACGGCTTCGCCGGCCCGCTCGGCCGTGTGCATCAACTCGATTGCCTTGGCGTCATCGTATCCGAAGACTTTGCGAAGGATCAGCACGACGAAGATCTGGGAGTGGTCGTCGTCGTTTTCGATGATCACGTGATAGGGCGGCAGGAGCCGTTGCTGCGCGTCGGTGTCCGGGTCGGCCAACGGTGTCGCGGGGTTGCTCATATGCGGCATCGTACCACAGGGGGCAGGCTTCAAATAGGACCTATGGGCCCTATGGGACCAATAGGATTCTTGGACTTTAGCCTAGCTCCACTTCCGCGGGCATGAGGACGAATTCGTCCACTCCCTCCGCGGGCTTCGGAAGGGTGGTCGCCTTCACCCGCCAGCCCGCGTGTTGCAGTGTGCCCTGGAAAGGTGGTTGACCGCTGACGTTGCCGACCAGCCGGATCGCGTTCGGGTCGAAGCCCGCGGGGACGGTCACTTGCGACCCCTCCTCCTGTCCGAGCACCGGTTCGAGCGTCAGGTGCTTGCGGATCGCGGCCTGCGATTTGGCCTGGATGTCGCGGACGGAAGCGCCGATCTGCTGGTCGTCGTACGCGGTCAGGTTTTCCATCAGGAAGTCGAGCAGCCGCGCCTCGCGCTGGAGCATGCCAAGCAGCCGGATCAGCTCCCCGGACGGCTTCGGCGGCGGGGGGTTGAACAGTTTGTCCAGGTCCCTGGCAAAGGTCGGATCGGAGTTCGCGCGCGCAGCGACCTTCTTGCCCAGTTCGAATCCGCCGGGGCCGCCGAATTGGCTGGCCACGAGTGAGCGACCGAGCAGGTAGCCAATGATCAGCCCGACCACTAGGCCGGCTCCGCCGCCGATTGCGTATTCCACGGTGCGTCTCCAGGTGCAACTCGCCGTTGCGTTTCAGGCGTTGGTCGTTACTCCTCGAACACCCGCACACCGATTTTCTTGAGCGCCGCGAGCTGTTCCTTTTTTGCCGCGTCCGACAGCGGGTTGCCCCCGAGGTAGAGTCGCAAGTAAGGGGCGAAGCGCTTCGGCCCGGCCGCGTCCGCCTCGCACGATTTGACCAGCGGCGTCAAATCGCTCACCTTGTTGCGGCTCATGATCAGTAGATTCAGATCGGTCATCTTGGCGACAGCCGAGATGTCCTCGATCTGGTTGTCCGAGATTTCCAAGACAGTCACTTTCGTGAGGGCCGCGAGCGGGGCGATGTCCTTGATCTGGTTCTTGCCCAGGTTGAGCGACCAGAGTTTGGTCAGCTTGGCCGCGGGCGACACATCGCTCACTTTGTTCCCGGTCAGGTACAGGGACGTGAGCGCCGGCAACCCGGTGAGCGAGTCGAACTTTTCGATTTCGTTGTGGGAGAGTTCCAGGCGCTGCAGTGCCTTGAGCCCGGCCAGTGGTGTGACGTCTTTGATCTTGTTGTTCGACAGGTCGAGCGACTGCAGGTCGGTCATGCCCGCGAGCGGCTTGACGTCGGTGATTTCGTTCTTGGCGATCCGCAGTTCCTTCAGGTTCGTGCACTTCTCCAACCCGGATAGGTCCTTGATCCCCTTGCCACTTGCTTCCGTGACAATGTGGACGTTCTTCAGCTTCTCGTCGGTCAGGTCCCCGGTCGGGAATTGCAGGACGGCGCGGATGACCTTCTCGAGGGCCGGGTCCTTGAACGGTCCGGCGGCGCGAGCCGGGGAGGCGATCAGAAGGGCCAGGGCGCACAGCAACGCGGAGAGGAGTTTCATCGAAAGCTCCTGAATGGGTGGGTCAGGTTGTCGAGGGAACATTGTCGGGACGGAGGGGCGTGTGGTCGAGGGGCGGTGGTGGATTCCGCACAGACGGGAAGCGCGGCGATCCTACTTCCTCTCCCGCGGCCTTGCGGGGGGAGGGGAAACCCGCAGCTCACCTCTCGAGTGCATATCGATTGGCAATCACCAATATCTCCCGCCGCGCATAGAAGTCGTACCGGTTCGCGACCACGGTGACCGGTGTGGTAAGCTTCGCGGAGAGTTTGGGCCAGACGTCGTTCGGGACGCACACGTACGCGGGCCGCGGCAGGGCCAGGAACTGATCGACCTTTTCGAAATCGTCGATGTCCTCGACCCCGCGCTCCGCGTAGAAGACCAGGCTGTGGCGGAACCAGAGGCACGCGGCGATGCGGATATCCTTGTCGGTCTGCTTCAGGGGAATCTCTTCAGCAAAGTGCTTCGGGCACTTGTACTCGTTCATCGCGACGGTTGGGAAGGCCGCGACCACGGCCAGGAAGAGCACGGACCCGAAGCCGTACGCGGTCACCGCGTCGTCACGCCGCCCCTTGGCCGCGAGCCAGCCGAACGCGAGCGTGGTCAGGATGGGGATGATCCCGACCCAGACATAGTTGCCGAGTGCCGGGAGTGGATCGAATCCCTTGATCGGAATCGGGGACGAAACGAGCCCGCCCACGAACAAGAGCGAGAGCGACAGAATGACTCCGATGGAAAGAGCCCCGAGCCAGGTCGCGATGCGCATCCAGTTGGGAATGGCCAGTCCGAGCCGCCACCGGTCCAGCAGCCGCGCCACGAGGATCGCGAACGCCGGGTAGAGCGGGAGGACGTAGTTGGGCAGCTTGGTCGCTGCGACCGAGAAGAAGATCAGGTAGGACAGGAACCACGCGATTAGAAACTTGTACTTGCCCGGCGCGTCCGTGGGCTCGACCGCGTCCCCCGGCGGCGGCCCGCCGTTTCGCACAACGGCTACGGCGTACCAGAAGGTGACCAGCATGAATGCACACCAGGGCACCGTCAAGACGATCAGCGAGATGGCGTGATAGTGGTACCCGCCGCGGTGCCCGTCGGCCGGATTCTGGAACCGGTCGAAGTTCTCCTTCATCACGAAGGCTTCCAGCCATTTCCCTTTGGTGTCGAGCGCGACCATGATGTACCAGGGCGCGGCCACGGCCAGGAACGCCAGCGCGCCCGAGATCAGACGCGCGTCCGCGAGCTTGTTCAATCGTCGGGTCCAGAGCAAGTGGAGCAGAATGACCAGGCCCGGCATCGCCACGCCGATCGGTCCCTTGGTGAGCACCGCGAGCCCTGCCAAAACCCCCGCGGGCACGAACCACCAGCGTCGGTCGCCTTCGGAGCCGGCCCAGTAGCAATAGAAGACCAGCATTTGAAACAGGATCAGCGGCGGGTCGGGCGTGGCCGCGTGCGAAATCAGGCAGAACTCGACGCAACTGGCCAGCACAAGCGCCGCGAGCAGCCCCGTCGATGGGGTGAACATCTTCCGGCCGAGTTCGTACGTGACCCAGACTGAACCGAGGCCGCAGATCACGCTGGGCAGGCGCGCGGCCCACTCGCTCACGCCGAACACCATGAACGAAAAGGCTTGCAGCCAGTAGAGCAGGGCGGGCTTGGCGGTGCGGATTTCGTAGTTGTAGTGCGGCGTGATCCAGTTGCCGGACTCGAGCATCTCGCGGCCGGCTTCCGCGTTGACCCCCTCGTCCATGTCCCACAGGGTGTGCGCGCCGAGGTTCGGCAGCGTCAGGATCAAATGGGCGGCGGTGAGCAGGGCGTAGTGCGTGGCCCGGGAATTGAAGCGGAACATCCAGTCTCCTGACGGTCGGCCCCTCCTCGGGCCGGCCCGCGGATGATAGGGAAATATCGCAATTCGGGCAACTGCGGTCGGGCTTGCGTCAAATCCCCCGGTGGATACCCTGTCTGAACTGCCTCCGTTCCCCTCCCTGGGCTGGTCCGGTCATGAGTTCCCCCCTGTTGTATGTCGGGCTGGACGTCGGCGGGACGTCGATGAAGGCGGCCGTGGTCGATGACACGGGCAAGGCCTTCCCGTCCGCGACGCTGCCCACCGAAGCTTCCAAGGGGCAGGAACATGGCCTGAACCAGATGTGCGCCACGATCCGGCGGGCGATCGCGGCCGCGAGGAAGACGGAAAAGGACATCGCGGCGATTGGTGTGGCGACCCCCGGCACCATGGACATCCCGGCCGGGATCATCCTCGACCCGCCGAACCTGCGTCCGTGGCAGAACGTCCCGGTGCGGGATTACATCAGCACGACATTTCGATTACCGACCGCGTTTCAGAACGACGCCAACGCGGCCGCATTTGGCGAGTACTGGGTCGGCGCCGGCCGCGACGTCAAGAGCATGGTGATGTTCACGCTCGGGACCGGGATCGGCGGCGGGGTGATCCTGGACGACCATGTCCTCGAGGGTCAGCACAGTCACGGGGCCGAGGTCGGTCACATGAAGATCGACTTGGGCAAGAACCGCCGGTGCGGCTGCGGGCGCTGGGGCTGCCTGGAAGCGTTTGCCAGCGCCACCGCGATCGTGAAACGGGCTCACGAGGCAGTCGCGAGTGTGCAAGGCAAGTCGATCCTCAAGGAACTGCTGAGCGCGACGCACGAGGACCTGCCCGCGAAGGTGGTCTTTCAGGCCGCCGATCGCGGGGACGAGGTGGCCCGAAAAGTCGTCGATGATACCGCGTACTCTCTCGCGGTCGGCGCGATGAACATGATGCACATCATCGATCCGGACATGGTCGTCTTCGCCGGGGGAATGATCGCGGCGGGAGAGCCGTTCCTGAACCGGATCAAGCACTACATCCGCGAGCTGGCCTTCCCGGTCCCGGCGGAAAAGACGATTGTGCGCTACGCGGCTTTGGGAAGTGACGCGGGCTTCATCGGTGCCGCGGCGTGTGCCCGGCAGTTGGTAATCAAGCGGGGTGAGACGGTGGGGATGTAGTAACTAGGACGACGGCGGCTTGCTCGTCTCTTTCAAAATCCGCATCAGGTTTTCCTTGTACGCTTTCACCCCCGGCTGCCCGTACGGGTTGACGCCGAGCAATCGCCCTTCCACGACCGTGGCCAGCATGAGCATCTGCATCAATTGCCCGATCGTGTGCTCGGAGATGAGCGGGATGGTTAGCGTCGTCGTCGGCCGCGCGACGTCAGCGTAGGCCTGGTTGGTGCCCTGGAGCGCCGCGGCGTTCCCGTCCGCCATCGTCTTGCGGGCGAACTGGTTCAGGTTGTCTTCGTTCCGGTCGGCCATCCCGATGGGAAGCGGTGCGTGCCGGGTGCCCTTGACGAAGACGTTGTTGATCAGTTTGTCGCGGGTCCCGTCCTGGTGCTGCTGGCCGCGCGAGTGCAGGTCGCGGGTATTCACGACGGTGATCGGCGTCGGCCCTTTGCCATGTTTCCCGAGTGACTCGGACAGGAGCTGATCGTACCACCATCCGAGCGCTTCCAGCTTCTTCGACCAGACGGCCATTACGCGCGTCGGCTTGCCGCGTTCGGTGTTCACGAGGTGGTTGACGGCCGCGTATTGCAGGACGGGATTCCGGTCGAACGGTTCGGAGAGAAACCGCATTGTCATGGTCGAAGCCCCGAGAAGCAGGGCCTGGACATCGAGCCCGACAATCGCGGCGGGTAGGAGGCTGACTGGGGAGAAGACGGAGTACCGCCCGCCGACGCCGTCCGGGATGGTCAGGATCTCGTTCTCCGGGAATTCGTCCTTCTGACACAGCTCGCGGAGCTTGCCGGTCGGCCCGGTGATCGGGACGACGTGCTTGCGGAGCTCCTGCGGGCTGCCGCCGTAGAAGCGGGCGATCTCCTTGCGGATCTGCCGGTACGCGATCGCGGTCTCAATCGTTTCGCCGCTCTTGCTTACAACGACCGCTCCCCAGCGCTCCTCGCGGACCGCCGGGTCCACGCACGTGTTTTCGAGCAGGTCGAGCAGATCCTGGAACGAGTCATTATCGACACTGTTGCCTTCGAAATAGAGCCGCGGGTTGCCCATGCGCATCCGCTCGGGCAGCTCGTTGTGGTTCGCCGAGCACAGGGCGTCGAAGAGCGCGCGAGCCCCGAGGTACGACCCGCCGATCCCCAGGACGACCACGCGATCGACTTCCAACCGCAATTTGTTCGCGGCGAGGATGACGCGGCCGAGGTCGCTGTTGTCGCCCTTTTTGCGGTACTGTTCGAGCGTTTTACCCGGCAGGTCGATGAACCCGATATCAAGCGGGAGCATCTTGGGGGGCGGGTTGGTCATCTGCCGCTCGGCCGCGACCTGTTGCCGGACCTGCATCAGCGGCTGCTTGATCGCCTCGATGCGTTCGGGCGTCAGGAAGTGTTGGGCTTGAAGTTCGGCGAGCGGGGTCCACGCGTCCGACTGCGGGTGCAGAGCCCCGGAATAGTTGAAATCGATCGCTTCGTCAGGTAGCTGCATGAGGAACCGGCGGTTTCGAGTTTCGGGACGACGCGAGTTTCGAGCCGGATGGGACAGGCGCGGGGTTCGGCGTTCGCACGAAACTCGAAACCCGATACACGAAACTCCCCGATACTTTACGTCACAATTTCGACCGGGTAAACTCGCGGAATGAACATCCATGAACTGGTCACCGACCTTCGCGAAGACAACGGTTCGAAGATCGTCCTGCTCGTCGCCGACGGGCTGGGCGGGCTGCCGCTGGAACCCGGCGGCAAGACGGAGCTGGAAACCGCGCGCACGCCAAACCTGGACGCCTGTGCGCGCGAAGGCGTGTGCGGGCTGAGCCTCCCTGTCCTGCCGGGAATCACCCCCGGCAGCGGACCGGGCCACCTGGGGCTCTTCGGTTATGACCCGCTCGAGTACCGCATCGGCCGCGGCATCCTCGAGGCGCTCGGAATCAACTTCCACGTCGGCGACCGCGACGTCGCCATCCGCGGAAACTTCGTCACCCTCGAAAATGGGCTGATCAAGGACCGCCGGGCCGGCCGGCCCTCCACCGACCGGTGCAAGGCCATGGTCGCGAAGATGCGCCAGGTGCGGATTCCCGGCGTCGAGGTGTTTGTCGAGCCGGTGCGCGAGCACCGGTTCGTGGTCGTGTTCCGCGGCGACGGGCTCGGCGACCGGGTCAACGACACCGATCCGCAAGCCGTCGGAGTCGCGCCGCTGCAGGCGGAAGGCGCGGACGAGCCGTCACGGCGGACCGCGATGATCGCGAATGAGTTCGTCGATCAAGCTTGCAAGCTGCTCAAGGACGATGCGCCGACGAACGGGTGTACCCTCCGCGGGTTTGCCCGCTATCCGAAGATTGCCACGATGAAGGAGGTCTACGGTCTGAAGACTGCGGCCATCGCGGTGTACCCGATGTACAAGGGACTGGCCCGACTGGTCGGCATGGACATTCTCGACGCGGGCGACACACTCGAATCGCAGGTCGCGACACTCAAGAACGCGTGGGGCCAGTACGACTTCTTCTTCATTCACTTCAAGTACACGGATAGCACCGGCGAAGACGGGAACTTTGCGAAGAAAGTCGAGATGATCGAGAAGCTGGACGCGGCCGTTCCGGGGATGCTGTCGCTGAAGCCGGACGTGTTCATCGTCACCGGCGACCACAGCACGCCGAGCAAGCTGAAGTCGCACTCCTGGCACCCGGTGCCGACGCTCTTGCGCGCCGACACGGCCCGCACCGACCGCGTGACCGAATTCGGGGAGTCCAGCTGTTTGACCGGGGGCCTGGGCCAGTTCCCGGCGAAGTACCTGATGCTCCTGGCGATGGCCCACGCCAAGAGGTTTGGCAAGTACGGGGCCTAGCGGATCCGGGGAGAAATGCCTTGAGCCGACACACCGATCGCTGGGGTGATGACGACGATCGACCGAGCCGGCCGCGCCGGTCGAGCGACAGTGGCGGCATGTCGCCGGTCGCGATCATTTTGCTGGTCCTCGGCGGAGTGTTCGTGGTCGCGGTCGTCGGGTGCGGCGGCTTGATTTGGCTCGGCTATCAGAAGGCGCAAGATCGCGAACAGCAGGCGATCGCGGCAGCCGAGGCGGAGCGCGCGGACGAGCAGCGCGTGCGCGACAATATCGGTCGGATCGGCGGGGCGAACGCCGACCCGCTCCCCAACATTCCGAACCCTTTCGGCGATCTGGGCGCACCCGACAAGCCGCCGCCGCCCAAGCCCGGATTCGAGCCGGCCGCGGAGCCGCCGCCGCAACCCAAGCCGACGGCGCTCGCAACCGATGACCCGAAGAATCCGGACAGGTGGCGAGTCCTCTTCCGCTCAAAGAAGCCGCAACTGTGGAACACCAACACGCAGAATGGCGACGACTTCGCGATACCGCTCCGAAGTACGCCGGCAGACACCAGGTATCTGCGGCTGCGGCGAATGGACACGGGCGAAGCCATCATCATTCCGATGACTCGCGGACGCATGGGGCGGGTGATCGCGTCGGAGCGCAAGGCCCGGTGGAACGGGGAGGGCAGGGACGAGTTCGGCGGCTACCACCTCGGGATCGCGGAGGGCGCGGTCGCCCGGTTCATGGAGGGCCAGGGGACGATTGGGGTGCTGATGGATGGGTGGGACGCCCACCCCGGGTCCGGGTTCGGCCACGCCCATCACATCGAGAACGGCGGCCAGCGGTTCAGTTGGCGCGGGAAGGAATTGTCGCCCACGGTCTTTGAAGTCGCGGTCACGACCGGCGAGCCGACGGAGGCAGAACGGAAGTGGCTGAGGGAATAGAGCGTCGGAGCCTGAAGCGCAAGCGAAGGAGTGATACCTTCGCTTGCGCTTCAGGCTCCGTCGATCGTGAGGCTCGCTGGGGTTACTTCGCGGCGACCGGCTCCGGCCGCTCGGTCAACACGTTAACGCGTCGCCGCTGGCCGTCGAACATGACGAACCCGTCCGTGAGCGCGAAGAGGGTGTCGTCCTTGGCACGCTTGACGTTCAGGCCCGCATGGAACTTCGTCCCGCACTGGCGGATGATGATACTCCCCGCGGTAACGTACTCACCGGCGTAAGCCTTGATGCCGCGGCGCTGGGCGTTCGAATCGCGACCGTTCCGCGTCGAGCCCTGACCCTTTTTATGTGCCATGTCGATGTCTCGCTGCTAATCGCCCGAATGTCGGAACAACTACTATAGAAACGAAGACCGGGGCCGTCAGCCCCGGTTCGCCTGTCTTGATGTCCGACAGAACTAATCCCGCGTACGCTTCACCGGCGTGATCTGGATGGGCTCCAGTCGCGGCCCCTGTAGCACCTTATCCTTTTTCTCCTCTTCCTTCGTTGGCGCCGTTTTCGGGGCGGCGGCCTCCTTCAGCGGTTCCGTCGAGGCCCGGTACATCCAGGTCGCGTTCCCGGTCCAGCGGATGCCCGACGGTTCGGTCACTTCACCCGACCCGAGGCGCTCGAAGTCGAGTTGCAGCGTCTTCCGCTTGATGATCTTGGTGCCCGGCTGGTCAATCGGCCGCTCCTCGGTGTACCCGTTCGACAGGCCGGCGACGAAGATGCTGAACTTGTTCGTTCGCGGCGTTTTGTCCTTGGCCCCAGGGACGGGGTCCACGTCCGTCCAGATCGCAACACCGCTGACGAACCGCGGGAACGAATCCTTCTTCGACACCGGGATGTCGTCGGCGGTAATCGTCACCGAGTTCTTGATGTTGAACTTCCCGGTCGGGTCTTCGCGGGCCAGGATCTTCTTCTCCACCGACGGTAGCACCTCGTCCGGGTGCCGGGTGTGTCGATCCAGCGTGACCAGCTCAATGTCCGGGTAGAAGCGAACGGGTTGCTCCTTGGGGTCGAGATTGTACACGCGGTAGACCATGTACCAGATGATCTTGGTGCCGCGGGCCGGGACATCCTCGACGATGATCCGCGGGTCCATGAAGTTGAAGTGCAGCGTCCAGACGTCTTCCTTGTCGTTGGCCGCCAGTTGCGGGGCGATCTCGCGCTCGCCCGTGCGGAGCTGCCCGAACAAGAGCGAGGGCGACGCTAATGCGCCTACGCCGGAAACCAGGAATGAGCGCCGCGACAGCATGGTCCGCTCCCGGACGGCAAGAGTTGGGCGTATGTGAGAATGACTCCCTTGGACCATAGCCGTCCAGGGGAGGTGATGCAAGGGATTCTACGCACGTCAACCGCCGGTCGGTTCATCCCAGCTTTCCCAATCGACGCGAATGGTAAAGTCCCGGCGAAATTCCGGCGCCGACGGTTGCATGGATCGGGTCGGCCCGAGTACGATCTCAACTAGCCCCTGAAAGTCTGCTGAGAAACCACATGTCCAGCTCCGCCCCGTCGCCGGCTCCGAAGCCCGTCCCCGGGCCGCTGGCCCCGCCGGAAGAGCAGTTCTGGGAAAAGTACTCCCCGCACTACGAGTTCCCGCTCTCGAGCGTCGGCTCCGTGGCCATGCACATCGCGGCCCTGGTCTTCTTCCTGGGCGCCATGTGGCTGCTGGCCCGGCTAACCATCTCCGACAAGACGCCGGTGCCGATGTATGCCATGTCCGTCCACGGCGACGGCGACGCGGCCGAGGGCAAAGGCTCCGGAGGCGGGGTGCCGGAAGAGAATGTCACCCCGTTCGACCGGCCGCAGGACCCGAAGCGCCCGGTCCCGGACAAGAACATTGACCCGGTCGTGAAGGACGAGCTGAAAGAGTTCTTCCCGAAGGTTCCTTCCGACGTGGACGCCCCGCGCGTCGAGGACCTGAAGCTGCCGCAGCAGATGGCCAAGATCAATGACGACCTGCGGAAGAAGCTACTCCAGGGCAAGAGTGGAAAGAAGGGATCGGGCGAGGGCGCCGGGACTGGGACGTCCGGCGTCGGCGGCGCCGGTTCGGGGACGTCCGGCGACCCGACATCCTCGCAGAGCCGGGCGGTGCGCTGGGAGCTGATCTTCAAAACGGAGAACGGCCGCGACTACGTGAATCAGCTGGCCGCGATGAAGGCCACGATCGTGGTGCCCCAGCCGCCTGACTGGAAGACGGTCAAGGCGTTCAGCCAGTTGCGCCGCGAGAAGCCGCCGGGCGAGTCGTTCAGCATGGACAAGATGCCCGGCCTCTACTTCGTGGACGACGACCCCGGCTCGGCCGGCCGCGTCGCGGAGACGATTGGCCTCGAGTTCGGTCCGCCGTTGTTCATCGCCTTCTTCCCGAAGGACATCGAGGAAGAGCTGGCGTCGAAGGAGCGTGCCTATCGCGGGCGGAAGGAGGGGGAGATCTTCTCCACCAAGTTCCGCATCCTGATCCGCGA
>Ga0075418_10008103_pt1 | contig 11790 bp, 8 predicted proteins | sample SoiMetdeltSBSDD2_FD_81776 | JGI IMG/M metagenome (GOLD analysis project Ga0075418, IMG submission 81776) | Bulk soil microbial communities from a Populus tree surrounding site in Tennessee, USA - Soil MetaG P. deltoides SBSDD2 | ecosystem: Environmental > Terrestrial > Soil > Tree plantation...
AACAAGTCCTTCTTTGCGACCGACTCGATAAGCGTTCCGTCCGCTTCCATGTGGAAGGGAACCTGATCCGACCCAACGCTCACGGGCGTGCTCGGCGCCTCGACCGGCAGGCCGTTGAGCGCGACATTGCGCGACAGCGCCGCGGTCGTGAGGTTGTGGCGGACCTTCCAGTTCTCGAGCGTCAAGTACGCGAAGGCCCCGGCGGCCAGCAGGTTCAAGACGATCAGCAGCTTGCCGAGTAGACTCATGGCCCGCTCACTTGCCGAGTTCCAGGTTCCAAGTTCCAATTTGCAAGTTGCAATCCAAGCTGGTACCCAGACCCGTGGAGCGGGTGGGGGCTTCCTCCAACCTGGAACTTGGAACTTGGAACTTGGAACTAACGCACACGCCGCAACCCGAAAGCTTTCGCTATCTTCTGATTTTGACCGGTCCGACTGACCCTGACAAGCAAATCTGACGGGGGAATCCACGAACCGCCGACCCGGCTCCCGGTGATGTCGTACGGGCCGGTCCCGCCGGGGAACCGGATTGTGTGCTAAATAAGGGTCAGAGCAAGTATTCTACCCGCTCGGTCTCGCCCCCGGTACGGACCACGTGTCCGTCCTCTCAAAAATCGGTAGGCCCGCATGGCTTACCCGCAGTATGATGGCGGTCGCTCGCCGTCTCGGACTCGAATCCCGCCCCGCCCAGTCGGGGCAGGAGAATGACGGATGCCGATCGACGCCCGCACCGCCAACCCCCAACGTATCGGGGAATACGAAATCCTCGACAAGATCGCCGAAGGCGGGATGGGGGCGGTCTATAAAGCCCGGCATCCGCATACGGGCGAACTCGTCGCGATCAAGGTCCTCCCGCCCACCACTGCCCGGAACCCGATCCTGCTTCGACGTTTTGAGCAGGAGTACCGGGCCGCAGCCGTCCTGGATCACCCCAACATCGTCCGCGCGATTGACTTCTGCGGTGCCGGGCCCTCCCCCTTCCTGGTGATGGAATTTGTGGACGGGGAGTCCCTCGGCGCGAAGGTCGATCGGGACGGCCCGCTGTCCGAAGACCACGCCATTCGAATGATCGCTCAAGTGTGCCAGGGTCTCCACCGGGCCCACAAACAGAAGATGGTGCACCGGGACGTCAAGCCGGACAACATCCTCGTGACGGCCGACGGCGTGGCCAAGTTAACAGATCTGGGGCTGGTCAAGGACGCCGACAACGAGATGAACCTGACCAAGACCGGTCGCGGGCTTGGCACCCCGAATTTCATGGCCCCCGAGCAGTTCCGCGACGCCAAGAACGCCGACGTCCGGTGCGACATTTATTCCCTGGGCGCAACTCTCTACACACTGCTGACGGGCGAAACCCCGTTCGGAAAAGTCGGACCGCTCGAATGCTGGATGCGGAAGCAGAACAACGACCTGACGCCGCCACGGCAAATCAACCCGTCGGTCTCGGAACGAGTCGAGTGGGCCATCCAGCGAGCCATGAGCGGCAACCCGGAGAACCGTCCGGCGTCGTGCAAGGAGTTTGTCGAGGATCTGACCGGGGTGAGTATCCGCCCGCAGACGCGGCTGGTCGAAGAGGGCGTGCCGCCACCGGCGGACCTCTGGTACCTCGTATACCGCGACGAAGACGGCGAAACGCACACGGTCAAGGGGACGACCGACGGGATTCGCAAGGCACTCAAGGAAGGCCTGCTCGGTGACGCGACCAACGTGCGGGCGGACCGCAGTAAGCAGGGCAAGTTCGCGTCGCTCATGACGCACCCAGAGTTTCGCGACCTGGTCATCCGCGCTGCCCCGGCCCAGCCGCCGGCGCCGACCACGTCCGGGCAGATGATGCGGCAAACGAATTTCGCCCGGCGGACGCCGTCTGCGCCCGCGGCCCGGCCGGACCCGGAAGCGGTGGACTATTGCCCGCCGCCGCCCATCGCCTCGGCCTACGACCCGACGCAGGATTACCGGCCCGCGGGAGAAGATACGACCCGGCCACTCATCCCCGTCCCAACCGGCACTGACACCGCGGAACGGAAAGCCAAGAAGAAGCCGGTCGAGTGGCTGTGGTGGGCTGGCGTTCTCGTGCTTGCCTTGGTCACGTCGATTGTCCTGGTGTTCGTGCTGCCGCTGTTGAAGCTCTTCGAGTAAGCCGTCTATCGCAAACACAGTGAGCCGGTGGGGTGGAGTCTGAGGCGCGAGCGAAGGGTACGGCTACCTTCGCTTGCGCTTCAGGCTCCGGTACCGATTCCAGATCACGCGTCCGCGATCATCACCTTCGGGCGCTTCGCCGGATCGGGCTCCGCCTTCTGCATCAACTCGCGCACCTCCCAGGGCACGTTCCCTTCGCCGAACAGCAGGAACCCCAGTGTCCCGCTCACCGGGCTCTCTTCGGTCCATCCGAAGTGAATGGTCGGCGGCTTGCCGGCCTTGGCCATTTCCAATGCCACGGCCGCGAGCGTGTGGGCGATCGACGCCGCGTTCCGGACCCGTACCACGTACCGCCCTTCCTCTTGGATGACCGTCAGCTCCGGCACGGGGGCGAATTCGCTCGGGTCGGCTAGCTCCACTTGGACGAAAACGACCATCACCTCCGGCGGGATGCGGTGCTCGTCGCGGATCGTCGCCTCCTTGCTCTCCAGCGACCGCCGCCCCGGCCGGTGCGGCACCAGCATCGATAGACCGAGGTGTTTGATCGTGTCCCACAAGAGCCGCGAGGTGACGTCCGGGATGTTGAACCCGGCGAAGCGCAGCTCGCGAGCCCGAGCCGCCCGCGACACAAGCGAGGTCACCAGGATCGACACGATGAAGAAGCTGGCAATCTTGATCCCGGCCGGCTTGCCGATGACCACGTCGAGAAACGTGTACAGGAACACGGCTGTGATGAGTCCATAGGCCCATGGTACCCGCAGCAGCCACGGCCGGTCCGCCCGCTGGCGCCAGCGGTCGATGACGGTGGCCACGCAGGCACTTGTAATCAGCGCCAGCACGCCTGTGGCATATGCGTCGCTCTGGGCCTTGACGCTCGCGTCGAAAATCCACGTCACGACCAGGTTGATTAACGTAAAGAGGATCACGAGCGGGCGCAGGGCCCGCGCCCACTCCGGTGCCATCCCGTATCGCGGCAAATACTGGGGCACCAGGTTCAGAAGTCCGGCCATCGCGCTGGCGCCCGCGAACCAGAGAATGACCACCGTGGCGAGGTCGTAGACGGTCCCAAAAGTTGGCCCGAAGAACGGGGCAATCTTCCCACCCTCGGCGTGCGCGATGTATGCCAGCGCGCGGTCCGCGGCGGGCGGCTTTTTCGGCAGCTCGACTGAATTGCCGACCGCGTCGTGCGCAACCAGCGCGTTGGGGTCGATCAGCGTACTGACCACCAGAGAAGACCCGAGCAGAAAGACCGACATGACCACGGCGGCTGTGATCAGCAGACGCCGTGTATTGCGAATGCGCCCCGCCGGCGCCTTCGGGTCTTCACCGGGATCGCCCCGCACCAACGGCATCACGGCCACGCCAGTCTCAAATCCGCTCAAACCCAGGGCCAGCCGGGGAAACACGAGAAGGCTGAATAAGGCGATCGCCATCAGCCCGGTTCCGGACACCGGTTTGTGCTGCAGGTACCACTGCCCGGACTCAACCCGGTCGGTCCAGCTCGCGAACTGAGTCGGATGCCCGGCGAGATACGCCAGCCCGGCGCCAACCACGATGGCGTTCAGGAGCAGGTAGGCGCCGACCAAGAGCACCGCGAGACCAATGACCTCTCGGAATCCGCGAAGGAACACGGCCCCGAGAAGCACCAGCAACCCCATCGTGACCACGAGTCGCTGCCGGTCCTCGGCCGGCTGATCCGAGTGGTCCATGGGCCACAGCGGGTTATTGATCAGGTGTTCCGCGGCGTCCGCGGCCGAGAGCGTCTTGGTGATCACGAAGTCAGTGGCCGCGAAACCCAACAGCGTGAGGACCAGGAGTTTCCCCGGCCACCCGCTCACCAGGTTCGCGAGCATGCCGATCGACCCTTGCCCGTTGAACGATCGCCCGGCCACGTACCGGTAGACCGGCAAGGCACCGAACAGCGTGACGAGCACCAGCACGATCGTGGCAAATGGCGCCAGCATGCCCGCGTTTTCGAACGCGATCGACGGCTGGTACGCGAGCGTGGAAAAGTAATCGACGCCGGTCAGGCACATGACCCAAAGCCAGAAGCTCTGGGGATGACCGTGACTGGACGCGGTGGGCACGGGGTCGGTGGTGACCGGCGCGGGCGGAGTGGGCGCGGAGGGGGTACTCATACAGATGCGAACCGACGCAACCGGAGCCGGGACTCAGTCGCCCCGCCCGCGACACCGATCTCTGTCCTAGCCGGACGGACCGGTGCCGGGTGACTATGGGTACGCCCGTATAGCATCAAACCCGGATGCGTGAGCGTTGAGAATATCAGAAGCTATTCGCTTGAACAGAATGAACACCGTTGAGACGCGGGGACCCGGACGGAGAATCCCTCTTGCATTTTCGGCGCGTTCTATCACTAACCGCCGCAAGCGGAAGTGAATACGGCGAAACACCACCATCGTGATCGATCTCGTGACCGGCGCGCCGGAATTCCGCCAAAACAGGTATGAGCCCGACGCACAAGACAGACTAAGCGATGAGTATCCCCGCGATCGACGCGTTGATGAGGGTCGCCAGGAAGCCTCCGAGAAGCGCCCGCATGCCCAGACGGGCGAGTTCGCTCCGCCGGTTCGGGGCCATGCCGCCGATCCCGCCGAGTTGAATCCCGATCGATGCGAAGTTCGCAAAGCCCGTCAGCGCGAAACACGCGAGCCGGTACGCGTGCGAGGACATGCCCTGGTCCATCCCCGGCTTGTACTGACTGGTCAGCGTGCTGAAGGCGACAAACTCGTTCAGCACCAGTTTCGTCCCGAGCAACTCGCCCATCTTCGGGACGTCGTCGCCCTGGCAGCCCATCAGCACCGCGACCGGGGAGAACACGTACGAGAAGATCTTCTGCAAGCTCAAGCTAGGGTCGATGAGCCCGAGCAGGAAATTGAACAGGGCAATGAAGGCAATGAAGGCGATCAGCATCGCGGCGATATTGATGGCGAGTTGCATCCCCTGAGAGGCACCTGCGGCGGCCGCGTCGATCACGTTAGCGTGCTCCGACTCCGCGGCCGGCTTCACGTCGCCCAGCGTCTCCGGCACCCCGGTTTCGGGCACGAGGATTTTTCCGACGTAGAGCGACGCCGGCGCGGCCATGACGCTCGTCGCGAGAATGGCGACCGGGTCTGCCCCCATGCCGATATACACAGCCATCAGCCCACCGGAGATGTGGGCCATTCCCCCGATCATCAGAGCAAGTAGCTCCGATCGGGTCATCCGCGGAATGAACGGCTTGACGATCAGCGGGGCCTCAGTCTGCCCCAGGAAAACGTTCGCGGTCACCGATAGTGTTTCCGCGCCGCTCGTACCCATGATCCAGCGCATGACCCGGGCGAACGCGCGGACAACAACCTGTAGCACGCGCAAGTGATACAGGACGGAAAAGAACGACGAGACGAAGATCACCGTGGGCAGGACAACAAACGCGAACACCACGCCGAGACCTTTGTTTGGCTCGAGCGCCAGCCCCTTCTCCATTGCCGGAACATTGACCAGCGGACCGAACACGAACTCGGCGCCCTTGAAGGAGAATTCGAGAAACTGTTTCGCGGCCCGCCCCATCCACTCGAACGCCTCGCGGACCGGGCCGACCTTCAAAATCAAAAGTGCCAGACAGACTTGCAGGAGGAATCCGGTGACCACCGTCCGAATGTTGACGGCCCGGATGTTGGACGAAAAGGTCAGGGCCACGCCGAGGAAGCAGACAATGCCAATGGCCGCCTGCCCGCGCGGCCCGAGTGTGCTCTGGTTGAGATACGCGAAAGCGGTCATCGCCACGACGCTTGCGGCGATGCCGACCCGCCAGAACCACGGCGTGGAATTCGAAGGCGTGGGCATGAGGTGCGAGCCCCGTGCGGTTGCTTGCTCATGCTATTCGCGCGGCCGCGGGCCGAACAGCGCCGCTCTGCCGAACGCGGTAGTACTGGTTACCTTTCGCAGCAAGGCATGGTATCCTGGGGCGCCACCCACGACTGGAGCACCCCATGCGACTGTGCCGCATCGGCCCGGAGGCCAACCCCCGCGCCGCCTTCTACTTCGACACACACGTCGTCCCCGTGGCCTCGGCGGCCGTTGCCCACAGTCAGGCCCGCGGAACCTCCGTCCGCATCCCCACCAAGGACGATCTCGTTCCGGTTCTCACCGACTACGGCATGCAGGAAACCGAATCGTGGCTCGCCCGCACGCCGAACCCGCCGGGGGCGATCCCGATCGGCCAGGTCGAACTCCTCGTCCCGGTCGCGAAGCCGAACAAGATCTTCTGTCTGGCCGGCAACTACGCCGAGCACGTGAAAGAGGGCGGCGGCACACCAGCCGAGCGGGCCGAGACTTTCCCGTACGTCTTCATGAAGCCGCCGACCACGACGCTGACGCATCCCAACCGCCCGGTGGTCATCCCGAAGGTCGCGTCCGACGGCGTCGATTGGGAGCTGGAGCTGGCGGTCATTATCGGCCGGCGGTGCAAGAACGTGTCCGAGGCGGACGCCATGAAGTACGTCGCGGGCTACACGATCATCAATGACGTGTCCCAGCGTCGCTACCGCCCGAACCCGGAGCGAAAGAAGCGCGAGCGGGATGTCTTCTTCGACTGGCTGCACGGCAAGTGGTTCGACACGTTCTGCCCGTGCGGCCCGTGCGCCGTCTCCGCCGACGCCATCGCGGATCCGCACAAGCTGTCACTCAAACTGGAAGTCAACGGGGAGGTGAAGCAGCAAGGAAGCACTTCTCAGATGGTGTTCCCGGTCGGGGCCGTGATCGAGTTCATTTCGCGGATGGTGACGCTCGAGCCGGGCGATCTGATCTCGACCGGCACGCCGGCCGGGGTCGGGGCCGCGAGCGGAACGTTCTTGAAGCCGGGAGACGTGATGCGCGGGACGATCCAGGAAATCGGGACTCTGTCGACGCCCGTGGCGGCAGAAAAGTAATTGAGGTGGTGCAGCGACGGGGTGCTGATCCACCCCCCCGCCACCTCACCACCTCATTACCCCACCACCCACTCTCACTTGCGTCGGTCAAGTGCGATCATGATGCCGACGATACACACCACGAGTAGTACCCCGGCGACGATGAGCCCGGGCAAACCGTAGTTCGAATTGATGTAGTCGTACGCCTGACCGGGCGACGAAGCGACTTTGTCTAGTGATGAATTCATAGCCCGCTCCGACAGGTCCCAGACGGTGGGCGGCACCCAAGTTTGCGACACAGATGCGGGTTGTGCAAATAATCCGGGCGGTTGCGCAGGTGACCGGGCCACCCGTTTGACCGGATCCACACCTCTTGCCAGACCCGAAAAGTCCACCTGTATTGCGGGAAACAGTAATTCCGGCAATTGAGAGCAACTCCCCTACTTTTCGCGGCCTCCCCACTTGGCAAGGTCTCGGCCCGGGCCAAAACTGTTCCCATCTCCCGTTTCCAATTCAGTTCCGGCCGAAGTTGCCGGTCTCCACATCGAGGGTTCCACGTGACCGCGCTTCGCGCTTCCCTTTTCACCGCCCTGATCGCCGTCCCCAGTGTCCACGCGTTCGGTGAGTTGTGCGGCAAAGGGGACCGCCCCGTTGATCTAAACCGACTCAATTCACAGCTGTTCGGCAAGGTCCACGACTACTCGGCCAACCACGGCGACGACCGGCGGATCTACTCGGAGGCCCTCGGCCAGAAGCGCGACGTGTATGTTTATGTCCCGCCGGGCTACGACCCGGCCAAGCGCTACCCGCTCATGATCTGGCTCCACGGTTGGGCCCAGGACGAGACCAGTTTCCTCAAGATCGTCCGCGCGTTCGACCAGGCGATGATTACCGGTGCGCTACCGCCATTCGTTGCCATCGCCCCGGACGGTACTGCGAACGGCCGCGCGTCCTTCCGTGAGCCCCCGACATGGTACCTGAATTCACCGCTTGGCCGATTCGAGGACTTCGTCATGTACGACGTGTGGAACCTCGCGGTCAAGAACTACAGCATCCGCCCGGAGCGCGGGGCCCACGTGCTGGCCGGGGCCTCGATGGGCGCGTTTGGCGCATACAACCTCGGCATCAAGAACAAGAAGGATTTCGGCGTGCTCGTCGGCGTGTTGCCACCCTTGAACCTGCGCTTCGCCGACTGCCACGGCCGGACGGATGGCGACTGGGATGAAACCTGCGTCGGCGTACAGACCGAGTACCGGCCGAACGCTCCGGTCGCCCGGTTCGCACACGGACTGGTCACGATCCGTCAGCGGCAAGTGATCGCCCCGGTGTTCGGCGAGGGTCCGGACGTGATCGCCAAGGTGGCGGCTGAGAATCCCTCCGAGATGCTGTTCAGCTACAACGTGCAGCCGGGCGACTTTGAAATGTTTGCGGGTTACGGGGACCGCGACGAATTCAACCTGGACGCCCAGACGAAGAGCTTCGCGGCCTACGCCCGCGGTCGGGGGATCACGGTTCACACGGTCGAAATCCCCGGCGGCCGCCACGACGAGCGGACCGGCATCAAGTTCCTACCCGCGTTCGTCGAGTTCATGCGTCCGCGGCTCGCGCCGTATGCGCCGAAGTAGGTCCCCGTCCCCGCGTTAACCCCAGCATGTTCGGTGACTAGGGCGGGTTCCAGGAATTCGTCCCGGTGTGCCGCGCGACCAGCTGAGCGGGTGAAACGTCCTTGCTTGCAAACAGGGGGACACCCCTGCAAAGCTCCTGCAATGACCATTGCAATGCTCCTGCAATGCGCATTGCAATGCGATTGGCCAACGGAAATAAGTCTTTACCCGCCCATTAGTTCCGGATCGGGTGCGAGTCCCGCCCGGGAGGTGGGGCCTACGGATGATCCGCCTTCATCGGAATTGGCAACGGCCCCACTGGGCTGGGCGTGCTCACGTCCGATTTCAGCCCCTCCGTCCGGCTCATGCCGAGCTTCTCCGCCGCCCGCTGCAGGGTCGCCGAGTGATCGATGGTCAGCGTCTCCGGGCTGGACACCAGGCACCGGCCGTCCGCCCCGTTGTACCGCGCGATCATGTTCACCTGCTTCAAATCCACGTGGTACTTGCTGCACGGCAAAAACAACGTGTAGCCTTGCCCGCCCATGAAATCGTGCTTGCGGAACTTCTTGGCCGTCTCCCGGTCGATGTGCCAGAGTTCGATCAAGGTCGGTTGGCCGCCGGTGCCCTTCGGCGGGTTCTCCCACATACCGATGAGGATTTCGCCGTCCGGGGTCACGGGGATCGCCTCGTCGGTGCCGAATAGCCACATCTTGGCGATGAACCCGGGCACCGGTTCGCCGCCGTGAACCGGGTCCGGGGCGAAGATGATCTTGTTGTTCCAGGCGACCGTGAGCCGCGCGGCCTCACCCTCCTTGGCCGGGGTGCTCGACAGACCTTGACTCGTTAGGAAGGCAGTGAACTTGGGCGTGAGCCCCGGCGGAAGCGGGTCGTTCGGGTCCGCGACCGCGGCCGCCTGGACGACGGGCTGCGGCGGGGCCTCCGATGGCTTCTTGATTTTCGGCTGATGCACGCACCCGGTCAGAAAGCCGATGCACAGAATGAACGGGCAGAAACGGCGAAGGTCCATCCGTGGAACTCCTTGTCTAATCGACAAGCTAGCAGCTTGTGGCTCACCGCCCTTCCCCCGGCATGACAATCCCCGCGGCCGGTTCAATGCCCGCCGGTACCATCGGGGCCGGCCGTGGGGCAAACGCCTTCGTTGGCTCCGGGATTTTCACCTTGGGCAGCTCCGGCACCGCGGGCTTGGGCGGGTTGGCCAGCGGCGGCTCCCCGCCGTTCTTCGCCGGCGGGATCGGCGGGCCGGGCGGCCCCGGCGGCGGTATCGTCGGCCCCGCGCCCGGCAGCGGTAGCGGCGCCCCGCCATCCGGCTGGGCCCACGCACCCGGCGGCAGTACCGCCGGGCCATCGGCGCACGGCCCATCGGGCTGGCCATAGAGCCGGTTCACGTCGCGAAGCACCCAGCTCATCCGCCGGGCCTCTTCCATCAGTCGTCGCTCGGAATCGACACTGTTGCGGATCACGTGCGGGGTCAGGATCACGAGCAGTTCCCGCTTCTCCTGGGTCTGCGTCCGGTACCGGAACGCCGCGCCGATGTAGGGCAGGTCGCCAAGACACGGCACTTTGTTCTCGGTCCGCTCGTTGTGCTTGGTGATCAGCCCGCCCAGGACGACGGTCTCTCCATCCATCACCGAGACGGTTGTCTGCACGGCCTGCTGGTCGAACGCGGTGGCGAACTGCCCGTTGCCCAGAGCCACGAGCGTGGGGTTCGGGGCGACGATCGACGGTTCGACACGCATCAGGACCCGTCCGTCCGGGCTGATCCGCGGAGTGATCGTCAGCGTCGTCCCGATCTGCTGCCGGTCGATGTTCGGCTGGAAGGTGCCGAACGAAGTGAACTGCCCGCTGGACACGTACGGGTAAAGCCCGCCGATGTTCACCGAGCCGATCTGGTTGTCGAGCGCATGGATGACCGGCCGCGTCAAGTTGTCGACCCGCTGCTGTGTCTTGAGGGCCCGGATCAACACGTTGACTGTGTCCGACCCGGCGCTGAAGACGAACCCGCCGATCCCATTTGCGTTCGCCCGGCCGACGCCGTAGTTGGTCAACCCCTGGTAGCCGACCACGCCGGGGGCGACGTTATTGCTGTACGCCGGGGCGGTGGTGGAGTTGAACGGGAACGCGGTGCCCGCGTAGCTGTTGATCGTGCTGCTCACCGACACACCCGGCGGAATGAACCCGCCGGTGGCGTTGGCGAAGCTGGCCGATCCCGCCGGGATCACCGACCGCTGGAACAGGACCGGCGTCTGCAGGCCAATCTCGACGCCGAAGTCCTCGTTGTTACGCAGGATCACTTCGGCGATCAGCACCTCGACTTCCACTTGCATCGGGACGGCGTCGAGTTGCTCGATAACCGGGGCCAGGGCCGCGAACGCCTCCGGGGTCGCATCGATAAGCAAGTTGTTGGTCATCGGCTCGGCCACGACCACGATGTTCCGGGTCATCTCGACGAAGTTCGTCTGGGTGATCCCGGTCGTGATGACGGTCAGCGACGTGCTCAGGAAGTTAGTAAGGACTTGAGCCACGTCGGCGGCGCCGGCGTTGCGCAGCTTGACCACGTGAGCGACGCGCCGCGAAATCGGCGCGTCCTCCAGCCGGCCGATGATGGCCCGGATGGCGTCCAGGTCGTTCTGGCTGGCCGCGACGATGATCGAGTTTGTCTGCGTATCGACGGAGATTCCCAGCGGGATGAGCCCCGCACCTTCGCCGGGCACGCCGGTCACGGTCAGGAGCGGCCGGTAGCCCTGCTGGGTCGTCGCGGCTCCGAGTGGGCCGCCCCCAAGGGGCCCGCCGCCGAGCGGACCACCGCCCGGCTGGCCAGTCGTCCGCTGCGCCCCGCTGAAGAGTTGCTGCAGCAGGTCGGCGGTGAGCGTGGCGTCCGCCTTCTTCAGCGTGAAGATGTTGACCTGGGCCCGCGCCACGCTCGGCACGTCCAGACTGAGGATCACCGCCCCGATCAATTCCAGCGACTGCTTCGGCGCCGAGATGATCAGGCTGTTCGACCGCACGTCCGGCGTGATGTGGATGTCTTCCAGGTAGCCGGACTCAAAGGTCCCGTTCTTGCCGGGCATCAGGAACCGGAGCGAAACGCTTTTCGTCGTGTTTGTCGCGGCCGACCCGAGGGTC
>Ga0075418_10008104_pt1 | contig 11789 bp, 9 predicted proteins | sample SoiMetdeltSBSDD2_FD_81776 | JGI IMG/M metagenome (GOLD analysis project Ga0075418, IMG submission 81776) | Bulk soil microbial communities from a Populus tree surrounding site in Tennessee, USA - Soil MetaG P. deltoides SBSDD2 | ecosystem: Environmental > Terrestrial > Soil > Tree plantation...
CCTCGTTGGTCGCGCTGTACTTCCTGGCGCGGAGTCACGGGGTGAGGGAGTTGTAAGTCGGGGGTTCGGGGGCTCGGGGGTTCGGGGTGAGCAGTCGGGTTTGTCGACGGGCTCTGACAAACTGCCCTTGGCCATCCGGCCACCTCTCAGCAGCATCCAGGCCCCGGTCCGCATGCTACGCTCAGAACATGCGCTGGACCATGTTCTTCGCGGCGGCAGTCTTCGTTGCAATGGCGCATTCACACGCCGCTCAATTCACTCCCATCGACCCCTCCCGCATCGACACAAAGCATCTGACCATCACCACGTCGACCAGCGCGCCGACCGCTGCGCCCGGTGAACGACTGTCGCTGTACGTCGACGTCTCACCGAAGCCGAAGATGCACGTCTATGCGCCCGATCAGACCGATTACATTCCGATCGAGCTCAAAGTGGAGCCGGCCTCGTCGTTCAAGGCGGAGGCGATTCAATATCCGGCCGCCGAGCAGTTCTTCTTCGCGCCGCTCGAGGAGACACAGCGGGTCTACAGCAAGCCGTTCAGGATCAGGCTGCCGATCGCGCTAGCTCAAAATGTCGCAACGCCGCTGACGATCAAGGGCACCGTGCGATATCAGGCCTGCGACGATGCGATCTGCTATCTGCCGCAGACGGTCGGGGTGACGTGGAAGGTGGGGGGGAAGAAGGGGTAAGACCTGAAAGGCAAAAGGCAGAAGGCAGAAGGCACAAAGAGAGATTTTTGCCTTTTGCTTCTGCCTTCTGCCTTTTAAGCCGTAGCTATCCAAAATCCGCCCAGGGCGATCGACGTCAGCGCCATGAGCAGCGCCGCGGCCTGGCCGAGCCGGGCTGCAGTCGCCGCTGACATGGCTCGCGCGAGCGCGACGCCGAACAGCGACATCGACAGCAGGATGCCGGCTCCGAACACCACAATCAGCGCCAGCAGGGTCACGGGCGGCATGTCGCCGACACGGCCTCCGAACGGGGCCAGCGCGGTCAGGGCGCGCACGCTGCTGAGCGCGAAGGCCGCACCGACGATGGTCGGCAGATGCGAATGGGCCGAGGCCAGTGGATGGCGGTCGGGGCGACCGACATGGAGATGCCAGTGGGGCGCGATTTCGTTGCCATGCCGATGTGAATGCCCGTAGACGCGGCCCGCGAGCACGCCCCAGACGCCGACGGCTCCAAGCACGATCAACACCGCGCCGCCGATCATCTCGCTGGCGCGTTCGAACACGAGCGGCAGCGACCAGCCGAGCACCAGCAACGCGCCGGCTCCCACCGCCAGCAGTACTGCATGTCCGCACGCGAACCGAAGCGCGACCGAGAGCGCACGCGTCCGCTGGACAGCAGCAGTCTCCGTCGTGGTGCCAACCGACAGCGCCGCAATCGCCATCAGATGGTCGGCGCCGAGACCGTGGAGGAAGCCGAGGACGAGGGCCGAAGCGACGAGAAGCACGTTAGGTGATTGTATCGTGCTTGCGGTCCGCGGACGGCGACTGCGGACTGCGGGCTACGGCTAAAAAAGAAAAGCCCCGCGGGCCGAAGCCCGCGGGGCTCTCAACTCAAGACAGGTCGAACCTTAGAACGTGAACTTCACGCCGAAGCGGATCGAACGCGCCGCCTGGTACGTGTTGGGCAGCAGGTACCGCGGATCGCGCCGGACGTTCGGCTGCGCCGCAAGCAGCTGGTTCATGTTGAATCCGGCAAAGAACGCCTCATCCGTGATGACGACGTTGTCACGAGTGAGGTTGCGGAACACATCGAGCGTCTCGTCCTGATCGAACAGGTTCTCGATGTTCAGCAATACCTGTGCACGGGTGTTGCCCGGCATCGGCACGTCCTGCGTGAGCTGCAGGTTGGTCTGCGTGAACATCGGCGTGCGCCCGTCGGTGAGCCGGCCGTCGAAGAACACCGGCAGGCTGCTCTGCATGTTGGTGACGCGGCTGATCGGGATACCGCTCGCCGCGCGGAAGACTGCGCCGATGCCGGTGCGGGTGGGGAACTCGTAGTACCCATTCACCTTGAACTGATGCGGCCGGTCGGTGTTGAGACGGCCGAACACTGGCTGCGCGTGGCTGTCGAACGCCATCACGATGCCGTCGAAGAGACGGGTGACGTTCGGCGCGGTGCGCGCGTTCTCGTCAGAGCTCGCCAGGCCCGGATAGTTGCCATACAGACGGCTCAGGGTGTAGCTGACGTCGGCGAACCAGTTGTTCGAGAAGCGCTTGGTGGCGACCAGCTCCAGCGCGTCGTAGTCGCGCTTCGCTTTCGGCAGCGACGGGAACTCGTCGCCGATGATGTGCGTCGCGAAGCCCTCGCCGACGTTGGCAATGTAGAACACCTCGCCGAGCTCGGGCACGAGGACGCCCACGTCCTCGATCGCCCGATCGAGCTGTTTGTGGACGTAGCGCGCGCTCACGGAGACCCGTGACGTGAGCTCGTGTGCAATCCCGGCAACGGCCTCCTGCGTCCGCATCGGCTTCAGAGACGGATCGATCGCGCCGCACTCCGGGCAGGCCGGATCGTTCGACGGGATGCGGAAGTTCACCGACTCGATGTACGTGCCCGGGAAACTGCCGTTGGCCCCGATCGACCCGTAGTCGAGCGTGTCGAGCGTGTAATACTGCTCGATCCACTTGTCGCCGCCGAACGCGCCGCGGGGCAATTCCAGCTTCATGATGTCGTAGAAGACACCCCAGCTGCCGTACAGCTTCCACTTGCCGTCGCCCTTCATGTCGTAGGCGAAGCCGAGGCGCGGCGAGAACTTGTCGGAGAAGTTGAACTTGATCCCGTTCAGTCCTTCGACGTACGACGGCACCTCTTCACGCTCGGTTCGAACCCCGAGGTTCAGCGTCACGCGGTTGCTGACGGCCCAGTCATCCTGGAAGAAGAACCCGAGATTGTTGACGTGAACATCGCCGATCGTGCCGAACTGGCGCCACGAGTAATAGCCGTAGGTGCCGCGCACGCTGCGGTGGTCGAGCGTGGAACGTGAAGCGTCCCAGTTGAAGGTGATGTGCGGTGCCTGTTCCGCGCTGAACACGTCGTTGCGGATGCGCTGGAACTGCACGCCGGCCTTGAAGGCGTGGTGGCCGGCCATGTTCGCGAAGAACGAGGCGTCGCCGCTCAGGGCCAGGCGCTGATACAGGTCCTTGACGCTCGCGCTGTTGGTCAGCACCGAGTTGTAGCCGTTCGGCTGGACGTTGGTCGCGCCCGGGAACACGCCGTTGGACCCGCTGAAAGTGACCCAGATGTCCGACGGCACGCCCTTGTCCTGGCTGTCGTAGCTCAACCAGTTGGCCTTCGCGTTCAGGAAAAGGTTGTTGTTGACAACGTAGTCCAGCGTTCCGTTCGTGCTCAGGTTCGGGCGATGGTCGCCGAGTCCCGCGAAGTCCGTCCGGAAGTTGCTCGACCCGTCCTTTGCCGGCAGCCGTCCCTGACGGTTGTACTCGTCGTAGCTGGTCGCCACCCGCGCACGCAGCTTGTCGGTGAACTGTGCGACGACGTTGCCGGTGACGTAGTGCCGCTTCTCATCCGAGTTGTAGGTGCTGGTCTGGCTGTTCGAGCGGAAGGTCACGGTGCGGTTCGTGTCGTCGAGCTGCGGCGTGTAGCCGCCGTAGAACCACAGGCGGTTCCGAACGACCGGCCCGCCGACCTGGAAGAACGGCTCCCAGCGCGTGTACTCGTCCTCCGCCAGGGTCACGTACTCCGAGGCGTTCTGGCCGCTCAGCACGAGACGCAGCGTCGGCCGCTCGTCGCAGCACATCGAGTCGTTGTAGAAGTAAGTGCCAATGTCGCCACGGAAGGCGTTCGAGCCGCTCTTGGTCACGACGTTGACGACGCCCCCGGTGGCGCCGCCGAATTCAGCCTGGTAGCCGCTCGACTTGACCTGCACCTGATCGATGAACTCGGGCAGGAGCGTCTTGCCGGCGAGGCCGGTGCGCAGGTTGGTGGCGTCGGTGCCATCGATGAAATAGCGATTCTCGGCCGCCGACGAGCCGTCGATCGAGATGCCGCCGCTGCGGCTCTCGTTGTTGGCGCCGGGCGCCAGGGTCACGAGCGACGTGAAGTCGCGGCCCTTCGGCAGGCGCTCGATCATGTCTGCGCGCACCGTCTGCGAGGCGGTGCTCTGCTTGACGTCGATCAGCGGCGATTCCGATGTGACCTGCACCGTCTCGGTGACGGTCGACAGCTGCATCGACAGATCAATCTTCAGTACCTGACCGAGACTCAGCGACACCTGCTCGGCACGGGCGGTCTGGAACCCCTGGAGCGTTGCGACAACCTCGTAAATGCCAGGCTGCAATGCGGGAAATCGGTAGATGCCAGAGGCATCGGTCACCGCGGTCTGACCGCCGGCGACGTTGACACCCTTGGCCTGCACGGTCACGCCGGGAAGTACTGCACCCGACGGGTCCTTGATGCTGCCTTCAATCGAACCCCGGGTCTCCTGAGCCGCGACCCCGGTCGCCAGGCAGAGCAGCCAGGCAAACAGGCCCAGAAGGCGTACACTTCGCTTCATCGTTCCTCCTAAGTGGTCCTCTTCTCCACGTACAAAAAAAGCGCAAAGGACGAGATAGCGGATCTTACCGGCTGGCTTCGATGGGGTCAAACGCCGTTTACCCGTGATGAACGGCCTGAAAGGTGGGTTTATCCCAGTGGCGAACGGAGGGATGAACTGGACGGGCCCAGCACGACCTGTACGGGCAAAGGGGCGTCCCGAACGGCCGGGACGCCCCTTCAAATTACCGGACGAATTTTGTTACTTGCGGCGGGTCACCTGGTCCCAGATGGTCGCGCCGCCACCGCCGATCGCGGCGCCGATGAGCGCGCCCTTCTTGCCGCCAGCGGCCGCGCCGACACCCGCGCCAATACCGGCCGAGGAGCCGATGATGATCGCGCTCTTGGCCACCGACCGGGTCTTCCGCACCGGCCGCTCGTCGTAGACCACCTGATTGGTCCGAACCGGGCGAACCGTCTGCGTGCTCACCGGCACCACCTGCGCGTCAGGGATGCCGGAGTAGACCGGCTGCTGCACGACGCGACGCGGCGCGGTCTGCTGATAGCTCACCGGCACCGGCGCGAACGCCTGCGGCTGCGCGGCGGCTGCAACGACGCTCTCGGCCGCGACGCATTCCACCTGCGAGACCGTGGCGCCGTTCACGACGGCCGGTCGCACCAGCGTGCGCTGATGCGGCTCGCAGCTCACCACGACCGGCGTGCCGGCCTGGTTCGTTGCCGGCGCCGCAGCCTGCGCGAAGGGCTGCGCGGCACTGGACGCCTGCGGGGCGGTATTACAAGCGGCTGTGAATGCCAGCGCGGCGAAACCAAGCGCTGCAACAGCCGGGCGTGTCCATCGTCTCGAGAAGTCCATGGCGATCATTGCATCCCCCTTGCGCACGCCGTGCTGGGTGCCTCACGGTCGGCGTGCCAGTCATCATTCCAAGGGGGATGCCATGCGGAAAACCGGTGAATTTACTAAGAATTTGGCGTGAATTACAAAACGGTTGAACCGGGAGTGTCCTCTAGATGGCTCAACCTTAGTCCTGACGCGTGAGCATTGCCAAGATTGCCAAGACTGCCAACATTGAAAACCACCCGGGTCGTTCGAACGGTCATTCACATCCCGCCTACTCGGGCCGCTCGAATGCCAGCCGCCCCCCGCTCGCGAACTACTCTCAAACTGCTGTGAACGAAGTGCCGACGTGGCCTGACGTTGAACGAGCCCGGGTCCCCGTCAATGTTGGCAATGTTGGCAATGTTGGCAATGATGAACCAGTGATCATCCAGCACGCGAAGGACCGACTGCTCTTGATCACCCAGCCCGATCACGCCGCGCTGGCCGGGCGCATCATGCGTGCCTGGACGCTCGGACGCTTGCCGGATCATCCCCGGCGCGAAGAGATCCTTGCGGCGACGGACCATCACGACAACGGCTGGCAGGAGGAAGACACGGAGCTCCACGTCAACGAATCGGGCGACCCGCTCGACTTCGTTGCCGTCCCACCTCACGTGAAGCAGCGTATCTGGCCGCGCGCCGCCGAGCGATGCGCCGCGCGGTCACCCTACGTGGCGGCGCTGATTGCACAGCACGCGCTCACGGTGCACGCACCGCTCGCGCAGGATCCATCCTGGGGCAGCTTCTTCCGCGTGATGACCCGCACGCGTGACGAGCTCCTCGCGCGATCGGGAGTAACCCCCGAGGATCTCGCGGCTGACTATCCGTTCGTGCGAACCGGCGATCAGCTCTCGCTCATCTTCTGCAACGGCTGGACGGCCCCGCTGACCGGGATCGGATACAAGGCTATACTCAGCGGCATCACGCTCCAGATCACACCTGACCCCTTCACTGGAGTACGCGTCCCGCTCGAGGTGACCGCGCGCTCGCTGCCGGCCGCACCGTACGGGTCCGCGGCCGGTCTGCGCGCAGCGCTCGCCGACGCTCCGGCCGTCACGCTCGCGGGGGAAGCCGTCGGCCTCTGAGTCCTCCATGTCGCAGATTCTCGTCGTCGAAGACGATCCGGATATCGCCCAACTGATCGGTCACTATCTCGAAAAGGCCGGCCACGGCGTCGAGTTCCTGGCGTCGGGGAAGGCGGTGATGCCGAGGGTCCGGCGGGATCCGCCGGATCTGGTGGTGCTGGACCTGATGCTGCCCGAGCTCGACGGCCTGATGATCTGTCAGGCGATGCGCACCGATCCGCAGACGGCGGCAATCCCGATCATCATGGTCACGGCGCGTGGCGATGAAGCGGACCGGATCACCGGCCTGGAGCTTGGTGCCGACGACTACGTCACGAAGCCGTTCAGTCCCAAGGAGCTCGCAGCCAGGGTGACTGCCCTCCTCCGCCGCGCCGCGCGTCCCTCCACGGCAGGCGGACTCCTCCGCTACGGTCCCATCACCATCGACGCCGATCGCCATGCCGTAACCGTCTCGGGCGAAGAAGTCCGATTGACGGCAAAGGAGTTCCTGCTGCTCCAGTATCTGCTGCAGCATCGCGGACGTGTGCTCTCGCGGGATCTGCTGCTCACCGACGTGTGGGGCTATCAGTACACAGGCGGGACTCGGACCGTGGACGTCCACATCCGCCGGCTGCGCGAGAAGATGCCGGTGCTCGCAGACGCGATCGAGACGATCAAGCAGTTCGGGTACAAGCTCGTGGAGGAGTGAGGAAGGGCGGAGACTCGGTACGGACGGAAAAGAAGAGAGAGAGAGAGAGAGAGAGAGAGAGAGAGCGAGAGAGAGACAGAGCGAGAGAGGCAACCGAGACAACGGATTCAACACGGAGCAACGGAGCTCACGGAGTTACACGGAGGGAGCCAGGTATAGAAGCGATTTCGGGGTCCGGCGCTGGCGCCGGCCGCGTAGCGGCCGGCTGGAGGGTGTGAGTTCGATCTCCGGGGAACACAAGCACGCCGTCGAACCCAAACTCGTGCTTGTGTTCCCCGGAGATCGAACTCACACCCTCGCGCGCGCAAAGCGCGCGCCCAGCGTCGGACCCGTAGAGTCCGACGGGCCGATCAACTCCGTGTAACTCCGTTGACTCCGTTGCTCCGTGTTGAAATCCGTTATCTCTGTCTGCCCTCCGTCTTCTCGCCTCCCGCTCTCCCCTCGTTCCTCCGGTGCCTCGGCCTGAGCCTCGAGCGCTATGACTTTTCGGACTCGCGCATTCGTCACCGCGCTGGCGACCGCGGCGGTCACCCTCGCGGTGACGGTCACCCTGGTGTCGTGGAGCGTGCGGCGGACGGTCGGCAATCGGATCGAACAGGACCTCGTCAAAGAGGCGCGGCTTGCTGCCGAAACGCTGTCTCACCGCCAGTCTGCGACGCCCGCCGAGCTCGATGCCGAAGCCGACGCGCTCGGGCAGCTGGTCTCGGCCCGGGTCACCTTCGTGGCGCCGGACGGCCGTGTCGTGGGCGATTCCGACGTCTCGGCCGAAGGCCTGCTCACGCTCGAGAATCACAACGACAGACCGGAAGTCCAGCAGGCGCGCAAGACCGGCCTCGGCGTCGCCCGGAGATACAGCGCGACGCTGGACATCGACATGCTGTATGTCGCGGTGCCAGTCCGGAACCCGGCAGCGCCCAGCCTCAGCGAAGTCCGCCTCGCGCTTCCACTGGTTGAGATCCGCGATCAACTCGCAGCCCTGTGGCGCACCGCGTTCATCGCCGCCGCCGCAGGTCTCCTGTCAGCACTGCTGCTTGCCTGGGGAGCATCTGCGCTTCTCAGCGGCCGGGTTCGAGCAATCGCCGACGTCGCGGGGCGTTACTCCGCCGGCGACTTTTCCCGGCCGGCGCGCGACTACGGCACCGACGAGATCGGCACGGTCGCGCGGTCGCTCGACGGCGCGATCCGGGAGATCGGCCGAAGGGCCGACGAGTTGGCCACCGATCGCGCGCGCATGGAGGCGATTCTCGGCGGCATGGCCGAGGGAGTCGTGGTCGTCAACGCCGACGGACAGGTGCAGCTGGCGAATGCCGCGGCGCGCCGGATGCTGCGGCTGTACGCGAGCGTCGAAGGACGGCACTATCTCGAGATCGTGCGGGACCCGGATATCGCCGCCCAGGTGAGCGCGGCGCTCGCCGGGCGCGAGGGCGAGAGTATCGAGCTGCCGCTGCAGCAGGGCCTGATCGTGACCGTGCGCACGGCGCCTGTCGCGGCGGAGCGCACGACCGGCGCGGTGCTCGTGCTGCACGACATCACGGATCTCCGGCGCGCGGATCGCGTCCGCCGCGACTTCGTGGCCAACGTCTCGCATGAACTGCGGACGCCGCTGACCGCGGTGAAGGGTTATGTCGAAGCCCTGCTCGACGGCGGCGCCGAAGGTCCCTCCGGCCGCAAGTTCCTCGAGATCATCTCGCGGCACACGTTGCGGATGGAGCGGCTGGTCAGGGATCTCCTTCGCCTCGCGCGGCTCGACGCCGGGCAGGAGCAACGGGAACACGTGGCGTGCCTGGTATCGAGCCTCTTTGCGGGCGTGGAAGCCGACCTCATGCCCGTACTCGAGTCACGCTCCGTCCACGTGACGCATGACATCGCGCCCGACGGCGAAACGGTCCACGGCGATCCTGCCGCGCTCCACGACGTGTTTCGAAACCTGCTCGAGAATGCGATCAACTACTCACCCGAACGAGGAACGGTCGTGATGGGGTCGCGGCGCGAAGGCAAGACCATGCTTCTCACCGTCACCGACCAGGGACGCGGGATTCCCGAAGCCGACCTCGTGCGCATCTTCGAGCGCTTCTACCGGGTCGACAAGGCCCGCTCCCGCGGGGAGCGGGATCCCGGGGGAACGGGGCTCGGCCTCGCCATCGTCAAGCACCTGGTCGAGCTGCACGGCGGGAACGTCAAAGCCGCGAACGCGCGCGAGAAAGGCGGCGCGGTGTTCACGGTCGAGTTGCCGGCTGCTTAGGGCGCGACGGTGTGCGCCACCACCCAGTAAGTGATCGCCGCGATCGCCGCGGCGGCGGGAATGGTGAGAATCCACGCCCAGACGATCCGGCCCGCGACGCCCCAGCGAACCGCCGACAGGCGCTTGATCGATCCGACCCCGATGATCGCGCCGGTAATGGTGTGCGTCGTGCTGACCGGCACGCCGAGGTGGGTCGCCGTGAAGAGTGAAATCGCGCCTGCCGTTTCCGCCGCGAAACCGCCCACCGGCTGCAGCTTCGTGATCCGCGACCCCATCGTGTGGATGATGCGCCAGCCGCCCGACAGCGTGCCGAGCGCAATCGCGGCGTGGGCCGCCAGGATCACCCACAACGGAATCGGCAGGTGGCCATCGATCAGATCCAGGTACCCTCCCGCGACCAGCGCCCCCGCGATGATCCCCATCGTCTTCTGGGCGTCATTGCCGCCATGGCCGAGACTGTAAGCGGCAGCCGAGACCAGCTGCAAGCGGCGGAACCAGTGATCCACACGCCCGGGTGAGGTTCGCGAGAACGTCCACAGAATCGCCACCATCAGTCCGAACCCGAGCACCAGGCCGATGAGCGGTGCAAGGACGATGAACACGAGAGTCTTCGTCCAGCCGGACGCGATGATCGCTCCCCACCCGGCCTTCATCACCGCCGCGCCGGCATACCCGCCAATCAGGGCATGCGAGGAGCTGGTCGGCAGGCCGTAGTACCACGTGATCAGATCCCAGACGATCGCGCCGATCAGGCCTGCGAATATCACCGCGAAGGTCACGACGTTGATGTCGACGAGGCCCGCCCCCACCGTCTTGGCCACCGCCGTCCCGAACGTGAAGGCGGCGACGAAATTGAAGAAGGCCGCCCAGATGACCGCCTTCCCCGGCGTGAGCACGCGCGTCGAGACAACGGTCGCAATCGAATTCGCCGCGTCGTGAAAACCGTTGATGTAATCGAAGACGAGGGCGACAACGACGAGCGTCGCCACCGCCAGCAGGTTGGTGTCCATCCGATCAGGCGTGCTTGACGACGATGCCTTCGACCGCGTTGGCGACGTCCTCGCACCGGTCGGTGGCGTCCTCGAGAAAGTCGAGAATCTCCTTCCACTTCATAATCACGATGGGATCCCGCTCTTCCTCGAACAGGCGCCTCACTGCGGCATAGTGCACACGGTCCGCCTCGTTCTCCAGCCGATTGATCTCCACCGCCGGCTCGGCCACGCCGTCCCTACGCTCGAGCGCTTTCAACGCCTTCACCATCTCGTCGGTCGAGGCCTTGATGATGCGGACCAGCTCGCGCGCGTCGGGCCGGACGCGCTCGATGCTGTAAAGGCGGACCACCGCCGCCGACGCGTCGATGGCATCCATGACGTCGTCGAGGGATCGGGCCAGCTCATGAATGTCTTCGCGATCGAGCGGTGTGACGAAGGTGCGGTGGAGGCGCTGGATGATCTCGTGGGTCAGGAAGTCGCACTTGTGCTCGACTTCCTTGATCTGATCGGCCTTGTCCCAAATGGGCTTGTCCGGCGCCAGCATTTCTTCGAGCATCGCGGCGCCCACCCGGATTTGTTCCGCCATCGCCACAAAATCGTCGAAGAACCGCGTCTCGCGCGGAATCAGTCTGAACGCCACTCAACCCCTCCGGCCAGAAATCTTAGCAGATCGGCCTCAGACTTCACGGATTCGACACGGGCCGTTTGCATGGTCGTTACTCGAACCGGTGCCGCCCCGGAATTAACTCTCGCGTAACAGACGTGTAGCACGCGGATCACAGGCCCTCGATAACTTCCCCCGATATTCGTACACCCGCCCCACCGCACCTTCTGACAATCACTATGGAGAGTGAAAGTGCAGAGCAGAAACGTCGTAGTCGTGCTGGCTGCCATCGCCTTGCTCCTGGGCAACCACACCGCGTCCGCGCAACAGACCGAGTCCCGCATCGTCGGGACGATCACCGACCCCAACGGGGGCATCCTGCCCGGGGTCGCCGTGACGGTGACCGCGTCGTCGACCGGCACCGTGCGTACGGCCGTATCGGATGGACAGGGGCGATACACGGTGAGCAACCTGGCCCCTGGGAACTATCAGGTCGCCCTCGAACTGAGCGGGTTCGCGCCCATGCGCCGCGACGTGACGCTTGGTGTAGGGGACGCGAAGGCGGTCGATGTGGCCATGCCGGTCGCGGGTGTGACCGAAGCGGTACACGTAACCGGGGAGGCGTCGCCACTCGATACGGAGTCTGCGCGCATCGGCGTGAACGTTTCTCCCGCCGAAATCGAGCAGTTGCCGGTGAACGGCCGCAATTTCGCGAATCTCATGACGCTGTCGACCGGCGCGACCACCGATGGCAACGGCGGCTGGGCGAGCGTGCGATTCAAC
>Ga0075418_10008105_pt1 | contig 11788 bp, 4 predicted proteins | sample SoiMetdeltSBSDD2_FD_81776 | JGI IMG/M metagenome (GOLD analysis project Ga0075418, IMG submission 81776) | Bulk soil microbial communities from a Populus tree surrounding site in Tennessee, USA - Soil MetaG P. deltoides SBSDD2 | ecosystem: Environmental > Terrestrial > Soil > Tree plantation...
CGGCCGTGCTGACCACCGCGGCGATCGCGGGGGCCGGCCCCCAGACCGCGGAATCGCATCACGCCGCGGGGATGGAGCTCCTGCGGGCCGGCCAGGAGCAGAAGGCGCTGGCCGAGTTCCGCGCGGCGCTCAAGATCGACCGCAACCATCTGCCGTCGCTGCTCGGCATGGGCGACCTTCTGAGCGCCGGCGGCCGGGTCTTCGAGGCTTATCCCGTCCTGCAGTACGCGGTCACGGTCGCCCCGCAATCGGCCCAGGCGCACGCGCTGATGGGCCGGACGCTTTCCGCGCTGGGCCGCCTGAAGAACGCGCGCGAGGAGCTCCTGCGCGCCGTCCAGCTCGACGCCGCCCCCGCGGAGCCCTATCTCGGACTGGCCACGGTCGAGGCGCGGCTGGGACGCATCGCGGACGCGCGCCGGCACGTCGACGCCTACCTGGAGCGCTCGAGCGACGACGCCGCGGCGCGCGAGATGCGCGCCCGTCTCGCCTTCGAGGCGAAGGACTACGAGGCCGCCGTCGCCGCCTACCGGGAGCTGCAGAAGGCCCGGCCGGACGACCGGGACGTCGCGCGGCGGATCGGCCAGACGCTCACGGCGGCCGGCCGATACGATGAGGCCGCGCAGGCGTTCCGCGCCGTGCTCGAGCGGGACCCATCGGACCGCGAGGCCCTGCGGGCGTCGTACGAGAGCAGCTCGAAGCGCGGTGCCTATGCGGAGGCCGCGGAGGCCCTCGAGCGGCTGGCCGCCGTGGATCCGAAGAGCTGCGAACCGCTCCTCCTCCTCGCCCGCACGTATCATCACCTGTCCCGGTTCGCCGACGCCCGGCAGCGCGCGGGCGCCTGCCTCCGTCTCGAGCCCGGCCACTCCGGCGCGCACTTCCTCATGGGCTGGACCTGGCTCGGCGAGGGCGACCTGGAGAAGGCGAAGGCAGAGTTCGAGCAGGCGCTCCAGGGCGATCCCAACTCCGTCGAGGCGTTGTACTGGCTGGGGACCGTGGAGCTCCGGCGCGGCAGCCAGCCGGCGGCCCTCCGTCTGCTCGAGAAGGCGGTCTCCGTCGACCCCGATTACGCGGGGGCGCGCTACGAGCTGGGGCGCGTCTACTCCGCCCTCGGCCGCGAGGCCGACGCCACGAAGCAGCTCGCCGAGTTCCGCCGCCTCAAGGCGCGCGAGGCCTGGAGGTCCGCGCCGCCGGGCGGCGATCCCGCCCTGCATGTCGAGGACTGGATCGCCTTCGCCAACTACCTCATCGGGGAGAAGAAGCCGCGCGAGGCGCTGGCCATGCTCGAGACCGCGCGGAAGGCGGCGCCGGACAACGCGGAGGTGATCCTCCTGACGGCGGCGGCGCACAGCGAGACCGGCGAGGTGGACGAGGCCCTGGCCGCGTACGCCGAAGCGGAGAAGCGGCAGCCGACGGGCCCGCTCTACTGGGGACGCGGGCTGCTCTACAGCAAGCTCGGCGAGGACGCCCTGGCCCTGGCCGACCTGCGCCGCGCGCTCCAAATGGAGCTGTCGCCCACGCAGGCGGCGTCGGCCCGCCGCGCGACCGGCGGGATCCTCGCCCGGCAGCGGCGGTGGCCCGAGGCGGAGGCCGAGCTACGGCGCGCCGTCGAGATCGAGCCCACGGGCGCGGCCGCGCGCGCGCTGCTGGCCGAGGTCCTCCTCGAGTCCGGCAAGCCACAGGAGGCCGAGCGTGAGACGGGCCAGGCGTTGGAGCGCGCCCCGGATGACGTCGCCGCCCGGCTGGCGCGGGCCCGGGCGTTCGCGGATCAGAAGCGCTACGAAGAGGCCGCGGCGGAGATCGCGCGCGCCGTCCGGACCGAGGGCGAGACCGCCCGCGTGTGGTTGGCGCGGGGACGGTTGTCCGCGGCCCAGGGCAACGCAGGGCTGGCCGCCGAGCACCTCGCCCGGGCGACGCAGGCGGACCCGACCAGCGCCGACGTGTTCTTCCTCATGGGGATGGAGTACCTGGAGGCCGGCCGCGTCCCGGAGGCCGCGCTGAGCCTGGAGAAGGCCACCATCGTCGATCCGGCCCACGCGCCGAGCCTGACGGGCCTGGGCCGCATCTACCTGGCCGCGAACCGGGTCCCAGCCGCCATCACCTATCTAGAGAAGGGCGCGACCGCGGCGCCCGACGACGCCGAGGCCCGCTACCAGCTCGCCGTGGGCCTCGCCCAGGCGGGCCGAAAGCCGGAGGCGGAGGAAGCGGCGCGCACGGCCAAGGCCCTCGGGCATCCCGCGGCGGACGCCCTGCTCCAGGCGCTCAGCCGACCGTGAAGCGGAGGCTGCGCGTGCCCGTGGCCCCCGCCGCGCGGTCGGTGACCGTCAGCCGCAGCTCGTAGTCGCCCGGCGCGAGCGGGTCCAGCCGCAGCCGCCCGCTGGCCATGGGAAGGCCGCCGGGACCTTCCGCTTGCACGGGCGCTGCCGGGGCCCGCATCAGCATCTTGCTTCCCGAGACGAGCTCGCTTTCCACCACCAGGTCTGCAGGGCTCGCCTGCGACGCGCCGGACCCGTAGACGACGAGCACGTAGTCGAGGTGGGCATCGCGCGGAAAGCGCCGCGACACCTCGGGCCCTTCGGGCCGCTCGTAGGAGACGGTCCCCCGCCCGCCCGGCGGTGCCGCCGCTGGGATCGCTCCCTCCCCGAGGAGCAGGATGCTGCTCAGGGCCAGGCCTTTCTTCGCCCGGTCGGGCACTTCCACCCATTGCGTCGCGTTTCCCACGAGGTCGCTGTGGTCGGCGCGCACGGCGACCCGGGCCTGGAGGAGCCCGGCAGGCACCGCCATGGTCTTGCGATAGGTCAGGCCGTTGCGGACCATCCGCTCCTTCGATTCGGGCGTCAGGCTCAGCTCCACGCGGTCGCTGAACTGGTCCACCGGCTTGCCGTTCTCGTCGACGACGACGCCCACGATGTCCAGGGCGGCGGTCTCCCGGCCCGCGTCCCCCGCCGCGAAGGGCAGCCGCGACGCGTCCAGCCAGACGGTGGCCGTTACGACGTCGCCCGCGTCGGTGCGCACGAAGTCGGCCCGCAGGTCCGCGGGCAGGCCGCGCATGGAGACGGGAGAGTCGAGCGCGTTCTGCAGGAGCTTGTTGGCCGCGTCCGTTCCGGCTGCCGGCGCGCTGGACGCGGCGGCGGGCTCGGTGCCGCGCGCGAAGTAACCGCTGGCCGCGCGCACGCGCAGCCCGGAGCGGCCGGGCACACGGACCTCTATCTTGTGGAAGCCGCCGTCACGCGGGGATTCCCGCGGCTCGAAGCCCAGCCGGTAGTAGACCGCGCTGTCATCGAGGATCTCCTGCAGGGGCGCCTCGAGCTTGTTGCGGTCGAAGAAGGCCAGCCCGCCCGTATCGAGGGCCAGGGCGCTCAGGCCGTCCCGGGCGGCGTTCACCGCGCTCAGCTCGATGCGGGCGCGCGTGCCGGGCGTGGCCGCGGCTGACGCGGACCGCGCCCCGCGGATGTTGTAGCTCCCCAGCGCGGCGTCGGCGATGGGGGCCGTGGACGTGAGGCCCCGGGCGTCGATGGTGTAGAAGACGACGCCGGAGCGCGCGGCGGCGTCGGCGATCATCAGGAGCTCGTGCCGGCCCGTCTGGCGCGACGAGCCCAGCAGGAAGCCGCTGGAGAAGAAGGCCACCACCTTGCGGCCGCGGATGGGACGGAGGCCTTCCACGAGCCCTTCGAGGGACGACAGCGTCAGCGACGTCACGTGCGCCGTGGAGGCGACGATCTGCCGCGACATGGTCCGCACGCGCTGCTCGTAGCGCGACTGCGCGCTGTAGTCCTGCTGGGTCGAGGGCGAGGTGGCCATGATGTCCTCGACGGCGAGGCTCAGGGCCTCCCGGTCGCCCTGCTCGATCAATTCCGCCTGGTATTCGGTGATGCGCGGGACGTCCAGGGGGCTCGGCCGGTAGGACGCGCTCTGGGGACGGAGGCGGTCCACGGCGCGCCGCAGCACCTCGCGGTCGGTCGTGAACTGCTGGAGGGCGCCCAGGCTGCCGCTGGCCGCCACCACCAGGGCCTGATCGCCCGCGACGAGCTGCTCGTCGATGAAGCGCGCCAGCGCCCTCTTCACCCACGGCAGGTCCGCTGGCTCGAGGTGGTAGTCGTCCACGGCCATCACGATGTGCCGCGCCCGTGGCACCCCGCCCTCCTCCGGCGCCGGCGGGGCGGCGGCGGGGCCCGGGCCCGTCGTCGCGGCGGACGGGGCCGGGTGCGGCGCGGCCGGGGCCAACGTGAAGCCGGGCACGAAGTGCGTGATGGGCCGCGGCTGTCCGTCCTCGAGCAGCTCGAAGCTCTCCTGGGCGAGGTCCGTGACGGCGCGGCCGTCGCGGTCCGTCACCACGACGTCCAGCTCCACCAGCTCCGTCTCCGCGGCGATCCGAGGCAGCTCGCGCTCGACGCCCGCCTGGGCGGGCGGCGGGCTGGCAGGGGCCTGGGCCCCGGCGGCAGCCAGGAGAACGGAAAGGACCGAGGTCAGCATGTCAGTTCGAGGTCCTGGATTTGCGGGCCTTCTCGATGTCGTCCTTCAGCCGCGGGTGAACAGCGTAGCCCGCCTTCTCCGCGAGCTCGAGCTCTCTTCTCGCGTCGTCCAGCTTCGCGCTCATCAGGTAGAGCACCGCCAGGTTGTTGTGGGCCTCGCCCAGCTTCGGGTTGGCGATGGCCGCCGTCTTCCACTCCTTCTCGGCCAGGTCCATCTTGCCCTGGCGGAAGTAGGCGGAGCCCAGCGAGACCGACAGCTCGGCGGGGACCGCGGGCGCCTCGGTGCCGCTCTTGCGGCGGGTATGCCGGAGCTCGCTGATGCGCCCCGCCATTTGGACATTCCGCTTCGACGCGCTCCGGCTCCCACTGAGCTGGCCTGTCTCGATGAGGCGCTGCTCGTTCTCGAGCTCCTGGATCTCGTCCTCGCGGCGGCGCTCGAACTCCTCGTTGTTCGAGAGCTGGAGACCAGCCAGGTTTTCGTAGGACTTGCGGCAACTGACGAACGCCAGCTCGGCCTGCGCGTATTCCTTCAAGGCCATGTGCGCCTGGCCCTCCCGGAAATAGGCGAGGCTGAAGAGCGGGTCCAGACCGGTGGCGGCCTTGAACTCGGCCACGGCGTCCTCGAAGCGCTCGCTGGCCATCGCGTCCCGGCCCTTATCGTAGTGCTCCAGGGCCACGCGGCGGTCCTGGTCCCGTTGGGCTTCGCTCTTCTGCATGGCGAAGCCGGTGGCGGCGCCCAGCAGCACGATCACGGCGGCGAGGGGAAGGCGCATCGGGACACCCGCCCAAAGCGAGACAGCAGGATCAGTTCGGTGAGGACTTGCGTGCGTTCTTGATGTCTTCTTTCAGGCGCGGGTGCACGTGGTACCCCGCCTTCTCGGCCAGGTCGAGCTCCTTCTCCGCGTCGTCCAGCTTCTGCGTGATGAGGTAGAGGGCGGCCAGGTTGTTGTGGGCCTCGCCCAGCTTGGGGTTGGCGATGGCGGCCGCCCTCCATTCCTTCTCGGCCAGGTCCATCTTGCCTTGGCGGAAATAGGCGGATCCCAGCGAGACGTTCACCTCGGCCGGGACGGCGACGGTTTGCTGCCCGCCCTTGCGGCGGTTGCGCTTGAGCTCGCCGATCCGTTGCTCGAGTTGGGCGGTGCTGGCGGCCGTGCTGCCGCCCGGACCCTTGAGCTGGCCGGACTGAATGAGACGCATCTCGTTCTCGAGCTGCTGGACCTCCTGCTCCCGGCGCCGCTCGACCTCCTCGGCATTGGACAGCTGCATCCCGGACAGGTTCTCGTAGGCCTGCCGGCACCCGACGAACGCCTGCTCGGCCTGGGCGTATTCCTTCAGCTGCATGTGCGCCTGGCCCTTCCGGAACCAGGCGAGCGTGAACAGCGGGTCGAGCTCGATCGCGGCCTTGAACTCGGCCGCGGCCTCCTCGAGCCGCTCGCCGGCCATGGCGGCGCGGCCCTTGTCGTAGTGCTCCAGGGCCAGGCGGCGGTTTTCCTTCTCCACCTTGGTCTCGATCTGCGTGGCGAAGGAGCTGGCCGCGGCCAGCAGGATGAAGGTGGCGGCGATAGGAAGGCGCATCGGGTACCCACCAAAAGGGAAAACGGCAGGGGGGGTTGCCCCCCCCTGCCTCCGATTGTGCCCGACGTCCGTCTAGAAGTCGAGCTTGACGCCGAACCGGATGCTGCGCGGGTTGTAGTACGAACCGATCACGCGGGGACCGAAACCGGGCGCGAACCCGGCCTGCGCGAAGTCGGGGTTGAGCTGCCCGAACGTGCTCTCCCTGAGCTGGTCGGTCTCGCGCACCTTCTGCTGGTCGAACAGGTTGAAGATGTCCGCGCTGACCGTCAGCTTGCGCTTGTCGGAGAACTTGATCGGGTAGTCCGCGTGGAAGTCGAACCGGGTGGCCGTCTCGCTGCGGCCCAAGACCCCACGACCACCGACCGGAACCTCGCCTGCGTTGAGGTAGGCCGGGTGGGCCCAGAACTCGCTGATGGGAACGCCGGTCTCCATGCGCACGCCGCCGCCGAGGTTCAGCCCCGTGCCGCCGGAGAACGCGTAGCTACCGTAAAGGTTGACGATGTGCTTGCGGTCGGTGTTGAGCGGCCCGGTGGCGAACTGGTCTCCGAGCAGTCCGAGCTCACCCTCGGTGAAGTCGAACAGCGAGGAGATCGAAGGATCGGTCTGCCCGTTGTCGTTCCGGAAGTGACCCTCGAAGTTGCCCTCGAGCTTCGCGATCCGCCAGTTGGCCAGGAGCTGCCAGCCGTGGGAGAAGCGCTTGTTCATCTCGATCTCCACGGCCTGGTACTTGTGCGACACATCGGGGAACCCGTCCGGAACGCCGTCCGCGCCGGAGCTGCCCGAAGGCTGGCCGTTGGCGCCGACAGCCGCGAAGCACGCGCCCCGCTCCGGACCGCCGCCCGGAGGCGTCCACAGGCCAGCGTCCAGATCAGGATCGCAGCCGGCGGGCAGGGGGTCACCGGGGTTGTACGTGAACTCGGGCGGGTTGACGCCCGCGTCCACCGTCGAGTCGATGTTGCCGATGAAGTAGGTCGTGCCGAAGAACGACGCGCCCTCAGGGGAAACGACGGCGGCGTCCTCGACGATCCGCTTCATCTGGCGGTTGAGGTAACGGATGGAGAACACGACGTTGCCGGGCAGCTGCTGCTCGAAGCCGACCAGGTGCTCGTCAGAGTAGCCCAGCTTGGTCCCTTCCAGGATGGGGCTGTGCGGGTCCTGCAGCGAGATGTTCACGCCGCCGGAGGTTCCGCCCGCCGCGCCATTGTTGATCCAGTGCGCGGCGTCGATGATGGGGGTGACGGTGTTGAACTCGTTGAGCGTGGCGATGCGCCGGCCCTCCGAGTCGATGGTGAACTCCGGCGCGTAGTTGGCGCCGATGAACCCCTGCTCGGCCGAGAGCGACCGCTCCGCCATGTCCAGCGGGATGTACTCGTGGAACCGCCCGAAGTTGTAGTACAGCTTCGTCTTGCCCTCACCCTTGGGGTCGAACGTGAAGCCCACGCGAGGCGACCACTGGTTGGTGAAGCTGCCCTCGGAGTTGATGCGCTCGCCGCTCGGACCGGGGTTGCCGGTGAGGCTCTCCGACTCCTGACGGACGCCCAGGAGCAGGGTGAGCTTCTTGCCCACGCGCCAGGTGTCCTGCGCGTAGAAGGCATGGTAGCTGGAGAACGTCTCGAACGCGGCGCCGCCGAACTCCCCGCGGTCCTGACGCAGGAAGACCGGCCTGAGAATGCCGTTGCGCTCCACCAGCGGGCAGAGCACGCAGCTGGCCGGCGCGAAACGCAGCGAGAAGGCCGCGTTCAGGGGCTGGCCCACCGCGAAGTCGGGGGTCACGAACGAGCCGTCGGCGTTGGTCGCGGGAACCGTGAACTTCGGTCCGCTGCGGTCACGGATGCCGCTGTACTCGCCGCGCTGGAACTGGTAGCCGATGGCGAAGCTGTGGTCGCCGCCCGCGGTGAACTGCTTCGTGGTGTCGATGGTGGCGCGCCAGGTCTTGCCCTCGGTGGGCTCGAAGAAGCCCAGGCCCATGGCGGTGAAGTTGCCGCGCGAGGGCTGGGTGCGGTCGATGACCTGGTAGACGTCGTCGAAATCCGTCTCGTCGAAGTGGTTCGTGCCCTGGCTGCCCGAGATGTTCAGCGACCAGGTGTTGCTCAGGATCCCGTTGTACCGCACCGCGACGTTGCGGGTGCCGTAGTCCAGCGCGCTGTCCGCCGACGTGTTGTCGATGGTCAGGGTGCTGAACGAGCTCTTGTTGGTCGACGAGGGGTCGCCGAAGATCGAGAAGTTGATCTGGTGGCTGGGGGCCAGGTTCCAGTCCAGCTTGGCCGCGTAGTTGTAGGTCGAGTAGCGCCGCTCGATCTCGCCGAACTGCCGGAGCCCCGCGTTGCGGGCGCCGAGCACGTTGTCGTAACGGTAGCTCGGGTTGAAGTTGCCGTAGAAGAACAGCTTGTCCTTCATGAGCGGCCCGCCGAGGTCGAAGCCGACGTCCCAGAAGTCCTCGTTGACGCGCTCACCCACCTTGTTCGTGCGGGTGTCGTCCGGCTGCTTGCGGTCGGCCTCGAAGCTGCCGGGCTGCAAGAATCCGGAGACGGATCCGCGCCACTCGCGGCCGCCGGAACGGGTGATGATGTTGACGATGCCGCCCTGCGACTGGCCGTACTGCGGCTCGAAGCCGCCCGTCTTCACCTGGACCTCTTCGACGAAGGCGGTGTTGATGCCCACGCCCAGCGTTCCGTACACCCGGGAGAAGACGCCCAGGCCGCCGAACGAGGAGTCGGTGATGTTCACGCCGTCCGCCACGTAGAGGTTGTCGAGCGCGGAGCCGCCGGAGATGGACGGGTTCGCCCGCCCGCCGCGCTGGCTCTCGGTGACGCCCGGGGCCAGGTAGAACAGGCTGTCCACGCGACGCTGGACAGGCAGGTTCTGGAAGACCTGGGAGTTGAGGTTGGAGCCGATAGCGGTGTTACCGGTGTCGATGTCCACCGCTCCGCCCACGACCTCGATCGTCTCCGTGATGTCGCCCGTGCTCAGGGTGAGCCGGACCGAGGTCGACTTGCCGACGTACACGGTGACGTCCGGCGCCGAGGCGGTCTTGAAGCCGCTGAGCGACGCCTTGACCGTATACAGCCCGGGGATGAGGTTGGAGACGTCGTAGTTGCCCGAGGCGTCCGTGATCACGACACGCTCCCCGATGGGGCCCGTGATCGTGATCGTGGCGCCGGGCACTACGGCGCCCGTCGTGTCCACGATCGTTCCGCTGATCCCACCCTTGGTGGAGATGTCCTGAGCCACCGCGGGGCCCACGAGGGCCAGCGCGCTGAGCAGGATCAGCAGGCTAAACAGTTTATGCTTCATCAGCCTTATCGCTCCTTGAAGCGGGCCTTTTCAGGGCCCAGAACCGTCCACTACTCGTTTGCGACCCGAACAGCCATGCGACCCGAGCCGCCGCCACGAGTACGTGGAGCGGCCTAACGGATGTCCTCTTTGAGCAAGGATCGAGCCTGAGCTCGAGCGGGATAGCCTATACGCGGAGGCCATCCTCGTCAACAACTTAGGGTCGCCGTCCACCCCGTTGAAGTCGGGGCGATTCAGCCCACTGGATCGCTGCAGGGGGCCGCGAAGCCCAGCTGGCCCTCCCGCCACGTGCAAGTTATTGAGTTTACTAATTTTAACGACCGGACCCGACCGATTCAAGCAAATGGGGCCGATCCGGCCGGGGACGGGCCGCGGTCGGGGCGGGAGCCCGTCCGACCGCGGCCGATCGACTTTTTTCGCGACTATGACGTAAGACGGCTATTTCACCCGATAGGTGAGCGGCGTGTCGAAGCTGAAGCCGGTCAGCGGCTCGAGGGCCACCGCCTTGCCGATGAGGCCCGCGTACGGCCCGTCATGGCTGACCGTCATGGAGCCCACCTCCCCCGGCAACAGGGTGGACGTGTCCGTCACGAACTGAGCCAGCGGATCGAGGGAGAACGGCAGGCTGGCGGCCAGGGTGCCGTCGAGGCGCCAGAACCAGACGTGGCCGGCCACGGTCTCCGCGCCGGGGTTCTGGAGCAGGAGGACGGTCACCTGGGTGGACGAGTTGTTGAAGCGGGCTATGGAGCCGGTGGTCTCGTACGCGCGGAGCCGGTAGATGTCGTCCACGCCGCAATCGTTCCCGCAGCCGCCGCTGGCCACGCGGATGCGCTGGTCGAGAATGACGCCGCCGGTGGCGTTCTCGAAGCGCAGGCTGCGGGCCTCGCCCGGGCCGGCGTCCGCGGCGTCCTGGAGGACGGTGAGCCCGTCCGGGCCCACGCGCTGGAGCTGCAGCGGGCTCGTGTCGCCGCCCGCCTCGTCCACGGTGACCTCGTAGGACGAATACGCCCCCTGGCCGATGCCGAACCAATCCTGGTCCGAGACGGGTCCCGGCGGCGCGCCGAGGTCGTACACGACGTCGAAGCCGTGCGCCAGCTCGCGGCCGGACTGGAGGTCGGCGACGGGGTCGTCGTTGGTGATCGTGACTACGGCCTGCCCGTCGGCGACGGTGGCGTTCGTGGCGTTCGACAAAGCGACGTCGAAGGTCTCGTCCGGCTCGTCGTTCAAGTCGCCGACCACTTCGCAGGCGACGGGGGCCGTGGTGACGCCCGCGGGCAGGACCGCCGTGCCCGAGCACGCGAGGTAGTCGCTGCCGGGGCTGGCGCTGCCGGGCACGTGCGTGAAGTCCACGCTCACCTGGCGGCCGCTGACAGGGGTAAGGGTGATGGAGACGTTCGCGGGGGCGGTGCCCGAGTTGCCCTCGGTGACCGTGGCGTCGCCCACGGCCAGGGCCGGCAGCGGGTCGCCGTCCAGGATCGTGGCCTGCCCCTGGCCGTCGATCACGTTCGCGCCGTTCACGTTGGAGAGGTTCAGGACGAAGGTCTCGTCGTCCTCGTCGAGCGCGTCGTCGATGACGATCACGTCCACCGTGCCCGTGACCGAGCCGGCCGGGATCGTCAGGACGCCGGCGTTGGAGGTGTAGTCGACGTCGCCCGTCGCGGTCCCGTCGGCAGTCTGGTAGTTCGCCGTAACGTCCACCTGCGCCGGGTTGGAGAGGGTGACGGTGAACGTAGCGGTCGCCGGATGATCCGGGGCGTCGTCCGGCTCTTCCTGCACCGCCAGGTCGTCCATGGTCAGGTTCGGCACCTGCGCGACGCACGACTGGACGAGGTAGTCGTCAACGTACCAGCCCTCGGTGCCGAACCCGGCATCGGTGCCGAGCCGGAACCGGAAACGCACGGTCTGCCCGGCGTAGGCCCCCACGTCCACCACCGAGTTCAGCCAGTCCTGCGGCTGGCCGCACCAGGCGTTGAGGCCCGCGAGCGGGTTGCCCGCGCCGCTGTCCACGGCCCCGTCATAGGGATCGGTGAGCATCACGGTGCTCGGCAGCTGCGTCCAGGTGCCGCCGCCGTCCGTGGAGATCTCCGCGATGGCGCCGTCCCAACAGCCCAGAAGCTGGTCGCTGCTCTGCGACTCGATGTCCTGGTAGTTCCAGAACTGCATGCTGAGGGGCGACTGTCCGGACGGCAGCGCGATGGGAGGCGACATCAGCCGCTGGTCGGTCACGAACCCGGGTGCGGTGGCGTGGAAAGAGAGGAGGCCCGAATGCACGCGGGCCCCGGAGGGCTGCCAGGTGCTCCCGCTCCCGCTGGAGGTCCATCCGGGGGCGCCCGTCTCGAAGCCCTCGGTGGCCAGGGCCGCCGGGACGGTGCCGAGCGGACAGCTCCCCGCCGGCGCCGTGGTCGTGAACGAGAAGACCTCGCTATAGGCGCCGAGGCCGCAGCCGTTCA
>Ga0075418_10008107_pt1 | contig 11785 bp, 11 predicted proteins | sample SoiMetdeltSBSDD2_FD_81776 | JGI IMG/M metagenome (GOLD analysis project Ga0075418, IMG submission 81776) | Bulk soil microbial communities from a Populus tree surrounding site in Tennessee, USA - Soil MetaG P. deltoides SBSDD2 | ecosystem: Environmental > Terrestrial > Soil > Tree plantation...
GCCGGGCAGCGCACCCCGCTAGCCGCACGTAGTCTCGAGCCGCCGGGCCTGCACGCGGTATCCTTGACCGCATGCGGGTCAGGCGGCTTGATCACTTCGGGGTAGACGTCGCCGATCTGGCGCGGGCGGAGCGGTTCTACACCGAGGTCCTCGGCATGAGCGTCGTGAGGCGGCTGGCGGACCAGGTGCTGCTTTCCCACGACGACGGCAACTGCGCTCTCTTCCTCAAGGCCGACCGCGTCCCCGGTGGGTTGGAGCAGATCGCGCATCCGCTCGGCAAGAGCCACCACGCGTTCGAGGTCTCGTGGGACGACTACCGCGCCGCGCCGGCGCTGTTCGCCAGCCGCGACGTGCCGCACCATGCGTCGATCGACTGGGGCGATCACGAGTGCCTCTACTTCCTCGACCCCGACGGCAACCTGCTCGAGCTGATCGGCTACCGTTCGCGCTGACCACCCGGCACTCATCGAGGACCGCATGACCCTGCGCATCGATCTGCATACCCATGTGTTGCCTCCGGCGTGGGAGGACTGGGCCGCGAAGTACGGCGGTGGGCGCTGGCCCCGGCTCCAGCCGAGGGACGGCTGCCGCGCCACGATCATGACCGGCGATCAGTTCTTCCGCGACATCGACGACCGCTCGTGGAGCCCGGAGCGGCGCATCGAGGACATGGATCGGCTGGGGATCGATCGCCAGGCGCTTTCTCCGCCGCCGGTGATGTTCTGTTACTGGGCGGATGCCCGCGCCAACCAGGCGTTCGCCCGGATGCAGAACGAGCACGTGGCCGGGATCGCGGCGCGCCATGCCGCGCGCTTCGTCGGGATGGCGACCGTCCCCCTTCAGGACGTTGACCTTGCGATCGCCGAGCTACGGTACTGCCGGGAGCGGCTCGGGCTCAAGGCGGTGGAGATCGGCTCGTTCCCCGGGGGCCGCGACTTCGATGATCCCGCCCTGCGACCGTTCTTCGAGGCCTGCGCCGACCTGGACGTGGCGGTCTTCGTCCACCCGGCCAACCCGCTCATCGGCCAGGACCGCCTGACCAAGTACTACTTCCCGCTCATCGTCGGCAATCCGCTGGAGACCGCGCTGGCGATCTCCAAGCTGATCTACGGCGGCGTGCTGGAGCGCTGGCCGCGCCTGCGCATCGCCTTCGCCCACGGCGGCGGCGCGTTTCCCTTCACGCTGGCCCGGCTCGACCACGGCTGGAGGGTGCGCCCGGAAGGTCCGGCGGCGATCCCACGGCCGCCGCGCGAGTATGCCCGGCTGCTCTACTTCGACTCGCTGACGCTGAGCCCGGTCAACCTCCGGTTCCTGGTCGAGCAGTTCGGCGCCGATCACGTGATGATCGGCAGCGACTATCCATTCGACATGGGCGCCGACGATCCGGTCGCGGCCCTCGCAGAGGCCGATCTGCCGCCGCCGGCGCACGAGGCGATCGAGAGCACCACGGCGATTCGCTTCCTGGGTCTGTAGCGCGGGCTATCGCCTGATACGGCAGGCTAGGCCAGCCTAGTCGACAAGCGAAAAAAGGCGCCACTCGCCAGGCGTGCTCCTCAGCGAGTGCTGCCCGCGATCTTCAAAGCGCATGTCCGATCCGACGACGATGTCCCGCACCGTGCTGGACACCAGGATGTCACCAGGCCCGGCCAGGCCCTGGATGCGGGCCGCAACGTGCACGGCCATCCCCGTCAGCTTGATCCCTTGCAGCTCACATTCGCCGGTGTGGATACCGGCCCGGATTTCAATGCCGAGACGCTTCACGGCCTCTCGCGCCGCCCGGGCACATTCGAGCGCGCGCGCGGGTGACTCGAAGCGGACGAAGAACCCGTCGCCCGCCGTGTCAACCTCAATCCCTTCGCACCGCTCGATCTCGGCACGCACCGCTTGGTGATGCTGCGAGAGCAGAGCCCGCCAGCCGCCATCACCCAGACGCCGGGCATGCTCGGTGGAACCCACGATATCGGTGAAGAGCAACGTTGCGAGAATGCGCTTCGCCTCGGTCGCCGTGGTCCGCTGACGCCTCGACAAATCGATGAGCTGCGCGAGCCCCTGGACGGCCGCCGCCAGCTGGCCATCGGCGTCGTAGACCTTGACGTCGGCCATGGCGAGGCCTCGGCCGTACATCATGCCTTTCGCCTCGGCACGCAGGAGTCGGCCGTCGGCCGGAACAATTCGGAAAAAGTGCGCCGATTCGGCGAGGCCGGCAAACGACTGGCCTGGCTGCAGTAGCATCAAGCCGGCAGCGTGGGAGGTGGAGTTGGCCAGCGCGGCGATGGCCCCGGGGGTGACGCAGCGTGAAAAGCGGCAGAGCCACTCGGTCGCGGGCATCGTCATGGTGATCGCCGCTTGCCGTTCGTCTAGCGCCACGATCCGGCATCCGGTCAGCTCCGAGAACGGGGTGACGAATCGGCCTTCCAGGTAGGCGTTCAGGAAGTTGAAGCCTCCTTGCTCGCCGAGCATCTCGGGTGACGCGATCTTGCTCCGGACGGTGCGCAGGTAGGGGTCTGGAGTCGAGTAGGTCGCTTCCTCCATCGGGCGAAGCTCCGCGGGCGGCGGTGGCGGCGACGGTTCTACCTGTCGGATCTCACAGTGGCTGGTGCCCTGCGCAATCTGCCGGCCGTAGGGATCCTCGATCTCGACCTCCGCGAACACGAACAACCGACTGGCGTTGACGACGCGCGCGCGAGCCAGCAGGTTGCCGTTCTGAGGCCGGGTCGGCCGGAAATAGTTGAGTGCCAGCGAGACAGGGTCAATATCCAGACCAGGTGTCAGCGTCGTCATCGCGACGCCGGTGACCGCGGCTTCGGCAAGCATCGAGACTTCGAGCTCACCTGACGCGGTCAACGACCACCCAGTGGCCGGCATCACCCAGGTTCCAGACCCCGGCCCTACATGGCCGGCCCGTATTCCCAGTAGACGAGCGATGGGCGGCGAGGGGAGCTGAGCGAGATCGAACGCCCGAATGCGGTCGATTCCGGGCAACGCCCAGAACCAGGTCGGCGGTACACGCCCTCGAACTGCTTCGTCGACGATCACAAGAGTGTCTCCATGTGCCTTGTGCGGTCCGCGGCGGACAAACCTCTCGCAGGCTAGCATGACGGTCACACTTCGTGAATTGCGACGCGTCCAATGAGTGCCTCGCCGCTGAGACGCGACTGCCCCGCAGGTGAGGTACCATCCGCGCGTGACGACGGATCGAGTGGCCGGCGGCGCGCTTGCGCTGCTGGCGTTGGTCGTGGTCGAGGAGTGTTGGCGTGGGCGGCTGCCGTTCGGAACCCTGGCCGTGCCCGGGCCGGCCTACGTGCCCATCCTCCTGGCCACCGTCCTCTTCGCTTCCGGCATCCTCATCGTCGCCTTCGGCCGCGGGGCGCCGGCCGTCGGCGCCGCCGGCTGGAGCGAGTGGCGCCACTCGCTCGCCATCGTCGCAACGTGCGCGTTCGTGGCCCTGGCCATCGAACGCCTGGGCTACCGGAGCACCATCGTCATCGCGTGCGGCTTCCTGATCGGCGTCGTCGAGCGCCGGCACCCGGTGGCGGCGGCGCTGGTCGCGATCGGCCTGGCCACCGGGACCTACTACCTCTTCGACACGCTGCTGCGCGTGCAGCTGCCCCGCGGGCCGTTCGGGCTCTGATGCTGGAGACGCTCTCCAATCTCGGCCTCGGCTTCTCGGTCGCGCTGTCGCCGCCGATTCTGATGTACGCCTTCGTCGGCTGTCTGGTCGGCACGCTGGTCGGCGTGCTGCCCGGCGTCGGCCCGCTGGCGGGGATCAGCCTGCTGCTGCCCGCGACCTTCGGCCTGGACGCCACGCGCGCCATCGTGATGCTGGCCGGCATCTACTACGGCGCCATGTACGGAGGCTCGACAACGTCGATCCTCATGCGCATTCCCGGCGAGGCCGCCTCGGTGATGACCTGCATCGACGGCTACGCCATGGCGCGCAAGGGCAGGGCAGGGGCGGCGCTGGCAATCGCCGCGGTCGGCTCCTACATCGCCGGCACCGCCAGCGTGGTGGGCCTGATGCTCCTGGCTCCGCCACTGGCCGACTTCGCCCTGCGCTTCGGTCCGCCGGAGCATCTGGCGCTGCTTCTGCTCGGCCTCCTCGTGCTGGCCTACATGAGCTCGGGGTCGATGCTGAAGTCGCTGGCCATGGCGGCGTTCGGCCTTTTACTGGGCATGGTTGGCATCGATCAGATGAGCGGGTACTTCCGATTCGCCTACGGTGTCGTCGAGCTCGGCGACGGCCTCGGCGTGGTGCCGGTTGCCGTCGGGCTCTTCGGGGTCGCCGAGATCCTGGCCACGGCCGGCCAGCCGACGGCGCCGAAGGTGATCAAGCCGCGGCTGCGCGAGCTGCTGCCCTCGCGGCAGGAGTGGCGCGAGTCCATCGCGCCGATCGGACGCGGCACCGTGCTGGGCTTCCTGGTCGGCATTCTGCCCGGCTCGGCCCACATCATCTCGAGCTTCGTCTCCTACGCGGTGGAGAAGCGAGTCTCGCGGCACCCCGAGCAGTTCGGCCACGGTGCGGTCGCCGGGGTGGCGGGGCCGGAGTCGGCCAACAACGCCGCGACCTCCGGGGCGATGGTGCCGATGCTGGCGCTCGGCGTGCCCTCGGGCCCGATCCCCGCCGTGATGCTGGCCGCCATGATGGTGCACGGCGTGTCGCCGGGACCGCTCTTGATCCAGCAGCAACCCGCGCTGTTCTGGGGCTTCATCGCCTCGATGTACGTGGGCAACGTGGTGTTGCTCGTCCTGAACTTGCCCCTGGTCGGGCTGTTCGTGAACATCCTGCGCGTACCGTACCCTTATCTCTACCCGGCCATCCTCGTGTTCTCGATCCTCGGCGTCTACGCGGTCAACGGCAGCGTGGTGGACGTGTGGATCATGCTGCTCATGGGCGTGCTCGGCTGGGTGCTGCGCAAGCTGGACTTCGAGACCGCGCCGATCGTCCTGGGGGTGGTGCTGGCCCCGCTGATCGAGCTCAGCATGCGCCAGTCACTCGCCATGTCGGACGGCTCGTATATGATCTTCCTCACGCGCCCGATCGCCGTCGTGTTGCTGGCGGTCGGCGCCGTGCTCGTCCTGATGAACCTCTACACGTTCCTTGGCCGGCGGCTGGACTGGCGTGCGCGCCTGGCGATGGCCGAGAAGGGAGAAGAGGCTCCATGAGACATCGTGGGCTCGTCGCACTCGCCGTCGTCGTGGCTCTGTCCCTGCCGCTGGTGGCGGCGGCGCAGGAGCCCTATCCCTCACGGCCGATCACCCTGGTGGCGCCGTTCCCGCCGGGCGGGGTGGCCGACCTGACGGCGCGGCCGGTGGCGGCGGCGATGGAGAAGGTGCTGAAGAACCCGGTAGGCGTGGTGAACAAGACGGGCGCGGCCGGCGCCGTGGGCATGCAGTTCGTGGCCACGAGCAAGCCCGACGGCTACACGCTGCTGCTGGCGCTGTCCTCCATCTCGATCATCCCGGAGGCGGACAAGATCTTCGATCGCCAGCCAGCCTTCACGGTGGACCAGTTTGCGCCGATCGCGCTGATCTCCGCCGATCCCACGATCCTGGTCGTGCGCGCCGAGAGCCCGTGGAAGACGGCCAAGGAGTTCATCGAGGACGCCAAGAAGCGCCCCGGCCAGATCTCGTACTCGTCGTCGGGCATCTACGGCACGCTGCACATGGCCATGGAGCTGCTCTCGCACGCCGCCGGCATCAAGCTGCGCCACATCCCCGCGGCCGGGGCCGGGCCGGCCCTGACGGCGATCCTGGGTGGCCACGTCGACGCCCTGGCCTCCGGTCCGGCCGTCGTGCTCCCGCACATCAAGTCCGGCAAGCTGCGCGCCCTGGCGGGCTGGGGCGACAAACGCGTGGCCGCGCTGCCGGAAGTCCCGACCTTCAGGGAGCTGGGCTACCCGGAGGCGGAGTTCTACATCTGGGCCGGGCTGTTCGCGCCCAAGGGCACGCCGGAGCCGGTGCTGGCCAAGCTGCGGGAGGCCACGCGCGCGGCTGTGGCCGAGCCCGAGTTCAAGGCAGCGATGGACAAGCTCGAGACGCCGATCGTCTTCAAACAGGGCCAGGAATTCCAGCAGTTCTTCGACGCCGATGCCCGGCGTTTAGCCGCCGGCGTGCGCAAGGTCGGCCGGGTCGAGGACAAGAAGTAGGCCGTGACCCGCGTGCTACAATTTCGAGCGTCATGGCTATCCTGAAAGTCGCCCGGCTCGGCCACCCGGTCTTGCGGGAGCAGGCCCGTCCCGTCCCAGTTGCCGAGATCCGCTCGGCCCCCATCCAGCAGCTCATCGACGACATGGTCGAGACCATGCGCGAGTACGACGGGGCCGGCCTCGCCGCCACCCAGGTCCACCAGACGCTGCAGATCGCGGTCATCGAGGTCGATGCCAACCCCCGCTATCCCGATGCCGCAGGCATCCCCCTGACAGTGGTCATCAACCCGGTGGTCACGCCGCTGACCGAAGAGATGGAAGAAGGCTGGGAAGGCTGCCTGTCGGTCCCCGACATGCGCGGGATGGTGCCGCGGGTCACCGCGGTGCGGCTGCAGTGCTACGACCGGGAGGGCAACCCGGTCGATCTGATCGCCAAGGACTTCTTCGCGCGGGTCATCCAGCACGAGACCGACCACCTCAAGGGCATCGTCTACCTCGACCGCATGAGTGATCTGCGGACCCTCAGCCACATCGCCGAGTGGAACAAGCACTGGCTGGGGATCCGCGAACAGAATGACTAGCGAGGGGTCGCGGGTCGTCGCCGTCGTCCGCGATCTGTTCTTCGTTGCCCGCATCCGCGAGACCGCTCGCCTGGCCGGTGTGCCGCTGGAATTCGCTCGCACGCCCGAGGATCTGGCCAAGGCGCTGACCAGCCGCCCGCACTTCGTCCTGCTCGACCTGACCGGCGGCTTCGACTACGCTCAGGTGTTCGAGGCCGTGGCGGCTGCCGGGTCGCCGCCCGTGCTCGGCTTCACGACCCACGTGGCGGCGCGCCAGACGCAACCGTGGCACGCGCAGTGCGGGCGGGTGGTCACCAAGGAAACGCTCACGCAGGAGCTGCCGACGCTGCTGCGTGACGGAGTGGCGGCGTGACGGCCGAGGAGTTCGTCGCCAAGCTCGACGCCGACAACCAGGTGCTCCTGCGCGGGCTCGATCCCGACGCCACGCTCAAGCCCGAGATCCAGGGCCCCCTCAACGTCCCCAACCTCCTGAAGGTCGCGCTGCGCAACGAAATTGAGGCTACCGAGATCGCCGCGCGATGGCTGGTCACCAGCGACGACGTCGAGGTCAAGCTCGCGCTGGCCCGTCAGGTCGGCGACGAGGCCAAGCACTACCGGCTGATCGCCGAGCGCCTGCGCCAGCTGGGCATCGACACGACCACGATCGATCCGCTGGCCGGCGGCTGGGGCCCGCTCTTTCGCTATCTCGACACGCTGTCGACCACCGTCGAGCGCGTGGCGGCCGGACAGTTCACCCGCGAGGCCATCGCGGTGGTGAAGAACCGGCAGTTCATCGAGTTCTGCGAGCGCGTGGGCGATCGCGAGACCGCGGCGCTCTATCGGGACACGATCGAGCCCGACGAGCGGTATCACCACGAGCTGGGCCGGCGGCTGCTGCTCCGCTTCGCCGTCTCGGCCGACGCCCAGGCAGTGGCGACCGCGGCGGCCCGCCGCACGCTTGCGCTCGCGGAGGAGCTGCAGCAGAAGGCGCTGGCCACGGTCGGGATTCACCACGCGCCGGGCTGCTGAGCCGTGGACCCCACGCTGCGCGCGTTCGAGGAGCTCTTGCGGGGCTCGGACGCCGCGCTCGATCTGAGCCGCGCCGCGCTGGCGGTGGCGCGGATCGAGTACCCGGATCTCGACGAGGCGCGCGAGCTGGAGCGGCTGGACGCGCTCGCCGCCCGGATCGGACCGGCCCGCCGCGGGGAGAGCGCCGCGGCGCTCGACCGTTTGCGACGATTCCTCTTCGAGGAGGAAGGCTTCAAGGGCAACGCGGATGCGTACTACGATCCGCGCAACTCCTGTCTCAACGACGTTCTCGTCCGCAAGCTCGGCATCCCGATCACGCTCTCCGTGCTCACGATCGAGGTCGGTCGCCGCGTGGGCCTGGCCATCGCCGGCGTCGGGCTTCCCGGCCACTTCATCGTGAGCGCAGCCGCCGGCGGCCGCTCGGTGCTCTTCGATCCCTTCAACGGCGGTGCGGTCCTCACTCCCCAGGCGGCCGCCGAGATCGCCGCGCGGGCGGTGGGCCGGCCGGTCAAGCTCGAGGAGGCCCACTGGACGCCGACCACCAAGCGCCAGATCGTCGTGCGCATGCTGCGCAACCTCAAGACGATCTACGCGCGTCAGTCCGACTGGGGCCGCGCGCTGTGCGTCATCGACCGGCTGCTGCTGGTGGACGCCGAGACGCCGATGCACGTGCGCGATCGCGGCACCGTGCTGGTGAAGGCCGGCCGGCTGTGGGAAGGCGCGGTCGAGTGGGAGCGCTACCTGAACGCTCACGCGAATGCCCCCGACGCCGAGGCCTTCCGGCAGGAACTGCGCCGCGTGCGGCAGGAGCTGGGCTCCCGTAACTAGGGCCGTGTGCACGCCGGAGGCGCCGCCCGAACCAGTCACGCCCGACAGCCTGTCGTTCGAACGTCTACTGGCCGACCTCTCCGCGCAATTCGTCAACCTGGCGTCCGCCAAGGTCGATCAGGAAATCGAGCAGAGCCTCCGGAAGATCGTGGAGGCCATGAACGTGGACCGCTCGAGCCTGCTGGAGGTCTCCGAGGACGGCAAGGAGCTCATCACCACCCACCAGTGGGCGAGAGACGGTCTCCCCCGTGATCCGCCCCGCGATGTGAACGAGGCCACGTCCTGGTACACGAGGACGCTGCTTCGCGGTGAGACGGTTGCCTACTCGAGAATGCCCGAGGAATTGCCCGACGAGGCGGGGCCCGAGAAGGCTTACTGCGCCAGCACCGGCCTTCGATCCAATCTGACGATTCCGTTGAGAGTGGCCGGTCGACCCATGGCCGCGCTGGCGATCGGCTGCTTTCGACGTGAACGGGTGTGGCCGGCCGAATTCATCCCGCGACTCCGCCTGCTGGGGGAGGTGTTCTCCAACGCGCTCGTGCGCCGGAACCAGGCGATGAGCGTCGAACGGGCTCTGGCCGAAGTGCGGGAGCTGAAGGGCCGGCTCGAGGAGGAGAACCGCTACCTCCGGAGGGAGATCGACGCCACCGCGCGAGCGCGTGGGGGCATCGTCGGGGAGAGCGCGGCGATCAAGGAGGTCCTGGCCCGGGCCGCGCAGGTGGCCGATACGGATGCAACGGTGCTTCTCCTCGGCGAGACGGGGACGGGCAAGGAGCTGATGGCGCGGACGATTCATGGCGCGAGCGCCCGCCGGGACCGGCTGATGGTGCAGGTGAACTGCGCCGCGTTGCCGCCCACCCTGATCGAGGCCGAGCTGTTCGGGCGCGAGCGCGGTGCGTACACGGGAGCCCTGGCCAGGCAGGTCGGGCGATTCGAGGTCGCCGACGGCTCCACGATCTTCCTGGACGAGATCGGCGATCTGCCGCTCGAGCTGCAGGCCAAGCTCCTGCACGTCCTGGAGCGGGGCGAGTTCGAGCGCCTGGGCGGCCCCCGGACGATCCGCGTCGATGCTCGGGTCATCGCCGCCACCAATCGCGATCTGGCCGCGATGGTCCGCGACGGGAAGTTCCGGGAGGATCTCTTCTATCGCCTGAACGTCTTTCCGATCACGGTGCCGCCACTCCGGGCACGCCACGGCGACGTCCCGCTGCTGGTGTGGGCCTTCGTTCGCGAATTCGCTGCGGCGCAGGGCAAGACCTTCGAACAGATCGGCAGGCGCACGATGGAAGCCCTGGCACGCTACGCGTGGCCCGGCAACGTGCGCGAGCTGCGGAACGTGGTCGAGCGCGCGGTCATCCTCAGTCCCGGCGGCACACTGAGCGTCGAGCTCCCGACTTCAGCCGATCAGTCAACCCCGACCGAGATGACCCTGGAGGCGGTCCAGCGACAGCACATCGCCGCGGTGCTGGACGAGGTCCGCTGGCGGATCCGCGGTGAGGACGGCGCGGCTCAGCGCCTCGGTCTCAAGCCCTCCACACTGGAGTCGCGCATCCGCAAGCTCGGCATCACGCGCTAAGCCAAGCGCGCCGTCGGCCCCGACCTGTCGGGTTTGCTGACAGGTCGGACCGGGGCCCGTACACCCCCACCGTGGCTCGAAGTTGCCTAAAAGTATGTGGTTCATACGACCAAGGTCCACTCGATCATTACGGCGCAGTTGTGAGACACACTCCTGCGGAGGGGATCGGTGGACGACAGAGTGCCCGATTCGTTCGTGCGCGAGGGGCTGGCGTTCGAGCGCCTTTTGGCCGACCTCTCCGCCCGCTTCGTCAGTCTGGCGCCCTTCGAGGTGGACCAGGAGATCGAGCAGGGCCTGCGGCTGATCGTGCAGGCGCTGGACGTGGATCGCTCCTCGCTCATGGAGTTCTCCGAGGACGGCAGCGAACTGACCTTCACACATCAGTGGGCCCAAGAAAGCATTCGCAACGACGTGCGTCGCGACGTGCGAAAGCTGGTGAACGCGGAAACGCCCTGGTACCTGGAGAAGCTGCTGCAGGGCGAGACGCTCGCCTACTCGCGACTGCCCGAGGAGCTTCCGGAAGAAGCGGCGGCCGAGAAGGCCTACTGCGCCGCGATGGGGCTCCGGTCCAACCTGACGATTCCTCTGAAGCTGTCCGGGCGGCCGACTGCCGCGCTGGCCGTAGGCTGCTTTCGACGCGAACGGCAATGGTCGCCTGACCTCATTCCCCGGCTTCGCCTGCTCGGCGAAGTCTTCTTGAATGCCGTCGCTCGCCGGAACCAGGCCGTAGCTCTCGAGACTGCGCTGGCCGAGATCCGAGGCCTGAAGGCACAGCTCGAGGAAGAGAACCTGTACCTCCGCAAGCAGATCGACGTCGCGACCCGCGTGAGCGGCGGCATCGTGGGAGAGAGCGCCGCCATCAAGCAGGCGCTCGTGCAAGCGGAGCAGGTGGCGCCCACCGATGCCGCGGTGCTCCTCCTCGGTGAGACGGGGACGGGCAAGGAGCTGATAGCCCGGACAATCCATGCCTTGAGCACGCGTCGGAGCCGGACGATGGTGCGGCTGAACTGCGCCGCGCTGCCGCCCACCCTGATCGAAGCGGAGCTGTTCGGCCGCGAGAGGGGCGCCTACACGGGAGCGCTGGCCAAGCAGATGGGGCGCTTCGAACTCGCAGATGGTTCCACGATCTTCCTCGACGAGATCGGCGAGCTGCCGCTCGAGCTGCAGGCCAAGCTGCTGCACGTCCTGGAGCGCGGCGAGTTCGAGCGGCTGGGGAGCTCCAGGACGATCCGGGCTGACGTCCGGGTGATCGCCGCCACCAACCGCGATCTGGCCGGAATGGTCCGCGCCGGCAAGTTCCGTGAGGATCTCTACTACCGTCTGAACGTCTTCCCGATCGTCACGCCCCCACTGCGGGCGCGCCTCGAGGACGTCCCGCTGTTGGTGTGGGCCTTCGTGCGCGAGCTCGCGCCGGCGCAGGGCAAGACCTTCGAGCAGATTCCCAGGCGCACGATGGAGACGCTGCAGCGCCACACGTGGCCGGGCAACGTGCGCGAGCTCCGTAACGTGATCGAGCGGGCCATCATCCTGAGCCCCGGCCCGATTCTCCACGTCGAGCTCCCGCCGGCAGCTCCGGATCGAGAGAGCCCCGCCCGGATGAGCCTGGAGGCTATCGAGCGTCGTCACATTGCCGCGGTGCTCGACGA
>Ga0075418_10008109_pt1 | contig 11784 bp, 9 predicted proteins | sample SoiMetdeltSBSDD2_FD_81776 | JGI IMG/M metagenome (GOLD analysis project Ga0075418, IMG submission 81776) | Bulk soil microbial communities from a Populus tree surrounding site in Tennessee, USA - Soil MetaG P. deltoides SBSDD2 | ecosystem: Environmental > Terrestrial > Soil > Tree plantation...
CACGCCGAGACCGAGATCGACGGTCGAACCGTGTACATCGGAACGTGCGCGGGCGGCGTTCGGACCTATCACGTCTGGCTGGCGGAACAAAACCTCATCGTTTCGGCGTCTGCGGTCGGAGAGGAGCGGCGCCTCGGCGAGAAGCTCGTCGAGAACCTCCGCCCGTAGCTCGGGAGGTCCGGCGATGGTTCGCTTCCGCACGCTCCTCGCTGTCTTCGCCCTCGTCGGGCTCGGCGGTCTGGCCGGGCTCGTCGACCCGAATTCGACCTACGCCTGCTCGTGCGTCCAGCCGCGACCCATCGCGGAGTACCGCGGAAATCCGGAGTACGCGGTCCTCGTCGGGCGTGTCGCATCGATCGATGCGAACCAACGCGGCAGCTTTGCCGTCGAGCAGTGGTTCCAGGGCGGCAGCGATCCGATCGTTCCCGTCCAGGGTGGCCAGGGAGCGGACTGCGGAATGCCGCTCGCGACGGGCCAGCACCTCGTGCTCATCGCATTCGTGGAGAGCGGCATCGTCCACGCCGGCGTCTGCTCGCCCTCCGGCGACCTCAACACGCCCGAGGGCCAGGCGCTCGCTCGCGAGGTGGTCACGGCGTTCGGTCCGGGGGTTGCCGTCGGAGCCGATGACCCGTCCGACGCGAGCGGCCTGCCGGTCGGCATCCTGGTCGGCCTCGGCGCGCTTGCGGCGCTCGTGATCGGAGTCATGCTCGTCGCTCGACGCGAGCGGGCGTAGTGAAGCGCCGGTGGGGGCTGAGCCCGCCACCGGCGCCCGGATCCGATCGGGTTACCGCGACTACCTGAAGTCGAAGGACTCGACGATCGGCATGGCTTCGCCGATGAAGCCATCGAACGTCGTCGGGTCCTGCGGATCGATGAAGATTGCCACGGTCGTCCCGGCGGGTAGATCGAGCAAGATGATCCGCATCCGGTCGTCCTGCGCGATCGCCCAGTGGTACCCGCCGACCCCGCCGACGAACAGCGGTGCCGCGATGAACGGATTGACGCTGTCGCAGGTCTCGCTCCAATCGGGCGTGACCTCGACGTCGAGGACCGTGGCCGTCATACCGTCAATCGTGATGTCGGCCTGCTGAGTCTTGACGAGACCGGGATGGGCGAGGAGCCACGCGGTGAGCGCGCTTCGGTCCGACCCGACGCCCGTCTCGGGCACGCCGTCCGGGCAGCCGGCGTGCAACGCTGCCGCCATTGGACGAGCGAGGAGGGTGAGGTTGTCAGGCGGATTTGGCCCGGTGTTCTGCCCGCCCGCCGCGTAGCTCGCCGCGCGCATTAGGCCATAGAGCGATCCCTCGTCGCCCTCGTTGGCCCAGCCGTCGGGGACGGTGTACGTCAATGCGCCGAAGTCCGGAACGGCCGCTTCGTGGGTGGCGGCAGCCGGGTTGAAGTATTGGCTTAGGTACGTCCCGGCCTCGACGATCCCGAGGCACCGGCGTTCGGAGATGCGGCAATCAGAGCGCTGCCACGTTCCAGGTACCGCGGCAAGGCGCGCGGCACAGTCGTCGCTGCCGGCTTGGATCGTCAGGATGGAGCCGCCAGGAGAGATCGAGAACGGGTAGCGACCCTCGTTCCCAGCCTCGCAGCCGATGTTGGGCGCGTCGTTGCGAAGGATCAGCTCGTCGCCCTCGACGCCGGCCTGGGAACGGAGCAGCCCGCCCGTACCGTTGTCGTAGACGAGGATCCGCCCGGAGACCACCACATGGGAAATCGGCCCGTCGGGAAGCCCCTCGACGGAGCGGAGCGGACCGATGAATCGGTGCTGGAGCGCGGCCGGAGTCACGCCCAGCGGCCCCGACGGAGTCGAGGATTCGGTGGGTGAAGGTGTTGGTGACGTGCCGACGTTCGCGTCGGGGGGCTTGATCAGAGCCAGTCCGCCAACCACGACCACCAGGGCCGCGGCAGCCAGGGCCAGCCATCGAATGCGGGAGTCCATTGCAGGGAACCTCAGGGTGAGCGGGATGCGCCGCTGAGGGAGGCGATCGACGCGGGCGAGCACGTCGTCGAAGAGGCGGTCCGGCATCTCGGTGGGCCCGGGTTCGAACCAGGCGTCGAGGACGCGTTCGATGTCTCGTTCTCGCGTCATGCCGAAGACCCTCCGACGGCGGTTGCTCGAGCGTCGGCCTCGAGGGCAGCGCGCATCGCGCGGTGGGCGTGATGGAGTCGGGATCGGGCCGTGCCGGCGGGAATGCCGAGCGTTTCGGCAATCTCCGCCGGTTCGAAGCCCGCGTAGTGTCGAAGGGCGAGCAGCACGCGCTGCTCGATGGGCAATCGTCGGAAGCCGCGCTCCAGCTGGTCCCGGTCGGCGACGCTGAGGAACTCATCGTTCGCCGATGGCAGGTCCATCGGGAGGACGCGGAGCTGGGAAACGAGGCGGCGATTGCGCGTCGCCTCGGCGATGCAGGAGCGGACGACGAGGCGGTGCAGCCACGCGTCGAAACGGTCCGGATCGCGGAGCGTGGGCAGATCGCGCCAGGCGATCACCAGTGCTTCCTGCACAGCATCCTCGGTCCGATCGACGTCGCGGAGGATCCGCTGCGCGATCGCGTAGAGGCGGTCGCCGCGAACACGGATCAGGTCGGCATAAGCCTCCCTGTCACCGCGTCGAGCTCGCTCCACGAGATCGTGATCCACTGCGCCGTGTACCTCGTCACGCCCAGCGGGGGCGTTGTCCGGACCCTATGGGAGCCGCGAGTGCGCGAGCGTTCAAACTAGGATGGCCGGGTGACCGTCGACTCGCGCGCTCTTCCCGGTGCGCGGCTTGTCCGCGCCCCTCGCGGGCCGGAAATCTCGTGCCGCGGCTGGGGCCAGGAAGCGGCGCTCCGAATGCTCATGAACAACCTCGATCCGGAGGTCGCCGAGGATCCCGACGCGCTCGTCGTCTACGGCGGGACCGGGCGCGCGGCGCGCTCCTGGGCCGCCTTCGACGCGATCGTCCGCGAGCTGCGTCGGCTCGCGGACGATGAGACGCTCCTTGTCCAGTCCGGCAAGCCCGTCGGCGTCTTTCGAACGCACGAGTGGGCGCCCCGCGTCCTGATCGCGAACTCGAACCTCGTCGGGCGCTGGGCGACCTGGGAGCACTTCCGGGAGCTCGAACGGGACGGCCTGATGATGTACGGCCAGATGACCGCGGGCTCCTGGATCTACATCGGGACGCAGGGCATCCTCCAGGGCACGTTCGAAACGTTCGCGGAGCTCGCGCGGCAGCATTTCGGCGGAAGCCTCAAGGGTCGCGTGACGCTGACCGCCGGGCTCGGCGGCATGGGCGGCGCCCAGCCGCTGGCCGTGACGATGAACGACGGCGTCTGCGTCGCGATCGAGGTCGACGAGGCGCGGGCGCGGCGGCGCCTCGAGATCGGCTACGTCGACGAGCTGACCTTCGAACCGGACGAGGCGCTCCGTTCCGCGCGTGCGGCGGCGGCAAACGGCCAGGCGCGCTCGATCGCGCTCGTCGGCAACGCCGCGGAGATCGAGCCGGCCTGGGCGCGAGCAGGCGAAACGTTCGACGTCGTGACCGACCAGACCTCGGCCCACGACGCGCTCGCGGGCTACATCCCGGTCGAGATCTCGCTCGGCGACGCCGACGTCCTCCGAAGAACGCAGCCGGACGAGTACGTCCGACTCTCGATGTCGGCGATGGCCGATCACGTCCGGGCGATGCTCGCCTTCCAGTCGGCAGGGGCCGTCGTGTTCGACTACGGCAACAACCTCCGTGCGCAGGCCCAGCAAGCCGGCGTGGCGAACGCCTTCGACTACCCGGGCTTCGTGCCCGCGTTCATCCGGCCGCAGTTCTGCGAGGGCCGCGGCCCGTTCCGCTGGGCCGCGCTGTCCGGCGACCCCGAGGACATTCTGCGAACGGATCGCGCGATCCTTGAGCTCTTTCCGGAGCAGGCGTCCCTTCGGCGCTGGATCGAGATGGCCGAGGCTCGGGTGCCGTTCCAGGGCCTCCCGGCACGGATTTGCTGGCTCGGCTACGGCGAGCGTTCGAAGGCCGGTTCGGCCTTCAACGAGCTCGTTCGAACCGGTGAGGTCAGCGCGCCGATCGTCATCGGCCGCGACCACCTCGACTCAGGCTCGGTCGCATCACCGAACCGCGAGACCGAGGCGATGGCCGACGGGTCCGACGCGGTCGCGGACTGGCCGCTCCTCAACGCGCTCGTCAATACCGCCGCCGGCGCTACGTGGGTCTCGATCCACCACGGGGGTGGCGTCGGGATCGGGTATTCGCAGCACGCCGGCATGGTCGTCGTCGCCGACGGCACGGATCTCGCGGCCCAGAAGCTGGAGCGGGTGCTGACCTCAGACCCAGGCATGGGCGTGATCCGCCACGTCGACGCCGGCTATGAGCGGGCGATCGAGGTGGCCGAGGAGCGCGGCGTCCGGATCCCGATGCGGGAGACCTAGCGACTAGGCTCCCGCGGCCGCTGGTGCGGCGGGTTCGGCCGCGTCGTCGCCGACCTGCTCCGGCATCGTCTTGAGCTTGCGGACCTCCGACAGCGCGACCGGGAGGAACGCCACGAGGCCGCCGAGGGCGCCGACGACGATCGTCGGGTAGAGCCCGATGACGCCGCCCAGAAAGCCGCCGACGAGGTTCCCGATCGGGATGCCGCCCCAGACGATGAAGCGCATCGTCGCGTTCATCTTGCCCTGCATCCGGAGCGGGGTGATGGCCTGGCGGAGGCTGACCTGGTTGATGTTCCAGACGACACCGAAATAGCCGCCCATGAGGATCGACAGCGCGACCGCATAGAAGAGCAGCTCCGGGGGCGACACGACGATCACGAGACCCGCAGCGCTGAAGCCGAGCGACGAGATGACGAGCGTCCGGCCGAGGCCGAGAGCCTTCGAAACGCGGCCAGCCGTGAGCGCGGCGCCGAGGACGCCGAACGAACCCAGCGAGAACGCAAAGCCGAGCTGCTCCGGCGAAAAGCCGTGGTCGCGGACGAGATAGAGCAAGAGGATCGCGCCGCCGAGATTCCCGAACAGGTTCGAGACGCCGGTCGTCGCCGCGATCGAGCGGAGCCAGCGGTGGCCGGTGACGTAGCGCAGTCCGCCGGCGATCTCCGACCGCATCGAGGGCCGCGGACCGGTGTCCTCGTTGTGCGGGACGATCGGTGGCTCTGGCTTTCGGATCCAGAACACGAAGATCGCCGAGACGACGAAGCTCAGCGCGTCGAGCAGGATCGCGAAGGGCGCCCTCACGAGGCCAATGAGGACGCCCGCGAGGCCCGGCCCGGCGATCTGCGAGGCCGAGCGGGTGATCTCGAGCTTCGAGTTGCCCTCGACGAGCTGGTCGCGCTCGACGAGCGAGGGCAGGTAGCTCTGGTAGGCGACGTCGAAGAAGACCGTGAGGCAGCCCGTGATGAAGCCGACGACGTAGAGCTGCCAGATCGACAGGACATCGAAGTAGAAGGCGACCGGGATCGATGAGAGGGCGATCGCCCGCCCGAGGTCGCCGATGATCAGGATCGGCCGCCGCCGTAGCCGATCGACCCACACGCCGGCCGGCAGGCTGAGCAGGATGAACGGCAGGAACTCGATCGTCCCGAGGAGCCCGAACTCGAACGGCGTGACCTTCAGGATCGTCGCCGCGACCAGGGGCAGGGCGAGCAACGTGATCTGCGTCCCGAACACCGAGACGGTCTCGGCCGTCCACAGCTTCAGGAAGTCGGGGTGACGCGCGAGGCGCGGCGCGCTGGCGGTCATGCCGGTCGGGGCTGCCATGAGCGCGTGAGTCTAGCGTGCCGATCGGTGCTCCGCGCCGCCGCCGGAGGTGGCACGATTGCCGACGTGGGCCAGCTCGTGGAGTCCGTCCCGAACTACTCCGAGGGCCGCCGACCGGACGTCGTCGATCGCCTCGCGGAAGCGGTCGCGAGCACCCCCGGCGTCCACCTCCTCGACCGCACCAGCGACGCCTCGCACAACCGCTCCGTGCTGACGATGGCGGGCGAAGCCGAGCCGGTGACGAAGGCGCTCGAGAAGACGATCGAGATCGCGATCGACGACATCGACATGGAGACGCACGTCGGTGAGCATCCGCGGATCGGTGCAGTCGACGTCATCCCGTTCGTGCCGCTCGGCGACACGACGATGGCCGAGTGCGTGACCCTCGCGACGAAGTTCGGGGCCCGGATCGCGAAGCGTTTCTCGCTGCCGGTGTACTTGTACGCGGAAGCCGCCCGCCACCAGGATCGCGTCAAGCTCGCCGACGTTCGCCGCGGCCAGTACGAAGGCCTGAAGCGCGAGATCTCGACCCGCGGACGGGCTCCCGATTTCGGGCCATCGAAGCTCCACCCGCGCGCCGGTGCCACCGCGGTGGGCGCGAGGCCGTTCCTCATCGCCTACAACATCAACCTCGAGTCCGCGGACGTGGAGCTGGCCCGGCGGATCGCGCGCCGGGTCCGGGAATCCGGCGGCGGGCTGCCGAAGGTCCAGGCGAACGGCTTCATGATCGAGGAGCTCGGCTGCAGCCAGGTCTCGATGAACCTGCTCGACTTCGCGGTCACGCCCTTGTGGCGGGTCTGGCAGGAGGTCCGCGCGATCGCGCGCGAGGACGGCGTGGAGCTGCGCGAATCAGAGCTCATCGGCCTGGCTCCGCTCGCGGCACTGCTCGCGATCGCGGATCACGCCGAAGTCCCGACGAGCGCGGCGATCGAGGAGCGCCTCGCTTCGGCGGCGGAGTTCATCAAGCTGCGCGACTTCTCGCCGCTCCAGGCGCTCGAGCTCCGCCTCGCCCAAGCGCAGGCCGCCGGCGGCACGTCCGCGGGCGGCGTCACCCAGCCGACCGGCTGATGCGCGTGCCGGGGCATCACACGATCCCGCGCACGATCTAGATGTCTCTCCGGCTCATCCAGGGCGGGCGCGGCGAGACGGAAGCGGGCGCGAAGCCTGGTCTTCTGGTGGTCGGCGCGTCGGAGATCGTGACGATGGCCGGCGGCCTGCGACGCGGCGATGCGCAGGACGACGTCGCGGCGCTGCACCTCGACGGCGCTGGTCCGGCAACCGACGGCGGCCTGGTCATCGCCTCCTGGGAGGGCCGCATCGTCCTTGCCGGCCGGCGGGCCGAGGTCGATCGCGCGATTGCCGCCGGCGGCTATCCGGCGGAGCGATTCGAGCCGCTCGACGCCGACGGCGCCACTGTCACGCCAGGGCTCGTGGACCCGCACACCCACTTGCTGTTCGCGGGCGCGCGCGAGGAGGAGCTGGTCCTGCGCCAGCGCGGCGCGGACTACCTCGAGATCCTTGCGGCCGGCGGCGGCATCCTCTCGACTGTCGAGGCGACGCGGGAGGCGAGCAGCCAGGCGCTCGAGGCCCACGGCCGGCGCTGGCTGGCCGAGATGCTCGGCCACGGCACGACGACGATCGAGGCGAAGTCCGGCTACGGGCTCGATCTGGCGACGGAGCTGCGGCTCCTCGAGACGGCGCATCGGCTCGGCGCGGCAGGTCCGGTCGACGTGCTGCCGACGTGGCTTGGCGCACACGCCGTCCCGCGCGAGTTTCGGACGCGGCCGGATGGCACCGAGGCCTACGTCAAGCACCTCCTCGACGAGCAGCTGCCGGGCATCGCGGCCCAGGGCCGGGCGCGCTTCGCCGACGTGTTCTGCGAGGACGGCGTCTTCAGCGCCGACCAAAGCCGCCGCGTCCTCACCGCGGCTGCCGCATATGGCCTCGCCCCGCGGCTCCACGCTGATGAGCTGGCTCCGAGCGGCGGCGCGGAGCTCGCCGCTGAGATTGGCGCGCTGTCCGCGGACCACCTCGGGGCGATCTCTGACGCGGGGGTCGACGCGCTGGCGGAGGCCGCGGCGACCGACCGGCCCGTCGTGGCGACGCTCCTCCCGGCGACGACGTGGTTCCTGCTCCACGAGCATGGCGCTCCGGCGCGACGCCTCATCGAGCGCGACATCCCGGTCGCGCTCGGGACGGACTTCAACCCCGGCACCTCACCCACACCGAGCCTGCCGTTCGTGATGACCGTCGCCTGTCTCGAGCTCGGGATGACGCCGAGCGAGGCCCTCGCGGCCGTGACGATCAACGCCGCCTTCGCGGTCGGCCTCGGCGAGGAGATCGGCGCGATCGAGCCCGGGCGTGTTGCGGACCTCGTCATCTGGCGCGTGCCGACGCACCGCCAGATCCCGTACTGGCCGGCGGCAGACCTCGTGCGCGCGGTCGTGAAGTCCGGTCGGATCGTCCACGAGCGCCCGTGAGGCGGTCGATCCGCGAGCGGGCGGAGGCAGTCAGACCTTGCCGCGCGACTCCAGCAGAACCGCCGTCGTCTCGTCCGGCAGCGTTGAGATCGAGACCGACAGCTTCTGCTGCGGCGTCATCTCGCCGCCCATCTCGTGGAAGAAGCGTGCCAGCGGTTCGGCGCATGCGGCTTCGTCGTCGCAGACCGGCATCGCGATGACGATCTTCGGATCGAGCTGCGCCACGAGCTCGGCCACCTTCGTCGCCGACAGCGAGCCGCCGATCGGGACGCACGCGATGTCCACCGAGCCGATGTCGCCGATCTTCTCCTCGGTCAGCAGATGGCCGACGTCGCCGAGGTGGATCGTGTGCAGGCCGTCGAGCTCGACGACGAACGCGGTCTGACGGCCCCGCAACGCGCCGCGCTGTTCGTCGCGGTAGGTTCGAACGCCTGTCAACAGGACGTCGCGGACTTCGTATTCGCCCGGCCCATCGAGGACGAACGCCGCGTCCAGGCTGGCTGGCAGGACCGTCTGGCCGTCGCGCGAGCGCTTGCCCTTCGCCTTCGGCAGCGGCGTGTCGTCGGGGTGGCTGAACGTGATGATGTCGCCGGTGATGCCCCGACCCGTCGGTCCGACGACGGCCTGATACGGGTCAGCGACCACGACCGCATCGCGGCCCTTCAATCGAACGCACGTCCTGCCGTACCAGGTGATCTCCATCGACCCCGGATTCTGACACAGCGGGATCGACTGCCGCTCTCGCCGCCGCGAATCGGGCGGGCCGCGCGGCAAGCGCACGGAAAAGCAGACCGGAGGCGCCTGCCCAATCGGCGCCCCCGGTCGGAGGGAGGGAGGATGGAACCTGAGGGTTCGGTCCGAATCGAACGCTAGGACCGGCGGGTTCAGATGCGAGTCGTCAACGGATTAAGAAACGAACACCTCGCGGCGGCGGGACCCGTGCCGAGATTGCTCATCGGTCACCGCCTGTACGATCGGGCGGATGTCCCGGACCCCAATGGCCGCCCGAACGGCCGTGAGGCTGGCCCCGAAACGGCTCTCGGCCGTGATCGCCCTCGCCGTGATCGCCTTCTCGGCCTGCAGCCCCAACGGCCCAACGGCCACGCCATCGCCCGCGCCGAGCGCGACGCCGACGCCGTCAGCCAGTGAAACGACCGCCCCGACGAGCAACCCGTCGGCCGACCAGGCGCTCTACCGCGAGATCGAGGACCAGGTCATCGCGATCCGCGGCCTCCAGCCGACGAACCGCCTCGTGCCGACGATCATCGACGGTCCGACGCTCGTCGCGAACCTGACGGCCGAGTTCGACCGCACGAACGAGGCCGAGGACCTGGCGAAGGACGAGGCCCTCCTCATCGCTCTTGGGCTCCTGCCGCCGGGTGGCTCACTGCGCGACGCCTACCTCGACCTCCAGGGCAGCCAGGTCATCGGCTACTACTCGCCCGACGACAAGGCGCTCTTCGTCGTGAGCCGCGGCGGCGGGCTCGGCCCGACAGAGAAGGCGACGTTCGCCCACGAGTTCACGCACGCGCTCCAGGACCAGAACTTCGATCTCGACAGCCTCGACATCGACGACCTTTCGAACGGTGACCGGGCTCTTGGGCGGCTCGCGCTCGTCGAGGGCGACGCCGTCGCCACTCAGACCGAATGGATGCTCGCCCACCTCACGACCGAGGAGCTGACCCAGCTCATCGCCGACGCGTCCGACCCCGACGTGCTCGCCGCCTTCGCCCGGGCGCCGGCGATCCTGCGCGAGACCTCGCTCTTCCCGTACCAGGCCGGCCTTGGCTTCGTCGAGAGCCTTCGCGCGGCCGGCGGTTTCGAGGGCGTCAATGCCGCATTCGGCGAACCGCCGGAGTCGACCGCCCAGATTCTTCATCCCGGGACCTATCCAGGCTCGGGCGCGCCGGTGCTCGAGGATCTCTCGGGCTTTGCCGAAGCCGCCGGCAATGGCTGGCTCGAGCGCCGCGAGGACACGCTCGGTGAGCTCATCACGAGCGTCTGGCTCAGCGAGAGCGGCGTGCGCGAGGCGGACGCATCCGCGGCATCGGCAGGATGGACCAGCGACCGGATCGCCCTCTTCGAGAGCGGCGACGATCACGTCGTCCTACTGGTCACCGACTGGGCGACGTCCGACGATGCCGATGAGTTCGAGGCGGCCGCGCGGACGGCGATCGCGGGCCAGGCCTTCGACGCCGTCATCCGGGTCTCGACGACCCGCGTCGTCCTCGTGTTCGGGACGAGTCGCGACGCCGTGGACGGCCTCGCCGGGCAAGTCCGAACCGGCGGCTGCTGCTGACCGGGGCCGGCGGACACGCCGGCCTGGCGCCTACATCGACTCCGGCGCCGAGATCCCGAGGAGCCCGAGGGCATCCGCAAGCGTCAGCTGGGTCGCGCGCACGAGGGCGAGCCGCCGGGCCGAGCGCTCGGGCTCGTCCGGATCCACGACCCGCGCGTCGCGATAGAACGCGTGGAACGCGGTCCCGAGCTCGGTCGCGTATGTCGTGATCCCGTGGACTTCGTGGGCGGCGGCGGCGTCGGCGACGACATCCGGGAAGCGGATCAGGACGCGCGCGAGCGCCGCCTCGGGCGGCCCGTCGAGGATGCCACTCACGGATGGGGCCGGCGCGAGCCCGGCATCCGCGCCCTTCCGAACGATCGACGCGATCCGGGCGTGGGCGTACTGGACGTAGTACACGGGGTTCTCGTTCGACTGCTTCTTCGCGAGCTCGATGTCGAAGTCGATGTCGACGTTCGTGCCGCGTGAGGCGAAGAACCAGCGCGCGGCATCGACGCCGACCTCGGCGAGGAGCTCGTCGAGCGTCACGAACGTCCCTGCGCGCTTCGACATCGAGACCTCGACCCCGTCGCGGACGAAGCGCACCCAGCCCGTGAGCAGCATCTCGACCGCGGCTTTGTCGTAACCCATTGCCTCAGCCGCGTTGCGGTTCCGGGCGACCGTCCCATGGTGGTCGACGCCCCAGATGTAGATCAGGTGGTTGAAGCCGCGGCTGAACTTCTCAGTGACGTATCCGAGATCGAACGCGAAGTACGTGAGGCTGCCGTTCGAGCGGATGACGACCCGATCCTTGTCGTCGCCGAAGGCGGTGGACCGAAACCACGTCGCGCCGTCCCGCTCGTACAGATGCCCGCCGCTGCGAAGGCGCTCGATCGCCCGTTCGACCCAGCCCTTTTCGACCAGGCTGCCTTCGGTCGTCCAGACGTCGAACTCGACACCGAGAGCCGCAAGCGAGGCTTCGATGCCCGTGCGCACGCGATCCGAGGCCCAGCGCCCGGCCGCCCAGGCGCGGTCCTCGTCCGTCGTGGCCGACAAGAGCACGTCGTCGGGAAGCTCGCGGGCGAGGTCGGCGACGTAATCGCCGTGATAGCCGTCCTCTGGAATGGGGGTGCCATCGCGGACCGCGATGACCGAGAGGCCGAGGTTGTGGACCTGGGTTCCCGAGTCATTGAAGTAGTACTCGCGCGTGACACGCTGGCCCGCGGCCTCGAGGACGCGGCACAGCAGGTCGCCGGCGAAGGCGCCGCGGGCATTGCCGACCGTGAGCGGCCC